>SMTZ1_10034751_pt1 | contig 11478 bp, 11 predicted proteins | sample DeeMarSWOR136_30_FD_25667 | JGI IMG/M metagenome (IMG submission 25667)
TGGCGTTCCCTTCTAAACCAAAGAGCCCACGCACAAGACAGGTGATAACAGGCGAAGACGAAAATACCTGATGGGGAACAGATGTCTCGAGAGGTATGAAAAATTCACCTGAAAATAGTTCGTCACAATCCCCAAAGGAACCAATAAAGGTGTTATGCGCCAAGCTCATAAGATGAGAATATCCGGAGAGAGACCGGCCGTAGTTGTATTCTGCCAGACAGGTATAACCGGTGAGAAAGGGCCAGACGGTTCCGTAATTGTAGTTTTGCGGATCATAATAAGAACTCTTGGGAGAAAGAGACCTGACTCCCCAATCTGTGCTCATCTCAGAAGAGGCAAAAAGATCCAGAGCATAATCCGCACGCTCTGGGAGGAGATGCCTAAAAAAGAGAGGCATAAACGGCCAAACTGTTGTTTCCATGAGCGGCTTGTCCTCGGTTGTGATGGCATGCGCATATCTCTTTTTTTCTTCCACCCAGAATTTCTTGCGGAGGGCCTTCAACGCCCCGTCAAAGGTTTTCCTGGCTCTGTCAGAGAGAGCCTCATCTTTCATCAGGAGAGCGAACTCCGAAATGATACGGTGGGCTTCTGTCGACAATGCCGCCAAATAGATGTCCGACTTTGTGTTCTTCAAAAAAGCGCCCAGCTCCAGAGCAGCTAAACCCGCCACTGTATTTTCCATGAGACCGTCTCCATCCGTATCAGCGTTCACCACATATTGATACGCTTTTCTTATGGAAGACCAGGATTCTCTTATATAATTCATATCACCGGAAGATTTCAGGTAATCGTACAGAGAGACAATATAGTAAGGAGACGTTTCTGCATGGTAATATCCGTATGGATATTCATCAAACCAGGGAATGAAGCCAGCTCCCTGGGAGAGTTCATGCATGATCTTTCCATCCTCCCGCTGGTTTTTCCGGATAAGGTCCAAACCCTGTCGTGTCACGTCGAATGAGCCGTAACTGTTTATGGCCCAGGAATTGAAAAATGTATCGCCTCCGAAATACCAGGCGAAACCAGGTCTCTCACTCCTTCCAGACAGACCATAGCCAGCCACCAGCCCACATCCCAATTGAGGATTACAGACAAAGGCATCATCCACCGCCACTTTTGCCCACTGGAAAGCCTGATTCAAGAGTGAATTCGGAGTTCGAATAGAGAGTTGCTCGGAGAGCAACCGGTCCATATGGCTGGACTTTTCTTCGTAGAGCGTCTCTAAATCATTGCCCAGGCGGGAATACCTATCTTCGGCTTGTTTTCTTCCCGCATGGCTGGCTGAGATAAAGATAGGAAAAAATGTCCGCTTCGATGTTTCGGGGTCCACATGGATTTTGATCTTCACATCTCCCTCCGGGAGGGCGTGTGCGGGTCCAGAAGAGAACCGTTCTCCCGCCGGACTTCCCACAAGAGCCACATTCTTCCTCGTCCCCTCGGAAATAACAAAATATCTCTTCCCGTCGTCCCAGTAACTGTACTGCCCTCCAAGGCCTGCCGGCCACATGGGCTTCAAATCAGGTGTAAAGCTGGCCACCACGGAAAGGGGTGCAATCGATTCCACGGAAAGCAGGACAACGACCCCCGCCTCTCTTAAAGGCGTAAAGAAGATCTCTTCAACTTTAAAGGAGGAATGGACATAGTGAATGATCGTCTGATGAGGATAAACGTCAATCCTTTTCGCCGTATCTTTTCCCTCGATGATCTCATTCTCGTCCTCGATCAGAAAATAGAGCTGGAAGTTGTGCAGGACTTTGTACGGATAGATCCAGATCTCCGCATTTCCGTTCTCCCTGCCCAGAACCGCACTTTTCTGACCCAGAACATCAAAATAGCTGTGGGGCTGGACAGCACGGCTCAAACGAAGGTCTCCACCTCTCAGGTCGAATTTCTCAAGGAAGAATTGTTCATTCCCGGAAGCGGGATAACAAAGAAAACAAATAACCCAAAGAATGAGTGCGATCCTTTTCATTATCCTTTCTCCTCGTTCAGAAAATAAGCCTGGGTTCCTTCTCCGGCTTCCACCTCGTAGAATGTCGGTCGAGGGAATCCTTTATTCTCTGCATCTTCAAGAAGCTTCTCCTTGAATGCAGTGATCCCCTCTTTTTTGACAAGAGCGATTCCTGACCCCCCGAATCCTGCTCCTGTTAACCGGGCTCCAAGACAACCGGGGAATTCCTGCGCAGCCTCATACAGAAGGTCAAGCTCAGGGCAGGAGACTTCGTAATCATCCCTCAGGCTCTCATGAGATCGGAAAATGAGTTCACCCAGCCGAATGAAATCATCCTTCTCTAAAGCCAGAACAGCATCCATCACTCTCTGGTTCTCACTGATGACGTGTCTGGCTCTTCTGAATACCACATCACTCATTTCATTCTTCATTCCCTCGAGTTTTCCCAGTGTCGCTTCTTTATATTTCTTCACTCCAGATTTTTTCAAAACCTCCAGAGCCTGGGAGGATTCGTGCCTCCTCATGTTATATTCTGAACTGGCCAGTTCCCGGCGGACTCCAGTCTCATAAACCACAATCCGGAGCCCCGCCTCCATCATGCGCAGCGGGAAGAGCTTATAATCCAGTGTCTCACAATCCAAAAACAAGGCCTTGCTTTCCTGCCCGAAAACAGAGATGAACTGGTCCATGATGCCGCACTGGACACCGACAAACTCATTTTCTGCCTTCCGGGCAATCTTAACCATCTCCAGCGGTTCGATGTCGAGGTTGAATAGCGTGAGTAATCCATGAACAACACTCACCTCAAGAGCCGCAGATGAGCTCAAGCCGGCCTCTAAAGGAACATTTCCCCAGATGAGTCCATTCACTCCTTGAAGATTGAATCCCTTTTCCTCCAGTACCCACAAAACTCCCTTAATATAGTTCACCCATTTACTGTCTTCTGCGAAGGAAATCCCGGATAAAGAGAATTCTTCCTTTTCTTTAAAATTCTCTGCCCAGATACTGACTTTGTCATCCAATCTTCTGGAGAGGAAAAAATAGTTTCTCAGGTTCAGCGCCGCAGGCAGGACATAACCCAGGTTGTAATCCGTGTGTTCACCGATGATGTTTATCCGGCCAGGAGCGAAAGAGAAGACCTCAGGAGGTTTACTGAAGATTTTTTCAAAGATTGGGATTAAAGTGTGTTCCATACGAAGCACATGAATTGTAAAGAAAATAAAAAAGAAAAGTCAAATGGGGCAACGACCTTCTGGCAAATTCATAATTTTCCTTGAATCCTGCTATCTTTTATGTCATTATTTTTCCTCATTTTTTGGGAAGATCATATCGCATCAAACTGGAGGTTTAATAATGTCATCTATCTTCGAAGGATTTAAGCCACTTTCCATCTGGAAACATTTCGAACACATCTTAAAAATCCCCCACTGCTCAGGGAATGAAGAAGCCATGGGTGATTACATCATATCAGTGGCGGAAAATTCGAACCTGGGGTGGGAAAAGGATAAAGTCGGAAATGTGGTTGTCAGAAAAAAAGCAACGGCAGGGCATGAACAGGCCGAGGGCGTCATTCTTCAGGGACACCTGGACATGGTCGGCGAAAAGAATTCTGATGTTGTCCATGATTTTGCCAAGGACGAAATCCAGGCTGAAGTCAAGGGAGAATGGGTTCAAGCGAAAGGAACCACTCTCGGAGCAGACAACGGGATCGGCGTGGCCGCTTCACTGGCTGTTATGGAAGATCCCACATTAACACACGGCCCTCTGGAGTTCCTCTTCACCGTGGCTTCACCGTGGATGAAGAAACTGGCTTGACCGGAGCGACCAAAATAGAGCCAGGTTTTCTCAAAGGGAAAAAACTCCTCAACCTCGACAGCGAAGATGAGGGGGAATTCACGATCGGCTGCGCGGGCGGAGCAGATTCTGAGATCACATTATCCCTGAAAAGGAACACAGATAGTCACGGAGAACTGTTCCAGCTAAAACTTTTCGGTCTCAGGGGTGGACATTCCGGAATCGACATCAACCAGGGACGAGGAAACGCCGTTCAACTGCTTGCTCATATGCTCTCGCAAGCGATGAAGGAATTTTCATTCGAGTTGATTCGCATGGAAGGCGGGAATAAACGAAACGCCATCGCCAGGGAAGCATGGGCTGACCTGTACATCGACCCTTCTCAGGAACAAAATCTTTCTTCATTTCTCCAGAAAGCCTTCGGGGAAATCAAACTCGAATACCAAGCAGTGGAGAAAGAAGCGAATTTCTCTTTTGAAAAATCTGATGGTGATAAAAAAGACCCGCTCACAGCCGAATCTCAGGAGGCCCTCATCAATCTCCTGGCTGCTCTTCCCCATGGGGTTCTCGCCATGCATCCTGAAATGGAGGGCCTTGTGGAAACCTCTTCCAACCTGGCTATTATCCATACACACCCGGATCATGCGGAAATCATCTGCAGCAGCCGGAGCTCAGATTCCTCGGCCCTGAAGTCCACGCGGGCCACGATTGCCACTCTGAGCAAACAAGCTGGAGCCGAAATCAACCAGCCCGAAGGCTACCCAGGCTGGACACCCAACCTCCAGTCCCCGCTTCTCAAAACTTTGAAAGAAGTTTACCAGAAAGTCTTCCATAAAGAGCCGGAAGTGGGCGCTGTTCATGCCGGTCTCGAGTGCGGAATCATCGGAGAAAAATTTCCCGGGATGGACATGATTTCCTTCGGTCCCACCATCGAACACCCTCATTCTCCTGAAGAAAGGGTTCATGTGGGATCTGTTGAAAAATTCTGGACATTTTTGACGACAGTCCTCGCCGAATTGGGATAAAATCAAAAAAGGGGACAGGCCCCTTTTTTGGGGACTATCCCTTTCAGTCCTTATGTTTAATAAAAGAGGGACTGTCCCCCTTATTGATAAAAAGGGGCCTGTCCCCTTTTTTATTTGATTTTTTATTTGAGAAATGATTCCCAGCGCTCGATGTGACCGAATTCATCGGCCTGGTTTTTTTCGACGATCTTTCTCGTCTCCTCGTCCCACTTAATATCAATGAGAAGCTTTTCGTAATGACGGACAGCCTTCGTTTCGACCCAGATGCCGGTTTTTAGGATGGCTTTCCGGCCCATCAGCTGGGAAAAAAAACCGAAAATTAATCCCACGATCCAGTACACAAACCTGAACTGGCTCGGTCTGAATCCGTATTCAAAAAGCTTGGACTGAAAATCCTGAAGATGCGTCATCTCGTTGTGCATTGCCACTATAATCTGCAGGTTCAGCTCATTCACCTTCTTGGTGATCTGGAACTTGTAGATATTGACCGCCATTGTTTCCAGAGTATGCAGGGTTCTCAATCCTTTCCTGATTTTCTTTAGCCTCTCAGGGGGCGAGAGGCGCATTTTTGGACGCACGATCGAGATATTAAAACTCTTTCTTTTCATCATCACAGTAGTCAGGGCTCGAAATTAGACACTTTTTAAAAAAACAATTCTAACTTTTCCTTTAAGGAATGTCTAATATCGAGCCATGATGTAAGCATCCTTATTTTTGTGATGGAGAAAACTTGGGAGGAGTCTCAGGGAAGATCAGGTTGGGTGTTGAGAAAACCGTATGCTCCGGCTTTTGGATTCAAAAAACACGCCTCTTTTGCCCCTACGAGAACCTTGGAGGGGGAACAGCTGCGCTTTCCCCCTTCCAACGCTCGCCTCACTCCGCTGACGGCTCCCTGCCTCCCCTTCTCGGGCAGCAAAGGGACATATCCCCTTGGATTCCCCACTGATTTGTGTCCACTGAGAAGGCCACAAATCAGGCAAAAGAGGCTCGGTTTCAGGCTTCGCTCTCCTCTCCCTTCTAGAGAGGAACCGTGCACGCTCCGCCTTCAAACGGTTTTTTTCACCCATAAGCCTTCGCAGAATAGGGGGACTGATTTCGCTGGGGCAAAGCCTGCGTGTTTTCGATACACTCAGCCTGATCTATTACACATCTTGTTATCACAGTTTTGGGGATGCTTCCAGCCCTTATCCCATCAAACTTTTTAAATCCAGCCCAGCTCGCTGAATTGAGGAAAGCCTGACTGGGATATTCCCCAGTACAAAAAAAGAAGAACAGATAAAAAATAGGCACTCATAAAAAAAATGAGGATGGGATTCCGGCTGTATTCTCTCTTGCCTCTCCTATACAGAATAAGGGCAAAAAGAAAACCCAAGATGGCGGCGGGAAAAGCAAAAATCACTGTCTGTCCTTCGATCGCTTCCAAGGTAAAGGTGAAACCGTAAAGAACGGCTCCTGCGGAAAGAAAGATCATGCTCTTCCGGATGAAAGGCTGGAAGGAAAGCCTCCAGGCCAAAAGGATCAAGCCGAGAGAGATGAGATAGAGGCCGACGATCCAGATAAAATGGCTTATGATCTCGTCAAAAAGATAAGTGGCCTTAAACACATTTGTCCCCTCCATCCCCTGAAGCAGCCGCGCGATGGAATTCGCCGCGAGATGAAGACCATGGCCCTCCACATAGGAGAGGAACCCGACGGCCAGAATGACTTTTGCCAGGATGTGTAAAGAACGAGCAGAGGACTTCGGACTAGGGGAAGTTTGTGAAATTCTATTCAGACGGGAATAGAGCCCATAGGCAAAGGGAATGACCGCAAAAGGAGTGAGGAAATCAAGAGTGTCTCCCCAGCTCAAAGGCCAAAGAAAAAATCGGGTCAGGAAAGGGGGAAGGAGATGGAAAAAAGCCAGGATTACTCCATACAAAAAAAGCCATAAACAGAGATTATCGTTCTCGCTGCGCATCAAATTCTGCTTTAAAAAACATGATTGAAATTAAAGTAAATTCCCAAACCTTCGTGACTGAAACCCATGTCAAACCTGACGACAAAGTTTTGTAAATAATACCTCAATCCCCAGCCGGCATCAATAGCAAAATTGTCAAGCGCGATCCTGGACCAGGAAGGCCAGACTGATCCTCCATCCAGAAAAATGTTTCCGCCCAACTTCTTCCAGAGCGGGAAACGGTACTCCGCGTTGATGAGGAACTTTCCTTTGTCGTTAAAACGGTTCATCATGTATCCTCTCATCGCGGCCATTTCTGACCCTCCACCGAGAGAAGACATCTCAAAAAGAGGGATCACTTCTCCAGAGACCTTTTGAATCAATGTCCGAAAAGCCAGGACATCATTCTGGCCGAACAGGAGAGTGTACTTTCTGAAATCCAGAGTGAAGCGGTGGAAACTTGCATTTTTATTTCCCAAAAGTTTCGATGCCACATCATTCTGGAAAATCAGACGAAATCCCTTTTTCGGGTGAATCTGGCTGTCTGAGGTGTCATAGCGGACAACCAAAGAGGCAAAGGGAGAGAACTGTTCCCCGACCGCATCCAGAGTGTCTGTAAAAGGCCGGTCTCTCTCAATATCAAAATAGAAGACATTCTTGAGGGAATAAAATAATTCAACAACAAAGCGTGTTGAGAAACCTCTCCCCAATTTCATTTGGAGCTCTTTTCTCTCGTTAATAAACTCGGTCTGATCTTCTTCTCTCGAGTTCGCTCCAAAGCCATAAAAATAGTATTTTAAGTATTTACTGTACTCGGCTTTCAGGTCAAACGAGAAAGGGTATATCTTTCCTTGACGAATTTCAGTATCAGGAATGGAAAAAGTGAATATGTACGTTCTCTCTACTTTAGTGGAATTAAAAATGAAGAAGTCAAACGATTCTTTTTTTGAAAAATAATTGACAAATTTGGCTTTCCCTCCATATCCCAATCCGATGTCTGTATCATACATGAGGATGGGGAAAACACTCATGGATTTTTTCGTATCCTTCGAATCTTTATCATCTTCAGCCGATAGGTATCCGGCGGCCAGGTTGAAGAACACGAAAAATAATAAAAAAGACAGGTGTCGCCTTCGATTTTTCATCATACTCCCCATTTCATCCTGTTCAGATTGTGAGAAAGCTGTTTTATGGTAAATCTTCTCTGTATTTCCAGACTGTGAGGGTGAGAAAAACGCCAACACCCAGGCAAATCAGGTTGATTAAAAGATTCAGGGCCGCTTCTCCCAATCCAAGAAGGTATATGCCGTGTTGAGTATTGAAGGAGATATCCAGCAGACCCAGGAAAATGAGTGACGCTCCTCCGATGAGGGAGAACAAACGGCCGTATGACTTTTTACGCAACAACCCAATACTTCCGATTACGAGAACGATGGAAAGATACGCGTCTGGAACTGGGAAAGCAGATTCAAAAGCCAGGTATTTCTCTTTTAAACAGGGATCGCTTATGTGAACTCCATCAGCCGTAAAGAAAGCCAACCAGAACAATACAATCCCAACGACCAATACCAATTCGAGCACAGCCGCGATTATGAACCTTTTTCTCTGCCCGTTGTTCATCCTCTTCATGCCCCGAGCTAATTCAATAAATCTGCCTGAATCTCAGTTTTCTTTATCCTTTTTTCTTTTTCCGTCTTTTTTTGATCGTGCGGCTTCCGATCTTCTCCAGCAGAGGCAAGAGGAAGAAGTATAACCTGGGAAATGCCATGCCTATCCGGCAAAAAATTCCCATTCCAGAAGGAACCAGCACCTCCGCTTTTTTTGTCCGTACGGCCTTGAGTATCCCCTTCGCGACCTTTTCCGGTTTCAACGGGTCTCCAATAAATGAAAGCACCGCCTCATCATACTGGAGTTCATAGTCAAGCTGAGGAGTATCCACTGAATCAGGGCAGACAACAGCCACGCCTACAGGAGAATTATGCAACTCGGCATAAAGTGAGAGAGAGTAGCCTCGAATGGCAAATTTTGTGGCGCTGTACACCGCTTCACCGGGCATAGGGACAATCCCCCCTAAAGAAGCGACATTGACTATCTTTCCGGAGCCCTGTTCCTTCATTGCGGGAAGGACAGCACGGCATCCGTTCATAGTCCCCGAAAAATTGACCGAAACCTGATGCTGGACCTCATCCAGGGAGATTCTCTCCGCGGCGCCCGGTTGGATAACACCCGCATTATTGATGAGAATGTCGATTCTTCCGAATTTCTTCCTGACTTTCTCCACCAAAGATTTCCATGACTCCGGGTCTCTGATATCATGCTCAACAACCATTATCTCGGCTCCCGAATCCTTCATGGTCTCACCCAACTCTTGAAGCTCTTTATCCCGAATATCAGTCAGGACTAAGACAGCGCCCTGGCGGGCAAAAAGGCGAGCAGCAGAAGAACCGATTCCCCCTGCAGCTCCTGTAATAATCGCAACCTTTCCCTTAAGCATTGAGTTTCTCCAGATAGTGATCAAAATTCATGCATTAAACTATCAAATCCTGGCCTTTCTTGCAATGCCGAATAATTCTTTCATCAACTGTTCAGTCTCCGAGCCAGTCGTATTAAATATGATGTTGCCTGAGCTGTATGAAGAAGTTTGAAAGAAATTGGACCTAAGGAATAATCTATTTTTGAAATCTGTACCCGGACCACGGCACTGTAATGAGATGGGCGGGCTCAGAGGGTTTATCCTCGATTTTCTGTCTGATGTGGTGGATAAATGTATCTACTGTCCGCGTAGTGGGGAATTTGTCATAGCCCCAGACTTCATTAAGGATAGAATCCCGGCTCACGACTTCTCCCTCATGAGTTATGAGAAGTTTAAGAAGGCCAAAATTCTCTGGCTGTTAAGTAGAGTTCCTTTTTTCCTTTGGAGGCAATTTGTTTTTTAAAATTGATGCAAACATTTCCGAAAGAATATTCTTCGATCTCAGCCGCTTCTGGTCTAGTGCGGCGCAGAACGGCTTTTATCCGGGCTAGAAGCTCTTTGGCCCCAAAGGGTTTGATCATATAATCATCAGCTCCAAACTCAAGACCTAGAACTTTATCGATCTCCTCTTTCTTCTCGCCGGTTAACATGATGATGGGCGTCAAGATGTTTTTCGCCCGGAGATTCTTGCACACTTCCAGCCCGTTTAGAGAAGGAAGTCCAAAATCAAGGATGATCAAGTCAATATTTTCCTGGGACGCCAAGCGGAATCCTTCCTCTCCATCTGCGGCAGAAATGACCCTATAGTTTTCAGCCTCCAAGAGAGACGTCAAAGTCTCGAGCAATGGCTTATCGTCTTCGACGATTAATATCTTTTTCATGGAAAAAAATCCGCTGAATCTTCTTCCCCTATTCTTTTATCTAGTTCTTTTCCATAAGGACTGGCGCTCAAAATTTGAAGGGAGCAAAGCCATTTCCGTGTATTTTATTCATATCATTTTAAAATTTTCCAAATTTCTTGAGTCTTTCTTCATATTTTTTTTTCTGCTTTTTGACAAGCTCCTGGAAACGAATGTCATCACGCAAGCTGTCATAAAACGGACTTGTATCCAAAGGCAGGTATGTATACTGAAAATGCTCATACTCTTTCTTGACTTCATTAGTGATAGACTTGACCGCTTCATCCTTCATGCCCAGGAGTGAATAAATGACTCCATTTTTTCTCAGGGCAAGAGCTTTGTCTTTTTCTCCTTTGGCTGCAAGTATCAACGCTTTATAGAATCGAATACTGGAGTATCCCGGATTAATTTTTTCTGCTCTTTCTAATAGCTCAATGGCCTTGTCCGCTGTTTCTATCTCTAATGCCTTTTTGATGTTCAATAAAGCCTTTTCTAATCGTCCAGTGTACATTAGACATCTTGCGCGGAGGGAATGAGAAGGGAGAAAAAAAGGATCAAGCTCGATATTTCTCGTTGAATATTCGATAGCGAGGTGAAACAATCCGAGGTCTTTCAAGAAAAAGGCGACTATATGATTCAGAGGCGGAATATTCGGATTTATCTCTAACGCCCGTTTATAGCTTTGATAGGCTTTTTCATACTCTCCTTGATGATGATAAACCCAAGCGATCGCTCCGTTTGTTTCACCCATATTCGGGTCTAATTTATAAGCCATTTCAATATTTTTTTTGACCTGCGCAAGATCTCTCCTGTTTCCTGTTATCTGGTTATGATGCTGGTAGGCCCAACTTAAGCCAGTATGCGTCAAGACATAATCAGGGTCAGCCTCTTTGGCTTTTCGAAACATTCTTATTGCCGCTATAAAATCACTTTCCCTCTGCGAAATAACATATTTACTGTTGATTAAATGCATCCCCTTCAGCGCATATTCATAGGCCTCGATATTTTTCGGGCGGCCCTCTTTGAGAGATTCAATCTTTTTCGGAGTGAGCTTCAGTTCGAGGCTATCCACCTTCCGGTCATAGGTGCTCGCCCAGAGATGAGAGTCTTCATCCACATTGACTAGCTGGGCGTTGACACGAATGTTGTCTTTTTCTTTGCGGATACTCCCCTCAAGAATTGTGGCGACATCCAGTTCCTGCCCAATTTCTTTGATATCCTTATTCGTGTTCTTATAGCGCATCACTGAAGTCCGGGATATGACTTTCAATTCCCCGAACATGGTGAGCTTGGTGATGATGTCTTCTGTCATCCCATCACAGAAATATTCCTGGTCTCTCTCCGAACTCATGTCCATGAAAGGCAGCACGGCAATCGAGTTCTTCCATTCTATTCCACTC
>SMTZ1_10007192_pt1 | contig 11475 bp, 14 predicted proteins | sample DeeMarSWOR136_30_FD_25667 | JGI IMG/M metagenome (IMG submission 25667)
TCCTTGCAGCCTTTTCACCTTCCTCAATCAGATTCATGGCCTGAGAGAAATTAGACCAATGTAAATCCCCTACCTCTGGATGAATCACAATATCGGCTTCCGCCAACTCATACTTCTTCAGCTTTTCTGCCATAATCTCACTGACCCTGTAATATATGTCCACTACGGTACGCAGTTCTTCGGAGCTGATGCAGCGGTCTACAGCCACAGATATCACAATGTCTGCCCCTTGCTGTCTTGCCACAGAACTGGGAACAAGGCAGATGATGCCCCCATCTGATAGGAGCCTTGCTCCCTCCTTAAGTGGCGCTATGGCTCCTGGAACGGCACAACTTGCCATCACAGCCTGCCGCAGAGGGCCCTCAGAAAAGGTGATCTGCTCGCCACTTACCAGGTCGGTGGCCACGGCCCGAAAGAGAATTCGAGTCTTTTCAATCCGAATGTCAGGAATAAAATAATCGATTGTTGCCTGGAATTCTTCATTAGAAAGTATGCGCCGCTTCAAAAGCCTTGATCGCCGAAGATTGGAATTCAGCACTGTTTAGATATTCATCCACCTTTTTTTGCAGCTCCTCTGGGCTGAAGCCAGCGGCATAGGCTCCGCCCACCAACGCCCCGATACTAGTCCCCACAATCAGATCAATAGGAATCTTCTCTTTCTCAAGTACCCTTAGTACGCCTATATGCGCAAGCCCTCTCGCGCCCCCACCTCCGAGGGCAAGGCCGATGCGCTTCCTTTTCCAAAACATTATCGTAACCTTCTCCGAAGCCTGTTAAGACTATCTTACCTCTTATACCTCCAAAACATCAAGACAACCCTTTCTCATAGTTGCGAGAGATCGGACTACCCCCTTTTCCCAAGCTCATTTACCTTTAAGACGTTCTCTTTTTCTAATCTTTTAACCTATGAACGACCTTACATAGGACCCGTTGGCATTGGCGGAGTCTGCTGCTCCGGGGGACTCGGCTCAGGAGCCGGACGGGTGGGGGATTTGGGTGTCTTAATGCCCTCGGATGTTGCACTCTTGCTCACCCATCCTTCCGTTCTATTTTCGAGCCGGACCCTGAGCCAGCCTCTCTTCTCCTCAAGAGTTTCAAAAGCGTTTCCCTGATAGATTTTACCAATGATCTTGTAGTTGATACCTGGTCCATCCCGTAGGTTGACGTAGGTCCATACGACCTTCCCTTGGCGGAGGGGATAAGGAGATGTTTTCACGCTAGCGGGTGGTAATGGGGAAGGTGGTGTTGAGGGTTGTGGTGAGGGTGGAGGTGAGGGCGATGGTGTTGGAGGAGTTGGTTGTGTTGTTGATGCTGGCAGTGAGGGTATCATTGATCCTGGTAGTGTTGATGCTGGTGCTGGCAAGGCAGGTGGTGGTGTTGAGGGTGGCGGTGGTGACGGTGGTCGTGCTGATGGAGGCGCCGGTGGCGATGTTGGTGGCGGCGGAGAGGACTCTTTCTGTCGTTGAGTAGGTTTATCGGGTGAAGTAACTGTTTGTTTCGCTATTGGTACGGTTGAAGGCTCTTTGACTATTCTTTCAAATTCATTGTAAAAACTGCACACGTCTGGGGGGGCAAATGTCCCCCATGCCCCTTTCAGAGAGAAATGAACGATCAGGTATGAATTCTCCGTTATGATCTTAACGGTAGCCGGATACATCGCCTTTTGCTCGGCTTCAAAGAATATCTGGGTGTCGATCGTCCCCGAATCTCGGTCGACAGAGAGAATTCAGTGCCCGTGAGATTGGAGGGTCTTCACTGCCAGATCGAACCCTCTATTGAAGTCGAGATGATCGTACTTGACCCAGGTCCTATGGACTGGCCGGGAGATTAACCCCCCCTCTCTAATATAATTTCTCCGGCACTCTGGAATCGGGCCTGAAGCTGTCCCCTCTTTCTTTAACTGTAGACCGATATGGGAGCAAGCAAAGCCGCATAATGCCAAAAATAGGAAGGGAAGATATTTTTGGAGGTTAAGCATAGGCATTCCTTCTCCATCTTTTCACTGCTGGATGAAGGGATGGGCAAGAAACAAAGATGCCTGACCCAAAAGGCATTCCCTTTCGTATTTTCGTCCTGCATTTTTCGTGCCGTGGAAGTCACAAATATTAGCTTTTAGATTTCAAGAAGTTTCATCTTGAATGACAGAAAGGAAATTAAAAAAATGGAAAAAATTTCGGATAATGGCGAAAAATGTCCACATTCCTCCATCCTTGGCCGGAAAGGTTCCCGCAAGCCCCGCCTTGCCTGGACAACAGGCTGTAGTTGGGGTCCCTGCCTCCATGGGCCGCTTGCGGGGCATCCTGAGAACCAAATATTGGGGTCATTATAAGCCCTTGATCTTGCGGCGCCTTGGCCCCCAGAAGCGTAAAAGTCCTCCCGCATATTCCTTGAGATAGAGGGCGTCCTAGATCAATTAAAATCGGAAGGCTTCTTCATCCAGTGACCCATCTGTCAGCCCACGGATAAAAGAATGCTTAAGAATCTTGTTATAAATATCCGCAATGGAAACCCATAGCGATTCTGTAAATTTCATATCAATTTCCTGACAGTCGGGTACAATCAACCTATTCACACAGCCACGCAAAATGTGGAGGGCGTTCAGTGGGCCACTAAAAAGAAGATAATCATTTGCTGGAAAATGATCAACAAGGAACCTTTCTTGAGAAAATATAACTCAGGAGCAGCCACACTCAAATTGCGATTCTTTCATTCGCACTGTTCCCATTTTCTTGGGATAATCATTATCTTTTGCGATTATCTCAGACTGAACAGCAGAACGTCGAGTTCACGATTCCTTTTCTAAAAGTTTTTTCACGTAATCCTGACTTCAAAAATATCTATCCCTATGAACAATTTCAGCAGGAAGTCTTTAAAAGATAATCTTCACAATCTCATTTTTCATATTGACAAAAAGAATCGTTATGATAAGTTAGATTTGTCTCTACAGTGAGATTCTCATCTATTTTTTGTAAGAAGGGGGTGGTAAATAAAGAAAGACCTTTAAGAATATTTCTACGAGTTGATTTTCCCCAGAATTGATTTGAACTGGCAGTTTCCAATTCTCCTCCTGTCTAAGAGTATTAAAGGCCATAAAGAAGTAAATTAAATCAATCGATTCCCAAGAAATTGATCGGAAATGAAACCCCGACCAAGCCAAACCTTTCATGAGAAGGGGACGGAAAGCGGCGAGTCTTTTCAAAAAGATGCCTGCTTTGCCGAAGGATGTAGCCTTGGTAATTTCGCCCTTTTATTTATACAAGTATTCCTGTTCATGAAGGACTTTTTCTTAAGCTTTGCGAATCTGATCGCCCCGAGCATAAATGGGCACTGATACAAAGTTACGCAGTTGAGGTAAACCTATGGAGAGAACTGAAAGTTTAGATTCGATGGGTTGAATAATGATTGAAATGAATCTTGAACGGATTGAACTTTCTTATGGAAGAAGATACTTGGACAAATCGATATAACGATATTGATAGAGAGACAATTCAGAAGAAAGGAGACATAACATGCCGAAGAAATTGTCAAATCAATCTAAGATGAAAGACAAAAAGGCTAGGTTCGAATTATTTGCCCCTGGAGCCCAAAGGGTAGCTCTTGCAGGGGATTTCAACGACTGGAATGTCAATACCATTCAGATGAAGAAGGACAGCAAGGGAACCTGGAAAGCCAGTGTCACTTTACCCGTAGGAAGACACGAGTATCGTTTCTGGGTTGATGGAGTGTGGCATGATGATCCCAATGCTGACCACAAAGTTGAAAATGCTTTTGGAAGCCAAAATTCTGTGAGAATCGTAAGTTAGAGGAACAAAAAAACTCTCAATTGTCATTCTGCAATAGATGACAAGCTCCTCATGATCATTTCAAGAGATAGTGAATGATTCGTCAGTGTGACTACAGAAATTTCGAAACAATCTTTGAAATTATCAATGATGCCGCCCGGGCCTATAAAGGTGCCATTCCCCCTGACTGTTGGAAAGAACCTTATATGTCTAAAAAAGAACTTCAACGTGAGATGGATGAGGGCATAGTGTTTTGGGGATATGAAGAAGATGGTGAACTGCTCGGTGTGATGGGAATCCAAGATATTCAAGATGTAACGCTGATCCGGCATGCCTATGTTCGAACGATTAAACGAAATCAGGGAATAGGAGGACGACTGTTACTATTTCTTCGTGAACGAACCGCTCGCCCCATTTTAATAGGCACTTGGGCTTCTGCTGCCTGGGCGATTCGTTTTTACGAAAAGCATGGCTTTCGGGTCGTTTCCCCGAAGGAGAAGGATCAGTTGCTAAGAAAATACTGGTCAGTCCCCAAACGTCAGATTGAAAACTCCGTAGTTTTAGCAGATAAGGGATGGTTCGATCTATTCTAATAATTTCATCTTAAAGCAAGAATGATTATCAAATAAAACAATTCAAGGCTGGGCATAAAGCTCTCCTTTAAAATCAATCCAGTAATGGTTTATGGATTTCTTTGAAGTCAGAAGTGAATTGCGGAGGATGCGCGGAGGAGATCTCTTTAAGCTGTTGGCAAGCCAGAGAATATCACAATGTTTGATTGGTGCTGTAGCGTGTTGTCTTTACCTACACTATAAAGAATTTAGTTTTTGCGTTTCAGAAATATTGGGAGAAGGGTGCCAAGTAGAGCGATTGAAGAAATTGGAGCAAGTTTATTATGATGAGGAGAAAAGCGATTTTTTGCTCCCATTCGTTAAAAAAATGGAGAAAGGCCCTATTCTGCCAGGAAGGAAACTCGCTGAATTTAAGGTGTATTTCAGAGACAACCTCACCCGGTCTATAGTCTATCTTGGAAAGATTATTGAAAGAAGAAATCGAGAAAGGGCAAATAACCTTAGAGACTTGTTAACTAAGGCGATAAGTGATTACTCGGATTGTGTTGAAGACCCTTCCACGATATTTCTTTTAAGTTCATAATGAGGTAAAGGGAACAAACAACATAGAAACTCAAAAAGGAATGTGGAGGGGATTTTTTAAAATCGGTTTTTTCCCAAAGAATAGGATCGCCTTTTCATTGGCTTTTGCCACCCGAAGGGCCCTTTTCTTCCCGATCCCTTTCCTGAGCCAGTAATAAAAGCACAAGTTTTTATTAATCAGGTAGCCTCTCATTCATCAATCCTTTAATTTTGCTTCTAGTATTATTATGAAAGATTTTGATTTGATAATCAAATTTAAAGCCAGCTCATGGCGCAGTCCCTGCAGTCATCTCCCTTACAAAGTTGATTATCGGTGAAGAACTATCACAGGGGATTGCGGAAGTATCACTGCCCGCCACTCGAATGGGATGAAAATCTATCCGGGTTGCCCAGGCAGGCCAGTTTTACGGTGATGACCTTCTGTTAGAAACTGGGGAAGTCCCGAAAGCCGGGAAGTGGGACGAGTGATACTTAGAGGTGATTCTAGGAATTTTACTTGGCCCAGATCAAAGTGAGTTCCTCTACTCCCTTCAAGATAAATGAAATCTGCCCAATGGAAAGACTTGATTCTAATGTGAAAAATGTGAAAAGGAGTGTGTTTTCGATTCAATAAGCCAAAAACGCCCTGAATGTCGGGGAGAACCCTTGAGAAAGCGACCGTTCGGGGATAAAGATTAATTCTAGAGTGTCCTGAAGGTGGAAACAGAACAACGATGATATGGTTACTATTGGTGTTGGGGGGCGTCATCCTAGGCCTCATTATATTCCTGGTAATATTACTGGTAACAATAAGGAGAAGTTAAGGAGGCCGCACTGAAGGGATCATGAAAGAAGGGTTCAAAATTCTCTATACCTTCTTCCTTCTTTTCTGATTTGTTTATCTTTCCCCTTCTTCACGTTGTTTTCGTAATAATGTTTTCATTAAGAGGGTTTATGGAGAAAGCTTGAGTGAAAAAAAATCGAACAAAAATAAACAAGGAAAGAAGATTGAGCGCAAGGGTCCCAAAGAGGTCCTTCAGACCCGGGCAGAGTGAAGATGGTCTGATACTATTCGATGATTTGGACATCGATGTAGTGAGTGATTTGGAATTGGGAGTGGAGGATGAGGCTCCTCTGCTGGGGGAAGAAATAGAAGTCGTTGCATACAAACCGCAGCCCCTCCGAAAGGCGAGGGATTCCGTGGCTACTTACATGAAGGAAATAGGGTCATTTCCCTTACTGACCCGCAAAGGGGAATTGGAAATTGCTAAGCGTATCGAGAGTGGACAGAAGGAAGTGTTGAGCGCGATACTCAATTGCCCCCTCGCTGTTAGGGACGTTATCAACCTCGGAGGCGCCCTCCGTGCTGGAAGAATCAAGCTCAGGGAACTAACCAACGAGATCAATGATGAGAGCGCGGGCCTTAGAGAGGAAAAGATCCAGAAAAAGAGGGTCCTCAACTTAATCAATAAAATTAGGAAGGGGCAGCAAAGGATTCGACTCCTCCAGAGGAGAGTGAGGTGTAAAGAAAATGAAACTTTCAAAAAGAAGATACAGAAGGAAATTTGCATGAAAGAAGCGGAAATATTCGAAGCCTTTAAACAGATCAATCTGAGGGAGAGGCAGATCAACAAAATTATGCTGCAGCTGAAACAGGGGGATATTCGGATGGGGAAGGCTAAAGGGGAGGTTAAGAAAAATGAGTCAGAATGCAATCTTTCTAAGGATCAGCTCAAAGAAGCATTGAAGGCGATTGAGAAAGGGGAGGCCAAGGTCCGAGAAGCGAAGAATGAATTGGTGAGGGCTAACCTAAGATTAGTCATTTCCATTGCTAGGAGATACTTGAATCGAGGACTTCCGTTTTTGGATTTAATCCAGGAAGGGAATATTGGATTAATGAGGGCAGCGGATAAGTTCAAATACAAAAAGGGCTATAAGTTTAGTAGCTATGCGACATGGTGGATCTGGCAGGCTATGACGCGTACCCTTGCTGATCAAGCCCGGACCATTCGTATCCCTGTCCACATGATCGAGGTCCTCAACAAACTGAACCGGGCCTCTCGAGACCTAACTCAGGAGATAGGTCGGGAACCCACTCTGAAGGAAATCGCCAGAAGAATGCGAATGTCTCTGGAAAAGGTACAGAAGATTTTGAAGATCGCCCAAAAACCCATTTCCCTCGACACCCCTATCGGTGAGGAGGGTAATGCCCGTTTAGAGGATTTTATTGAGGATACAAATGTCGTTTCCCCTCTGGATGCAACAATAGGCTCCAATTTGGTAAAGCAGATTCAAAAAGTCCTCTCCACTCTGGACAAAAAGCAGGAGAAGATTCTGAGGATGCGGTTCGGGATCGGAGAGAAGCACGACCATACCCTTGAGGAAGTAGCCCAGGACTTCGATCTTACTCGGGAAAGGATTAGACAAATTGAGGATAAGGCCTTAAGGAAGTTAAAACATTTCAGCCGTGCCGATAAACTAAGAAATTTTATTGAGTACTAAGAGAATTCTAAATAAGGAGACGGCCTATGAATATTTATGTTGGAAATTTATCCCATGATGTAACAGAGGAAAATCTTCGCCAGGCTTTCGGGACCTTTGGTCAAATAACCTCCGCAACAGTCGTTAAGGACAGATACAGCGGTCAGCCCCGAGGATTCGGGTTTATTGAGATGCCCAACCGGGATGAGGCCCAGGCAGCGATTAAGAATCTTAATGGGCAAGAACTCATGGGTCGTAAGATGAATGTGAGTGAAGCACGTTCTCGCACAGACCGGGGAAGATCTGGGAAACAGAGAGGGGGAATAGGTCCTTCCGGCCGCATAACTCGTTATTAATCCTGTTTTCCTCCAAATGGAAAACGGCAAGACATAATTAAGGGACCTGGTATGTGGCCATGCTGATCCTTCAAACTTTGGGCATTCTAGAAATTCTCTATATCTCCCTGTTTCAGGAGGATAGGAATTGGTGGGGTTCGTATGAAAAACGTAGTACCTGAAGAAGTTCTTAAAGAAATTTTTCCTATGAAATTGAGGAGGAAAGACCTCACCGGCCAAGTTTACAATAGGCTGAAGAAGATGATCCTTTCTGGCAAGCTAAAGAAGGGGGAAAGACTGGTACAGGAGAAACTCGCCCTCCATTTCAATGTGAGCAGGCAGACGGTCATCTCCGCACTGCAACAGCTAAAAAAGGACAAGTTGATTGTCATCAAATATAAAAGAGGTGCATTTGTCTCTTAAAATAAAAAAGGGGGTAACCCCATCACGGATTCATGACGGAAGGTACAGAAATGGATAATATTGGTCTTGACAAATGACTTTGAAGAGCAATATTTTATAAAATATCAAATACCTGCAAAAGAAGGAGGGAAATATGAAAATTGAAGCAGCAAAAACTGGACGAATGGAACTACACGATCTCATCGGTACCGCCATGGGACCTCTGCCCATCGCCTTTATTTCGACGGTAGGTTCAGACGGCACCTACAATGCAGCTCCGTATAGCTTCTGCGCGCCAGTTTGCTCAAAGCCACCCATCCTTTGTGTCTCAATTGGTCTGCGAACAGGTCAAAAGAAGGACACTATCAGAAATATTGAATATGCCCATGATTTTGTCGTCAACTGCGTTGAGGAGGGCATAATCAAACAGGTAGTCCAGGCATCAGCTGACTACGCCTATGGAGTAGACGAAATTAAGGCAACTGGACTCACCGCCATCAAAGGCGATATGGTCAAATCACCCCGCGTTTCCGAAGCTAAGGTTAGCCTGGAATGCAAGCTGGTGCAGAAGTTCGAACTCATTGAGGAATACAAAGAGGGACCAGGCCTACGGGCTATAATCTTTGGCGAAGTTGTGCTGGCTCACATAAAGGATGAGGTCTGGGCTGATGGCAAGATAGACCCGCGTCGCCTGAAAGCCATCGGACGCGTGGGAGCTAACATGTATTCCAAACCGGGAGAGATCTTTGAGCTGAAGCACTCCGGCGTTTGACCGCAATTGGTGAATATCATAACATTGTTTACTTATTCCAGGAATCTGCGGTACCCCATCCTGGTAATTGAAATGGGAAAGAGATAACCAGATCATCGGCAGAGTAGACCTGAATTTGACGCAAATCAGTAGCGATTTCGGCTCTGACGTAAGTATAGATAAGGCTTTTAGGAAGCTCAAATGCTCTTGGAAGATATCCAACTTTCGACCATTTCGGGCAAGACAAATGAGAGAGATCGCTCCGTCCGCATTATAATCAATTTCGGGAAATCTGAATTTTGGGGAACCAGTTGTGGTTGCTTTGGAAGGGCAACAAGGCCAAAATCTTGCAGTAATATTGCAGTAAGACCCATGCAAAAATGGAGTGTCGTATATCCAGCAAGCGGCAATGCTTACTTGTAGCCCGTAATCATTTAATCTCAGCATTTTTTATTTGCCTGACTCGTAGGTGAACTCGGCAATCTTTCCTTACCTTCCCAAAACATTCTCGTTGACTTTTCCATTCGGGTTGCATACACTGTAGTCAACATCAAAAGGCATCCTTGCCTACCTCGGAAGAACAAAAAAATAGCTACAAGCCATACGGAAAGAAAACGTTAGTAAAATGCCCTTCAGTAGATATCTTTTAACACTTGATTTAACGGGAAGATATGAACAGGCATTGAGTCAGGCCCCTTTTCTGAAATAAGTATCTGGAAGAGTTCAGAAGGTATGAGACGGAGGCGAGGAAGGCCAAAAGAGGATTGTATAATAGGATGGAAAAATGAAAAACAAGGGCGACAACACGATAGGTTTTTTTTCTTTCAGAAAAATGTTTATCGTTCCATTTGTGAAGAGTATTTATTTTCTGTTTTTTATGGTGATTAATTTATGTGCTTTCGTTTTGTTTTTAGACCAATTTGCTTTCCATATAGAAATGATTCCAGGGATAGAAATTCTCGAAAGACAACCATTTTTATGGCCTTTTTTGTTTTTGGGAATTCACTTAGTCTGGAGGCTTCTTTGTGAAGGTGTTCTGATTGCGTTTAGGATTTACGAAACTCTGGCTTCCATTGAAACCATGATGAAAGGAGGAGGGATGATAGAATTAACTGAGGCTCCAGAGCAAGAAACGCTTCCCAAAAAAATAAGGAGTCGGAAAGATTTTAGAAAATGGTGGAGGAATAGAAGGTTGCGTATGCCCCTCAATAAACAAGAAGAATATGATGAAAGTAAATCTGATAATGTAAGTTAAGATGAACGGAAGTGGTGTCTAATAACCTTGGAAGAATATTTTCATTACTTTTCTCACTATCGTGAAATGAGTCAGCATTGTCATAGGAGGAAAACCAGGTGGCTAAGCGACGGAACTTTAATAGATTAACAATTCCAGTTCCGGTAACTATAAGGTTTCTAGGTGTAATCAAACATTCCCAACCTATCATTGCGGAGACCAGAAATATTTCCTTTGGAGGGCTCTCAATAGAATTAGAGATAAGTCTAAGGGATGGGTCCCTCCTAATTCAGCAAGGAGAGGAAACCATAAAGTTGATTCCTTTCCTGGTATTGAATGAAAAATTAGTAGGACTGGATATAAAGATACCTCCAAAAGGGGAAACAATTAAAGCGACCGGCAGGATTAGATGGTATGACTTTGGTTCGAGAGAAAAATCGTATTATTTTAGGGCAGGTATTTTTCTAGAAGAAATAGAAATTGAAGATAGGAAAAAGTGGAAAAATTTTATAAGGAACGTTAGCTCAAATAAAAGATGATTTCTAAGAAATATACTTTAGGACTAGAATAAATGAAATCAAAAGCAGGTATCAGGAATAGGTAGCTACAGCAAGAGATTTAAAGAAACAGATTAATAGGTTAGAGGAAAGGGTCTTAATCCAACGTATGGTTATTGAAAGACTTTTGGATTTTTAAAAGGACTTGGCACCGGGAACCCATAAAAGTCTCTCACACGTGTCCCAGCCCCCAATAGAAGAATGCGAATTTTTAACACTATGGATGTTTAGGGAACATTTTTAGGAAGATGTCAAAAGGTTCTTCCGATTTTTTACATTTGAAAAGGGCCTCGATTTCAAGGAGGTCAAATCCAGAATAGATTTTCGGATCAAGTGCGATACCAAATTTTCTACCAATCCGGTCTACCATATACTCTCGCAAGGCCAAATCATAGTCTTGGTAGGAGGGGTCGTGAACTCCTGTGTATGATTTTCCAACATGACCCAAAAGATCCGACTGCAAGGGACTGTCCTTGGCGTAGATTGAAGAAACAATACTGAAAGACCATATAATAACAATTAGAAAAAACCATACAAACTGTTTGGGAGACATTTTCATTACCTCCTTAAATTCTAAAATTCAATTAATCTTCTATCCTCTCACCTTCCGTATCGCTTTCATTATTGGATTTCATCTCCATTTTACAATTTCCCTCAAAAATACCCCCATCCTGAATAACAAGAATAGGAGTGGAAATGGTCCCATATAACTTCCCTTTAGAATGGATCTCCACTCGTTCCTTGGCATTCACTTCTCCTTCCACCCTGCCATTAAGGATAAGAGCATTGACTCCCAATTT
>SMTZ1_10033113_pt1 | contig 11475 bp, 6 predicted proteins | sample DeeMarSWOR136_30_FD_25667 | JGI IMG/M metagenome (IMG submission 25667)
CTGGATTCGCTCTTCGAGCGGGATTATGATGCTATCTTCATAGCGACTGGCGCCCATAAAAGCCAGAAGATGGGCATTAAGGGAGAAGATGAGCTGGATGTAATGGACTGTATATCCTTTCTCAGGGATGTTAACCTGGGCCAGAAGATTAGCCTGGGGGATAAGATAGCCATTATCGGTGGAGGCAATGCGGCGGTTGATGCTGCCAGAACCGCCATCCGCCTTGGCGTCAAAGATGTATCGATATTTTACCGCCGCTCTTGGAACGAGATGCCGGCAAACCTGGGCGAGGTAGAGGAGGCTATGTCCGAAGGGGTTAATATTCAGTTCCTGACAACACCCACCAGGATAACCAGGACCAACGGCAAGCTTAAATTGGAATGCGTACATCTCAGCCTGGGAACAGTGGATGCCGGTGGCCGGAGACGCCCGGAACAAGCTCCCGGCAGCGAATTCACTATCGAAGTTGATAAAGTCATTGCGGCTACCGGTCAAACACCCGATATCCCTGACCAGTTCGGGCTTACCACCGGTGATGACGGTACCATTCAGGTCGTCTCCGATACGCTGGCTACCAGCAGAGACGGGGTTTTTGCCGGTGGTGATGCTGTCAGCGGTCCAGCTTCAATCATCGAGGCGATTGCTTCAGGGAGACAGGCTGCCATCTCAATAGACTGTTACCTTGGTGGCCAGGGAGCTATTGAAGAAGTGCTGGTACCACACCAAAAGGTGGCGACATACCGGCTGGGACTTCCCATTATCAATCGGGTTACCATACCGACAAGACCGGTCAACGAACGACTCCGTGACTTCACTGAAGTAGAACTTACCCTTGATGAGCAGAGTGCCATTGAAGAGGCCAGGCGGTGCTTATGGTGTGACCTGCCCATCAGGATTGAGGCTGACAAATGTGCCGGGTGCCGAACATGCCAGGTGCGCTGTTCCGCCATAAACCTAGGGGAGTTCAACCCCTTTAAATCATATATCACGATTACTAGAGACCATGCCATCAAAACGACTGATTTGCGGTTTAGTGATGAGTGCAAGAATTGTGGTCTTTGTATAGCCGTATGTAATTACGGTGCCTTGACCCGGGCAGACAAAGAGCTATAGAGAACGATAAGATATTTATACGGCTTCATAGAAAGTCGAGGGAGTATCTGAAATGGAAATGCTTGGATACGCTGGCCATATCCTGAAAATTGATTTAAGCACAGGGAAAATTGTAAGGGAGAATTTTGACCCCGGAATGGCCAGGAAATTCGTTGGCGGCTTATGTATGAGTGCCAAGTTACTCAAGGACACCGTTAAACCAAATACAGAGGCGCTTTCACCGGGAAATGCACTAATAGTAAGCTCGACGCCACTATCCGGAACAAGTCTCATTGGAACTAATAAGACAGACTGGACATCAAAATCACCCCTTACCGGACTAGCCCAGACGGCAACATCCGGTGACTTCGGAACAAATCTGAAATGGGCCGAGATTAACGACGCCGGCGATCTCTGGGGCAAGGACACGTACCAGACTATGGACGAACTCTGGGATCGATATGGCGACACCTGTACCATATTCGGCATCGGCCCAGCCGGTGAAAAACTAGCCAAGATATCTATGGCTTATACCAACAAACAAGCATCTGCCGGTAGAAAAGGCTCTGGGGCAGTCGTCGGCTCCAAAAATATCAAGGCCATTGTGGTCCGGGGCACCAAGGGATTGCGCGTCGCCCACACCAGGGAACTCCTGGCTAAAACCGATGAATTATATGACAGGTTCCGGCACGACCCCAACCTGAAACAATGGATGGATCTGGGCACCACGATAGCCGTGGAGCAATACGGGCAAGAAGGTAAAGCCGCCTGGAAAAATTGGCGCGAATCCTACCCCGCCGATAAATGGGTCAGCCGGTTTGGAGTGGAAGCGTTTATGAAAGTCAGAGACATCGCTCTTCCCTGCGTACTCTGCCCGCTGAGTTGCCGGGTCGTTTACGACCTCAAGGAGGGTGAGTTTGCCGGCTTGGAATCTCCGCAGGCATGCAATATGGGCGCTATCCTCTCCTATGGTGCCAAATTTGACCTTTTAAATTACAATCAGGTCGTCAAGTGTCACGATACTGCTAACCGGCTTGGCATAGACAGTAATGACTTTACTTGCGTGTTAGATTTCCTTATGGACCTGCAAGAGCGAGGGATAATTGATGAAAAGGTGACCGACGGCATGAAGCTGGAGCGGAATCTGGACACATTACTAACCTGGATGCATAAGGTGGCCAGCCGGGAAGGCTTTGGCAATGTTGTCGCCGATGGTTACCCCGGCGTGTTTGCCGCCCTAGGCCAGAAATTGGCCAAGGACGCCGTGCAGAGAAGAGGCAGCTCATTAGATTTTGATCCACGTGGCGTCTTCGGGACAGAAGGCTTTGGCACTGTAGTCGGGGTCACCGGCCCTCATGCAACCTTTGCCCTTGGTCCCACGGTGATTGCGGGGCGTACACCTGAACAACTGCAGAGATACTGCATGAGGATAGGTGTGTCGGAAGAAGAGCTTGGCAGAATATTCAGCGGTCCATTGAGGGTTAATATCGCCCGGCTGACACGGTATGTAGAACGCTGGAATATCCTGCTCGATATTATGGGTATTTGTAATCGACCACCTTTGGCCCGATTGTACAGCCTAGCATCGATTACCGAGCTATACCAACTGGTCACGGGCATTCATCTAAAACCGGACGAATTCCTAGCAGCCGCCGAACGATGTGTCAACCTCCTCAAGCTATTCAACATCGGACAGGGTGCTACCAGGAAAGATGACTACTTACCGGAAAGATACTATACTGAGCCATTTTCCCTTTTCGGTGAGGAGACCTGGCTGCAAGATTACTATTACACCAAAAGACTGACGGAAAAAGATATTAAAATGTTACTCGATGATTACTATGAAGAGAGAGGGTGGGATAAGGACGGCATCCCTACCAAAAAGACACTCACGGAGCTAGAACTGACGGACTTGGTCGAGGGGACGGTATAGGAGGAAGCATTATGCTGAGTGGTCTTCGTGCTCTGGATTTGACTACCGAATTTGGCTACTTCTGCGGTAAACTCTTAGGTCACTTCGGTGTTGACGTAATTAAAATCGAAAGGCCCGGGGGAGACCCGTCCAGAAATTTCGGACCATTCTATCACGATATACCTGACTCAGAGAAGAGTCTCTATTGGTTCGCTTTCAATGATAGTAAAAGGGGCATTACTCTGAATATAGAGACCCGAGAAGGTCAGGATATTTTCAAAAAACTTGTGACCAACGCTGATTTCGTTATAGAGTCTTTTCCCGTGGGTTATATGGATAAGCTGGGTTTAGGCTACCAGGAACTGAGTGCCATTAATCCCAAACTCATCATGGCATCAATAAGTCCCTTTGGCCAGACCGGACCGTATAAAGATTATAAAGCCACCGACCTAATCGCTATGGCTATGGGTGGTATCATGTCGCTGACTGGCGAACCCGGTGGTGTGCCCTGCCGGTTGAGTCCAAACCATGCCTATTGCCTGGCGGGTACCAATGCCGCCTTAGCTATCATGATTGCCTATTATTACCGCACCTGGTCGGGAGAGGGGCAGTACATTGACGTTTCATTATCCGAGTGTGCCACTCGGGAAAACTACAATGAGGTTCCAACATCCTGGGAATTCAGGCGCTATAACGCCGGGCGACATGGCGACATCATGTTCCGTTACAATGTCAATACCAGAACCATATGGCCCTGTAAAGATGGACATGTGACCTGGACTCTTTTTGGTGGCACAATCGGTGCCAGTGAAAACAAACAGTTGTCTAAGTGGTTGGAAGAAGAAGACCTGCTTGGAGACCTCAAGGACATTGACTGGGATCAGTTCGGCTTCGATGGTATAACTCAGGGAAAAATCGACCGGATAGAGAAGCCCATTTTTGAGCTCCTGCAAAGGCATACCAAAAAAGAAATAGAAGATGAGTCTATAAAAAGGGGACTGCGCATCAGTGCTGTGAACGACCTGAGGGACTTATACGAAAATAAGCAACTTCAGTTCAGAAAATACTGGAAAGCTCCGGGCAGTTATTTATATCAAACGAGACTAAAACCGGGCCCCGGCACAGAGCACCACTTATTGGCGAGCACAATCAGGAAATATATGAGGGTGAACTAGGTTTTGACAGAAATACCATGGCTGACTTGAAGGAAAAGGGAGTTATCTAGTCGATATGGAAAGAAAACTGCCGTTTCAGGGAGTGAAGGTTCTGGAGTGGACACAAGCTATTAACGGCCCCTGGACCGGTGCCTATTTTGCTGACTTCGGTGCCGAAGTGATCAAGATTGAGTCCACCAAGTTTCCCGAGATGGGAAGGGTTAGTTCTCCTTATAAGGACAACATCCCTGGTTTTAACCGTTCCATTACGTTTAATACCTTCAATACCGGCAAAGAGAGCTTTACGGTAAATTTGCGAGACCCTCGTGGTTATGAGATATTTATGAAGCTTGTTGCTTGGGCGGACATCGTGCTCCAGAACCAGAGACCAGGCCTGATGAAAGCGATGTCGCTTGGCTATGAGGAGCTTAAAAAGGTAAAGGAAGATATTATTCTTCTAGAAGTCGGTATTATGGGGCAAGAAGGTCCAATGGTGGGAGTAGGCGGTTGGGGCAGTAACTCCATGGCCCAGAGTGGTCAGTTCTATTACTATCGTTTTCCTGATAATGGACCGTCTTCACCCGGATTTACCGCTGTTCCCGATGTTATTGGACCTATGTTTGCCGCTATGGCCGGTATTGCCGCTCTAGACTATAAACGCCGGACAGGAAAGGGACAACATCTCGATGTCAGCCAGTTAGAACCTCTGGTGCATTTTCTGGGTCCGGTCGTTTTGGATTTTACGGTTAATGGTAGAATACAACCCCCGGTCGGCAGCCGAGACCCTCATGCTGCGCCGCATAATGCCTTTCGTTGTAAGGGGGATGACAAGTGGTGTGTTATTGCCGTATTTACCGATGAGGAGTGGCAGGGATTCTGTAAGGTACTGGGTAATCCCGAATGGACCAAATCTCCCAGGTTTGCCACTTTATCGGCCAGGAAAGAGAATGAGAATGAATTAGAAGAGCAGGTAAACAAATGGACGTCGCAGTACACACCCCAAGAAGTAATGATGATGATGCAGGAAGCCGGGGTACCCGCCGGGATAGTGCAAAATGCTCAAGATATAGTCGATTTCGACCCTCAGGTAAAAGCCAGAGAATTATTGCTTAAAATGCATCACCCCGTTGTTGGTGATTATTTGCATACTCGCTGGCCCTTCATCCTGTCGAAGACGCCAGCTATGATAAGGACTGGCCCCCTCATAGGTGCACATAATCACTACATATGTACCGAAATCTTAGGTATGAGTGATGAAGAGTTTATCGAGCTGGTAAATGCCGAGGTGATTATCTAACTCCTACGTAATCTAGCAATAAACAAAAGTAGGAATAATAATGAACCAGTGAAAAGGACGAGGCAGTTATTGGAGATTGACCAGATGACTAAGTACAAGGCGGTTTCATAGAGGAGACATTTGGCTATGTGTAACACGGCTAAAAGCACACCTATTGAAGAACTGTCAGCAAATATTTTGGAAACGCGCTTTGAAAATTTTGATCAGGCAACACTGGATAACGCTAAGAGCCGAATCATTGATGTGGTGGGGTGTTTGATAGGTGGCGCCAACGCTGTGGGCAATTCGGCACTAATAGAACTGGTCAAAGAGTGGGGAGGTAAGGAAGAGGCCACGATATTAATCTATGGTGGTAAGGTACCCGCTTACCATGCGGCTATGGTCAATAGTATAATGGCACGGTCCTTTGATTTTGAGGCGCTAATGCCGTTGCTCAATGGTGTTCAGCTCCCTGCCCATATTAGTGGCACAACAATACCAACGGCTTTAACCGTGGGAGAAGCGAAAAGAATCAATGGTAAGGAGTTAATCACCGCCTTACTAGTAGGTGACGATATCGCCATACGTGTGCTGGGCGCATCCGGATTCTGGTTGAATCTTGGCTGGGATAATACCGGCACAGTAAACATGATTGGAGCTACTGCTGTTGCCGGGCGGTTATTGGGTCTGAATAAACGGCAAATGCGGCATGCATTCGGTATCGTTCTCAATCAATTAGCGGGTAGCTTTCAAAGCATCTGGGACGGAAGTACCACATTTAAACTGTATCAGGGGCTATCGGCACGAAATGGCATTTTTTCGGCGCAACTGGCTGAAGCAGGATGGACAGCCCCAGAAGATGCCCTGCTCAGCCGGTTTGGCTATTATCACCTTTATACTGAAGGCTGTGTTAATCCCGAAATCTTGACCAAAGACTTGGGTAAAAAATACTACGTTGAGTCTGTCTTTAAACCATACCCTTGCTGTCGCGGCACTCATCCGGCGATTGATTGTGCCCTAGCGCTCATCCGCAAATACAATATAAAGGCTGAAGACATAGAGGAAGCAACCCTCTATTTACACCGTGGCCACCTAGATACCTTTATGGGGCAGCCTTTCAAAATTGGAGATTTCCCTCACGCCAATGCTGCTTTTTCCTGCCAGTTCATGGCAGCCAATGCCCTGCTTAGAGGGAGCGTCAAGCCTGAGCATTTCTCTGAGGAATCCGTACGTGACCCTCAAATTAATACCCTTACTAAAAAAATAAAGTTAGCTGAACTGCCAGATGTGCAGGATTTAAGCGCCAAACTTGCAGTAAAGATGAAGGATGGACGGGAATTATCCGAATTCAACGATGCACCCAAGGGCGACCCGGTCAGAAACCCGATGTCCAAAGACGAAATAATAGATAAATTTATGGCCAATGTCGACTTTTCACAGACAGTGTCCACGGATAATGCCCAAAAAGTGTTGAAGTTACTAGAAAACTTGGAGGAACTCGACAGCGTAAATAAAATAGTTGAGCTTTTAGTTCCTTAAAAGCTGAAATGCGGTTAGAGAATGTTCAGGAGGACGTCAATCTTTAAGCACCTAAATTAGCTCACAAAACGGTAAATTGGAGGAGGTTAGTTATATGAATCCCAGCCGCAATCTGAATACTGAAAATCTTGAAACTGAGGTAGCCATCGTTGGTGGAGGTGGTGCTGGTCTGGCCGCGGCCGTGGCTGCCGCTGAAATGGGGGCAAAAGTAACCGTACTGGAAAAGCGCCGTTCTTTTGGTGGCAATTCTGCCCTTGCTGGAGGTATTTTTGCTGCGGAAAGTCACCTCCAGAGGCAGAGGCGAATTGACGCTCCTAAGGATGTATTTTTCAAAGAAGCCATGAACTACGCCCATAACAAAATTAATCCCAGAATCATTCGTGCCTTTTTGAACAAATCGGGAGATACCATCAAATGGCTGGAGAACATGGGACTAAAAATCTACGACCTTCCCCCATACTTTCCCGGTCAGACCATGATAACTTGGCATTGTCCCAAGACAGGTGGCAAGGCCATTGTTAACGTGCTGGTCAAGCGCTGCAAAGCCATTGGTGTCCGGTTGATTTCTCAAGCTAGAGTTAACCAAATCTGGCTCGATGAGAAAGGAAATACGAAAGGGATTTTGGCCACAAGTAAAAGGAAGCAGCTTCAAATTATAGCTAAGAGTGTTATTATCGCCACCGGTGGCTTTGCCGGGAATAAAAAACTATTGAAACAATATAATCCATCATATATGGAAAATATATACCTCATTGGGTTACCTCATATGGGAGACGGCATACAAATGGCTCTTGAAATAGGAGCTGACACAGATGGTCTGGGAATACTGCACATGACCGGGCCAGGCTTCCCAAGTTCTCGCATTCTATCCGGCATGACCACGGAACCTCTTACCGTCTGGGTAAACAAAAAAGGGCAACGGTTCACTGACGAAGGTACCGGTATAAAATCTTTCGAGGCAGTGAACGCACAAATGCGGCAACCGGAGATGCTGGCCTTTGTTCTTTTAGATTCGGGGATAAAGCAGTTTCTGGTTGACAACGGATTTACCAGAGGTATGGGCTCACTATATAAGGCGCGTAAGGTTAAGCCAAGCCACTGGCTGAAGGAATTGCAGCTAGAAGCCGAGAGAGGAACGGTTAAGATATCTGATTCGTGGGATGAGATCGCCAGATGGATGGGAGCTGATTCCAAGGTGTTAAAGGCTACGATAGAGGAGTACAATGAAGTCTGCGAGCACGGTTATGACCCTATCTTCGGCAAGAACCGCGCTTATTTGAAGCCCCTGCTTATCCCTCCCTATTATGCCCTGAGAAGCACTCCAGGTATGTTGACCACGGTGGGCGGTCTCAAGATAAACGAGCACATGGAATTAATTAATAAAGACGATAACCCTATCCCCGGGCTTTTTGCCAGTGGCAATGATACCGGGGGCTGGGTAGCTGATACCTATAATATAAATCTTTCGGGAAGTACCTTCGGCTTTGCTATTAACTCGGGCCGTATTGCCGGCGAAAATGCCGCCAAATATGCCTCAATAGGCATTATAATAAGCGCTTTGAAAAGGTATTTGTGAAAACCCGAATAACAGAATTGTTTGGAATTCAACACCCTATTATCCAGTCTCCGATGGCATCAGTAGCTCGGGCACCTCTGGTTACTGCCACCTGTAATGCCGGAGGACTGGGGCTTTTTGGCCCTCCAGGATTAACCCCGGAGCAGGTACGGCAACAAATCCGCGAGATAAAAGAGCATACCAATGGTAAGACCTTCGGCGTAAATATAATGCCCATTATGCCCAAGGTCAGGGAACTTATCCAATTACTGATAGAGGAAGAAGTACCGGTGTGGACTTCTGGCTTCAGGAATCCTCTTACCTTTTTCAATATCAAGAAACCCGACAATGTACTTTTTATACCTGCGGTCGGTAGCGTCCGGCAAGCGTTGAGTGTAGAGAGGCATGGGGCAGATGCCGTCATAGTGCAGAGCTGGGAATCTGGGGGGCATTCCAGTCTAATAGCGTCTTCAGTTTTAATTCCCGAAGTAGTTAAAGCGGTTAAGATTCCTGTAGTCGCGGCTGGCGGTTTCTGTGATGGCAAAGGTTTGGCAGCTGCTTTAGCCTTGGGTGCTGAAGGCATTGCCATGGGCACAAGATTCGCTATTACACAAGAGAGCCCGCTACCCCACGAGCTTAAATTGAAGTACATTGAAGCCAGAGATACAGATGCCGTCCTCAGTGCTGTCTGGGACGGCATGCCCCAGAGGGCTATAAGCAAGATGCGGCGATACCGTGGATGGTGGACACACCCCTGGGACGTTATACCCAACCTACTTGCCACAAAAAGGGAGTTTAATGCGAGCTGGAAAGAGATAATGGAAAATGCCAAATATCTTAGGCAAATGCACGGTTCACCAGCTCAATTTGCCACTGGAATGGCAATGTTCCGCAGGGCATTCGCTACTGGCGATATTACCAAAGCTTTTTCTCCGGCAGGACAGGTGGTTGGCTTAATTGAAGATATTCCTAACTGCCGCGAACTTATAGAGCGGACGGTCACCGAAGCAGAGCAGACCATCAGAAGCCTGTATACCAGAGTATCTAACCAATCTGGATAAGGTCCGATCAGGCTTGTCGATTTTTTATAAAGGCACGCTTTCAAAATAAAGGAGCACTTTATTTTACATTGACATTACGAGAGGAAATAGCCTATTGTATAATGCTACTAATCCAATAAGGAGGAGAGCATAAATGACCAAAGAAATGCCCGGTGGTTATAATGGCAGAATCCTGAGAGTGAACCTCACCAGCAAAACTGCTAAGGCAGAGACAATTGATGAGGTTATCTGCCGGCGCTATATCGGTGGTGCTGGATTCATTACCTATTATCTGTGGAAGGAACTGAATCCAGGGATTGATGCTTTATCACCTGATAATAAGCTGATTTTTGCTCTGGGACCATTATCAGGGCTGCAACTACCGGGTGCCGCTCGCCACTGCGTCGGCACAAAATCTCCCCTGACCGGGAGTATTGCTAAAGCAGAGTCTGGCGGTTTCTGGTCAGCCGAGCTCAAGCGTGCCGGCTATGACGCTATTATTGTCGAGGGCAGGGCTAAGAAACCAGTCTACCTTTGGATACAGGACGGGGAAGCGAGTATAAGAGATGCCAGTCACCTCTGGGGTAAGGAGACAAAGGAGACAGAGGCCACCATAAGAGTTGAATTGGGCGACGACCGTATACAAGTAGCCCTAATCGGACCCGGGGGCGAGAATAAAGTACGTTATGCCTGCGTTATGCACGGTCTACATGATGCCGCCGCTAGAGGGGGTTCTGGGGCCGTAATGGGCTCGAAAAACCTCAAGGCAATTGCCGTCCGAGGGCACAAGCTACCCAAAGTTGTCGATAGTGAGCGTGTCAAGGAAATAAGGCAGAAGGTATTGGAACAATCAAAGGGGCACTGGCTCTCGGAACTCGGCACGGGCGGTGTGGATATGATACAGTTGGAGGCTGTAGGGAATCTACCAGTACGCAATTTCCGTGATGGTCTATTCCCGGAAGTAGAGCAGATACATAGCGGCGTAATGAAAGATAATACTATGTGGGTCGGCATGGAGGGCTGCTATGCCTGTCCGGTGCGCTGCAAGAAAATACTTCAATTTGATGAACCCTACCGTGTGGATGCCGCCTATGGTGGACCGGAATATGAATCCATCGCGGCACTGGGCTCCGACTGCGGGATGGGTAACGTAAAAGCCATCGTCAAAGCTAACGAGCGGTGTGGCGCCTATTCACTGGATACAATTTCAACGGGCAGTACTATTGCTTTTGCTATGGAATGTTTTGAGAAAGGGTTACTGACTACCAAAGATACCGACGGCATTGAACTGAGGTTTGGCAATGATGAGGCCATGCTCAAAATCATCGATTTGATTGCCCGGCGTCAGGGTATTGGCAACCTGCTGGCCGAAGGTACCGCTCGCATGGCCGAGAAAATAGGTAAAGGCTCAGCGGACTTTGCCATGCATGTCAAAGGTCTGGAAAACGGCATGCACGACCCGCGAATATCGGCTGGTCTTGGTCTCGGTTACATGGTCAATCCCAATGGCGCTGACCACTGTGCCAATTTATTTGACCTAATGTTTATGTCTGGACCACTGATTAAGGAGCTGCATCACCTGGGAATTATTGAACCGCTACCGTCTGATGAAATTAGCGATAGGCAGGCTGAGCTGGTGAAAGCAGCTACGGGATGGGAAATGGGCGCAGTTGAACTAATAAGGGTAGCTGAGAGAGTTATGACTGTGGCGAGGTTGTTCAACATCCAAGAAGGGTTTTCCGCGGCTGATGATGTACTACCAGAGCGCTTTTTCCAGTCCAAGACCGATGGAGTTCTAGCTGACAAGCCACCGCTTGACCGGACAGCGATGGAGAAGGCTAAGAGCTACTACTATACGTTGATGGGATGGGATGCCCATGGAGTACCACTACCAGAAAAAGTAGAGG
>SMTZ1_10006844_pt1 | contig 11474 bp, 12 predicted proteins | sample DeeMarSWOR136_30_FD_25667 | JGI IMG/M metagenome (IMG submission 25667)
TAGAGTAATTAATAATTCAAGAGCTGAGGTATAATCTAATTCTTTATTCTTTAAATCTTGATAAATTGATTCTGGAGTTAAGGGCATAAATTATGTTTTTATAACAAAGTTTTATTCTTAAAGTCTTTCAATTACCATTCCACCTAATCGAATAGGACCCCCAGTGGCATTATAAAGCTTTTCTGCTTTTCTTAATTTAGATTCACTATGTGAATAGATTCTAAATACAAGTTCTCCCTCTTTTATTTTTGCACCTTGTTTTTTAATTATTTCTATACCAGAGGTCTTAGAACTAGGACATCCAGCTGTTTTTGCTATTTGATTGATGATTGCGTTATTTACTTCAACTATATACCCTTCTTTAGTACTAAAAAAATCTTTAATGTGAGGACCTAGTTTAATATCTTCGGGTGTAACTTCTGGATCTCCACCTTGAGCTTTAATTATATTTTTCATCTTTTCATAAGCTTTACCAGATTTTAATATTTTTTTTGCTATATTTTGACCCATACCTTTTTGAGCTTTACCGCTCATCTCCAGGAGCATACCAGCTAAGTCGGTAGACTTTTCTATCAAAGAATTAGGTCCTTCGGTATAATCACGTAGCAATGTGAGTGCTTCTTTGGCTTCTAAAGCAGGACCTACAGCATGACCGATAGGTTGATGAGCTAATGTAAGTGCACATTCCGCTTCAATTCCTACATTTGCAGCAATTTCTTTAAATAAATATGCAAATTGTTTTCCTTTATCAGGTGTCGCGAACTTTGTTCCTTCACCTACAGGGATATCAAGTACAAGTTTTTTAACCCCTAAGGAGAGTTTTTTTGTAAGAATAGAGGGTATCATAAGACCAACTGGATCCATATGCAAAGGACGCTCAATTTCTATTAATATATTGTCTGCTGGTGCTGTATCAAGAGCTCCACCCCATATTATACATGCATTTTCTTCTGTTATAATCTTATTTAATTCTTCTGGAGTAAAAGTTACAGGTGCTAATACTTCCATGGAATCTGCTGTACCTGAGGGTGATGTAATAGCTCGTGTTGATGATTTTGGGATAGTTAACCCCATAGAAGCCACAATTGGTACTATAATTAGAGATACTTTATTTCCTGGGACGCCACCTTTTAGTAAAATTTACGGAATGTAAATTTTTGTGCTATGCTTATCATAGACATCCATACCGAAATAAAACATCTCTCCACTTCGAGTTTCTGACAGAGTTAAAGCTGTCATTTCTTCATTATCCATTCCGTTAATTGCCACACCTGTTATGAATGCTGCTAAATCTATTCGTGATAGAGATCCGGAAACTGCATCTGAGATAACTCCATTTATTTCTTCACTGGATAATTTTAATCCTTTTATTTTTTTTTGTATGAATTTAAAGGAATCAGGTGGATCAGCAGGTTTTACTGAAACCATTGTTTCACTTTTTAATTCTTTTTTTTCTCTTAGAAGATTACGGAATAATCCAATTTCACCTTGCTCAACAATTGTACCTAAATAATCAATTTGAATTATAGCAACCCAAAATTTTTCTTCAATTAATTTTGATTCTATATTCTTTATTAAGACACGTTCTCCTGCTTTTTGTCCCAATTCTTGAGCGTCTCTGATATTTAAAACAATATCCTTAGCATTTCCAGTTTCAAAATTGATTTCTTTAACTTTTAATTTCATAAAATTTTCTCTCTTTTCATTTTAGGATAGAGATATATAAAACAAATAAAATTTATAATTTTATTGAAAGTGGAAACTCCTTAATTTCTCCAATTTGGTTTTGATCAGGATCTTTAAACGTCGTTTTTATCTTTATAGAATAATCTCCTGCTTCTATAGGTTTAAGATTAATTTCCCATTTTAGATTTTCGTTTGATCTAAGAGAATATATTTGTTTTTTTAAAGTACCTCTCATTACTTTAATATTTTCAGGGAATTCTAACTCAATATTAAGATCTAATGCTTCACCTTCGCTTTTATTTTCAATTAGGATTTCGAAAGGGAAAGATTGACCAATTAAAGGAGGCCTTAAACTTTTTACAGAGATATCTAATGTGGGAGGAGGTGATATCAGACTTGGAAATAACAATTCAGAAAATTCATAAAAAAATTTCAAATTCCCATTTAATTCTGAAGATAATAAAATAGGGCCAATAGAGGGATTTTCCATTTGAAAATGAGGTTTAATTAATAGATTTATTTGATTTGTTTGACCTGGAGTTATAATAATAGGTAATACCGGCTTTTTATGAAATGTAAAATTATCAGTAAGTTCAACACCAATTTTCGTAATTTTTAATTCCTTTATTTTATATTGGTAAAAAGAGTCTTCTGTAACATCTAAAAGGTGATTTGTATCAAAATCTATTGTTAAATTTATAACATCGTTAGTTGTATATATTTTCTTATCCAAACTTAATTTAGTGTTTAATGAGACAATTGCTTTAGCTATTACTAGGGCTGATTTTGCTAATTTTATCTCTCCTTCATATAATTTTGAACCTTCAAAATCCCTTTCGATTTTTTTTAAATATTTCTCATTTTTGTCTTTTATAGCAATAGTTAAATCTTTTATTAACTTAATTAAACTGCTTTCCTTAAAATAGCTATCCTCCACATAATTTCTCAATTTTTTGATAATATTTAATCCTTCTTCCTGTTTTCCGTCAACAAATAAACAAAAATAACATAAACTTGAAAATAATACAGAAAAATGATTTTTATCAGCAGAACTACGTAAACTAGGAATATAATTAAGAGATTCTTTGAATAATTGAAAGGCATCAGTAAAATTATTGTTAAGAAGAGATACATTCCCAGCATTCCTTAAAAATTCTAAACCGCTTAGATATTTATCCTCATTAATAGCACTCTTTGCAGCATTAAAAAAACATTCTTGAGCAATTTCATAATTCCCTGAGTTTAAGAAAGTATTTCCTACAGCATTATATAATTTCGCTGCTCGTTTATATTGCATTGCTTTGTAAAGTTGCTCGGCTTTATTTAATTGTTTTTCGGGATCTTTTCCCATATAAAACTCACTTTAGTAAAAGTTATTAATAAATTAGAAAATAATTATTAAAATAAAAAGTTAAAAGAAAGACAGAAAATTTTTATACCAATTTAAAAATATTAAATTCCGAAACCTTTACGAGGTTAGTCTCAATTCAACTATAATTTTTTTGAAAAGATCATTCTATTCGGTTTTCTTCTTTTTAGATTCCTTCTCTTCTTTTTTAGAAGGATTAGTATCTTTTAAAGGATTGCTGCCCAAATTCTTAATTATTGCTGAAATACGAGTTGCCTCATTTTGAAAACGCTGACCTTCAGCAGCACTACAATGGAACATTTGAATTCTTTCTGGTGAAATTCCTACTGCTTTTAAAATCTCTTTTACATAACTAACATTCCTTTCAGCAACCAAATTACCTGTTTCATAATCACATTCACCTTTATATCAAGCACCAATGACAATTCCATCGGCACCTTTACCTATAGCACGCATCATTAAAGATGGGGTGACTCTTCCGGAACAATTAATCCTAACAGGTCTTAGTGTGGCAGGGTATTGCGCTCTAATTGTTCCCGCCATATCTCCAGCTCCATAACCTCATTTCCAACAAAGGAACGCTAAAATTTTTATACCTCCATTTGACGTTTCAGTCATAATTTCTACCTCTCTAAACTTCTTCTAAAATTGCGTCTATTTGTTTTTCATATTGAGGTTCTCTATAATATCTAAGAGTTATCGCTTCTGAAGGACAATTCGCTAAACAGGTCCCACAACCCCTGCATAGTATCTCATTTACTTCTGCGCCGTCATCTTTTAAATTTATAGCATTATATGGGCAATTTAACTCACATAATCCACATTTTGCACATCTTTCTTTAATAACAGATGCTCTAATCAATAATATCCGGTATTTATCTTTGCTCATAAGTCTAGCAAGAGAAGATGCAGCCGCTCTACCTTGAGCGATTGATTCAACTATAGATTTCGGACCTTGACTAACTCCCGCAAGTACTATTCCCGGTATTTTTGTATCAATTGGATTTAATCTAGCATGAAATTCTTTAAAGAAACCATCTTGACTGGTCTCCAATTTAAGCAACTTTTCTATTTTTTTAATCCCAGAAGCAGGAACCATTGATGCTGAAAGTATAACTAAATCAAATTCTAATTCCTTTAAACCACCAGAACCTAATGTATTTTGCATGATTATTTTTAAATTATGGGTTTCTGGATCTTCCTTTATCCTGCTAATATTTGTTCTGATATATTTAATACCTTCTTTTCTTGAAAGTGTGAAATATTCTTCATAATCTTTTCCTGCAGCTCGCATATCCATATAAGCAACTGAGATATCTGCGTCTGTATAATGTTGTTTAATTAATTTACTGTTTTTGATAGAAATCATACAACATACACCAGAACTACAGTAAGTATTCATATTTAAATCTCTTGAACCTACACATTGAATAAATAATATTCTCTTTGGTTCTTTTCCATCAGAAGGTCTTACTAAATGTCCCATTGTAGGTCCATTTGGAGCCAATATTCTTTCAAGTTTTAATTGAGTTATTACATTGGGATATTTGTTAAAGCCTAAATATCCAATTGGTGGCTCAAATTCATCCCAACCAGTTGCAACAACAATTGAACCCACTTCTATCTCAATAATTTCATCTTTTTGATCAAAGTCAATCGCATTTAGCTCACAAACACCTTTACATAATTCACATTTGATACATCGTTCCATGTCAATTTGAGCTAAAGAAGGAACTGCTTGTGCAAATGAAACATAAATAGCTTTCCTTGAATCCATTCCCTCATTGAATTCATTATACCCAAAAGCAGGGCATACTTCAAAACATGCTCCACATCCATTGCAATCATTAGTTATGTAGCGAGCTCTTTTTCTTATTTTTACAGTAAAATTACCTACAAAACCAGAGACATCTTCAACTTCACTATAAGTATATATATTTAATCTGGATGTTCTTGCTGCTTGTAACATCACAGGTCCTAATATTCATATGCTACAATCATCTGTAGGAAATGTACGATCCAATTTGGCCATTTTACCCCCTATTGTTGGGCTTTTTTCAACAAGATATACCTCAAATCCTTCTTCAGCAAGATCAATGCCTGTTGATAATCCGGAAACACCACCACCAATAATTAAGGTTTTTTTAGTTATATCGACCTCCTTAACTAGAATTTTTTCTAAAACAGAAGCTCTTGCCACAGCAGAACGAATTATATCTTCAGCAACCTTTTGAGCACCAGGTTTATCCTTTTTGTGTACAAAACTAGAGTGTTCCCGTATATTTGCGAATTCAAGATAAGATTGATCAAGTCCCATTGATTCTAATACACTTTTGAAAACTGGTTCATGCGTTTTAGGAGTGCAAGATACTATAACTAATCTATTTGCATTACTTTCGATCATCTTTTCTTTGATAAATTCTGCACCAGGTTCTGTACAAAGACTAATATAATCTAAAGATTCAACAACTGCTGGAAGATTTTTTGAAAATTCGACTAATGCTTTAGTATCAATAATTTCAGCGATATTAATACCTCACTGGCAAATAAACACAGCAATCCTAGGTGTTTCTTCGTCATATTGAATTGCTTCGTCTTTAGTTTCTACCATTGCATATTACCTTTCTATTTTTTCTCAGTATTTTCCTCCAATTTACTTATTTTAATATCAATGTAAGTACAAATGTTATAAATTAATTAAATAAATTTAAATCAAAAATGTTTCTTATATCTTTTATAATATTATTAGTTAAAAATCATTTTAATAATAATTTGAATTTTTAAAATCTAAAAGATTTTCATCTTTATGGTAATAATTATGCTTTTTCAAATTCCTGAAATGGAAGAGATTATACCCATTATCATTGCCGCGTGTTTACTTCTTGGAGATATCTTAATTCTAAAAATTGGTTTATCAATAACCAAGGCTCGAGAAAAAGTCAATTTTAAATGGGTTGCAGGCAGTTTTGGGATTCAATTTGGGTTAATTTTTTTTATAAGTATTCCAATGATTTTAGGTGGTTGGACAGGTCAATTTTCTGAGGGAGGACCACCGATAACATTGATAATTCTTACAGTTATTTTCTGTGGATTCATAGATTTAAATGTTATTAATATTCTGCATAAACTTGGCATGTTAAGATCTTTTATCATAGTAATATTAATCTTAGGCCCTATTACTTACGCGATGTATCTACTAGGTTCAAATCTAGGCGCACTTGTTGGATAGAGTCAAAATTTTTCATACATGGTTATCTCAGTATTGATCGCTTTATTCATATCTATGATTTCATCTCTAGCAGCTATTCCAAATTTTTCTGGGAGGTAATCTTTATTCTTACTATAAGCAAAAATTATGCCTCTTGAAGAGTTTACAAGACCTCCTAAACCATTCTCATAAAAGCCATCTTTAATATCCTTCGCTTGAGCCCCTTGAACACCATAACCCGGAATTAAGATGAATGAATTCTTAACAATTTCACGAATTTTCTTTAACTCTTGAGGATAAGTTGCTCCAACTACAGCTCCTATATTTGTAAAATTAGAGAATTTTTGTAAAGTATTGCTCCATTTATAGATTAATTCTGCCATTTGGACATAATTTCTTTTAAGCATTTGTGTTTCAACCTTTAGTTGTGTAATATCTTGAGTTATTGTTTCCAGTTTTACACTAAATAAGTCTTGAAATTCTTTACTACTTGGATTTGAAGTTTTCGTAAGAATAAATACACCTTTTTCTTTATAATCTAAAAAAGGCTTAACTCCATCAAAGCCTAAATAACCATTAATTGTGCATGCATCAGCATTAAAATTTTTAAATAAGCTATAAGCATATGCTCTGGAAGTACTTCCAATATCATTCCGTTTTGCATCTAATATTACTAATAAATCATTTTTATGTGCAAATTTGATTGTTTCCTTTAAAGCACCTAGAGCCTCATATTTTTCATAGAAAGCAATCTGTGGCTTGACAACAGGAATTAAATCATATGTGTTTTCAATTAAAATTTTATTAAATTCAGTAATAATTTTATTTGGGTCTTCTATTTCTTCAATTAGATATTGAGGAATTTCCCCTTCATTATCCATTCTAGGATCCAGACCCATAGAAACAACAGATTTTTTCTCTTTTATAAGTTGAATTAGATCCTCAATAAAATTCATGATTAATTTTAAAATAATTTTTTAATACAAAATCAGATATCATAAAATAAATTCTTTATTAGTGATAATTATTATCGCTTAATTCATCCATAATATTGTAGATCTCATCAATTAATTCATCTAAATCAACTGTTTTTTGTTCTTGCGAGATCATATTCCTAATAGTTACCTTTTTTTCAGATAATTCTTCAAGTCCTATGATCAAAACTATAGTGATTCCTAATTCATTAGCTTTTTTTATCTGATTTTTTAAATTCTTAAATCTATAATCTATCATGCATGGAAAGTCCTCATCCCGAATAATCCTAGCTATTTCAAAAGCGTATGTCGAGAGATCTTCACTTATCGATGCTATGTAAATAGTATCGCTATAATCTTTCTCTTTAATCTCTTCCGGAATTAAATTGTGTGCCTTTAAGAATAAATAGAGCGTATAAACTCCCATACCGAATCCAGTACCAGTTATTTTTTCATCTGAAAATATTGATAATAAATCATCATACCGCCCTCCGCCAAAAATGCTCCTAATATTTTCTTCTCCAGTATCAAATACTTCATAAATAATTCCTGTGTAGTAATCAAGACCCCTTACTGTGCCAGAAGAAAACGTGCAATAATTAGAAATATTCACTTCTTTTATTAATCGTTCAAAGTTAATTATCTCGATATAACCTTCAGATTTATAAAATTCTTCTGGAATATTATCAAACTTATTTAATAATTCTTCAACATTTTTTGATTCTTTTAATTTAAAAATTCCTTGAACTATAAGTTCATCTTGAAATGAATCAGTTATAAATTTCTCAAACTCGTCTTCCTCCATTTTATCTGATTTATCTAACACCTTATAAACAATTGGTAATTTATCTTCACTTATCCTGAGGATAAACTTACAAATTGAATCCATGAATCTTCGACTATTATAATATATTTGAAATTGGTGAGAAGTAGCACCAAATTCAGTAAATATATCTACTATTATATTAAATATCTCAAGATCAGCATAAAGACTTTCTTCACCTAAAATGTCTACGTTTGGTTGTTTAAATGCCCTTCTTCGACCTCTTTGGGGTCGTTCATATCTAAAGCATGTTGGAACAGAAAACCACCTAATAGGTTTTTTTAATTCTTGACTCTTTGCAGCAACCATTCGAGCTAAAGAAGGTGTTAGTTCAGGGATTAATATAAGTCTTTCTCCCTTTTTTTTCTCCACAATAAAAGATTGCTCATAAACTAATTCATCAGAAGATTTAGCAGCAAAAATTTCGATTGGTTCTAATTGGGGAGTTTCATATTCTTCATAACAATATCTCTCTACAACATCTCTTATAGTTTCAATTATCCAATTTACCTCACGTAAATCTTGAGGGTAATAATCATCCATTCCTCTAATAGGCTCCTTAGGAAACTTCTTTGACATTCAATCACTTGATTCGGTATATTCAGGATTAAAATTAAAAAAGAATATTACCAAATATTTTTTTCGATTTAACAATAAGCTTTTTCTAATTTATTATATGTAAATAAATAATGTTTTAATTGAATTTTAAATACGATTTAACTAATTTTTTAGAGAGATTTACTTGTCAATGCAAGAATTTTACAATGATATTTCAACTGCAATTGTAAATTTAGATGAAGAAAAAGCTGTAGAATATGCAAATAAAGCTATAAACGAGAATTTGCCGTTGCTTGAAGTTATTGAAAAAGGATTTGCCGCCGGAATACGAAAAGTTGGAGAGTTATGGGAAGAAGGAGAATTTTTCTTACCTGAGTTAATGCGAGGTGCTCAAATAATGCAAAACTGTTTGGATCTCCTAATCCCTCACTTAGAACATATATCAGAAAAAATTTCGCGTGGTACAGTAGTTATAGCCACTATTGAAGGTGATATTCATTCAATAGGAAAAACTATTGTAGGTACAATGTTAAGAGCCTATGGGTATAGAGTATATGATTTGGGAGCTGATGTTCCTGTTGAAAGGATTGTAGAGAAAGCTATTGAAAAAGAAGCTGATGTTATTGGTGTTTCTGCTTTATTAACAACTACAATGGTGGGTCAGAGGAGAGTAATTGAACTCTTACAAGAAAAAAATCTAGCTAGCAAATTCAAAGTAATTCTAGGTGGTGCTCCGGTAACAAAAGCTTGGACAGAAGAATGCAATGCTGATGGTTTTGCTGAAAATGCTATTGATGCTGTAAGATTGGTCAACTCTCTTTTAAATAAATAAAAAGAATATTGCTTATAGAGGATCATATTATGTTATTCCAAGATTGGTTAAAGGATGAGGCTAAGATCATACTATTTGATGGAGCTATGGGAACAGAGCTAATTAAAAGAGGTTTAAAACCAGGAAAAGTACCAGACCTTTTAAATATTGAACAGCCAGAAATAATCTCTGAAATTCATAAATCTTATTATGATGCTGGCTCAGAGATGTGCCAAACAAATACATTTGGGTCAACTCCTATGAATCTAAAAAGACATAATCTTGAAGACCGAGTTGAAGAGATTATCGAGAATGCTTTAAAAAATATTAAAAAAGTTCGTCCTTCTGGATGTTTAATTGTTGGAGATATTGGCCCAACAGGTGAGTTTAGACCTCCAGTTGGAAAAGCCAATAGCGAACAATGGTACTCAAGTTTTTCTACTCAAACAAAATTATTGGAAAAAGGAGTAGATCTTTGGCATATTGAAACAATTTCTGATCTTGAAGAAATGTTAGCTGCTATAAAAGCAGTACGAGACATTTCTAAAAAACCATTGATAGCATCATTAACATATAAAAAGACAAAGCGGGGATTCTTTACAATTATGGGAGACTCATTAGAAAAATGTATCGAAACGCTGAATAATGAAAAAGTAGATGTAATTGGAGCAAATTGTACTTTAGGATCCAAGGATATGCTTGAATTATTAAAGAATGCTAGAAATCTAACTGATAAACCTATTTCTGTTAAACCTAATGCTGGTCAACCCATAATAAAAGGTGATAAAACATATTATGAGCAACCTATAGAAAATTTTGTTAATGATGCTCGTGAAATGATTGAATTTGGAGCTAAAATTGTAGGAGGTTGTTGTGGCACATCTCCAAAAACAATTATGGAAATAAGTAAAATTATTAATGGAATTTAGAAACAATTAAATTCAATAGGGTAAATATATGTCAATTATCAGACCAAAGATTAAATTATTAGATAATGAACATAAAGAAAAAATTTTTGAAGAAGCTAAATTGATTCTCGAGGAACAAGGGATTTTCATAGAAAATCGTGAAGCAATTGACTTATTTGATCAGCAAGGTATAAATCATGAAGGATCACGGTATTATATCCCATCAGATTTGATTGATAAATGCTTAAAAACAGTTCCGAGTGAAATTACACTTTATGACCGAGAGGGTAATCAACATACTACTTTAAAGGAGGATAATGTTAATTTTGATCCAGGATCTGCTGCAATTTTCATACTTGATGAGAATACAGGTGAAATTAGAGAAGGAATATCAAAGGATTTTATAAAATTCTCCATAATAGTTGATCAATTGAAATATATTGATGCTCATAGTACAGCATTAATTTATAATGATGTTCCAAAAAGCGCTCAAGATTGGCATAGATTATATCTCGCATTATCTAATTGTCATAAACCTGTTGTAACTGGAACATTTCGTAAAGAGAGCTTCTCAATTATGAGAGAAATTCTTTTAGCATGTAGATTATCAGAAGATGATTTAGCTAGAAAACCCCTCGCTATATTTGATGCATGTCCTAGTCCACCTCTTAAATGGTCTGATCTTACAACTCAATCATTAATTGATGCAGCAAGAAGTATGATTCCCTCTGAATTTGTTTCAATGCCCTTAGCAGGAGCAAACGCTCCAATCACACTAATTGGGTCAATTACTCAACATTGTGCAGAGTGTCTAGCAGGAATGGTAATTGTACAACTCACTAAACGCGGAGCACCTTTAATTTGGGGTGGCTCTCCCGCTGTATTCGATATGAAACATGGTACTACTCCAATGGGCGCTATTGAAACAATGATGATAAACTTGGGAAATGTTGAGATAGGAAAATTCTTGAATTTACCAACACATGCATATATGTCGCTTAGTGATTCTAAAGTCCCTGATAGTCAAGCTGGTTTTGAAGCAGGTATGGGTGCAATGTTAGCAGGACTTGCCGGTATTAATATGATTTCTGGACCAGGAATGCTCGATTTTGAATCAACTCAGAGTATTGAGAAGCT
>SMTZ1_10006845_pt1 | contig 11474 bp, 5 predicted proteins | sample DeeMarSWOR136_30_FD_25667 | JGI IMG/M metagenome (IMG submission 25667)
AGCCTAATTTTGGAAATTTCTACATATTCTTTTTTAGCCGCTTTAGGGATACGCAGAATAGCATAATAGTTGTAGAAGGTTCAGTTTTGGTGTGTTCTATGAAAACAGACCTTTACTTGCAACGTACCCCTTTTCCAACTGCGCAGGGGCAAAGCATTTTGATACCAGAGCACACACGAGCCTATTAAGATTGGCTTACGTCTAAAGTGCGTACGGACTCTGCTGGCCCACCCACTTCAGTTATGGGTCGTTGTTGGGCTCGATATTATCATCGCCTCGTTATTTCATAAGGACCACTGTCTATAGCATTCTTATGCATATAGCTTTCGTAATGCGTCTTCTACATCGGGTTCCATCACATCTGCGTACACCTCTGTCGTGCGAATGCTGGAGTGGCCCAATTGCTTCTGCACGAGCCTTAAGTTGTAGTTGCTGGCCTTGTAAAGTTGGCATGCATAGGTGTGCCTGAGGCAATGAATAGCGTAGTGAGCAGACAAGCCTGCTTTCGCAGCCGTGCGCTTGAATGCTTTCTGGATCGCTCGCGTAGTCAAGTGATAACCAGTGTTGCTGGACAAAAACAACGGGTCGCTTGGGCCAGTAGGCTCACCGACATCGTGTTTCCAAGACTTGTATTTGTCAAGATATTCCTTGAGTGATTCACCAAACCTTACTAACCTTCTTTTGCCACACTTGCCATTTCTGACAAGAAGCGAATAAATTCCATCTCGGATGAAGATATCACCACAATCCAGCTGGGCAATTTCCATCACGCGCAAACCCGTTGAAAGTGCTAGGTCTGTTATTAGATAGTCCCTCACAGGTGTTTTTTGCCTTTTCACAAGTGCAGCCTCGGCCCAATCTTTTGCAGTCTCCAATAATTTCTTTGCCTCCTCTCTCGATAAAAATTTGCTTGGTTCCAGAACCCAATTGAATTTGACCGCTCTCTTCGACATACGTACCCTCCTCTCGAAAAGACTTCTATGCCTTTAGTGGCAAGAACTCTTGGAGAGCGGTGAAACAACTACAAAGTACCATAACGCAGACACCTACGCCTGGTAAGATGGTCTTTGCCCGAAGTCCTTGAAGATGCCATTTGGGGCAAATTAAAAAATGCTACGCCAAATTCACGAATTATGGAGGTTGAAGTATCAAGGTATGCTTTTTTGATAAATAGTTTCAGGTACCCGTGGTCGCTTCACAAAACGCACAAATGCTGAACCTTCTGTTCATTATTATGCCATTTATTCCTAACAGAGTCAAGTAAAAAAACCATTATGATTCGAGGGGTCAGCTTTCTCATAAAATGCTCGAGCATCTTTCAGAATAAAGGTGTACTGCTAAAAAAACCATATTTGTGGAGAATCAGTTACAGGATTAGAATCTTGATTCAGAATCTACATTTGGTATAATATTCTTGTATCTTATTTCCAAGGAGGGACTTGCAAAATTATATGGATTCCGGCAAATGGCTGATGACGAAGAAAAAAGTGATAGTCAGTCGGATGAGAAGGAGCCATTTTTCTCCGCCATACCTGATAATTCGACTGATTCATATGGCAGTTCGGCACAAGGGCTTGGTGGCAAAATCGGTCCATACAAGCTGCTTAACATCCTGGGGGAGGGTGGTTACGGCATAGTCTATCTGGCCGAGCAACAGAAACCGGTCAGGCGCCAGGTGGCCCTGAAGATCATCAAGCCGGGCATGGATACCAAGCAAGTCATTGCTCGCTTTGAGGCCGAACGCCAGGTTTTGGCCCTTTTAGACCACCCGAATATCGCCTATGTCTTCGACGCGGGAACGACTAAATCCGGGCGGCCATACTTCGTGATGGAGCTTGTCAAAGGCGTGCCTATAATTGAGCACTGTGATCGACAAAAATCAAGCATCGAGGAGCGACTCGGGCTGTTCTCGGATGTTTGTGATGCTATTCAATACGCTCACCAAAAAGGTATCATTCACCGCGACATCAAGCCATCTAATATTCTGGTGTCCATTGAGAATGAGAGAGTGGTGCTAAAAGTTATCGATTTTGGAATAGCCAAGGCCATCAGCCAGCCCCTGACTGAACGAACGCTGCACACTGAGCAAGGTCAGTTCATCGGTACACCCGAGTATATGAGTCCTGAGCAGGCTGAGATGACGACCCAGAATATCGATACCCGCTCAGATATCTACTCCCTCGGCGTCGTGCTATACGAGTTGTTAACCGGCGTGCTGCCGTTCGATCCTGAGACGCTTCGTGAAGCAGGAATTGACCGCTTGCGGCAGATAATCAGAGAGGAGGAGCCTAAGACCCCGAGCACACGCCTTTCACACTTGGGCGAAAAGGCCAAACAGATTGCTACAAAACGCCACACAGAAGTTGGAACATTGACCAGACGTCTACATAAGGAACTCGAATGGATTCCAATGAAGGCTATGCGCAAAGAACGTACACATCGCTATCGCTCTGTCTCCGAGCTTGCTGATGATATTCAGAATTACCTTAATGGTAATCCATTGATTGCTGGGCCCGAGTCGGCAACTTACCGAATCAAGAAATATATCCGTAAGCGTCAACGATTGGTAACAGCCGCCGCCGCTGTGATGGTAGCTGTTTTCGTTGGATTTGTCGTCAGCACGACGATGTACTTCCGAGCTGAGAAACTGCGTAAAGAAACTGAAAACGCTCGAGTTGCTGAAGCAGAACAGCGAAAAGCCACCGTTACGGAACGTGACCGAGCAGTTAAAGCTGAAGGACAATTGCAGAAACAGCTTGCAATTCTATACGAACTAAGGGGTCGTAGCAAACTAGGTTCCAAGAACTTTGAAGAAGCAATCATATTTTTTAATGAGGCCTATCAAGTCGATCCAGAGCGTTTCTCTGCAAGATTTCTTCTAAGTGACGCAATGCGTAGATGGCAGGACTCAAGAAATGGCGGAGAAACAGCTTTGATACCATGGCGGTTTGGGGAGGTACAGATCAATCCAACTGGTTACACAATAAGTCCCAAGCGCGACTTAGTGGCTCTGACAGGTTCCCAGTCTGAACATGTGTATATCTTTGAAACCTATGAAGGTAAGTTCAAGGTGAGATTACCAATTGAAAACGTTAATCATGTGGCTTTCACTCCAGATAGTCAACATTTGATTTTAAGTTCACGACTAAGCAGCAAGAGGGATTACAGGTTCCAAGTCATCAAGTTGGAAACGGAGACTATAATATTAGATAAAATTTTGGCCGATCCGACGATGAGTATTAATCGGCTATGTCAGATTGAGAAGAAGTATGCTCCAGATAACGAGCAGTTACAGATTGTCCACAACTCAATATATTTGAGTAGATCCGGTCGATGGCTTGCTGTTCCAGATGTAGACGTAAGCTCGAAAACCACAAATGCATATTTGTTTGATGTTGAATCAGAAAAAACGCCTAGAATCCTAACTGATTTTCCCTTGCTTGCTCTTAAGATGGCGTTTTCGCCTGATGAAAGAACCTTTGTGATGGCTAATAGGAGATATGGTCCTCACTACTTATGGGATGTTAACGCTAGGGGACCTGGAGAGGCTAACTGGGACTACGAGCCTATTCACTTCGTTGCTATGAGTCCGGATGCTCAGTTTGGCATAACAATTAAATCTGATAATAATTGGGCAACTTTGTTCCACGGTGAAGATGAAGTACGCACATGCTGGAACTCTTTCTGTGCCGGATTTAGTCCTAAGGGTAACCGGTTTGTTACAAAACAGAGTGGACCCATAGACCCACACACGACTGGTGAATATCCACCTGGCATTCTCTGGGATACAGTAGTAGGAGAACCTGTAGCGGACCTCAGCGGCGAACAACTCATAAACTGGCACTTCACCCCAGATTCACATTTGTTGATAACTGAACACAGCGACGGGGAATTGAGGGTATGGAATACTCGAGATGGAAGTCTGAGAATTGTCGTACCGACGGAGGAAGCCCGATTGGTCATCGACATCAGTCCAGATAGTCTTTGGATGCTCACTCGTTCAGGAAAAACAGCCCGAACTACGAAAATGTGGAACCTAACAACAGGAATAGGTTTCGAGTTAAGTGTCGATCGTTGTCTCGATGGGGACTTGGCTAAAGGATGGCTTAACAGACAAAATGACAGTATTTTCCAATTTTCGCATGCAACGCCAACAGAGCTTCCTCGCTTCAATGCTAAGGTATCAAAAATAATCACTACAGTAGGACTTCAAGACGTTTCTTGTGAGATTTCCTCGCCTGAGGACGCAGAATCCTGGGTACAAGCCAATATAGCAATGCGATGGGATGATGGCTACCTGCGGACCGCCTCAGCCGACGAAATGCTAAACGCGAAGATGCGCTACAACACTTTGACAAAAGGTCCTGAGGATCCCTGCACATTATCCTTACGACTTGAACTGGTGAGTCGTCGATGCCAGAAGCTTATAAGTACTGGGAATCTTGAGGAGGCTCTAAAAGTAATCGGGGACACGCGGTCATGGTTGCCCGCATCTCATACGCATATATATAAAAGTGTGCAGCAGATTCTCAAGATGACTTCTACCGCATATTTCAAGCGGGGCGAAAGAGCTGCACGATGCGGGAAGTACCCAAGTGCTTTGGCCAGTTACCAAGCTGCGGTGCAGACTGATGAGACGAACGCCAAAGCTTATTGCAGACTTGCTTGGTTGCAGGCTACGTTACCGGGTCCTCACTTGCGTAGAGGTAGTGAGGCAAAAGAAAACGCGTCTAAAGGGTGTGCATTAACTGAGTGGGAAGATCCTCATTTCATAGCCGTTCTGGCAGCAGCATGTGCCGAGTTGGGTAACTTCAAAGAAGCGGTTCAATATCAAGATAAAGCTTTAGATCTGTTACCTGACCAGGAAAAACCCTGCTGGAAAGCCAATTTCGAAAGACGGCTTGAGTTTTACCGAGCCAATTCTCGGTATGACAACAGTAGCTTTTGGGATGTACCTGCTGAGCATTTAGTCGGATGGTGGAAACTTGACGAACACTCTGGCAACATAGCGACCGATTCTTCTGGGAACGCCAATCATGGTACTCTCATAGGTCATCCGACGTGGGAATCAGGAATAGTCGGCGGGGGGCTTTTCCTACAAAGGCAAAGACTTGATGAATTTCAGTACGTTCGCTGTGGCAATAATCCCGCTTTCAACATAACAGATGCAATCACGATTTCGGGTTGGATGAAGGTAGAAAGATTTAGGGAACGGCATGAACCGATCATCACCAAGGGGGATAATTCTTGGGGGCTACGAAAATGGGCAGGCACTGACAAGATGCGTTTTGAAGTGGCCGTGCCATATAAAGCTGGTAGTGCGGAGTCAAAAGTGGTTCGCGTCATAGGGAGAACCGAGGTTGAAGATGGCAGATGGCACCATATTGTCGGAGTCTACGATGGAGAAAGGGCATGTTTGTATACTGACGGTATTCTTGATGGGATTGTTCCGATTACGGGACTCATGAAGACTGATGATTTCGAGGTTTTCATTGGGCAATCGTCGGCAAATACTCTCCACCGGCAATGGAATGGCTTAATAGATGATGTCCGAGTATATGATCGTGCATTAAGTTGTGAGGAAGTTGTCGAGTTGTTTTACTTCAGGGAAAGAACTCAGAATGGCGCACCGGTCGCCAGAGTCTTTGGCCCATTATGTCTCATATACCCCGAGAATACCGGACAAGTTGATGCCACCGTTATTGATGATGGTCAACCTCATGGCCGGGATAGCCTGACCGTGGACTGGTCCCTCTTGAGCGGCCCGGGTTCAGTGAAGTTTCTTCCTTCAAGCAAGATCGAGGATCCCTGCGTTGTCTTTCCGAAGCCTGGGGCATATGAGCTGTTGCTAAAAGTCTCTGATGGCGAGAGGGAGGCTACCGATATGCTTCGTGTTGCTGTCTATCCAAAAGATTTCGATGGTATGCTAGCCCACTACACATTTGATGGCGGTACGGCTGCTAATAGCTCTTCCCTTGATGGCCTCCAAAGCAAGCTGGTCGGGAATGCGATTGTTGTTCCCGATCCCGCAATAGGCTTAGTTCTCAACCTGACTGAAGGTAGCTGTGTTGATTGTGGCAGTGATGCCAGATTCGATGGCATCCGCGAACTTACCCTGACGGCCTGGATCAAAATTGGTGCTTTTGCCAAGAGCAGACAGCCAATTATATCTAAACGAAAGTCTTGGCACCTTTCTAGGTACAAGGACACAGACTGCGTGAATTTTGCTTGTATTGGTGTCTGTGTTCCGGGCTATGAATGGAACAACATCCCAGGTAACACACCCGTGGCCGATGAGAGCTGGCATCACATTGCTGGTGTATTCGACGGGAGAGAAATGCGTCTATACGTGGATGGTGTCCTGGACAACTCCATTGTGGCTGGTGAAGGTGAAATAAACGTTACCAAAGAACCAGTACGAATTGGGGACGACAGCCTGCAGTCGGGCCCTCCATCAAATGTGCTCATTGATGATGTGCGTATCTACAACCGGCCTTTAAGTGGCGGTGAGATTGCTGAATTGTATGCTCACACCAGGTGAAAAAACTACTACTTGAATGGCTGACTTATTGCCTTTCTTCCTGACAGTATTCCTGTGCCTTTTTGAATAGTCCGCGAAGTTCACCAAGTACCCACTTTTTCTCAGTGAATGAATAGAAAAACCGTTCCAGATCCGCGTTAGAATGCTGAGTAATCTTCTCGCCATAGAAAATCAGCGCACTTCCTATAGCGGCATAATAGACAGCCATAAAAACATCGCTTTGAGCTTCAGAACTTGAGGACGTCCCTGAATTTTTAGCGTACTGTTTGATTTTTTTAATTGTAGTGATGTCTGTCGCAGGATCTTGGAGAAGTTCTCCTATAGGCTGCCCAGCCAATGAACGGAGCCTGCAAGAGAGACCTTTCATAATGGGTGGCAGTGAACCCACCAATGATGGATCTACGGGAAGTGTCCGCGTCAGAACGTCATAAAGCATATCCGCCTTTCTTTCATCCTTGTCTGTACTCAGTCCGTGTGGCCTCGATTTCAGCCCGAGACTCAACAACCGGGATTTTTGGCTGTGAGTTAAGTCGAAGTCTTGCGATTTATCATCCATTTATCTATATGCTTACCAGACAACTGCTCGTTAATATTCCATATAGTCTCTCTGAGACGCTTCGAGTGGATACAACACCGCACCCGTATTCGTCTACATAAATATACACAGATTTTCCTAAGATCTTGTCGGCTCATGGGAAAAAAGATCTATAAAATTAGCGATTTCCGCATCGACCTCTTCATCCGAGTCTAGGAGTACAAGCAAATGATTCCGTAAAATCGTGCGAAAGCGTTCTTTGATATTGGATATCATGTTGTAAGCCTTTGAGGCGTTCGCTACCCCATACTTCACACCTATGTCAGCTAGTCGGACATTATCAGCCTCCACATCTGGCTCCAGGAGCCATTTGTGGAACAACTGCCAGTGTATGGTTTTTCCTTTTCGAGAACATTCGGTTTTCAACTCTTTCAGGACTTCCTGAAGCAATTCATCTGCCCATGCACGGTTAAATTCGGTTTCAGGATCACTTTTTATGGGCTTTTCAGTCTTTTCATCAAGTCCTTGTTGTGCTCTTTTGCCTCTCTGCATGATAATTGCGTAGTTCTTTACTGCTGTAAGGAGGAAATTCCTGAGTCTGCCACGCGCCCTGTCGGCTTTCTGAATGAGTTCTTGACCGAGAATCTTATCTGTAAAGAACCCTTGGACCAAGTCCTTAGCATCCTCATTACTGAACCCTCGTCCCCTGAGATAGAAATAGAGCGGTTTCCAATACTTTGTGTACAGTTCAGAATAGACGTTTTCTCGCCGAAGCGGGCTGAGAATCTTCGTCCATTCTGTTGCTGGAAACTGATAATTTTTTCCTCCCATTGAAGTATGACCGTTGAAATTTGTCACGCTTTAGCTCCACTGGCTCAGGCTTTTAATCCTTCAATCTCTCACATCCCTCGAATGGGGATTCGAACTCCAACCTTCTGAATCACACATTATCTTAGGAAAAAGTGCTAAGTTTGCCAATTTTTTTTCGGTAAACCACCAAGATCCGGTCCTTTTCTGTGTAGTTATCTGTAGAGTGGATGCCAGATGCATCTGAAAAGAATATTTCAGAAGGTCAAACAAAAGAAACTGTGAAAAAAAGGACAGCTTTTGGGAGGATCAGAAAATGGAACGGTACAAAAGATTCAAAGTCGAAGCAATTTTAACAGGACTTGCATGCAGCCTTCTTTTCGGATACAACAGATTGGCAAATGCAGAGTCTATCTATAGCAATTCTCTGAAACGGGGCAGTGATCCTGTTGTCATTACCGGCAACAGACTACGTACTCTAAATGGAATTCCGATTGACAATATAGTCGGATTCCGCTTTCAAGATGGTTGGGAGCAAATACCAATTCAGATCGATGAACGAAAATACGTGGACTACGCAGTAATCTACAATAATTCAACTGTGGGCCACGGGCTCGTGACTTATGCTGATCCCAATACCTATGTTGGACCTGATACAGATCTTGGTTTTGACGCGGATGATGAACTGGCGTTTATGGCAAAGGATGCCGGTAACCTTGCTCCATTGCCTGGTGATGCTCCGTTGGGTGTATTAGAAGAAAGTCGTGTTGAAGTACAAATTCACGATCCGTTGGATGGCGCTGTTGGTTATGTATATTTATTTGGGAGTGATGGTTCGCTGACACAAAGTGCAGGTAAAGACTATGTCACCTATAACTTTAGACTGTCAAGAGGTCCTTATATCCCCAACTACAATAAAGGTTCAGGTTACAATCCTGAAGACTCTGAAATCTATTCAGAGGCTTATCGTACACATTTTTCTGATCGTTGGATCAGAGATGAATTACAGATATTTGCAGGATCGGCTACGGGAGTAGATATCCTGGACCGGCACAAACTCGGGAGGGATCCTGGGAACTGCAGTCGGAATGAGAACACGGCCAGTCAAGGGAGAGGCGCATTTGTGGCTAACATAGATGGCTGTATTCGAGCTATTCGTTCCTATATAGGCTTTAACAGTGCTCCCTATATACAACGCGATCATTTCTTTTATGAACGAAGACAAGACATCATTCTCTATATGCGTGCACACGACACTGTTAGTAACGTTCGAGATTTGTATGATTACAGCCCCGAAGCCGAAGGTATGCTTTACTTTAATGACTTGAATCTAAATGGTGTATGGATTGACGGAAAACCAGACGATGTTAATCACGGACCTATCAATTGGGAAATGGTTTCCGGGGTACAGGGAACGATTGCTATATGCCATTTCTTTGAGACAGATATTCCCGATTACCAAACCGTTTCTTACTACGGCGATGATGCGGATCCAGATTTGACCCAATGCACGGGAGATCAATACCAGTTTGGTACGAGTGGATTGGATCTTGATCCGATGCCTTTTACAGATCCTGTACTCTACCCAACCTTTTATAACAGCCTTGCCTTCTATCGAACAGACTACTATGAATCGCCGGACCAACCTATAGAAACAGCGGTCATGTGCTATGACCACGCAGTAACACCTTTGGAAGTAAAGCCTGTAGCACTAACTCCTCCAGCGCCCGTGTTTGTCGACGATGATGCCGTTAACGATCCTTTTGGTGGTGATCCTACTATAAGTGATCCCTTTGAAAAGGGCTCTTCTGAACATCCCTTTGACACCATACAGGAAGCTATCAACTATGCCGTCGACGGAGAAACTGTTAGTGTCTTGGCTGGGACCTACACAGGTGAAGGTAACCGTGACTTGGACTTCAAAGGCAAGGCCATCACACTTCGCAGTCAAAATGGCCCGTCCGAGTGTATTATTAATTGTGAGGGCATAGGACGTGGGTACATTTTCCAGAGTGGCGAAGGCCAGGATTCAGTACTGGCAGGCTTCACTATAACCGGCGGAGAGGCTGATCGCGGCGGTGGGATTTGCTGTTTGAATGGAAGTAGTCCTACTATCACGAACTGTATCTTCAGAGAAAACGTGAGTTATGGTTCCCTCGGAAGGTCCCCCAAGGCGTATGGAGGTGGGATTTATTGTCAGTCTAGCAATCCCACAATTGCCAACTGTACCTTTCACGGCAACTCAGCATTAAGTCAAGGCGGCGGTATATACTGCGAAAATGACAACCCTACACTGACTAATTGCATCTTCTGGAGTAATTCCCCCGATGAAATATACGGTGATAGTGCGATAGTCACCTATAGCAATATCAAAGGCGGCTTTGTCGGGGAAGGCAACATGGATGTTGATCCTTTATTCGCAGGTCCTGAGAGCGAAGACTATCATTTGAAATCGCAGGCAGGTAGATGGAACCCAGTTAGTGACGCTTGGGTCTTTGATGAAGTAACCAGCCTGTGCATTGATGCGGGAGATCCGACAATTCCCATTGAGCGTGAACCATTTCCCAATGGCAATGTTGTCAATATGGGAGCTTACGGTGGAACATCTGAAGCAAGTAAGTCTCTCAGCAATGGTTCATAGTATGGCTGATCCTAAGGGAATATTCCCTTAGACCAACCATCAATCTGACTCGGCGGTTCAAACAATAGGAGTACTGCCATCGGAAAGGAGGTGAAATGACACAAAGACAATTATTCGCAGCCTTTTTTGTCCAATAGTAAGTACGAATTAAAATTCGGCTGGATGTGTAAGCCAGCCAGCACAATGTATGTATCTTGAAAGGAGAATTGGACCAATGAAAAGAAACAAACATTACAGAGAGGCGAGACTATTTTGCATTTTTGCAACTGTTACACTATTTGTTGGGCCGCTGGCAACCACCACTAATGCTGTCGAAGAGCCGATTCCTTTTACTGACTATGGATCAGGGACAACAATTGAGTTAGCTGTCGGCAAAGGTATTTGGCAACTCAACTGGGGACAAGGCCCCTGGACATGGTCTGACAGCACCGGACAACCATTGCTGGATCCCAATGTTTCCGGTATCTTAGACATTCATGCCACCGCCCCGGCTGATGTAAGTGCCGACCTAATCGCGACCCTACCAATCGCAGGCACACTGACCTTATCTGCCCGCGATGAGAACTACAAAGATGTGACTATCGGCACAATGGTTCTCAGCGGCACAGGTATAAATGCAATCGACATCAACTCTTCACGAATTCTTGTCGACGAAGGATGCGGTATGTTCCTAGCACCATTCCATCCACCTGTTCCCAATCTCATGTTAACTTTGGAGGAAGCGACTGGAGTCTTTGCATGTATTGACCAGGTAGGAGATTGGGTATTATTATTAGCCGGCTCGTATGCAGCTCCTCTGATGAAGGGCCTTGAACTCCAGGACAACATTCTCGCAGCCCTTGGCGGACAGGTTCCAATAATTGGCGGCATTGCTGAGTTTGCCCTTACCGGCCAGTATACTCCCGATATGAGCAAAAAGGTCAAATCCTTCTGTGAGTACGGAACCGGGG
>SMTZ1_10036673_pt1 | contig 11473 bp, 10 predicted proteins | sample DeeMarSWOR136_30_FD_25667 | JGI IMG/M metagenome (IMG submission 25667)
TATCGTCTTGTGTATCGAGTTGGGGCACTAACTGAAGTTGATTGTGTATGGATTCGGCGACCTTCGTGTAATCCTCGGCGCCGTGGCAATTCCGTTCATACTCAAAGATTGTCTGGCCGTAGCTTGGCGCCTCGGCGAGCTTGATGTTTCTTCGGATAAACGTCGGCAGAATCCGCGCCTGTGCCCAGGCACATTCGGTCCCGCGCGCACCTTCAAGGAAATGCTCGATATCAGCTCTAACCTCACTGGGAAGCGAGGCTCTGGTATCGAACATGCAAAGCAAAATCCCCTGAACTTTCAGGTCAGGATTGATTCTTTTATTGACAAGGTCTACCGTCTGCAGCAGTTTTCCGAACCCCTGCAGCGCCAAAAAATGTGGCTGAAGCGGGATCAAAACCTCTTCGGCCGCCGCAAGGGCATTCAGGGTCAGCAATCCAAGTGAAGGGGGACAGTCTATAATAAGATAATCGAATGTATCTTCAATCGGTCCGATCGCCTCCCGGAGAATTGTTTCCCTGCCGACAACACTTACCAACTCGCTTTCGGCACCAACAAGGTTAATATTCGCCGGCAGCAGCCAGAGATTCGGACGCACTAACATAATTTCTTTTTCAAACCTTGCTTCCTTGGTCAGGACCTCGTATGAGCCGGCCACAATGGCTTGCGGCTCAAGGCCGAGGTGTATTGTCAGATGAGCCTGAGGATCAAGGTCGACAACGACAACCTTCAAACCCATGCCGGCAAGGGCCGCCGCAGTATTTACCACCGTTGTGGTCTTTCCAACCCCTCCCTTCTGGTTTAATACTGCAATTTTCCTCATGCCCGTCGCGTCCACCTTCCCTTAATCAATCAAACAATCGCAGCCACTTACTACCAACCTCTCAGCATTAATCACGGTTCACGTATTTTTTCAAAACGGCGTCAAGCACACCGTTCACAAATCCCGATGACTTACTAGAGCTGAACTTTTTGGCAAGCTCAATCGCCTCGTTTATCACAACTTTTGGTGGTATATCGGGACGAAATTTCAACTGATAAACCGATAATATCAACTGGTGCAAGTCTTGTAAATTGCCATCTTATCGTCGAATCTTTTATTATCTCATCGCACTGTGCCAGATTTTCCCACGTCCCTTTTGTCCAATCCGAGGCGAGTTTTCGGACAGAATCGTCGCCTTCCTCTTCTGAAAAGAACAGGCCCAAATCCTCAAGCAACTCCGGGCCCTGCACATCGAGTTGATATAATGCCTGCATCGCCAGTTCTCTGGCCCTTGTCCTTTTATCGGCCTGCATTCCACCTCTCGTGGCTCTTGTTGGGCACTGCATTTGGCTCATCACACCTCAGACGCTAAGCACCGCCTCAAATCTGCTCCATCACGTTGGCTGCTTCCATGGCTGTCTGAGCTGCGTCGGCACCGGCATTACCCATTTTCGTCCCGGCTCTCTCCACCGCATGTTCGAGTGTCTCACAGGTCAGAACGCCGAATATTGCCGGCACGCCCGAATCGTAGTTGATTTGTCCGATACCTCGAACTACCTGCTGGCATACATAATCGTAATGGCCGGTTTGACCCCGTATGACCGCGCCGAGACAAATCACCGCGACGTATTTGCCACTGTCTGCCAGTTTCTTTGCAGCTTGCGTAATTTCACAGGCGCCCGGCACCCAGACTACAAAAATCTGTTCATCTTTAGCGCCATGACGCTGGAGACAATCTATCGCGCCGGCAAGCAGTTTAGAAGTTATGAATTCGTTGAACCTGCTGACTACTATAGCGTAACTGCCTTTGCCGGCCGTTACTTTGCCTTTTATCTCTTTAATCATACTTTCACTTCTCCAAACAATTGTCGCCGATTCCAACTTTTGCAACTTATTGCCGCGGTCCTTCACATGCCTTTTTTGCGTTCGGGGACACCGCAAAATGGAGTCCCATTACCAACTCTTCACAAACCACATGGCAGCCTTCGATTATAAGACTATCTGCGGCTGCTTACCAGAAAAACAACAATCCATCGCCAACCGGACATCTGCATAAACTCGATTGGTGCGGGCCTAACCTATTAAATTATAAGAGCTTATAACCCACATTACCAGCAAAATTTTTGCCGCCGGCAAAAAGCTATTATACCAACAAAAAACGGCTAACTACGCATTACGTTATTGACGAAACGACCTTGGAGATTCGGTTAATTTCTAAACTGAAATAGAGGGTATATAAAATATGAGCTTCGAAGATTTGGCTTTCGGCCCGTATGACAAAGCTGAACACAAGGCAAACAAGGCTTATGAGCTTTACGAAAACGGTAAAGAAAATGAAGCTCTGGGGGAGCTGGATGAGGCCATCCAGATAAATCCTTCCAACAGCTCATGGCATTTCAACAAGGCGCTTGTCCTGGACTCCAAATGCCAATTCGACGAAGCAATAACCGAATACGAAATTGCCCTGCAGCTAAATCCCAACGATTTGGAGATATCAAATTCACTGGCCGTCGATTATACGCGAACAGGACAATACGACCTGGCCATTGATACCTTCGAACAAATCCAGGAACTTGACCCCGGCTTTGAACCTTGCTACTGCAATCGGATAATTACTTACACCGAGATGGGCCAGCACGATTTGGCCGAGCAGATGTTTTATCTTGCACAACAGATAAATCCAGACTGTGCATTGTGCTTCTATAACATCGGCAATAGTCTTTTTGCCCGGGCCCAGTACAAAAAAGCCATTTCATGCTGGTTAAAAACGGCCGAGCTTGAGCCGACCCATCCACAAATCAACTATCGAATCGCACAAGCCTACTGGTCTGAGGGCGACATGGACCGCGCACGCGAGCATTTCCTCGCAGAGCTTCGAGTAAACCCCGGCGAAATTGATGTCATTCTCGATTACGGTCTGTTTTTGCTCGAAGTCGGCGACATTGAATCAGCTAAAGAAAAGTTCAACAGAATACTTGAAATTCAGCCTGATTTTGCCCTTGCTTTGTTTTATCTGGGAGAGATTGCCTTTGACGACCGTGATTATGACCGGGCCGCACAATTATTCAAGCAGGCAATCCGGCAAGACAATACGCTCACCGGGCCGCGATACAGGCTGGCCCAGTATGCGCTGATGAAAGAATTGTGGCAGGAGGCGGCAAATTATCTGGTTTCGGAGCTAAAGTTGGCCCCTGACGATGTGGATACCTTGGTTTCTATGGGCTCGATGTTTCTGACAACGGGCGACCTCGATTATGCGACAAATTGCATGATGAGAGCTATCGACATCGACTGCGCCCACGCACAAGCATATTACTATCTCGGTCTCATCAATGCCATGAAAGGCCGGTTTGAGGAATCTGCCGAGTTCTTCGCACATACACTCGATATCAAGCCCGAGCACATCTGTGCATTACGAGATTCCGCTGTTGTATATATGGCAATGGGAAGGTTGGACGATGCTGCCGTCAGAATCAAAAAGGCCTTGCCCCTAACAGATGATGACTCGCAGCTTAAAACCCTTAGCCGCAGGGTCCGGCTGCTTCAGGCAACGGAACGAATCAGCGATTTTCTTTGCCGATTCAGACGCTGATTCATCCTGTACTTCATATCACGCCTCAAACACAACGCTCAAGGCAAGCAACGTTAACTTCCAAAACCGCTCAAATCTCCGTAAACAAAAGATCCTTCCAGGATTTCCACTGAATCCGGATCGAAAACAAACCACGGAAACAACTTGCAAAATCTCCCAAAATACATTAACCTACCGATAAGGCCGAGTGGCGGAATGGCAGACGCTGGGGACTTAAAATCCCCTGCCCGTTATGGGCGTGTGGGTTCGAATCCCACCTCGGCTATAATTTGTATATTTGTATTTCGCCGGTCGTGAAATGTATCTCGAATATTTCACGGAGAACTCACGACATCGAACTAAAACGTCCCGGAGACGATAATGAAGAATAAAAAGCCTAAACTTGTGAATGTAGACAAACCAAATCTGTATCGCCAAATATTTCCATATACCGAATTTCCCAGGGTAATATTCGACAACCAAAACGTTGACTACGATATTCCGGAAAAAATCTGGATTACCGACACCACCTTCCGTGACGGCCAGCAATCGCGTCCACCCTATACACCCGAACAAATCCTAAAGGTTTACGATTTACTGCATAAGATAGACGGTGGAACGGGATTGATTCGCCAGTGTGAGTTCTTTTTATACTCAGACCGTGACAGAAAAGCAGTAAAACTTTGCAAGGCTCGCGGTTATCAATTTCCTGAGATTACCGGCTGGATAAGGGCTGTACCGGCAGATTTCAAGCTGGTCTCCCAAATGGGGCTCGCCGAAACCGGTATTCTTACCTCCGCAAGCGACTATCACATCTTCCTCAAACTGCGAAAGACACGGGCACAGGCGATGAATGCATATCTTGATGTCGTCAAAGCGGCTCTGGATAATGGAGTCATTCCGAGATGTCACATGGAAGACGTAACGCGGGCCGATTACGATGGTTTTGTGCTTCCCTTTGCCGCTGAGTTGATGACGCTCGCTGAAGGCTATAACAAGCCGGTAAAGATTCGCCTTTGTGATACACTCGGATTTGGCCTGCCCTGGGCTCAGGCCTCTCTGCCGCGCAGCGTCCCCAAACTTATCCATGGACTTCGACAAATCGGAATCCCATCCGAATGGCTTGAATGGCACGGCCATAACGACCTGCACAAGGTCCAGGTAAATGCCGCAACCGCATGGCTCTACGGCTGCAGCGCCGCAAACACCGCAATCTTCGGCATCGGCGAGCGAACAGGCAACCCCCCTTTGGAGGCCCTCGTTGTAGAACATGCACAAATAAAGGGCCACACCACCAAAGTCAACTACGCGGCCATAACCGAATTGTGCGAGTATGCAAGATGCGAGCTGGGCCTTGAAATTCCGAACAACTATCCGCTCACAGGAAAGGATTTCAATGTCACACGGGCCGGCATACACGCGGACGGCCTGTTAAAGAACGAGGAAATATATAATTGCTTCGATACCCAAAAGCTGCTCAATCGGCCCGTCAGTGTGGCAATTACAGACACAAACACTGGATAGAAGCCAGGTACAAAATCGACATCCCCAAGCACGACATTCGAATAACCAAAATAAAAGACAGAATCGACGCCGAATACTCGGCCAACCGAGTATCGGCGATATCAGACGAGGAAATGTTCCAGTGGGTCCGTGATGCCTTTGGCGGCGATTTACCGCCTTCGAGGTAACAGTCGTGCAAAATAAGAAAATAAAAGCCGTACTGTTCGACCTTGGTGAGACTTTACTGAACTTCGGAAGAGTCGACAAGGCCCGCATCTACCGGCAGGGCGCAAGGTCAACCTACGATTTTCTCAAAAGTCAGGGACAGCCCGTCGGCAATTTCACATACTATTACTGGCGCAACCTTGTACTCCTGCGCATAAAACACTGGCTGACTTACATAACCGGAAGGGATTTCGACGCCCTCGCCCTGCTAAAAAAGAGCGGCACAAAAAGGGGCATAAATCTAAGTGACCGGCAATGGCAACAACTGGTGTGGCTCTGGTACGAACCGTTGAGTAAAGTCGGCAACGCCGAGCTTAAAACAAAAGAGACCCTGACCGCACTAAAGGAACTTGGCCTTAAGCTCGGCATAGTCTCCAACACCTTTGTAAACGCCCACTCTCTGGACAAACACTTGCAACAGCTCGGCATACTTGATTTCTTCCCCGTAAGGCTCTATTCGTATGAGTTTGATTTTCGCAAACCCGATGCCCGCATCTTCAGGGCCGCCGCAGACAGACTCGGCGAGATGCTGGAAAACATCTTGTTCGTCGGCGACCAGATTAACAACGACATTAAAGCCGCGGCTAAAAACGGTATGCAAGCCGTACTAAAAGCCGCCTACACAAACGCAGGAAAAAAGACACCAAAAGGAGCATGGAAAATAAACCGCCTATCAGAACTGCCAGAACTAATAAAAAAAATCAACGAAGATACTCCCAACTGACCCAGAACCAATTCCAATCAAAGTGCATGCCATTGTTCGGCGGTTTTGACCTTTCTACATCTTCTTGGCCAAAACTGCAAATTCATCTGCTTTTCAACCGAATAGTATTGTTATCCTGTATTGGCACCAATTATTTCTGCATTACAAAAAATTCATAACCGTAATACTTCGAATATTTCCTGTAAAAATCTATCTCCTTCCTGAAAGCTTCAAAAACACCTAACGCAATCTTATTCCCTTCGTATTTCTTATTCAGACGGGGCAATTCTTTTTCAATTGGCAAATAATAGCTGTTGAACCATGCTGATTCCTGTAATGTAAAGTTCGATATTAACTTAAAGCCTTCTTTTTTAATTTCTTCGATTTTGCCATCAATATGTTTAATGTCCGGGTACTCATCCTCGAAGTATTCAAGGACGGCATCCGGCGGATTGGCCGATGTATATACAAGTTCTGTCACGGCTAAGTGGCCTTTGTCTTTTAAAAGTTGACGGCATCGTTTTAATCCGTTTTCAAATCCCATAAAATACAATGCGCCTTCCGACCAGATAATATCAAAGGTCTTGTCTTCGAAATCCATATCCAACATCGACATGTTTTTCGGCATTATCTTCTCTTCCAATCCCTCATTTCTTGCCCGCTCCATCAGTGTATCAAGAAATGCCTGATGATTATCTAAAGCGATGATTTTCCCGTTTGATATCCTTGCCAATTCAATGGTCTGTACTCCCGGCCCGCATCCGATATCCAGAATCAATGGTCGTTCGGCTCCCTTGCCAATAGCACCAAAAGCACGCCGGGTATGTTCGTTATCGCCCGGCCCGCATCGCGGCAAAGCCTCACACAATTCATACAAATATTCCATTCCTTCCATACAGCACCCTTTTCTTTCAATGGTCAAGAATAACTATGTATATATGGTTCCCATATAACGGCGGGTAATCAACGAATTAAACCCACAAGGCCGGTATCTTGAAATTACCAAAACTATTGCTCTGATAAAAGAACTTTCATAAGACCAATACGCATTTAAATTCGGGTGCATTACATTGTTGTACGGCAGGCACAATCCCCTGATTGAAATTTCTGCGACGCACTCTTCTCCGCAAGGGAGCTGCTATGATTGTCTGTGTGGACTTTTGCTGGAACGGCGAATGACTTTATAGATCCCAACCGTCAATGATAGAGTGGCCACAGCGAAGACCGCATAACTCACCACTAATCGTTTCTTTGTTGCAAAAAGAAACACGGCTGCAAATAATATAACGCCGAATACGACCGGCACGAAGGGTTTGTCTTTCTTGATAGCGATAAGGAGCATACAAACACATCCAATAATGTAAATGCCGGCTATCACCAGTTCATCCCGCCAGATTTCCAGAAATCCCGCCGCCGGATTGGGGAAGCCCCCGGCGGGGATTACCTGGCTCGTGATTATCGCAGACGGCTGCAGCCAGCCCAAGTCCGGCGGATAGGATTTAACCCACCCCGCTTGCCAGCGCCACTCACCCATACTGGAGTAATCGGAACGCTGGCCAGCGCGTACCCCAAGGTGAAGATGAGGTACCAGTGGATGCTTCGCACTGCCGCCGTTTTCATCCGAATCGCCCAAATACCCAATCAAATCTCCCTTCTTCACCAATCCCGATTTTTTACGCTGCCGACTGGGGCTCAGATGTCCGTACAATGAGTACAGATTTGCCTGTGGATGGTCGATGATTATTAACCATCCATACCCGCGCATTGGCCCCGAAAAACTAATCGTACCGTCTGCCACAGCATAGACTTCTGTCCCGGCCGGACGAAGGTAATCTTCAGCTGCATGGTACATATGTTTGGATTCGGTCCAAATGCTGCGTGAACAAAACTCTGTGGTCCAAATGCTGCGTGAACAAAACTCTGTGTAGGATGGCGACGTATCACTGCTGACGTTATCAAGAGGAAAGCGGAATGGAACCTTATCATTACCGGCAAAGCTGTCGACTCCGGACAAATCCGCAAAGGGTCGTGCCCGGTAGGATTCCGACGACTGAGCGTAGCCGGCAGGAACCATAATCAGGATGACGGAACTGATCAGTGCATGTAAATAAAACATTGTCTTCTGTCTGTTCATCTTAATTCCCGTCCTGCTCAATTGGTTCCTTTCCGGAAAAAGTTCTTGTCAATATTATAGTAATCTTCTTTCTATAAGTCTCCTGGGCTACTCCGCCCAACAATGTATATAGAGTTTCCGCATAGCATCCCATATCTCCCGGCATAAAGCAAGAAACCAATCTCACTTCTATCATTTCAGATTAGGCAAAGGCACACCATCAACGTCATCCCGAGCGTAGCCCCAGTGCTTTCTACAGAAAGCACTGGGGCGAAGCCATACTCGTTTCTATCCCCATCCTCTACTCTCTTCAAAACTCTGTAACCCGTACACGGGGGGGGGCGGAACTGCCACAGAGAAAAAAATTAAAAAAATCAAAATTTTTCATCAACATTTGGCTGCGGTAAAACGGCTTAGTAAATAAATAGCTATATTACTGGGGCAGGGGATTATTGTACCTGCAAATATTGGTTCTGGGCCGACAAAGGCGAAGAAAGGAGTCTTTATGCAACATGACCATGAAACACTCGCCGGGGAAATTCAGGAAAAGGACAATGACAAAAAGACTGGGGCTGAAACTGAACGCCGAAGTAGTGAGGAAGACCGTCGTAGCGGAGCAGATAGGCGGTGTAGTACAGAATCTTACAATGGACCGGAACGCCGCAGCGGTATCGACAGGCGCTGTCTGCCTGAAAGGCGAAGCGGCTCTGATATGCGAACATACAGACAGTTTTACCAGCATACAGTAACAGAGAGCATCTATGCTATCGAGCGCCGGTTGGATGGTAAACTAACCGGCAGTTGTGGGCCGTTGTCGGCTGACGATCTGGGACCACCCGATAGCTACAAATACACAACTGAGCTAAACGAATGGCTCGAAACACAAAATGAAAAACTGATTATGCTTTGACAAAATCCCGGTAGCCGACATACAAAAGTACCTCCAAAACAGCTACTTTCACGGTTTGCAAACATAATACAGTTAATTTCTCAGCAAATCCCAGAAGGCGTCCGGCATCAATTCCAAGGCGGAAAAGAACTTTTTGGTCATTTTTTTTGCTTATTTTTGTGTATTTCTGTGCCTTTTAATGCCTAAAAACACACCTTTTCACTCGTTCATCTGGCATCGAGTATCCAGAATCAAGAACCCGGCAAATTTTTTTTCAAAAAAAGTTATATTTTCATTGAACATTTAGAATCAGTTTGGTATAATTACAATCGCCGGTAGCTTGCCCCTACCTAATTGGGGGGAAGTGGCAGATAGCGGAGACCCGCACGTCGTAAGCTGCAGCGCAGCAAGGACTTCCGGCCATCAGGCCAAGCCAAAAATAATCGTTAGCGAAAAACTAACAACTACGAACTATGAACTAATAGAAAGGACATCTCAATGTCAAGCGAAGAAAAAATAATTGCCAACCGTCGTAACTCTCAGAAATCAACCGGCCCGCGAACACACCAAGGCAAGGCCATCGTCTCTAAGAACGCCGTAAAACACGGCCTTTTGGCACATCAGGTGGTAATCAGCTCGGAAAGAAGAGAAGATTTTGACATCCACCGGGATCGGATTATAAAAGATATGGTCCCCGAAACCCCTATGGAATCTATATTGGCAGAACGCGTTGTCATTCTTTCATGGCGGCTAAAAAGGATCGACCACATCCAGAACCAGACCATTGATGCCCTGAACGCACGTAATACCTCCGGCACACTAACTAAACTAACAAAATCGCTGTTGTTCAAAGATAATCTCCTGCCGCAGGCCGATTCCTCCGATTCGGCTAACGATCTGGCCCTTGGTATAATGGCAATAAAGGATTTCTCGAATGCAAGGGTGCTCGAACGCCTGTTGATGTATGAACGCCGAATTGAGAATAGCATGTTAAAAATGATATTCGAGTTCCAAAGACTGCAACTCATGCGAAAGCTTCAAAATCAGGATGGTGCCAACCAGGAAACAGAATATTAATCGCTACTCGGTGGCAAGGTATGACCTGTCTTTTTACATTTTCTAATTTAAACTTTGGTTTTCCTTCTCTCTTCTCTCTTGTCCCTAATGTCATTGTCAGTAAATACTTACGTCTCTACAACTGTAGGGATACCTTTACACATGTCATGAGCGCACTACAAAATCACCTTTTTATGCAAAACAAAGCCAAATTCCGAAAAAGTCAAGTAAGTGTAACCGCTTTTATTACAAGGAATTACGACCAAATGGACACTTGGTCAATTAGGAAAAAACAAAGCCAAACAAACCCAAACAAAGCCAATTTTTATACCATTGCCCCTCTTTATTGTTTACAATTGCCTCTAACTTTTGTGAATTTGATAAGGAATTTTGTTTATGAGTACCGGCAATAATGTTTTTCAGAAGTGCATAAATCCCGGCTGCGGCGCCGAATTCGACTGCGCCCGGGCCCTCTTTAAATGTCCTGAATGTGGCGAGCTGCTGGATGCCCAGTATAACTGGGACAAAATCGAAGTTCCCGGCAAACTGGACGAATTCGCCAAACGCTGGGCAAATAGAAGCAATCCCCTGGACTTCTCCGGTATATGGCGATTCCGCGAACTGCTCAACTTCTGTGAAGACAAATACAAAGTAACCATTGGTGAAGGACAGACGATTCTACAGCAAAATGACGCCGTCGCGGAATTCACCGAAGTAAAGCCGGGCCGTTTATACCTTCAATACGAAGGATTAAATCCCTCCGGCTCATTCAAAGATAACGGAATGGCCGCGGCTTTTAGTCACGCAAAAATGGTCGACGCCGCTTCCTGCGCATGCGCTTCGACCGGCAATACTTCAGCATCGGTGGCCTTGTATGCACACCATTGCGGACTGAAATGCACGGTATTTATCGGCTCCGGCAGAATCGCTTTCGGCAAACTCAGCCAGGCTATGGATTACGGTGCTAAAACAATTCAAATACTCGGCGACTTCGATGACTGTATGCGCCAGGTCCAGGATGTCTGCACAAAGCTGGGCCTGTATCTGCTTAATTCGTTAAATCCCTTCCGCCTCGAAGGCCAAAAGACCATAATGTATCGAATCATCGAAGGTCTCGGCTGGGATGTGCCCGACTGGATTGTTGTACCGGGCGGTAATCTGGGAAATTCCAGCGCCTTCGGCAAGGCCTTTTATGAATTGAAACAACTCGGACTGATTAAGCAGATCCCGCGAATGGCAATTATTAACGCAACCGGCGCCGACACACTGACCGAATTGGTCAATAACAAAAAACTCACTTGGAACGATGGCAAAGTTAATCAGGAAATCACTGACAACTACTACGCTGATTTGACTGCCCGCAACTTCTCTCCGCATACTTGTGCCTCGGCGATAGAAATATCCCGCCCCGTTAATCTGAAAAAATGTCTGCG
>SMTZ1_10006846_pt1 | contig 11471 bp, 13 predicted proteins | sample DeeMarSWOR136_30_FD_25667 | JGI IMG/M metagenome (IMG submission 25667)
AGGCGGTAGTCAAGTTCCAAAGGGATTTTTTTGAAAAGGGGCAGTTGTATCTTCGGCCGCTGCCGATGTCGAAAATCGCAAAGGATGTTGGTGTTCATCTGGCCACTGTCTCCAGGGCCGTTGCCGGCAAATACATCCAGTGTCCCTGGGGGATATTGCCGCTGCGCAAATTCTTTAGCGGCGGAACCGATGATATCAACGGCACAGGTTTGAGCTGGGAAGCTATAAGGGCCAAACTGCAGCAGATTATCGATGCTGAGGACAAAAGCAAGCCCTTAAATGACGAGCAGATACGCAAGAAACTGGCAGAGTTGGGTATCAAAAAATTAGCCAGGCGCACCGTTGCGAAGTACCGCAAGCTGCTAAACATACCCGCAGCAAGATTCAGGAAAAAATATTAGCCCAGCCTGTGGGGTATCTGGGGGATTTTATTCCAAAAAAATTGTTGATTTTGCCTGTACTTTATATGACTATGTGAATATATAATCATATAGTAATTTAGATTAGGAGTTGAAAAATGTTAAGCAAAAGCCGGCAATTATTATTTGAAAGGCAGGCGGAAGTCGCAAAGGCGATAGCGCATCCGTTGAGAATCGCGATTGTAAATTTTCTCAAAGACGGCGAGCAATGCGTCTGTGACATTGCGGAGCATATAGGCTCGGAAAGGTCGAATGTTTCACGACACCTTTCGGTAATGGTAAACGCGGGCCTGTTAGAGTACCGCAAAGAAGGGCTTAAAGTCATATACAGGCTGAAATGCGCCTGCATCGTGGATTTCTTTTCGTGTGTAAGCCGCGTATTAAAACAACAGGCTAAAGATAATGAAAGATTGCTTAAGGCCCTTTAGTATGCGCGTGTTGCTGTGGAGGGTCTACAAGAGAACCATCATGAGTAAAGAATGGAAGATATTTGCCGCACTGATTACTATTTTTGTTGTGGCTTATGCACTGCCGTTAAGTGATCCCAGGATTCAGGAGTCAATTCAGGAGGCGTTCCGGCTGCTTCAGTGGTACGTCCGCAATCACACATTGGCCTGCGTAGTGCCGGCTTTGTTTATAGCCGGAGCGATTATCACTTTTCTATCGCAGAATTCCGTTATGCGTTATCTCGGGCCGCAGTCCAACCCGGTACTGGCCTATGCCGTGGCGTCGGTGGCCGGATGCGTATTGGCGGTTTGTTCGTGTAGCGTGCTGCCGATGTTTGCGGGGATATATAATCTTGGAGCCGGCCTGGGGCCTGCCACGGCCTTTCTGTACTCCGGGCCCGGCATAAATGTCCTTGCCATATTCCTCAGCGCCCGCGTTTTGGGTTTCTCAATCGGAGCGGGCAGATTCATCGGGGCTGTGACATTCTCCGTGGTTATAGGGTTGCTTATGGCAACGGTTTTTCGCAAAGGCGAGCAAGCAAAGGTTGAAGCCGTCCTGCAAATGCCTGAGCCGGAAAAACCTCGTCGCCATATCGGCAAGACCGCCCTGTTTCTTGCGTGCATGGTCCTGTTTCTCGTATTCAGTGACTGGTTCAATCCCGGCAACGTTAGCGTTAAAACCGCCGACGGCCGCCGGTTCAAAGCCGTTGTTATTCACGAGACGAAGGATGCCATCCGCTTTCAGCTCGAAGAGGACCTGGGTGATGATAAAACCGGTGACAAGATAGAATTACAGAAAACCGAAATAGCCGATATGCAGGAGCAGAAGACCTGGGTGATATCCGTCCATCACGTAAAATGGTATCTGGCGGGCCTGATGGGGCTGCTTGTGGGGCTGATGGCTTGGCGATGGTTTGAGCGGGATGAGCTTAGCGAATGGATGCACAATACGTGGGAGTTTGCCAAGCTTCTGGTGCCGCTGTTATTCGGCGGTGTTTTTGTCGTCGGTTTTGTGAGCGTTCTGCTGCCGGAAAAGCAGGTCGCGCAATGGGTTGGTGACAACAGCTTGCGCAGCAACCTGGTCGCCAGCGTAATCGGTGCATTCTGGTATTTCGCTACTCTGACGGAGATTCCCATCACACAGGCCCTGATGAAGCTGGGGATGCATAAAGGGCCGGTCTTGGCGCTGCTGCTGGCAGGGCCTGCTCTGTCACTTCCGAACATTCTTGTTATTCGCAAAGTCATTGGAAACAGCAAAACGATTGTTTTTATTCTGCTCGTAGTTGTGATGTCCACGATTGTGGGGATGTTATTCGGAGTGATTTGGGGATAGACAGGAAAAATAATAAAAATCAAGTTCGTATGTTGACAAGTTTAGTTGTTAAAGACTTTAAAGGAGGCAAAATTATGGATCGCAGAGGATTTCTGACGACGGGACTTGCTGCCGGAGCGGGGGCAATTTCCGTGGGAGTATCACCTGCCATGGGGCAGAGCCCGGGAAAGTTGAAGATTATCGGCATAAGCTGTAGTCCCCGCAAAGGTAAAACAACTTACAAGGCCCTGGAGATATGTCTGGAAGCCGCTAAGGAGGTGAACAAAAAGATTGATACCAGACTCATCGAGTTGGCAGGTTTAGACATTCGGCCGTGCAATGCTTGTATGGAATGCAAAAAAGGGCTCAAATGCAGCATTGAAGATGATTTTGCTAAACTGATTCCTGTTTTGGCGGACAAAGAAGTTGCGGGGATGATTATTGGAACGCCGGTTTACTTCGGGATGATGACCGCTCAATGCAAGGCGTTTCTCGACCGCTGTGGTATGTTTCGTTTTAATAACTGGATATTCCGTAACCGGGTTGGCGGCGCACTGGCCGTAGGGAGTATGCGCAATGGCGGGCAGGAAGTCACCTTACAGGCGGTCCGGACGGTTTTGCTGTGTCATGACATGATATGTGTCAGCGAAGGCAAAGACACGGCCCATTTCGGAGCGACGCTTGTCAGCGGCGGCGAAGGAGGAGTCGAGGCGGACACGTTTGGTCTCAAAACAGCCCGTAACCTTGGTCGCAGGGTGGCCGAGCTGGCACTAATGGTTAATCTTGCCGAAAGTAAGCGTGACAAAGCCTGAGAAGACTATGGGCTTATTTATAGAAATTGCCGGGTAGATTGGCTCTCGTCAATTAGTGGATAATTGTAATATGCGCTTTCAGGAAAATCACACCGGCGTTTATATATCCACCTCCTGGCCAACAGCAGGTAATCAAAGGAGTTAAGATGATTGATATTAAAGTTAAAGAACTCATCGCGATAGGGGCTTCGGTATCCGCGAATTGTCATCCCTGTGTCAAGTATCATGTTGGAAAGGCGCGTGAGATGAAAATCGACGAAGCTGAAATTCAGCAGGCTGTTGAAGTTGGGAAAATGGTAAGGAAAGGCGCTGCTGAACAAATGGATAAATTTGTATTGGAGATACTTAAAACCGCTAAGGAATAAGCACTTTATTAAGTTTGTTTCAGGAGTTCAATCGATGACAGGAGAAGAATATTCTAAGAAACAACTAAAGGGCCTAAGTATTTTTGAAAGGTATCTCACAATCTGGGTGGCCTTGTGCATTGTAGGAGGTATTGTTCTGGGTAAGATTGCCCCGGGGGCCGCTAAGTTTCTTGACAGCCTGGCGATATATGTGGGAAAGGCCCCGGTAGTTTCCATTCCGATAGCGGTGTGCCTGTTCTTTATGATGTATCCGATTATGGTGAAAATCGATTTTGCCGAGGTGCTGAAGGCGGGCAAAAGCATCAAGCCGGTAGGGTTGACTCTCTTTGTTAACTGGGCAATCAAACCGTTTACTATGTATGTGATATCGGTGTTTTTTCTGGGCACGGTTTTCTATGGTTTAATCGGCCCGGATGCGGTTGACCAGGTAAAGATGCCTTTCGGTCTTGATTTACCTGTTGGTGCTGCATACGGGGCAGGAACAGTTATTGAGGTTGAAGGTATCAAAATGCTCCAGGTTCCGCTGTGGAGAAGCTACTTAGCCGGTTGTATCCTCCTTGGTATCGCCCCTTGCACGGCCATGGTTCTGGTCTGGGGCTATCTTGCCAAAGGAAACGATGGACATACGCTGGTAATGGTGGCCATTAACTCTCTGACTATGCTCTTGCTCTATGGCCCATTAGGTGGTTTTTTACTTGGCGTAGGCAGACTTCCCGTTCCCTGGCAGGCGTTATTGTTATCGATTGCCATATATGTTGCCTTGCCGTTGGTTGCAGGATATTTGTCACGAAAATGGATTATCGCAGCCAAGGGCGAAGACTGGTTCAAGGAAAAATTTCTGCATTTTCTGACGCCTGTTACGATAATTGCATTGCTTGTAACTTTAGTCTTACTGTTTTCATTCAAGGGAGAGGTTATTCTTTCCAACCCATTGACGATTCTATGGATTGCGATTCCCTTGTTTATTCAGACCAATCTTATCTTCTGGCTGGGCTATGGGCTGGCAAGGATATTAAAGCTCGAATATCGTGATGCGTCTCCATCTGCGATGATAGGAGCGTCTAATCACTTCGAGGTTGCAATAGCGACATCAACAATGTTGTTCGGGCTTTCCTCCGGGGCGGCCTTGGCAACGGTTGTCGGTGTGCTTATTGAGGTCCCGGTTATGCTTATGCTGGTGCGGATATGCCTGAGGACACAAGGTTGGTTCGGGACTGTACAGGTCGAAAGTAATTGAAAAAGAATAAGTTTGTGAAACTTTTTTTCAAGAGGATATGCATATGAAGAAAATACAGATTCTCGGAACAGGATGTTCCAAGTGTAAAAAGCTGGTGGAAAACGCAGAAGCCGCCGCTAAGGAGCTCGGAATCGAGTTTGAGATAGAGAAGGTTACGGGCATCAATGAAATTATGAAGTTCGGCGTGATGGTGACGCCGGCCCTGGCGGTGGACGGCGAGGTTAAAGTAGTCGGCAAAGTGCCGTCGCCGGATGAAATTAATCAGATGCTTGCATAGTCTCAAGCTAAGTAAGCAAGAATTAAGAAAGGTAGTGAAATATGAATAAAGCAGGAAAAATAGTAATTGTTATTGTCTTGATTGTCGCTGTGGCTGTTGTGATTATTCTTAAGAAAGAAAAATCTTCATCTATGGCAGTGGAGAACAGTACTCGCAATATACAGGATACCGCCCGGGCGAAAAAGACCGAAGCCCAATCGGCAGCCATAGAGCAATCCGAAGCATTACCCCGGCTGGTTGACCTGGGTGCAGATAAGTGCATCCCGTGCAAAATGATGGCCCCTATACTTGAAGAATTAAAGATTGAATATGAGGGCACGCTAATAATAGAGTTTATTGATGTCTGGAAAAACCCTGATGAGGCCCCGAAGTACGGTATTAAGCTTATACCAACACAAATATTCTACGATGCTTCGGGCAAAGAATTGTTCAGGCACGAAGGCTTCTTCTCCAAAGAGGACATCCTCTCAAAATGGAAAGAGTTCGGTGTGGAACTAACAAAAACAAAATGATACGTGAACTTTTTACGACATTGACGCGTGCGGTGGAAGGAACTCCTGTAATAGCTGTAAGCGCCGCTTTTGCATGGGGTGTTCTGAGCATACTGCTCAGTCCCTGCCACCTGGCAAGTATTCCACTGATAGTGGGATTCATTGACGAACAAGGTCGTATCTCACCCAAACGGGCCTTTATCATATCGACCCTTTTTGCAGTGGGCATTTTAATTACAATAGGTGCTATAGGTGCTGTTACCGCCGCCCTCGGCAGAATGATGGGAGACCTCGGCAGGTACGGCAACTACTTTGTTGCCCTGGTATTCTTTGCTGTCGGGCTTCATCTTTTGGGTGTAATACCAATGCCCTGGAGCGGGCCGGGCCGGGTAGGTATGAAACGGAAAGGAATGCTCGCAGCGTTTATTCTCGGGCTGGTGTTCGGCATCGCTTTGGGGCCCTGCACTTTTGCATATATGGCGCCTATGCTGGTGATTACCTTCAAATTAGCTGCAGCGAATCTCTTCTATGGGGTATTGTTGCTTATAGTTTATGGTCTGGGACATTGTTCGGTCATTGTTATGGCCGGCACCTGCACCGAGCTGGTGCAGCGATACATGAACTGGAACGAGAAATCCAGGGGGGCGGTAATTCTTAAGAAAATCTGCGGTATCCTTGTGCTTATGGGTGGCCTTTACCTGATTTTTATCGCCTGATAAGGCCATTCCACAAACCTTTGCATTCACTGTTGACATTTTGCGGGATGAGGGTGTATAGTATGTGACGAATTGGAAGCTGGGTTATCGGAACGCGCACTGAAAGCTCTGTAAATTTGTTTCTGCGCAATTTAAGGAAGCCAACAATATGGATCCTGCAATTTTCAAGGCATACGATATACGAGGTATTTATCCAGACCAGATCGACGAAGAAGGTGCGTGGAAGATCGGCTGTGCCACGGCCCGTTTTTTGCGGTCGCTGCTTAGCGGTTATGAGCGTGGCCAGGCTAATGCTCAGTCGCTGTGTGTCGGTCGCGATATGAGGACGCATAGCGAGGCTTTGGCCAAGGCCCTTATTAAAGGGATGAATACCACCGGTGCGAACGTTATTGATATAGGAATGGTTGATACGCCTCAGATGTATTTTGCAATCAATCATCTTGGCACCTGCGGCGGTGTTCAGGTTACCGCTTCGCATAATCCGGCCAAGTATAACGGTTTTAAGATATCCGGCCTGGGCGCCAAGCCCATTGGTGTCGATACTGGCTTAAAGGACATAAAACATGTCGCAATGGCTTTACTTCATACAAAGGGCAAAGCTACCGGCTCGGTGCAGAAATATGACCTGACCGCCGAATACAAAAATCACGTGCTGAAGTTTCTCAGGCCGAATATAAAAAAGATGAAGATTGCTGTTGACGCTTTCAATGGAATGGCGGGCAAGACGATCCCGGCTATTTTCAGCAACCTACCGGTAGAAATCGTTGCTCTTAACTTCAAGCACACCGGCAAATTCAAACATGAGCCGAATCCTTTGATTGAGAAATATCTGGATGAGGTCAAAGCGGCAGTAAAAGAAAAGAAATGTGATTTTGGGGTCTGCTTCGACGGTGACGCTGACAGGTTGATGATGGTCGATGAAAAAGGTAATACTATCGGCTGCGATTTGATGACGGCCCTGATGGTACCGTATTTTTTAGAGAAAAAGCCGAACTCGGTGGTAGTTTATGATTTGCGCAGCAGCAGGGTTGTTATGGAAGAAATTATCAAGTACGGCGGCACTCCGCGGAGGGAAAGGGTCGGACATGCTTTTATGAAAAAGGCCCTGCGTGATTCGCACGCCATATTCGGCGGAGAGCTTTCCGGACACTTCTATTATTCAGATAACTATTATGCCGATTCAGGCATGATTACGCTGGTGCACGTGATGAATATTCTCAGTACAGCCGATGTCCCGATGAGCGGGCTAATTGAGCCGTTGCGAAGATACTCCAGCAGCGGCGAAATAAACTTCGAAGTAGAGGATAAGCAGGCAAAAATGGATGAGCTTGCAAGAAGATACAACGACGGCCGAATCGACCAACTGGATGGCGTTACTATCGGGTATAAGGACTGGTGGTTTAATTGTCGGCCGAGCAACACCGAACCGCTGCTGCGACTAAATGTAGAGGCTTCAAGCAAAGAGCTGCTTGACGAGAAGCTATCCGAAATCGCCGAGCAACTCGGTGAGCCGGTATGATTTATCCGCATCGCCGCTTGCGAGTCGATTCCTGCTCCCGCTTCCAATTGATGACAACCTTTTGCGGCAATAATAAGGGACACTATAATGGAAGTTTATACAAAAACGTTTCAAACGCCGAATGGCATGGTTGAAGGAGTGCAGACCAAATGGGCCGGATTCAATATTCTTTTGGTAACCGGCGCTAAAGGTTTTTTGGCTTGTCCTGCGATTGACGTGGAGACCTGCCAGCGTTACGGTGTCGCCGCGGCGATAGTGGAAAGCACGCCGGACAATCCCATTGGAACGCTGGAACGTTTTCCGAACCGGAATATAACAAAGGCAAACGCAAAGGCCAAGGCTCTGGGAATCAAAGAAGGTATGACAGTCAGCGATGCCTTTGCCCTTATCGCATAGTAGGGGCGGTTCGCGAACCACCCTTACCACTTGGAAATATCCTTATAGAAACAGGAGACGATTATGAATCGCAACCACCTTTCTCGCCGCGGATTTATAGCCGGTGCGGGCGCTGCTATCGGCGCAGTTGTGACCACGGGCGGCAGTACAGTTGCTCAGGGCGCAGGCACGACATCCTCAAAATCCGCAATGCCGTTTAGATATTGCTTCAATACGAGCACTATTCGCGGACAGAAGCTGAGTTTTGACAAGGAAATTGAGATTACCGCAAAAGCAGGTTATAGTGCTATTGAGCCGTGGGTCGACAAAATCCACGAATATGTTAGCGGGGGGGGCAGTCTCAGTGACCTGCGCAGGCGCATCGTGGATTATGGACTTACCGTCGAAAGCGCTATTTCCTTTTCACGGTGGATTGTGGACGATGATGGCGTGCGTGCCAAAGCTCTGGAACAAAACAAACGGGATATGGATACATTGGCCCAGATCGGCGGCAAGCGCATCGCTGCACCTCCGGCCGGTGCCACCAGAGAGGCGGGGCTCGACCTTATGAAGGCGGCCGAGCGGTATCGGGCGTTACTGGAACTTGGCGACGAAATGGGCATCGTGCCGCAGGTCGAAGTATGGGGCTCTTCAAAGAACCTACACCGACTGGGCCAGGCGATGTTCGTAGTGATTGAAAGCGGCCACCCAAAGGCCTGTCTGCTGCCGGATGTTTATCACACCTACAAGGGCGGTTCCGACTTCAACGGCTTTAAGCTGCTGAGCCCCCGGGCAATACAGGTTTTTCACTTGAACGACTATCCCGCCGACCCGCCGCGGGAGACGATAACCGACCGAGACCGTGTCTATCCCGGTGACGGCATCGCGCCACTGACTCAGATTCTGCAAGACCTGCACGCCAACGGCAACAGGGCGGTGCTTTCGCTGGAGCTGTTCAACCCGACCTACTGGAAGCAGGACCCGCTGACGGTAGCGAAGACCGGCCTGGCCAAAATGAAAGCTGCTGTAAACAAGGCATTAGGTGCAAGCTATAGTCTTGCATCTAATCCGCCGGCCAGGCAAGTCTCCAATGGCCGGACAAGCGGAGCTGATTCATTGACAGCCACAGAAAAACAAACCAAACCGGACGCTACATCGGCAGTGGCTGAATATGGATATGTAGCATCAAAGAACAGCAAGGTCTTCCATAAACCGGATTGTCGCTGGGCAAAGAAAATCAAGCCGGAAAACCTCGTAGGTTACAGCAGCAAAAACGAAGCGACAAAGGCCGGTAAAAGACCCTGCAAGCAGTGCAATCCGTAGATGAGACTTCAGTTTATAACCTGTAAGGTAATGCAGAGGGAGGCGTATTTTTGTGCTGCCCGCTCGAAAAATGTTGTTGATGTAGTTTTGATGGAGCAGGGTCTCCACGATGAGCCGGAAAAGCTTCGCAGTGAAGTACAGAAAGCTCTCGATAATATATGCGACATTCAGGGACGGCCCTATGATGCTTCGCTGCTTGGCTATGGTCTTTGCAGCAACGGCATTGTAGGCCTGTCGGCTAAAATCCCTGTTGTTGCTCCGCGAGGCCATGATTGCATTACACTTCTGCTTGGCTCGAAAGACAAATATCAGGAATACTTCGATTCGCATCGCGGTGTTTACTGGTATAGCCCCGGCTGGATAGAGTCCGGCAAGCAGCCCAGCAAGGAACGCTATGAAAAAATGCTCGAAGAGTATAAGGAAAAATACGGGGACGATAACGCTCAATATCTGATGGAGGTCGAGCAAAAGTGGATAAAGGAGTATAATTGGGCGACGTATATCGATTGGGGCCTTGCCGATTCGAATGAGTATAAGAATTACACGAAACGCTGCGCCGAATTTCTTCACTGGAACTACGATGAGCTTAAGGGCAGTCCCGTTCTTATGCAGAAGCTTGTTGACGGTCAGTGGGACGACGGCGAGTTTTTGGTTATCAAACCCGGCCATAAAATTGGCGAAGACCTGACTAATGATGGCATAATAAAGGCTGAATAGAAACACAAATCTTCTGAAAGCGTTTTATGGATTTAGTCACAATCATAGTAATAGCCGTTGGACTGGCGATGGACGCCTTTGCGGTCTCTATTGTCAGCGGCAGCGTGTATCAGCAGTTGCACGTAAGGCACGCCCTGCGGATGGCTGTTTTCTTCGGCGGCTTTCAGGCGTTTATGCCGTTGATAGGCTCTCTGGCGGGGATGAGTGTAAAAGATTACATAGTGGATTATGACCACTGGGTCGCCTTTGGCCTTTTAGCTGCCGTCGGAGGCAAAATGATTTATGAGTCGTTCAAGATTGAATCGGCCAAGAAGAATTTGGACCCCTCGAATGTCCTGGTTTTGCTGATTCTGGCCCTTGCTACGAGTATCGACGCTCTGGCAATCGGTATTACCCTTTCACTTATCGTAAGCTCTATTACTGTTGCAGTGATAGTAATAGGTCTGGTCACATTCGTGCTGTCGTATCTTGGCGTTTTCATCGGCAAAAAATTCGGACATTTTTTCGAGAATAAGATTGAAGCCCTCGGTGGAATAATCCTTATTGGTCTTGGTGTGAAAATAGTGTTGGAGCATACGGTTTTCTAAGCGGTTCTTGCGAAATAATCAAAAAACAATATAATGCAAATACTGTTTCATTATGCTAAATTGTTACAAGGAACAGGCAGGCTGGTTTGGTAACTATTGGTGGTTTTTTATGAACTCTAAGGTATATTTTATTAAGGCTTCAGTTAAAGACGGCGAGAAGGTAATTTCCCGGAAGGCGCGCAAGCTGTTTAAGGCCGGCGGTTTTGCCGGATGCTTTAAGAAAAATGATTTCACAGCGGTAAAGGTCCATGTCGGAGAAGATAAAAATAACACACACATTAAAGCTCCCTGCATTAAAGGGCTGGTGGATGAGCTGCTTAAATTGAAAACAAGACCATTCGTAACCGACACGACCACATTATATGTCGGCCAGAGGCATAATGCCATCGACCATAGTATATTGGCGGCCAAGCATGGATTTGGTCCGGAAGTTTTGGGGATACCATTTGTTGTGCCGGACGGGTTGTTCGGAACAAGCGAGATAGCGGTCGAGATTAACGGCGAGATAGACAAAGAAGTTTTCATTGCAGCCGGTATAGTTCAATGCCAGTCGCTCCTTTCGGTGGCCCACCTTACCGGCCATGTCGCGGCTTGCCTGGGAGCTACGTTGAAGACTTTGGGGATGGGTTGTGCGAGCAAAAGGGGCAAGATGACACAGCACGCGGCTCTTAAGCTCGAAATAGGTGACAAGTGCACGCGCTGCGGCGTTTGTTATGAGCATTGTCCGGCGGATGCAATAACACTTGACGATGTAAAGGCCCACATCGACCAGGACAAGTGCATCGGCTGTGCAGAGTGTATGGCGATGTGCCGATTCGGTGCCGTCAAGTGCGATTGGGGCGAAGAGGATGAGGTATTGCAAAAAAGTATTGCCG
>SMTZ1_10006847_pt1 | contig 11471 bp, 32 predicted proteins | sample DeeMarSWOR136_30_FD_25667 | JGI IMG/M metagenome (IMG submission 25667)
CAGCATGCTTTGCTGACAGAAGGCTTCGCGGACGAGGCTGGACATATGATGACGCACGTTCAGACGCTTTTGATCGAGGACATTGCTCGACGCGCGGAGAAGTACTGGTCTGACCGTGTTTTTGGGGCATGAAAAGATACCCTACCTTTCTGACCTTGAGGATGGTTCAGAGAAGGTAGGGTCTGAGTCCCTGACTAGATAGGCGTCGTCCGGTTCCGGGTGACTCTTGGCACCCAAGTGGCTCTTCGGCCCCTACCCAGCTCCCGTATATAGGGATCACTTGTTCTTGGCGCGGAATTTCCTGGTGGCGACCTGCGGCCAGGTCTCGTTCTCCGAGAATTCGAACGACCGTGGGCGGCGTCCTTCCATCCAAGCGTTCCAACCTTTGATGGTGACGGCGATCTTCCAGTGAACGCGGCTGCGCTTGGGACTCGTCGCGTCTTGGATCAGCAGGCTTCGAAGCCGGTGGATCGGGCTTCCACCCTCGAGATTCTCGCCCTGTCCGAGGGCCATGAAGAATTCATCGGCACGGCTTTCGTTCTGGTTACGAAGAAAGAAGTGCAGGGCGATGAAGGCCGATGGTGGTTTCAGGATGGCTCGGGCCTCTCGTGTCAGGACGACGCTTGCGCACTCGTAGAGCGAGTCAGCGTTTTCGGACACGAAATCGAGGATCTCCTGGTGGGTCATGCCCTTGTGCCACCTGATCCTCGTGAGGGGAGCTCCCTGTTCGACTTCGTGCAGGGCCGCGATGACCCGGACGGCTGCGGCGATCTGATTCCCGGAGGAGAATCCTTTGATCGAGAGCACGTCCCCTGCGGATCGCCGTGATCCCGAATCCATCTTGGCGAAGTGGACGGGATCGACGCCTCGGACCACGAGCGTCTCGAATGGCTTTTCTGCCTCGACGCAGGCGAGCAGGCGGTGTTGTCCGTTGAGGAGCGTGTTGCCGTTGAAGATCACAGGCTCTCCGGTAAGCGCCCAATTCCCTTGTGCGATTTCGGTTGCGTAGCGGGCCACGAGGGGACGCTTGATCTTACGGTTCAGGTTGTTGTCCGCGAGAGCTTGTTTCGCCTTCGTGGGCGTGATCCTCTCTACCTTTGCGCTGAGTTTCATTGTGGTTCTGTTCCTTTCTGTGGGGTGTTTCCCTCTCTTACCCCAAACGGGGTCGTGATGAACACGGTCATGCTCTTTTACCTAGGTCGTCAGGAGGCCCAGGGCCCTGTTTCCCACCTTGCGATGGCGTCCCTGGCGATTCTCCGTTCTTTGGCGATGACCTCGATGAGCTTCAGAATGGTGATGTCCTTTGGATCGCCGTCAAGGCACCCGCCCAGTGCCGAGTGGTCGTGGTACTCGTTGCAGACGAGCTCGACTCGCTCGAGGATGGAACTGCGGATGGCTTTGAGCTCCTCATCGCTCATGGATCACCTCTTAGCCTCCGCATTGCTGTTTTGAACAGCCATACGAACGGATCCAGCGGTTTGCCGCCCTTTCGCCACCACAACAGCGAGCCGAGAAGGATTCCGAGGAGGAAGAAGGAGAGACTGAAGATGAGGTTATTCAGGGTCATGCTTGGTTCTCTTGGTTTTTGGAGCCGATCAACTGGATGGCTTCACGGAGCATGGAGGCGAGTCGAGTACGGCCTTTTTGCTCATCTACGGCAGCTTCGGATTCCAGGACTTCGATGAGGGTCGTGTAGAAGGTGGGATTGTCGATGTACGGGAGCCAGTGTTTTGGTTCTTGGCCTAGCACCTGGGAATCGTGCGGATCGGTTTCCATGTGGGGTTCACAAAGGGACCAGATGGCGTCGAATTGGGCAGCGATCTCGGGATGTCCTAGGAGTGCGAACACATCTCGGTGGTAGCTGTACCTCACACGGTTGAAGCCACGGGCGATGGCTTCGGGATCAGTGGGCGTATCGGGGTAAGCCTGTCGCATCAGGGCAGCGAGCAGTCGTTCTATCGACGCTTTCAATTCATCGTCTGAGCACTTCTCCATTTCTTCTGTGAACCCATCGCAGTACTCGGCCACGATGTTGGCTGCCCATGCGTGCCATTGTTTTGCTGCTTGTTCTGCGTCCATGGTCATGCGTCCTGGTCTTCCTCACGCCATACGATGCCAAGCTCATCGAGGGTGGCTTGGAGCACGAATCGGCTGTGTTGTGCTCGTTCGATCAGGCGTTGTTTCGTGATGCTGGATTGGGCCATGTGGTGGATCACCTGGGGGCCGATGTTCTCGTAGCTGAGATCGTGTCGGACATTGTGGTAGAGGGTGTAGCCTCTATCGTCTTCCTTCCCGTACACGCTGGCGAAGATGATGTTGTCTCCAGCCCATCGGCCTTCGATGTCTCCGTCTCTTCCTTCCAGAAGCAAGAGAGCCAGGGCTTCCATGATCCCTGCGGGTTCTTCGGTGAATTCTTGCACCTTTCCCGTCTGTCCGAACGTGGATGGTTCGATGAATTCGCGACGGGACGTGTTCACGGCTTTGTAGTAGGTTCCCATTTGAAGTCACGGGCGATGGCTTCGGGATCGGCGGACGCTGCGTTCTCTGTCATGGCTGGTTTTCCAGAAGTTCGATGAGCTTCTTAGCCCACTCGAGTGCGATCTCTGGTGAGAGGTATACGGTGGAACCCGCTTCTCCATGTTGGCCATAACCTGGATAGGTATAGAGCTTGATGGCTTCTCGAGAGGCATGTGTGACGATGAAGGTTCCTGACACGAGGACTTCACCATTTTCGTCGAGGATGAAGACGCCTGGGAATCCGGCCTTCCTCTTAGTTCCCGGGATAGGATCGTTTTCCTCAAAGGTCAGAACTTGCATGGATCACTCCCAGTGGATCGGTTCGTCGCCGCCGTTGTACCAGCCGTACGACAGGAACAGGATTTGATCGCTGACACCGGGCATCGCTTGGAGTTTCGCCTCGAGTTTGGCGACTTCTGCCGCGGTTGTTTTGAACATCTCGGGGTAGTCTTGTGCGTACGCCAGGATCATCTCGACCCCGTAGACGCCGTTGCCCACACAGGGGCGCAGGTAGGGTTTCGTGGGGGACAGCCGGTGATAGTTCTGGTCGATCTCGTAGGAAAAATGAAGATAGAAGTCCTCTTCATCTTCTTCGTCTTCCTCGATGAGGGGCGGCTCTCCGACGTTGGCCCGAAACCACTCCAAGTGCTCGCGATTGGATTTGACGTCGGGCAACGGAGCCCGGAGAACGACCTTGTACTCTGTGGTGCTCAAAATGCCCGTGCTCCTCTGCACTTGTATACGGCCAATGCGACGGCTGAGATCTCACCGGTTCCATCGCAGACCCAGCAGGGTGTGTTTTCCTCTTTGGTACGCGTGCAGTAGTCGTTGTAGGACATGACACACTGGGGTTCGTGTACATGTGGGAAGTAACCTTTTCCTCCACAGTGTGGGCACTCATGCATGGCCGGAGATCTCCTCGAGAAACTTCATGAACCGTTTGTGGGCTTCGCTGTCTTTTGGCGGGGCCGGGACATAGACACGTTTCGGTTTAGGCTGTTGTCTCCGGCGCTCTCGAGCCTCGGTGAGCGCCTTGTGTAGTTTCTCGACATCGATCGGCATGGATCAGGAATCCTTGACCATTGCAAAGATGAGTGTCACGACGAGAGGAGCAATGAACATGAGGATGAGGGTCCCCCACGTCCAGGGTGCCATGAAGTCGGCTTCGAAGAACTTGAGCACCATTCCGACTGCGGCAGCGAAGGATGCAATGTTGGCGATGACGAGGACTACGACGAACATCGTGAGCGCTAGGGTTCGGAAGCCTGCGGCGACACCCTTTCCCGTTCGAGAGCGCCAGCCGATGCCCGCCGCCGCGAGCTCCTCATCGTCGAGTTGCTTTGCGTAGTACTCGTCCATGGTGCTCACGCGTCTCTGATCATCGTTTCGGGTGCTCGTTCACGGAGCATTTTTACCGCTGCATCGGCTTCGTGTTCAGCGAGATGCGCCTTGAGTGCTCTTCCTGATGACCCTTCGTAAGAAGGTCTCTCGGCGCCTTGGACGTAGGCCATGAAAACCTGGCACCAGAAGTCCATTTCGTACTTGTATTTGAATTTCATTGGACTGCTCGACAGTTCACTGCGATGTCGTGCCAGCGCAGTTCTTTTTGGTTGACAAGTATTTGGACGAGTTCGGTGGGTGTGCGGTTGACGGACTCCTGGGTGACGAAGACGAGATGCGCCATGGAGCAGACCGGTTTAGGTAGAAGCGGCCTCGTGGGAAGAACGAACGAGCTCTGGAGTTCCACGAACACGATTGTGGGGCCGAAGCCGTGGTACTCCCCGGGCTGGCGGTTCTCTTTGCCTGGGAAGATGCGAAGATGGTCTCGCGCGTTCCACAAAGCGCCTGCCAGGTGCCAGATGTGGCTCCGAAGAAAACTCTCCGGGTCGTGAGACCAGTACGGTGGTCCGTAATAGGTGTGAACTATTGGTTGTAGAAGTTTGTCCGTGGGGCAAATCGTGAAGGTCTTGATGGTCGCCAGTATCTCGGGGATCTCGACAACCGTCGACTCCAGGATGGTTGTCGTCATCCCAGGGAACCGAATAGAAAGGGGTTCCATCAGGGCGTTTCCTCTTCAGTAACGGGTTTCTCGATCTTGCCGAGCATTTCCTTGAGGTACTTCCGTGCGTACTCGACCGACAGGGAGACGGCGGGTCTCTCCAGAACCTCTTTGAAGGCTCCATGGGCTTCCTGCGCCTTTTCCATCTCGGTTGCCATCATGGCGACGGCGAGGCACATGTTGCCGATTTCCACGTTCGTTGGTGTCAGAGGATCATGAGGCATGGCGTTTCTCCTCCCGTTCCTTGTAGGAGAGCCGTAGTTGGACTTCCAGCTCGTGGTAGACCGAGTCAGGCATCTTCAGGGCTTCTCGTTGCTCGGGTGTCATGGGAAGGAGAACGCCAGGCTGCTCCTCATCGAACTCGAACATGGCCCCACGGATTGGGAAGTCGAGGGTGTCGGTTGCCTCGTCCTCGCAGATCACCCACGTACCTGTTCCTGCCCGACTTTCCGCGATCCAGCAGTTGTCCTCTTCGGTCACTTCTGCGCGAGCGATGGGCCACTTTCGAGTCATGTAGCTCATGATTTCCTCTCATCGAGCTCATCGGCCAGGGCGCGAAGATACCGGATTGAACAAGCCAAGAACGCTTCTGGGATCTGCCGTTGAGATTCGCCTCTGGGGACTTGCTCACGTGGCGAAAACTCTTGTTCTACGGAGTTACACCAGTGGCGGATGCCATCTGTGTCGACTGACCTCTTGGTGGGTTCGTTGTCGTTGAAAAGTTCCTGCTGTCCATTCCTGTGTACCATCAGCTGGTGGAGTTTGTTGCAGCGATCACAGAAGACCGGAAGGTCTTCACAGCACCAACGTGAGATCGCCCCCTGGATTCCGCAGGCTCGACATTGCATGGTTATCTATCCTGTGAACACTTCCTCGTTCTCGCGGATCTGTCCTTTGAGCTTGTGTTCCTGTCTGTGACCAGGGAAGCGTGTTCCCGGAGTTGTGACTACCGACCTGAGATGTCGTAGCCGTATTCCATGAGGATGCTTGCGATCTGCTCGAAGAAGCTCCGATGATCATCGGCTGTCCACAGGCCGTCATATTCATGCAGCCAGAGGACGACGTGTCCGTTCACGCATCGGGCTTGGCCCTTGTGTTCTACGTCCACAGAGAGAGAAGTTGAATTTATGCGGTCGCATTCTTGAAACCGTCGTTCGATGTGCGACATCCGTTTTACGCCTGCTTCGAATTCCTTCAGTGTGGTGTCGAGAGGAAACTGAAGAGTCAGCCAGACGTTTTGCGCAACCGTGTGATCGCCGTCTTGGGTTTGAACACGTGCGGCTTTCACGACCGGGGTCATGATTTCTCCGAATCAGGGTTGATGGGGATGAAACGTCCGCCTTCGCGGATGAAAGTGACGAGGCGTTCGCCTTCACTGTCCAGAATTCGGTGCGGGTCGTCATCGGGACAGTTCACGAGGCTGACCTCCAGGAGCTCGAAAGTCCCATCGGGTTTGATCGCGAACATGGGATCGAACTTGATAGCCATGGGGTTCTCTTCAGAAGAGGTCTGTCTCACTCATGTGGTGGTTCCGAAAAAGGCACCCATAAGAGCAAGAATCCCGCCCCAGAAAATCATCGCGATTGCTCCTTTTCGAAGGTGTCCTTCGCTTCGTTCGGTTGCCAGACAGAAAACTATTGATCCTACAACGGTTAGGACGAGAAAGGCGATCAGAAAGCCCCACCATGGCACGTCACTTGTTGAGAGAAGAACACCGACACCCAGAGGTGCCGCGTGTGCGGGATGTCCATGGGTGCGCATCCGAGCCCATGTTTTTGTCCAGCGGGAAGTCGGACCGCTCGATGCTTTTGTGTCTGGCGATGGTCGGTAGGCGTCAGGCATGTCGGATCTCATTTCAACGCGCTGTATTCGTCTGCGATCTCGCAGATGCGTTTCCGTTCCTCGGGAGTGATGTCACGGACCAGACCATCTTCTTCGAGCACGAGACCGCCGATCTCGACGGGGGCGAACCCGAAGTCGTAGGCCACCCCTGCGTCGAGAAGGGGGAGGAACCTTTTCTCGCCACCAATGATCATCAGGTAGCGCGACTTGTTGGGGGACTCTTGGGTGGCCATGTTCTCCGCTGCCTCGGGATTTGGACTTGCTCCTGTAAGCTGCGCGTGTGCCAGACGAGAGGCATCGTTCAGGGCTTTGTAGGGGCTCGGCATCATTCAGGTTCCAAAGAGCACGCCCATGGTCTACTCCACCTCCTCAAAGACGGCCATCAGAGCTTCCTCCGGTGTCGCGCCTGTTCCTGGATCGGAACCGGAGCCCAAGACCTGAGCAGTCCAGTCGGCGGTGTCTGGTCCCCTTCGAAGAACGATCTCGATGATATCGCCGGGGACGTGTGGGAAGCTTGCCAGGAAGGCAAAAGGAGACTTGAATTCCGGTGGCGGTTCCGAAGGTGCGCGCTCAACCTCAACATTCGTGACCATCGCCTTGTATCGATAGGATTTCTTGGTCGTGGCTCTGCTCGCACGCTTGAGGCCAGTCATGCGATCAGTGACTAGCTTCTCGAGCCACTGTTCGAAGACCTTGTAGACTTCTGGAATCCAGGAGTGGTCCCCGATGTCCTCCATCTCGACCGTTACGTGAAATTTCATGCGGTCTCACTCACATCGGCAGAAGACCATCTTGGACCTGCCGTCCCAGTCCAGTTTGTGATCCTTGTGCGGACACGTGATTGTGTTGTGCCAGTCACCATCGTAGTAGATGTCTTTGCAGGGTTCCTCAGGAGATTCCTCGGATAGTTCCGTACGAACGTGCTTGACCACTGTGCCAAAGAGAAACCCCAAGCTGAACACAACGCCGACGCTCAAGACGTGACCCTTCCAACTCATTGTTACCTTCCCAGCTTCCAGACAGTTGGAAGTGTTTCCTTGATCTCACAGTAGGGCCCGAACTTCCAACGCACACCGGGACCCGCGTAGCCTTCGTCCATGGTCATGAGCTCGGTCAGGGGCGCATCCGCGACATCTTCGCTCGTGAGTCCCCGGAGGAGGGCTCGTTGTTCCGGCGTGCAGCGTTCCTCGATGAATCCGCCGGGGCGGATGAGCCAGTGCAACTCGCCGACTTCCTCGCCGTTTTGGATCCTTCGTTTAGTCCGCAAGGCCCGATCGGATAGGAGCCCCCAGCAGCCGTAGGGACCATTCTGATAGCATGTGCTTGCCAGCTCACGGATCAGTCTGCCGGCCGGCGTGTGTTCCGAGTTCCGGTCCGAGGGCAGATCGTCAAATTCCAGCGCCGAGGGGATGGGAGTCACGATACGGGACATGGCCACCCATTCTACGCCAAAAAGACTCGAGCCCGTCTGGGATTGGCTCAGACGGGCTCAAGTGGCGGTGTAGGCACCAGCCTTGCAAGCCTTCCTTCTACAGCGTTGATCCCCCGATTTCGTCAAGTCCAGTGAGGCGGTTCCGTGTTGCCTGCCATGAAAACAAGGTCTCCACCCCCCATGTAATCTACAGGTTTGGACATGTCTTCGGGCGGAACGAGTTCCCATGGGCCCTCCAGCATCTCCCCGGTGAGTGCCAGATGATCAACCGAGCCTACGCCCGAAGGATCCCCCATGGTGAAGGTGACGGTAGTTGTACCGGGTGAAGGGTTGCTGCGGTCCTTTGCTGGGACGCGCCAAGAAAGTAGGCGCACTCGATGACCTTCTTGACACATTTTCCGTGCCCAGTTGATGTCGCGCTTCACTGGCGTCGTCGCCTTGGCGGCTCCCGCAACAGTTGCTGCGGCCCCGAAGCCAAAGACACTGAGAAAACCTCGCCGTCTCATGGATCCCTTCCTGGTTGTGGGTTTTCGTTGTCGATTTGAGCCAAGAAGATCTCTGGCATCGTGTTGTGCGCACGGGCGACTATCAATCTTGTGTTGCCGCCCACGAGATAGAGAGCTCCATTCGGTTTCATGATGACGATGGGTGCCGGAAGTGTGCCCCTCGTCTCGTAGGCGTTCTTGATGGAGCGCCAGTCGCGTTTGTATCGTTCTGCGAGCTCGACAGCGTCCTCCATAGTGCTCACGTCGTAGGAGTCTGTGTTCTCCATTCGCGACCACGTTTGTTCGGTCAGCGGTACGAGCTTTCCGGATTCCAAAGCGTTCCAAAGATCGTCGAGATCCAAGCCTTCGCTTTTAGCCGTTCGTAGGATCTCTTCGCGTTCAGCGTGCAGGTCCGGGCGTTCCCATGACACGCTGGTGTTCACGAGGGCTCCTTGGGAGGCGCTCGGTAAGGATCGCCTATCCGGTCATCGATGATTTCTGCTATGGCCCGGAGTAGCTGTTCGAAGGGCCTTCCGATTCCTATCTGTGGGACCGGGTCCTCCTCCTGGAGATACCGGACAAACCGCGAACGAAGATCTTCGTAAGTGCCCATGGCTACTCGCCCACGATCTCCTTGAACTGGAGATCACCGATGGCTGTGCGAACCAAGCCCATGGCCGCTTCCATCGCCCGGAGTTTCTTCTTGAGGCCATCCACTTCTTCGCACTTGCGGTCATATGTGTCACCGAGGGTTTGGTGCCTCTCGTTGAGAGCGTCTTGCCGCGACTGAAGATCGTGATGCTCTTTCTCGAGAGCTTCGAAGTTGGTGTTCATCGTAGCGATGGTCTCTCGGAGAGTACGGAGCTCTTCATGCTGCTCGGCCAGCGTGGAAGCCTTGTCAAAGCCGACGAGGAACCTCCGATGTGTCGCGGGAAAGTGACGTGTGGTGCTTACTGTCCCATTGTTGTAGCCGTAGGTGTTGCTGGGATCGCCCATTTGCTGAGGCTCTTGGCCGATGTGTTCCTCGACCTGGGTCTCATCGAAACTCTCCACGAGGACCCATCCGGCAGCGGTGTGCTCCTCGAGCATGTATCCTTCGATAACCTTCAGCGGGGCAAGTTCGGGGTCTGACATGGTATGCCTTTTACTCCCTGAAGTTTCATGGAGACGATCCCTGATTTTTACGAAAAGCGAAGGGCCCTCACTGGCGAGCACGGAGGACCCTTCTTGGATCAGAAGCCGCCTGCTGATCACCAGGCCCGCGACGACTCCTCATGGCTGCCATGACCGCTGAGCGCGCCACGGCATCGAAAACACTGTACTCGAGTCGGGCTACTCCTGCAAGACGTAGTTGCCGTTCCAGTCGCGCTTGATTTTGCCCTCGTACTCCAGATCGTGGAGGGCGTGTTTCCAACTGCGTTTGCTTGAGCGATAGATCAGCTTGACGATGGGGAATGGCCCCTCGGCCAGGAGCTTCAGGATACGGAGCTTGTCGGGTTCCATAGCGCGCGGTCAGCTTTCTAGGATACCGATGTTCGAGCATCCCATCTGGAGGGCGATGCGTAGGTTGCTGTCTTGAGGAAGTGCCTTGATGGAATTTACGACGGCGTAGTAGACGGTCTGGGGCTCGACACCGAGATCTCCTGCGACCGAGAGGTAGCCGTTTTTCTTGTAGAACGCCTGGACGATGGGGATGGCTTCGGCCTTGGTGATAACGGGCTCTTGTTCTTCGAGATCTTCTTGGTTTTCGAGCTCGACCCGGATCTCATCGTCAGTGAGTTCCGGATAAAGTCTCTGAAAAACTTCTCGTGTTCGCTCGAGTCCGTAGGGGTAGCGTCTCTTTGTGTTAGCCATCATGTAGGTCCTACCCTACGTCTGGGCCATCGAGACTTTAGTGAGCTCAGGTAGGATCATGCGCGAAAACTTCCTTGGCGAAGCCAAAACGGTCTCGGCCTACGGGAAAAAGCGTGTGCTGGCTCGCAGTCCCGAAGGAGTACAAGAGGTAGACACCCACGAGGAGAAACATGAGGAAACCAGAATTTCCGGGGTTGCCAGAGCTCGATCAGATTTACTTGGCCGTATATCGGCATGGTCCCATCACGACGCCAGAGATCTCCGAGCGTCTGGGTATCCCGCAGGCGAACATCCGTCGCGTGCTCAATCTTCTAGAACGGGAGGGCGAGATCGCGGCTGATCGGAAGAAACCCTCAGAGAATGGAGCTTTCCCTTGGAAGGTAACCTAATGTAGGATGGTGTGCGATGTCGATGACGGCATTGAAACGAAAGGTCCGGAGCATCGACCGGAAAGCCAAGCTCGCGACCGAACTCGCGGGTTTGATGTTGCCCGAAGGGGTGCCGGTGACGAAGATCGAGGACAGGGCCGTGAAGTACATGGACCTTCCAGTCAAGGAGATCGAGGCACGACTTCGTCGCAAGAAAAAGAAGTGACGGGACCAGCGGGCGGTGTCCTTGGGTTTGATACGATGCCCGAACAACACCCGCAGCCGTCGCCTCTCGATCCCGCGGGGGATTGAGGGGCGCGGCGCCTTTTGGAGATCCCAGATGACCATCGATGAAGCAGTTACGGAGTGGCAATCCAAACGACGACACATGGGTTGTGAGGCCGCTGCGAGATGGTTCTGCAAACGAGTTCCTGGATTTCACCTCGAGCTTCTCCATCGCTACACGAAGGAGGGCGAATACTTTGCACACATGGTGGCGACGAACGGAAGGATCCGTATCGATCTCGCTCCCTACGCAGACAAACCACAGGAGATAAAATGACCGTCAAAGAGCTCATCGAAAACTTGCGAAGTATCGATCCCGAGACCAAGATCGTGATGTCGAAGGATGCCGAAGGGAATGGTTTCAGCCCACTGTCGGAGATTGATCCGGCAGCTTGGTATCAAGCGGAGACAACCTGGAGCGGGGATGTCCTTCATCCCGATGACTATGATCCAGACGATGCTGAAGGACTCGAGAAAGTCGTCTGCTTCTGGCCGGTGAACTAATGTCCTGCACACTCGCTGAAGAACCTGGAAAGACCACTTACGGAACGCCACGTCCTCGAGTCTTGTGTTGGATCGAGGAGCATGATGGGCATGGTCTGTTCTACAAGACACCAGTCTGGCTTCCA
>SMTZ1_10007427_pt1 | contig 11471 bp, 14 predicted proteins | sample DeeMarSWOR136_30_FD_25667 | JGI IMG/M metagenome (IMG submission 25667)
ATTATTCCCAAAGGTGTTTGGGGGAAGTTCACTATAAAGGGGACTCCATACTATTAAGAAAAGGAGGAGACCGTCAAGGAGGAAGTGAGGAGGGGATCCAGTCCGCTTGAGATAACCAATTTAGGTGTGGAAACGTTCTGTTTGGCTCCCCGGGCAGGATTCGAACCTGCGACCTAGCGGTTAACAGCCGCCCGCTCTACCGCTGAGCTACCGAGGAATCTTTACCACCTTCTGACTGGGAACCTGGTCGAGAAAGCTGCCGAGCCTGGATTCGAACCAGGCTTTGGGGATCCAAAGTCCCCCGTGCTACCACTACACCACTCGGCAATAGTTTACTTCAGCAGCCTATTAGATTTTTATGCCGAAGGTCGGATTCGAACCGACAAGGGAGTTGCCCCCCAACGGTTTTTGAGACCGCCGCGTCTACCATTCCGCCACTTCGGCGTGCCGAGGCCCAGATTCCAACTGGGGACACATGGATTTTCACTCCCGCCCATAAAGCTGATTCGTTAAGCAACCCCTCAGCACTGTTAAGCATGTTTTCAAGTTCCAGAAGACAGCGGCTTTCGCTCCAGACCATTAGATTTTATCATTCCCACTTAGGTCATGCAAGATGTGTTATTGGATTGGATGTCAAGCCTGAGGAGATTGAGCAGTTCATTGACAACCTAACGTGCTCCATGGCGGCAGGCACGCCTATTATAGAGCGCTAAGGGCATTCTACAGTTGGCTATACTCTCCCAAGGCAGGAATGGGCCTCAACGCTCAGGCTAACCCGATGCTCCTCGTTGACGCTCCTGAAGTGGAGAGGATGATATCGCCGTCCTGAGCCCCGAGCGGGTCAACGACCTTGTTGAGCAGGCTGACAGCCTCAGAGACAAGGCTGGCAACTCCCTCTTCGGCGATAGCGGCATGCGATTAGGCGAATTGGCTGGAAGAGAGCAAGGCAATAGAAACCGCGAGAGCTTGGACATGGTCGGTCGATACACTCGGTCGCTGAAGTTTGAGGACAGCCTCGGGCTCTACCGCAACCTTGAGATTGTTTCCTGGAACTCGATGGAGACCTTAGCTGAGTAGGGGACTGCTATGCGAAATCCTTCTTCCTGATTGCTATGAAGATAAGCCCCAATAGTCCGAGAAGAAATGAGGTGAGTAAGCCGCAAATTGCCCCTGCCAACGCCAAGCCCCAGCTTCTCACAGCAAGGGCACTAATCCCACCTGCTATAGCTACTCCACCTAAGACAACAGAAACTATACCCGCTGCCAACGTCTCCCTGGCACCGTGGATGTCAAACCAATTCTGTACATTCACTGCCCATTGTGACCCCCACCACCCCCATTCCACTCCAGCAACGACTACAATGGTCGAGATACCCATCCCCACTGCAAGAACACCGGCAATTAAGGTCAAAACCCCTCCTGCCGTGAGCAGCCCGCTTCTATGTCTGCCAACTCCCATCTCCATCTCCTTCCCTTGGCAGTCTGTTCAGCCGTATCTCCTGAATATGACTTCTCTCCTCCACGGCTGCACTCTCCAAATCCGCTTGGCTGCGCTATTGATTTAAACTAATCCTCCTTAATGATAGCAATTACCACCTCTCCATCTTCTATTACAACTTCCATTGTTTGCCCGCAACTTAGGCAACGAATATTGCCTCTGTAGTTCGCTTTCGCAGAATCGAGAGGAAGGGGCTTCCCGCATTTCAGGCAAATTGGACCTTTCGGACCTTCCTCTGGTTGTTCTCTATGGGAGCGCTTATGCTCCACCAACTCTTGCGCTGTGGCAAAGGTCAACCCACAAGCAAAGCACTTAAAAGGCATCTCTTCCCTCTTTCTGGCCGCTTACTAATTTGCCTACCATGAGTACCCCTGTCTGGGCTACAAGAACGGCCGGTAGCCAAACCTTAACACTTTATAGTTAATTATAAGTGACAAGTGCTCTAGTCCGCAAGCGTTATCGGTCTCATTCGCATTTGACCTCAGTTCGCCAGCTGAAAATGTCAAAAAGGTCGCCCCGGATGGCCAATCGCCCGATTTTCCGTGTATCTGGCAATAGGCTATTCCTTAGCTACGGTTGAAAGTGGCAAAACGGCGGCTACCACGAGGAAAAAGGTGTAAACACGGGGAGGCATCCTTCTTGTCCCTGAGGAAGCGTCAGCCAAGTTGGGCATATCCGAGAGACGGATTAGACAGCTATTGGCACAACGGCGAAGAGAGGGCAAGCGGCATGTTGAGCAAAATAAATGTGCCGAGGCCCAGATTCGAACTGGGGACACGTGGATTTTCAGTCCACTGCTCTACCCCTGAGCTACCTCGGCTGTCTCAATTTTACCTTGCCACCTTCGCCTATGTCAAGCGCTGTAGCTTGTGCTATACTACTGGTGTTGTTTTATTATGTATTATCATGGCCTTGACATCGTTGAGATCGCCAGGATACAGAGAGCCTTAGACCGCTGGGGGGCAAGGTTCTTGGAGCGGGTATATACTGCGGCCGAAATTGAGCTCTGCCAAAATCGGGCTCCAGAGTTAGCCTCTCGGTTCGCCGCCAAGGAGGCAGTGGCCAAAGCCTTTAGGGACAATAGCGGCATTTCCTGGCGCGACATTGAGATCCTATCGGATCAAAGCGGCGCGCCGATAGTCTGTCTCCATGGCAAAGCCAAAGCTAAAGCTGAGGAGTTTGGGCTCAAGGAGTTGGTCATCACCCTTTCTCATTCTAAGGAATACGCCATTGCCTCAGTAGTAGGAGGAAGATAGTGAAGCTTGTGACCGCAGAGCAAATGAGGGAGATAGATGGGCGCTGCACCGATGCAGGCCTGCTGACAGAGGTGCTCATGGAGAATGCCGGGCTTGCCGTGGCCAAGGAGCTGGTGAAGCTTTTGGGCAGCGTCGCTGGCAGCCACATCCTGGTCTTGGTCGGGCCGGGAAACAATGGTGGCGATGGCTTGGTTGCCGCCCGCCATCTTCATGACTGGGGGGGCAAGGTGCATCTTTACCTCTATCAGCGTAAGACTGAGGGTGATAGCAATCTTCGCATCGCCTTAGAGCGGGGCATCACCTATACCCAGGCTGGAGAAGAACTGCCCTCTCTCGACTCCATCGCGGTGGTGATCGATGCCCTTTTCGGTACCGGGAGATTACGTCCCCTCGATGAGAGCATCAGGAGGATATTGGAACAAGTGAGGGCGGCCAAAGAGAGCAGACCCGGTCTCTCGATCATGGCCTTAGATCTACCCTCAGGTCTGGATGCCGATACCGGAGCAACAGACCCTGCCTGCCTCGCCGCCGATGTCACGGTTACCCTGGGTTTTCCCAAACTCGGCCTTTTTTCCTTTCCTGGAGCGGAGAAGGTGGGCAAGCTCATAATCGCTGATATCGGCATTCCTCCCAGCCTGGCTGAGGATGTTTCCACCGAGCTCATCACTGCTGATGAAGTTGCTGCCTCCCTGCCCAAAAGGCCTCTGGATGCCAATAAAGGGACTTTCGGTCGGCTTTTGGTGGTCTCCGGGTCGATAAACTATATCGGGGCTGCCTATCTCGCCTGCAGCGCTGCCATTCGAGTTGGTGCTGGGCTGGTGACCCTAGCCACCGCGAAAAGCCTGCAGCCCATTTTGGCCAGCAAGCTGACTGAGGTGACCTATGCTCCTCTGCCTGAAGCTGAGCCCGGGATTGTCCACCCCGAGGCGGCTCAGGTTCTGCTCGAGTGGCTTGACGGTTACGATGTTTTGCTTCTGGGATGTGGGCTGGGGCAGAGCCCGGCGGCAATGGAATTCATCAGGGCTTTCCTTTTCTCTTTACCCCGAGACAAGCCTGCTGTCCTCGATGCTGATGCCCTGAACACCCTGGCGCAGACGCCCGACTGGTGGGCAAGGCTTGGGCCCGGAGCTGTGCTTACCCCTCATCCTGGTGAGATGTCGCGGCTGATAGGGCTTTCCGTGCCCGAAATCCAAAGCAATCGGCTACAGCGAGCTCAAGAGTGCGCCGTCAGGTGGCAGCAGACAGTGGTACTGAAGGGGGCCTATACCATAATCGCTGCTCCCAATGGCAGAGCGAAACTCAGCCCCATAGCCAATGCTGGCCTGGCTTCAGCGGGGACAGGGGATGTGCTTTGTGGGGCCATCGCCGGGCTAATGGCCCAGGGGCTTGAGCCTTTCGCTGCCTCCAGCTGCGGCGTCTACCTCCACGCTATGGCTGGGGAACTGGTGAAGGGGGAGCTTGGTGATGCGGGGATGATTGCCGCCGATTTGCTGCCCAAGCTGCCACTTGTGATCAAAGGGCTCAAAGAATCGAGAAAATCGATATAGAAGGGTTGAATTGCCTGCCAAAACGTGGTATATTCTAATCGAAGCCAAGTGGGTGGGCACCCACTTTTTTGTTAGTCCAGGGGGTTATGCCGGGCATGAAGAGCGAATTTCTGCTCGCGATTATACAGCTGGCCGCGGAGAGGAACTTGCCCAAGGAAGCGGTGTTTAAGGCAGTGGAGGTAGCACTGGCATCCGCTTACCGCAAGGATGAGTTCGGCTCACGACATAACATTTCAGTCAAGATCCATCCCACCTCCGGTGAGGTCCACGTCTATGCCCAGAAAACGGTAGTGGAAGACCCTGCTGACCCCTACCATGAGCTGTCATTGACCGAAGCTCGGGAGATAAAGAAGGATGCTCAACTTGGCCAAGCCATTGCAGTCGAGTTTACCCCGCCCAACGCGGGGCGAATTGCAGCCCAAACCGCAAAGCAGGTGGTGATGCAGCGTCTTCGTGAGGCGGAGCGTGAATTCATCTTCGGGGAATTCGCCGCCAGAGAGGGAGAAATCGTGAGCGGTGTTGTCCAGAGGGTAGAGCCCAGGCAGGTCATCATCGACCTGGGCAAAGTCGAGGGCACACTGCCAGCTCAAGAGCAGGTGCGGAGCGAGCGCTACCGTGTGGGGCAAAGACTCAAGCTGTATTTGATGGAGGTGAATCGCTCTGATAAAGGTCCGCGGTTGCTGCTCTCTCGCAGCCATCCTAATCTGGTGCGCCGCCTCTTTGAGCTCGAGGTCCCAGAGGTCCATACTGGCGTGGTCGAGCTTAGGGCTATCGCCCGTGAACCGGGCTCTCGAACCAAGGTAGCAGTGGCGGCTCGCCAAGAAGGAGTCGACCCTGTGGGCTCCTGCATCGGGCTCCGCGGCATCAGGATTCAGAACATAATCGATGAGCTTCAGGGGGAGAAGATAGACATCATTCCTTGGCATCACGAGCCTAAGGCCTTCGTGGCAAGTGCCCTGGCCCCAGCGCGAGTAATAACTGTGGAGGACGCTGAGGAGGAGATGGCGGTCACTGCGGTTGTGCCCGATGAGCAGTTGTCGTTAGCCATTGGCAAAGAAGGCCAAAATGCCAGGCTTGCTGCCAAGCTCACCGGCTGGAAGATCGACATCAAGAGCGCCAGCGTCGCCGAAGAGGAGAAAGCGGCGATGAAGAAAGAAGCAGTGCTGGCAGAGGTGACCGAAGCTCCTGCGGAACTGGCCGAGGAGGTGGCACCCGTTGAGATAATAGAGGAACGCCCCGCGGAGGCTGGAATTCGCTTTGCCGAGGATATCTTCCCCGCAATGCCCAAGCCGCAGGCTAAGGTGAGGAAAGAGAGAAAGAAAAAGGCACGCCCTGAAGCAGGGCCTGAGGATAAAGAGGGGAAGCGGGGCGTTAAGCCCTCAATAGCTTACCCAGAGGAAGAGGAGGAATTCGAATCTTAGAGGCAGTTAATGCCATTGAAACGTGTGCCGCAGCGAACCTGCATTGCTTGTCGCCGGGCGAGGCCGAAATGGGAGTTGGTGCGCATCGTTTGCACCCCACGGGGGACAGTGGAGATAGACCCGAGAGGCAAGGAGTCGGGCCGAGGCGCCTATTTGTGCAAGAACCAAAGCTGCTGGGGAATCGGGCTGAGGAAGGATCGCAAAAATCGATTAGCCCGTGCCCTGAAGATAGAGCTATCCCCAGAGCAGCGAGCTGAGCTCTTACAATATGGTAAGATCTTCCCCGCCAATGAAAGGGCGTTTAAATGAAGCAGGCGGAGGGCAAAAGGCAGGTCATGCTGCCAGTGAGGCTCACCGTAAAGCAACTGGCAGAGCTCTTGGGCACCAGCCCCATTGAGATCATCAAGGGACTGATGCGAAATGGGATTATGGCCAGCGTAAACCAGGTCATCAATTACGATGACGCAGCTAAGCTGGCCTCTAATTTTGGCTATGAGCCCATTGAGCAGCCAGAGATAGCCACCCCTGGGCGAGTTCCGAAGCAGGGCCTTCTGGAGGATGATGCAAAAGCCTTGAAGCCCCGCCCCCCTGTAGTCACCATCTTGGGCCACGTGGACCATGGCAAGACCACTCTCCTTGACGCCATTCGCCAGAGCAACATCGTCGATACCGAGGTCGGTGCCATCACCCAGCGCATTGGAGCCTATCAGGTGGAGGTTCAAGGGCAAAAGATCACTTTTATCGATACCCCTGGGCATGAAGCCTTTACCGCGATGCGTGCTCGCGGAGCCCAGGCCACCGATATCGCTATCTTGGTAGTGGCTGCTGATGATGGGGTCATGCCGCAGACAGTGGAGGCCATCGACCACGCCCGTGCGGCAGAGGTGCCGATAGTAGTTGCTGTCAACAAAATGGATAAGCCAAATGCTGATCTGGAGCGGGTGAAACAGCAACTGGCTGACCATGGGCTCGTGATCGAGGCGTGGGGTGGGGATGTGGTCTTGGTCCCCGTCTCGGCGAAGAAAAGGGAAGGGCTCTCCGATCTTCTGGAGAACCTGCTCATCGTTGCTGAGCTGGAAGAGCTCAAGGCGAACCCCAGTCGACCAGCTATTGGCGTTGTCATTGAAACTAAATTGGATAGCACCAGAGGTCCGATGGCTACCATCCTGATCCAGGCGGGCACGCTGAAGGTCGGCGATACCTTTGTGGTGGGCAACACCTGGGGCAAGGTCAAGGCCATGTTCGATGACCTCGGCCGCCGGGCGCGCAGAGCCGAGCCCTCAACGCCCGTCGAGATCCTGGGCTTGGAAAGTGTGGCTCAAGCCGGTGACATCGTAAGGGTAGTGGCCGATGAGCGGGAAGCTCGAGATTGGGTGACAAAGCGGCAAAGGGAGCAAGCGCTGAAAGCGAAAACCCCGACGCTGCTCGACATCTCCTCTCAGATTCGAGAGGGACGGGTCAAGGGGCTTAATCTCATCTTAAAGGTGGATGTTCAGGGCAGCATCGAGCCGATTAAGAGCTCCCTGGAGCGGCTAGAAAACGAACAGGTTAAGGTCAGCGTCATTCACTCCGGCAGTGGCACCATCACCGAAAGCGACGTGATGCTGGCTATCGCCTCGGCAGGGGTCATCATCGGCTTCAACACTCGCCCTGAGCCTGGGGCCAAGCGGCTTGCCGAAGCGGAAGGCATCGAAATCCGCTACTACGATGTAATCTATAATTTAATCGAGGACATGGAGAAGGCCTTAACCGGCATCCTGGAGCCCGTTTATGTCGATGTCGTGGAAGGGCATGCCCAGGTGCGAGCCATTTTCAGTATCAGGCAGGCGAAGGTTGCCGGTGTCTATGTCACCGATGGCAAGGTCACTCGTGGTGCCCCGGCCAGGGTAATGCGTAATGGTCAGATAATCCATGCATCCACTATCAACAGCTTGAAGCATTTCAAGGAGCATGTGCCCGAGATGGCTGCCGGGTCTGAGTGCGGCATTGGCATCGAGGGATTCACTGATTTTCAAATCGATGACATCATTGAGGTCTATCGGAGGGAGAGAAGGTGACACACCGTAGAAAGCAGGTCGAGCGCCTCATTCGGGCGGAAGTCAGCGAATTGCTTAGCCGCCAAGTCAACGACCCCAGGCTCAAGGGCTTGCTTACCGTGACCGGGGTCTCCGCCTCACCAGACCTGAAACAGGCCAGGATATTCATTAGCGTCATGGGCGATGAGGAAGAGAAGGGGGAGGTATTGCAGGGGTTGAGCTCCGCCTCCAGCTTCCTGCGCCACGAATTGGCAAAGCGGATTTCATTACGCCATATCCCCGAGCTCAGCTTTGAGCAGGATGACTCCATCGAGCGCGGGATTCGGCTATCACGGCTGATCGAGCAAGTGTCCGCCGAGGGCAGCGAATCAGGGCCAAGTTGAGCATTGATGGCATCTTGAATATCAATAAACCCGTGGGCAAAACCTCCTTTGAGGTTGTCGCTTTTGTGCGCAAGTTGAGCGGGGAAGCGAGGGTGGGGCATGGCGGAACCCTCGATCCCGAAGCCACGGGGGTTTTGCCTATCGGCCTGGGTCGGGGAACTCGGATGGCTGAATTCCTGGCCGCAGAGAGGAAGGTTTATCAGGCCCAGGTTGAGCTGGGCACTGCCACCGACACCTATGATGGCAGTGGCAAGGTCACCTACAGGGGCGATGCCTCCACGGTGACCAAGGAACAGGTAGAGGCAGCGTTGGCGTCCTTCCGCGGCCTGATACAACAGACCCCGCCGCTTTATAGCGCGCTGAAGTATCAAGGGCAGCCTCTTTATCGGTTAGCTCGCGCCGGGATTGAGGTACCGAGGTCACCGAGAAAGGTAAACGTATTTCGCCTCGAGCTCTTGGACTTCGAGCTTCCGCTCCTCACCGTGGAAGTGACATGTAGTAAAGGGACTTATATCCGCTCCATAGCTCATGATCTGGGGCAGGCTTTGGGCTGTGGTGCTCACCTGAAGAGCTTGGTCCGGCTAAAGAGCGGTCCTTTTCATCTTGGCGAGGCGGTCAGCCTGCCACAGCTTGAGGATGCCTTCCGCCATAGCTATTGGCAACAACTGCTCTACCCTTTAGATGTGGTGCTACTTCGCTTAATGGCTATCATCGTCGCCGAAGAGAAGGAGCGGGCGATCGTAAATGGACGGCCATTGCTTCTCCGCGGAGTCAATGCTGGCGAGTTATGTCGGGCTTATTCCCGCGATGGCCGCCTTATTGCCCTACTTCGCTTCGATGGCAGGCTGTGGCAAGCTGAAAAAGTGCTCGCCACTACTTGACATTTGGGGTAGGAAGAGTGTAGTCTAAGCAACAAAGGAAGGGGGTGAAGCATGGCGCAGGCTTATTGCTTCAAGTGTCGGGCGAAGAGGGAGATCAAGAACCCAAAGAACGTGACCTTGAAGAATGGCAAGCCGGCGATCCAAGGTGTCTGCCCTGTGTGCAGCACCAAGGTATTTAGAATCGGCAAGGGCTAAAAGGACAGCGCGGCCATAGGGATCCGGGCTCATCTCAGGCCCAATTTTTGCAGCAGCGAGCGCGGATTGACTTCGAGGGCAGTTTCGATTTCATGGTCATCGAGGCCAGCGCCCGCGGCGATAATTCGAGCCAAAGCTGGCGTGAGCAATTCTTCTTTCTCGTGGGCATCGGAGTTAATAAGGAGCTTAGTCCCGGCAAGTCGAGCTAGTTTGGCTATATGTCCGTTGCGGGCTGAGTATGCTTTGCGGGCCGTGATTTCGATAAAGATGCCATTGGCAGCTGCGATTTTGGCTTCCTCCAGGGTGAGCAGCCCGGGGTGAGCCAGGATGTCAACGTGTGGCGAGTTGACGGCGGCCAAGTTTGTACCCGGCTCTATCGGATCCAGAGCGTTTTCGCCGTGGACAACGACCAGTTGGGCGCCCAGCTCTTTAGCTTGCTTTGCTGTCTCAGCAATAGCAGCTGCTGGCACCAGGGTCAATTCTACGCCTGGGATGGCGATGATATGCCAATGAGCTTGGGCTAAGGCGCAATCTTTGGCGACTTCGGCGATTAACCTTTCCAGGGAGCCGATGCCAGCGTGGTCGGTGATGGCGATGGCCTTGTAGTTGTTTATGGTTGCGTTATATATCAGTTCCAGCGGTGAAAGGGAGCCCTCGCTGAAGAAGGTGTGGGTGTGGAAGTCATAGACCATCAAGCTAAGGATAGCATAGGTCCTGTTTCAAGGCAAGTTAGTCCTCGATTCTAAGAAAGGAGCGTGCTGGGCGTGGGCAAGATCAACGTAGCAGTCATCGGGGTTGGCAATTGCGCCTCCTCCTTGGTTCAAGGTGTTTGTTACTACCGTAATGCTGATGAGAACGACTTTATCCCTGGGCTCATGCATGTCAACTTGGGTGGCTATCACGTCGGGGACATCAACTTCGTCGCTGCCTTCGACATCGATAAGAATAAGGTGGGCAAGGAGTTGGCTGAAGCCATTTTCACCCCGCCTAATAATACTCTGAAATTCGCCGAGGTCCCTGCTACCGGCGTAGTGGTGGAACGGGGCATGACCCATGACGGGTTGGGTAAGTATCTATCTCGGATCATCACCAAGGCGCCTGGACCGACAGCAGATATTGTAGGCATCCTCAGGGAGAGGGAGACCGATGTCGTGGTCAGCTATCTCCCTGTTGGCAGTGAAGAAGCAACTAAGTGGTATGTGGAGCAGGTGCTTGCCGCTGGCTGTAGCTTCATCAACTGCATCCCTGTGTTTATCGCCCGTGAGCAGTATTGGCAGAGAAGGTTTGCCGAAAAAGGCTTGCCTATTATCGGAGATGATATCAAGTCCCAGGTCGGGGCTACCATCACCCATCGGGTGCTCACCAGGCTATTCCGGGAGCGTGGGGTCAAACTGGAACGGAGCTATCAACTGAACTTTGGCGGTAACACCGATTTCTATAACATGTTAGAGCGGGAGCGGTTAGAGTCAAAGAAGATCTCTAAGACCAGCGCTGTCACCTCTCAGCTCGATTATGAACTCAGCCCCGAAGATATCCACATTGGCCCCAGCGATTACGTACCCTGGCTTAAGGATCGCAAGTTCTGTTACATCAAGATGGAGGGGCGCACCTTTGGCGATGTGCCATTAAATCTTGAGCTCAAGCTCGAGGTCTGGGACAGCCCGAACTCAGCAGGGGTGGTCATCGATGCCATAAGGTGCTGTAAGCTGGCCTTAGATCGGGGGATCGGTGGCGCGCTTGTTGCCCCCTCAGTGACTGAGGAATTCATCTCCGGTCAGTTGCAGGCGGAACCTGCTGTGGGCGTAGCAGCCTCAGCTTCACATAAAAAACGACGGGCTAAGGCGAAATAGGTGAAGTGAAAATCGCTCTGGTTTCCCCTTATGATTACGCCTTCCCCGGTGGGGTGAATGAGCATATCTCCCGCTTGGGGGAGAGCTTCACCAACATGGGGCACACGGTCAAGATCATCGCCCCCTGTTCCCGCCGCAATGAGGTGACGGAGAACGAGAAATTTATCTTTCTTGGCCGGCCGATCCCGATCCATGCCAGCGGCTCCATTGTCCGCGCTGCGCTCCGGTGTCGCCCTGGTTGTTTTTCTCTCATCAGGTGAAAAACGTCTTAGAACGAGAGTGTTTTGACCTCATTCATGTTCATGAGCCTCTGTTCCCGCCGCAATGAGGTGACGGAGAACGAGAAATTTATCTTTCTTGGCCGGCCGATCCCGATCCATGCCAGCGGCTCCATTGTCCGCGCT
>SMTZ1_10017258_pt1 | contig 11471 bp, 7 predicted proteins | sample DeeMarSWOR136_30_FD_25667 | JGI IMG/M metagenome (IMG submission 25667)
AAATATTCATATTTTCGCCAAAAATTGATATTTATTCGGACTCGATATAGGCAAAATTGACATTTGTGGAGTCATTTTGGAGACATGATGTCACCGGGAAATCAGGGTGTTTTTCAGCTTCTGAAAAAAGTGACTTTTTGAAAAATTCTGGCAATGGGCCGAATTCGATAGTTTCATTCTTATTGTAAATAGTCGTTATTCTTATTAGAATTTTTTCTTTAATCACTTATTTTGGTATTTATTTAGAAGATCATATTCCGCAATATCATGATTTCAGAGAATTTTATAGAACAAAAACCTTAACATGACTTAAACTGTACCTTTCAGATTATTATACATGAAACAAAAATTACGCTAAGTCAGAAAATGAAACACTTACGATTATTAAAATTGCTTATATTGTTACTTCTTCAAGTTCCAATTAGCTCGGTTTCTCTGGGGAAAAACTATAATCATGGTTGGGTTCATGTGGAAATTGGGAAAGACAATAAAAATAAATACTATGCGATTTTAGAAAACAATTTGATAAGATGTAAATACGGTTGGAGACATCATAAAGAACCAAAAAATGGGCAGAGTTATATACGCGAATTAATGCTAAAGAGTATTAATTATAATATGGGAGACTGGCTTGATGCTGCAGCCGGAAAACGAGGTCCATTGACAAACGTTACACTGGTTTGTGACAGGAGCAATAAGAAAACAATACGTCTGGAATGGAATGATGGCGATAAAATACAGGAAGTAACTATCTATCCCAACAGTCTGATTTTGAAAATCGACTACATTAAGATATTAGGTTTCCCGCATATTGTCGATGTCGGAAGTCATGGAGGCCGTAAAATAGACAATGCGACTTTTATAATGTATGGAGCAGAAGAATGGCAGGAATTAAGAAAAACCAACAAGGATGCTCGGTTGATAAATCATCAAAATGAACACCATAGATTGACATATGATTTATATCCAACTTATCCATTTCCAATCATCGATACGCCGGATTGGAAAGGATTTGCTCCTGTCCCCTTAAACTATGATGGGAATCTCATAGTTGGTGTGTATAACAGTGAAAATGGAATAGGATATGGTAGAGTAATGCCTTTCAATGTGATCAATTATTTTAAGCTATTGGATGACGGTTTCGAATTTTTCCCTTTTTGGAAAATTCCTCCTGAAAAAAGGACATTTCCATTTACGGGATACCTTTTCCTGGTCGATGGAGGTGGTAACGAAGAAATTATCGGCACGGGCAAGGGAATAGTAGACAATCTGTCAATAAATGACGGAACATCTGGGAGAGGTCGACCAGGAGAGAAAAATTAATGCCATCACCGATTCAAGCTGAGCTCCCACTGTGTTTAGCTAGAAAATACCAGTGATATTAATAATGAATAAGCAAATGGCAAAAACAACGTAATACATTACGATGAGAGAAATGCCATGCGGACAAAGGTGTCGACACTTGTCATTGTAACAGTGATAATGTTCATCCACCTTAATTGTAGTTCGACTAAAGATTGGGGCAGTATCACTATTAAACCTGTCGAAAGTAGTCATGAAGTTGTACTCGAGAATTCTCAAATCCGTGCGGTATACAAAAAGTCTCCTAATAATTGGGCAGGCCGACATCCTACTTGTATGGTCGAATTTTATTACAAGAAAATCAACAGGGAATTGATTGAAAACGGAAGGTGGGATGATATGCTCGACCCTCTTGACCATTCAATAAAGCCTCCAAGGCCGCTACATCATTATCGCGAAGCATTACTATCTGCAAAAGTCGTGCACGACGGGCATGATAAAAAGACCGTGCGTTTGAATTGGGAAAATTCTGAAGAGGAAGTGTCGATATTCCCTGATTCTGCGGTCATTCAAATCGATTATCTAAGATGGTATGTTCTCATAACCGACTGGCCCGACTGGCCGAAAGGTGAAGATGCTTATAAAGAGCAGATGTTTGCTGTTTATGGAGCCGACAAGTGGCACAGAACTTATGACCCTAATGATGTAGGGCGAACTCCCGGCGTGGGCTATAATAAAATGTACTTTAATCATGCCGACCGGGACGTTGACAAGCAGGATGTAAAAGATCCAGCAGATGGTGGCCCACTGAATTACAAAGGTTACTTTATCATTGGCGCCTATAAAACTGCAACGGGTGTCGGCTATGCGCGGATTATTCCAGTACATCGTATAAATGTATTAATTTTATGGAGTTACAGGGCGTGGGAATTTTTTCCGACCGGGAAAGAACGTTTCACCACGTTTTTATTTCCCGTATCACAGGGCGCTAGAGAAATTATCGATACCGGAAAAAGTATTGCCGATGCTAATCCGATTTTCCACCATTAAATTATGAATAGTTTCAGATGTGCTGTACACAAATACTCAATAATATTGTGGAGTAATGAAAATGCTTACCCAAAGCTGGAAACAATCTTTTAACTGCACTAAAAGAGGACGGATTATAATATGTGTTTTGCTAACTCTCATTTTACACGTCCAGTTAGCATTTCCCAAAAGTTCGGGACAGAATGAAAGATTTGAAATCCCTCTTCAGTATTATCAAATTGCCCAACTTTATGGGCCGGGTATGTCTCCATCGGGAAAGGAAGGTCTGCATACCAGGATGTTTCGTAAACCTGTTGGCCGGATCGGTTTGGTTATTGTGCACCCATGGAACCTGGGTGAGCCCGATGGCCCTTACCCATTCGATCCCAATACACGGATACCGGGAGAAGCTGGTGATTGGGTACCCAAAGCACATTATATCATCGCTGATAAAATCAAACCGGTATTAGAGGCAGCAAGACAAGCTGGAATTACTGTATTTCATTTAGCGCAAAATTCATATGCACATAGATATCCGCAATATCTCGAAATTGCTTCAGATCCCAAGTTGCAGTCTCCGGAAAAGAAATTCAAGTATAATATATGTATCGAGCCGAGAACCGTTAAAGAGATGTGGGAAACCGAGTATGGAACTAACTTCCCCGGCCCGGTATGGAAAACTCATACCGAAAAATTCGATATTGCCAAGTCCATTCGTCCTTTGCCGGATGAAGCAGTCTTTTTGAATGGTTGGCAGCTTAATGGCCTATGTCGCCATAAAAAAATTGATACACTGTTCTATGTAGGATTCATGGCTGATTTATGCCTGGTTAACATTCCGGGGGCAATACGAGAAATGTCCCACAAATTCAAGTATCGTTGTGTCGTATTACGAGACTGTACTATGGCTTATGAATTTGCTGAAACAGTAAATGGCAGTTGGATGACTTTTGCCGCTATTCGACTTATAGAATCAGGCATGGGATATTCGGCAACATCTGATGATTTTATATCAGCTTGTCATAAAACAATGACTAATAAATAATTGTAGCTCCCAAATTCAGTTCTTCGACGCACCTTACAAGAGGACACATAATTAATTGCAACTTACTGCTCCGGTTCTGGTGTTGGATACAAACGAATATCATCGAAGTACATCATACCTGAACCACCGGCAACCGGATTTCTCCTGTTACCCAAGCCAAGAGTAATAGTATTGACATTGATAAGATTGATACCCTGGTCGGCAAATACCTGAAGGTCGATTGACCATTCAGTCCATTCATCCGCTTGTGCCGCATTAGGATTACCATTATCGACGCCGGCAGTGCCGTTTAGAACAACATACATTGTCTCAGGGGCGTTAGCTACCTCGCCTATGTACCAGATTACCAGAGCGCTGACACCATTTTCGGTCCAGTCTCTAGTATCAGTCAATGTCAAAGTGGCCTCAGAGTACCCAACGTTGTTGTCGTAGAAGAGTGGCATCGACTGGCTGCCTCCGTGAACGATAGTTTGCTCGGCAAATGGAGGATTATCATAACCAACAAGAGAACCGTTTGTCGGGTCATCGTATCCGTCCAACCATGCATTAAATATCCTTTTGCTTTCGGGATCAGCGGGATCAAGGTCGTTGTATAGTTCCATATCATCAACGACAATGAAGTTACCTGTCGTAAAACTCCAGAGGTTCCCCTTCCACGGGCTATCGGCGTTGGTATCATTAACCTCGTCGATGCGCCAATAGTAAGTAGTTTCCCACTCAAGTTTTCCGGGATCATACTTCTCAGAGCCAAGGTCTTGGTTACCTTTATACTCGGGTGAACCTGTATCGGCATTACGTACAGCCTCCTGATCAGTACCGAAATAAACCTGATGCGAAGCAGCATAATCCCCCGGCGACCAGCTAAGAATTGGTGTCTGTTTGATATCCACAGCACCGTTGAACGGATTCGAACGGCTGGCTCTGACAGGTAGTGACAGTGCGCCTTGTGGAATGAATTGCTTCGGCGTATGTGGGCTCGACCAGCGCAGCTCAGCCACTGCACCACTACCGGCTTCATAATACTCCATTACAATGTTGTATACCCCACCGGCTATAAGATCAATCGTTCCTCTGTCCTCGGTGTTCGCATGGTCAGTCCAGTTGTCAATCAGAAATTGACCATCCACCCATAAACGTACACCGTCATCGCTATTGGTATGGAACGTGTAAGTCTCGGTAAATGGCGCCTCCACCTCACCGGTCCATCTGACCGAGAAGTTGTTCTCACCAACCGCCGGATCTGGTCCACTCTCAGCCCAGTTGAAGTTGATTTGAGGGTCTGTACGGGTCAGGATGTGTTCTCCGAAATCCGTACCTTGGTAGTATTGTCCCTTAACACCTCCGCCGGCCTTTGCTGTTGTGAAGCTCCAGACTTCACCTTTATACGTGGCGACAGCATCGAACTCATCTATGCGCCAGTAATAAGTCTTCTCATGCTCAAGTGTGCCGGGAACATAGCCTGTAGTCCCAACTGTTCCTTTATCTGTGCTGCTGGCGCCGGCTTCAACATCAGTATAATTGTCGCCTAAATATATATGATGCAACTTGGCGCCAAAACCGGCCGTCCATCTGAGAGTCACATCTGGGTCTATGAATCTGGCGTCATCGGGAGGCTCAGGCTCATATGCAGTCTTTGACGGTATAGTAAAGCTCCACACATCCCCCCTCCACGGACTATTCGGCTCGGCGTCATTAATCTCATCAATTCTCCAATAGTACGTTGTGCCCGGAACTAGGCCGTCCGGATAAGCGAATCCGGGAAAGCCGACAACCAAAAACGTTAAGGTCTGGCTGCCTAAGAATGTGCCGCTGACACCGTTGTTCACGTCTTCAAAATTATCGCCAAAGTATATATCATGTGAGATTGCAAAATCTCCCGGCGTCCAGTTAAGGCTTACCCACGTGTCCACATTTACAGCGCCATCCTTGGGACTTGGATTCCGGGCCTCTGGAAACGAATCCTGACCGATCATCAACATAAATATTTCATCCGCCGATAAGGCGACGTCGTGAATCTGCAGGTCGTCTATAAGCCCTGCAAAATACACTCTGTAACCGTTCCATCGATAAGCTCCAATATTTACAGGGGAGTCGTTCGCCTGCAAAGTTGTGACAAGCTCTTGCTCTTTATCGAGCTCTCCATTGATGTAGAATTGCTCAGGACCACTGCTACTATAGATACCGGCCACATGATACCACTCTCCGGCCTCCAACGTCGCCGAGCCGGTAATCGTAAGCTTCCCTTCGTCTGGCGCAGTGCTGTAAAGCTGCATAGCAAGTTGGCCGTTATTAACCTTAAACTCCCAGCCGCGGTTAGAATCAGGATTGACTTCCTTACTGATAATCGGACGACGGCCTGAAATACCTGCTTCAGATAGCTTGATCCAGGCCGTAATAGTAAATTCGTTGGAAAGATCTAAGGCATCATCATCAGGAACTTCCACATAGTCATCTGTACCGTCAAAGCTAAGAGCTGCAGTCCCAACGTGGACATCAGTAGTCTCCCAGGCAACTCCATCCTTGAGGGCGCCATCATGTCCATTCCCTGTAAGGTCAGAGGCTGTCTCACCGCTTCCTTCGTCCAGCGGCCAGTAGGCCACAAGATCCGCTAAGGTAACTCCGGTCAGGAACAGTAGTAGAATAAGAGATAATAGAAAAATCGTTCTTCTACACATGATAGTCCTCCTCTATCAATAAGCTTCGAAGTCTCCATAAGTCAGAAAACTAAAATCGGCAAACGCCTCCTTATGCAGACACAAACTTCACTGATATTATTTATACTAAATCAGCCACTTTACCGTCAAGGAAAATTTTAAATCAAGAGCATAATATATCTCACCGTGTGAGCAATCCCAATTTTTGCCTGTAAAAACGACTAACAAAAATGCGCCCGGCCATCGGTTAAAATTGAGGCTGCTTCCTTTAATTTTTCAACAATGGCCAATTGATTCGGGCAGTTAATTTCACACAGCCTGCAGCCATCACATTGCGTAACCTTTTGACAATCAGCTAATTCGTTGTAGAGATTTTTGGCATAATTTCTACGGCCATAGTTTTTGTAATACATCCGGTATCGCAAAATATCTGCAATAGCTATTCCTCTGGGACAAAATCTGCTGCAAGTTTCGCACATTCTGCAGAAATCTTTATCAGCAACACCCGCATACATCTCCAGTAATTCTTTCTGCTCAGCAGTCAGTTTTCTTACCTTTACGGCCTCACAGTTCTCTGCAACCTGCTGAACTGTGTCCATACCGACCGCACAGGCTGTTACGTTCGGATTTTGCAGTATCCATCTCAGCATAGCCTGGTAAAGATTGCTCGGCCCGTAATCCCTGAGTTTTTTCATAATCTCCTGTATTTCAGGACTGGCCGCCTCTTTGGCCCAATTAGGAATAAAATTACCGGTCATCGGCTTTATACATATTACACCTACATCGTTGGCCTTTGACAGCTCGAATAATCTTTCCGCACCGGGGAGGTCGCCAGGACCTTGTTTTATCCTGCTGAGCCGATTATAAGGCATATGTATCCAATCAACATGTCCTTTTCTTATCGCCCATTCATGCTTACGCGGGTCGTGTCCGCTCATACCAATAAAGCGAACCTTTCCTTCCTGCTTGAACTTTCTCCACACCGCAAAACTTTCATCGTCGCCGTTGCCGTATGCGAAACCGAGGTCAATAACATCGGTTTGCAGGTCCTGGTCAATAACATCGGTTTGCAGGTCCTTCAATGCCTTTTCGAGATCGGCACGCATCTTCTTCTCAGGGCCACAGTAAATCCCAATTGCTAAATACACTTCATCCCTTCGGCCTTCCACCGCTTTACCCAAAAGCTCTACTGTATTGTGATAATACGGAGTCGTGCTGACGAAGTTGCCACCCAAATCAAGAAGTTTGTTGATAACGTCACCACGTTCTCTGAGCCACTTTTCGAAAAGGAAAGGTCCGAGTGTACTCGACAAAGACATACTTGCACATCCAACGCCAACTTCCGAAATCATCAAATTTGTTCGACCGAGTCTACGGTACTTCATACCCATCTGCGGCTTTATATGAGAGTCTGTTCTACGGGCAAAACTCGGCTTTGACAAAGCGGTCCCAACAACGGCGGCTCCGGTATATCCGAGAAACTGACGTCTTGTTACAGCCTTTTTCTCGTTGCCGCTGATATTATTTGAATTGTAAATTTCAGACATATTCTGCTCCCGCTATATAGTTCCAGACTATTTAATTACTCACAAAGAGCTTATGTAAAACTTTATTACATATTCAAAAATTCGCACCCAATCTCTTATTCTGCCCGCTGCCAGCTAACCTTTGGTGGTTCGACAAAGTCACGGGCGAAGCGTTCATTTACTCGCCTTCGGGGGCGGCCGCTGTGAACTAAAAAGCGATATACCAGATTTAGCGGCTCATTGCTGGAAACTGTGTAGGATTCGTTTTGTACGAAGGCATAGCAAAAGTATGGAAGTTCCGGATGAACTCGCAGTGGCGTTGGATAACACGGGTTGGATGGATGGTCGAACACAACCAATCCGCCCCAGTTATCGCCCAATGGACCGGTATAGTCGATCCAACGTGCCGAGCTTCTGTCACCAGATTTACGGTTCCCGCCTTTGTCGGTTAAGATATCAAGCGATACATCCGGAGAAAGCCACTTAGCGTCCTTGAATTTTACACCACTGGCAATTGCTCGAGCAACATCCTTACTGTCAAATCCAAGCCATTCCGAAGGACCTCTAAATGACATTCCACCATAATAAACCTTCGGTAATACCATGGAAACAGCCTTTTTGGGTGGACGATGTGGATTTTGTGGATCTGTCGGCACCTGGTGGATATCTACGTCAAACAACCATATATCCTCCTCGCTAAGTGCGTAAATTCTCACTACCCATATCTCTTTAAAATATATTCTGTCCCCGACTCGGCCTTTGTTATTGATGACAAGACGGGCAAACACCGGCCCTTCGAAAACACTGGGACCCAAGTCGTCGGCCAGAATCCTCCCTGTTGATTTGCCCAATCCCCAGAATTCCGTCTCGATTTCACCAAAAACCGTCTTTGTCCAGGCAAAGAATATGCCGCGCTGATGAATATGTTCCGGTGAAAAGTCTCCCGTTACAACTTTACCTGCCGGCGTCCAGACCGGATGAATGTACGAACTTCTGTCATAAGGACCGGTCTTGCCTTCTATTTCCTGAATGATTCCATAATTATATCTTAGAACTTCACGACCACTGCATTTAACTAAAAGGCTTTTATTACTAATATCATCAATTGTAAAAGGCCCTGCTTCGGCTGGACCTTTTTCCAGAACGAGCTTAAAACTGCGACTGGTTTTCTTTTTCGTTTTGCCCTCAAGAATCCAGACAAGAGCTCCCTTCTTGGAAGCCTTTTCCCAGGTGAAATCAGCTTGCCCCTCCCACTGTACCGGCAGCCTGGCACCGCCCGGACGTTGCTCAACAAGGACAAGGTGATAATCTCGCAGCATCGCCAGGTCGGCCCCATCGTCGATATAATAGAAATAATCCGGCCGACGGAACTTGGAATAATCACCAAATATCTCCGTTGGACTGCATTGAAAACGAATCGGTGTGTTCATTCGATCGTAATTGCCTGTCTCAACAGTAAATGTACCTAACACTCTCTCCGCCTTATCCTTTTCAATAGAAGCGTATGCCGTTGAATATAAGAGTAGAATGAAACAACTAACACTACATTTAATTATTTGAGAAATGCTCTTTAAGCCGTTATTTTCCATAGTTCAATTCCCCATAAGATTCATACGCGCTTGATAGTTGATAATACCAGATTCTTGTTTAGAATTCACTAATTTTTTATGTTTTTCAACTCGGGTTTCTTAGGTATGAAAAAGCTTCGAAATAAAATTATCTGAGTGCGACTGCCTGATTATGAGCACTTCCGTATAGCTTAAATTCATGGAGCACCTACCTTGACAGCAATTCCAATCCCCACTAAACTACACGAGCACTCACGTGGTGCAGTGCGACAAGGAGGTTTGAACGTAATAAACCAAAGCCGGAAATCAACATATGGCATACCCAAAAAAGATACGTAAGAGATGGATGGTGATTCTTTTTCTCCTGCTCTCAACATTTCATGTATCACAGGCCCAGGAAAGCTTCGCCGCCCCCTACGGGATGGAATTAAACTGACCACAAAAGTCTGGTACTCAGAAGGTAAGCATTTACGGAAGCCGGTTGTTTTATCACGAGCGTACAATGCCAGCGTAGCCGGTCAGAGAAGATTCAATGCGGCCGGTTATCATTGTGTGGGACAGGCAACCCGAGGTGGTGGAGGTGCGGATGGTAGTCGGTTTGTATATGATGCACAGGATGGTTACGACTGTATTGACTGGATCAGTAAACAATCCTGGTGCGATGGTAACGTTGTAATGTATGGCAAATCCTACTGGGGCAAGACTCAACTGCTGGCGGCTATGGAGCAGCATCCCGCCCTGAAGGCCATCGTACCCCAGAACATGGGCCTCGGCGGCTGGAAGTCGGGATACCGATGTTATGGAGCAGTGGCTTTGGCAATGACCGCACACGGACGTGCTGGAAACCGTACCGATTTGAAATTCTATAAATCATTACCTTTGATCAATTTGGATATAACCGGCAAGGGAAAAGAAGATCCCTTATGGAATGCTTATATCGGAGCTGAGTACTTCGATTCTTACTGGGAGAAGATTTCCATGCGTCTGGACGGTGCGGATGGCAAGATAGATAGAATCAAGATACCTATTTTCCTGCACGCAGGATGGTACGACTATTACGCAGGAGTGGAATTGGAGCTATATAACTATTTGAAGAGAAAAGTCAACGCAACCTCCGAGATTCGAATAGCGGTAAGCCCAACCGATCATTTGGACAGGTTGCCTGACGGCAGATCGTTTCCGGGAGGAGACAAAGATGAAGTTGGGCTGGCTATCAAGTGGTTCGATTACATAGTAATGGGTAAGGACAACGGAATGGACAGCGAGCCAAAAGTCACGCTCTACGTGATGGGAAGGAACGAGTGGCGCAGCTATGACGACTGGCCTCCACCCGGTACCCGTTTCGCCAAGTTCTATTTTAGTGCACCATCAGGATCCCGGTCTGGTGTGCTGACAACTACATTGCCGGAAAATGAAAAACCTACAACATATATTTATGATCCCGATGATCCGGTGATGTGCAAGGGAGGCAGTCACTCCTGGTGCTGGGGCGATCATCCTTATGTGCCCGTGGGCTCATACGACCAAAGTTCACAAGAGGCGCGGAGCGATGTGCTTGTGTTCAAGACTCCACCCTTAGAAAAAGACACAGAGGTAACCGGTCCGATTAAGGTGAAGCTGCATGCTTCCTCGAACTGCAAGGATACCGATTTTGTTGGCGTCTTGCTTGACATTCTTCCGGATGGCCGGGCCTACAATCTGACAGAAGGAATCATCCGGGCGCGGTTTCGGGAGAGTCAGTTAGCCCCGCCGAAACTGATGACTCCGGGAAAAATCTACGAAATGGAAATCGACCTGAGGGCTACCAGCAATGTGTTCCTGCGTGGTCACCGCATCGGCTTGTACATAACCAGCAGCTATTTCCCTTTATGGGACAGGAATTTAAACACAGGGGATCCCATCTCTACAGGTACCCGGACAAAGATAGCCCATAACATCATTTACCATAACACGAAACATCCATCTCATCTTATATTGCCCATTGCTCCCGATGAGCAGACAAAGATACCCACGTCTACTGCTCCCTTCACAACTCCCTGACCTCGGAGCATGAGAATTTGACAACGAAAGTAAAACCGATGGGTAGCAATGGGCAACAAACCAAGAATCAGGCAAATACATAAAAGTGACCATTTTGGGGATAGACTTCGAGTGTTTGAATGAGTAGCGGTGCTGCTTTACCTTTTAACATAAGCGCGAAAAGTATATGTGGATATCACCAAAAGAGTTATATGATTGATAGATTTTTTTCCTCCGTCTACTTAATCAATTACGAGTTTTTGTGTCGCGTAGCCGATACAAATGCTCTATTGGACTGAACCGCTGAAGCGTTATTTGGAATTTTAAT
>SMTZ1_10007086_pt1 | contig 11469 bp, 12 predicted proteins | sample DeeMarSWOR136_30_FD_25667 | JGI IMG/M metagenome (IMG submission 25667)
AAAAATATGTCACCATTTAGAATAAAAGCTTATCAAAATAAACGACAATTACAGTTAATTAAGCGACCTCTACGAAGCCTGGAACAAACCAGAAAGAGCCAACGAGTGGCGATCAAAACTGGAACAAATTGAAGATATTGAAGAGTGACATGTCACCACCTAAATGGCCCCAATTTCTTGGCCTACAAGACGTCAGATTTCCTTGACACGGTATGTCTCCAAAAAGACACCACAAACCCTAATTTTGTCCTATTAGTAGCCGATAAATATCATTTTGGGGGGCTAAAAACAACTTTTCCGGGGACGCCATAGTCTTCAATGAACGGGGTGACCTCTTGGGTATATCATGGTAATTGAGCTCAGAGCGATCATAACAGATCTGGCAATAGTGCTTGACTTACTCAACAAGTGAAATAGGATTTGGCTGAGCTCGGTGGAATCTGTGTTGGGCGCAATGTCTTCCGGAAAGAACAAATGGATGAAGAATCGAGAATTATCCGGTTCTCTGATATTCATGGAGAGCACGCTAAATGGCCCGTTCATCATGACAATGAGGTCGATGAGAGTGAGTCCGAAGCATGGGAACCGCTTGTTGCATTCCGTGAGAAGAAAGACTGCGCGGGGCTGGTGGAGTACTGCAAACATAGAGCAAGGAGATTTCCCAACGATCCATATGCCCAATTCTACCTGGGTGAAGCCTATGTTTTGAATGGGGAATATGAGAAAGCAATTGAGTTTCTGTCCCCCCATCACAAGAAGCTGCCGTGGAACATAGATTTTCAATATGTTATTTTGCACGCTCTTTTTGCCCTAGGTAAGAATGAGAATGATTTTGATTGGATCGAGAAACCCGTAGTCCTACGAATGTCCGACGGCATTCTCGATGTCTGTTATGAATTTCTCAAGCCAAAAAGGAAGCTTCGCTCAGTATTTGAAATCCACGGACATTTTGACACCAAAGGCTACCTACTTTTCACTGAAGAAGAACTTTTCATGGCTTTAACAGAAGACGACAGGTTCATCCTTGAAGACGTTGATCAAGGTGCTTGTCATGCGCAAGTTAGGGTCGCACGCAAAAAAGACAAGTAAGCGACGAAGCGTGGTTGATAGGTCGTGAGATGGATGCCTCAAAGAAAATTATTTATGTCAACAGCGAATATAGTATTTGACTTTGAGCTTTTCATGGATGCACGTTGCCAATTAGTGAGTGACATTGGCTGATAGGCCATAAGGTGGATGCCTAAAAGATAATTTTTGTAGCAACAAAGATTTCAGTGTTTGACTTTGAGCTTTTCATAGGTGGAGGGAGTGAAAATAAGAAAGAGCTGATTAATTCTCTCAAACCCATATCAACGCAGCCACGGAATGCTTTCCAACTGATAATGCTGCGGTACCCACTCGCGGCTCCATTTCAGGTCCCACAGGATGTATAGTGGAATTTTCCGCACTGAGCTGTCCAGGAAGCAAATGTTTATCCCTCCGCTATGGCGGTCGATGCAGAATCTCCAGATTTGACGGCCCGATGCATCCCGCGGAATATCGCCGGGAAACAGCAGTGGCTTCGGAGGGATGATGTCGGTGTGTCGTGGCAGAGCATGTGTGAACGCGCTATCGCCAAAGACAGGAATATCCTGCGTGCCCTTGACGTTGAAACTATCCCAGAATCCGCTCGGATGCGACGGATGAGGAAGCTGAACCCACCTACTGTGGCCGTAGCTGCCCCAATATCCCCTCTGTCTTCCACCCCACTCGGTTTGCTGACCCTTGTGGCCCCACATAGTATCGACGCTGCCGCGAGCCTCCACGGCATCGGAATCCTGGCATGGTTTTGTTGCCGCCGGGCAGGCGCGGATCTTGTCAATGTCGGCATAATACACGCGCAACATCTCCATCCATTCTCCCGCCCCATCCGGGATTCGCCACATCTTGCCGTCATGCTCCATGTTATACAGTGCCGCCGCCGTGCCCCATTGCTTGAGATTCGATTTGCAGGCCGCGGCTCTTGCTTGCTTCCTCGCACGCTGCAACGCCGGCATCAGAATGCCCATCAACAAGGCGATGATGGCAATGACAACCAGCAGCTCTATCAATGTGAATCCTCTTTGCGTGCGCATGGCTATGCTGCTTCTCATTCTAAGAAGGTTATTCAAACCGTCCTTTTCCTTCTAAACATAATGATTCTCCCGGTGCTGATCGGTCATGATTATAGCACATCCAAGCGCATGAATGCAAGTCTGGAAATCGTTTTTCGCCGTAGTCCTTGTGTAAGCAGATCGTCTAAGACTGTCTGTTGTGGCAAATACATATTTTTCACAGCATAGCCCTCAATAACACGCTAAAAACGGCTGTGCGCCAACAAAACTATACCAAGTAATTGCCAACGCCGCCTTTTCACTGGATAATATGAGCCTTTGGGCATTGTCTCTAAGCAGCACATTTTGGTGAAAGACCATCATATGGACCAAACTGAACAACGCCTTGAATTCCGCTGTGGACCTGTTATGAGTATCTTGCCGCTCTTCGTCTTCCTTATCGTAACAGTGATCATGGTCGCTCAAGGAGCACCCACTGTGGAAGGCATGATCATTGCTTCCATGCTGGGTCTTTCGGCCGGCATGCTGGTGTCAAAAGATATCGCCCAATATGGCGAAGCGGTCTTTTCACTGATGGCCAACCGAACGGCAACGGTAGCCGTTGTATGTTGGCTTTGGGCAGGGGTATTTTCGGGAATCATGGCGGCCTCGGGCTTGATTGAGGCTATTGTATGGATAGGCTGGAAGTTAAACCTTCAAGGTGCTTGGTTAACAGTCAGCGTCTTTGTATCCGCGGCGGTATTTGCAACATCCTTGGGAACAGGACTCGGTACCGTACTGGGATTTACCGCAATCATGTACCCAGCGGGTATCGTGCTGGGGGCAAATCCAGCAGCCATAATGGGAGCGATCATCAGCGGTGCCGCCTTCGGCGATAATATGTCGCCGGTGTCGGATACCACCATTGTCTCTGCCGCCACGCAAGAGACCGACGTTGGTGGCGTGGTACGTTCCCGATTGAAATACGCACTGATCAGCTCTGCCGTCTCGATCGTGTTGTTCTATATCCTCGGAGCCAACCAGACCGCTCTACCGCCCGCTGAGGCACAGAGATTACTGTCCGAGACCGCTGATCCGAAGGGATTACCGATGCTCATTCCAGCCGTGGTCGTATTTGTGGTCGCGCTTTATGGACGTCATTTTCTGGGTGCGTTAACCGCCGGTATACTCAGTGCACTTATCATTGGGCCTGTCACCGGCGCGTTCTCCTTCGATGCAACGTTTTACGTGGCAGATGGTAAGGTTGCAGGCAGTGCTGTCGATGGTGCCATGGGCATGGTTCCGGTCTCCATATTGGCATTGCTCTTAGTCACCTCCATCGGGATTATGTTAGCCGGAGGCTTTCTACAATATGCCATGGATTGGCTGCAAAAACATGTGGCCAAGTCAGAAACAGGCGCCGAGCTGTCCATCATAGGACTCACGTCGTTTGCCAATATTTGCGTATCAGTGAATACCGTGGCCATGATTGCCGTGGGTCCACTGGCAAATATATTGCGTAAGCGCTTCAACATCCATCCCCATCGCAGCGCCAATCTGCTGGACACCGTATCCTGTTCATTTCCCTTTTTGTTGCCTTATGCAGCCGCTGTGGTGGCAGCCGTGGCGATTCAGAAACAATTGGCAAGCCAATATACGTTTGTCGAGGTCTTGACGGTGAGCGACTTTGCGCCCTATACGTTTTATTGTATTTTCTTGTTTCCCTTGATGGTCGTGGCGGCGCTAACAGGATTTGGCAGAAAGCACGAAGCATAGGATCGTGGTCAAAAAGATAAAGGTTAGCAGGCAACTGATACACTCAAGAAGGAGCACATCATGCGTAAACAAGTCATTGCCGAAAGAGGCGCCCCGCCGAAGGGGATCTATTCACCGGCCATTGTGGCCTGCGGAACAATCGCTTACATATCAGGGCAAGGACCGGTAGATCCGGAAACTGGCGAACTCCAGTTAGGCAGCTTTGCCCAACAGGCAAAACTGACCTTTGATAATGTAACGACACTGTTGGAGGCTGCCGGCACGTCCTGGAAGCACGTCGTAAAAGTGGGCGTCTTCCTGGCCGATCTGAAAGATTTTGGCGTGATGAATGATATCTACAAAACCTATTTGACGGAACCCTACCCCGCTCGGACCACCGTAAAAGCTGGTTTACCCACAGGTATGCTGGTTGAAGTGGATTGTATGGCGATCGTCCCTCAGGAGTCTTGACAGATGCACATTGATGAATTGGAAACGCCGTTTGCGGCGGTTAATCTGGATAAGCTCGAAGCCAACATTGTCAAATTGCAGCGCTATCTGGACAAACACAACATCAGCAACCGGCCACATATCAAGACGCACAAGATCCCCGAAATCGCTCACATGCAGATCAACGCCGGTGCTGTGGGTATCGCATGCCAGAAACTGAGCGAAGCCGAGGTGATGGCGCAAGCGGGCATCCGAGATATCTTGGTGACCTACAACATCATCGGCAAGGCGAAACTGGAACGCCTGATGCGTCTGGCGCGGCGCGCCAAACTCAGCGTGACTGCCGATTCGGAGTTTACGGTCAACGGCCTTTCTGCGGCAGCCCAACGCGAACAACTGGAGCTGGCGGTCTTGGTTGAGTTCGAATCCGGCGCCCAACGATGCGGTGTACAGTCACCGCAAGAAGCGGCGACCCTGGCTCGACTGATTAGTGCCTCTCCCGGATTGCACTTTGCCGGACTCACAACCTTTCCTACCAATGCCAGAACAGATCCTTTTGTACGGGAAACCAAAGCACTTTTGGAGCATGACGATATTCAGGTGGAGTGTGTCAGTGGTGGTGGCACACCCAATCTATGGCAAGCCCACACTGCTACAGAAGTCACTGAACATCGGGCTGGCACCTATGTGTATGGAGACCGTCACATCATCAAATCCGGAGCGATGTCCCTGGAGGACTGTGCCCTAACGGTGACGACGACCGTTGTCAGCCGGCCCACTTCCGATCGCGCCATCCTGGATGGTGGCAGCAAGACCTTTTCCTCCGATCTGCTGGATCTGGATTGCTATGGCGCCATCATCGAATATCCCGAAGCACGCATCTATGCTCAGTCTGAAGAGCACGGGCATGTTGATTTGTCATCCTGCAACAATAGACCACAAATTGGGGAACGGGTGACCGTTATCCCGAATCATTGTTGTGTCGTGAGTAATCTATTTAATCAAATTATCGGTGTGCGTGGGAGCCGAGTCGAAGTTATCTGGCCGGTGGCAGCACGTGGGGCTGTGCATTAACTATTCGACACAGCCATCTACGGTATAAAGAGGCCAATACGCGGTATTTCGTTTCCATTGAGTGGTAAATGAGGGTATGATTAGAATCAGGAAACCCAGTATCGTCAAAGTGCACGGATTAAATGGGAGATATTGAATCTAAGGAGGTTATGCCATGGCAGACATCACAATGAAACAGGCACAGGCTGTTCTTGAAGCAGCATTGAGCAAGGCCGAGGAAATCGATACCAAAATGCATATTGCAGTCGTGGATGCGGGCACAAATCTGAAGGCATTCGTTCGGATGGATGACGCATGGATCCGAAGCATTGACATCGCCATTAGGAAAGCCAAGACCGCACGTTTCTTTGATATGCCGACAGGTGAGATCGGAAAGCTCTCACAACCAGGCGGGGCGCTTTACAACATTGAGCACTCAAATGGTGGGCTCATTACCTTCCCGGGTGGCGTGCCGTTAAAGAACAGCAAGGATGAAGTCATAGGGGCTATTGGTGTCTCCGGTAGCACAGTCGAAAATGACCATACAGTAGCTAAAGCTGGTGTAGACGCGATCTAACGGACTTCTTAGAGGTAGCGCTTGCTTTTTGGAGAAGTTTGGGCGTTTGGCCCGTGGATATGTGAGGGGTTTGTGTTAGTGGCAACTTTTCCGGCGCGTCGTTTCATTGATTTGCGGCAGTCGTTCTGGTTTGAAATGGTGCTCCTGAGAAGCTACAGATAGAAAGCTCAAGACTTGGGACTATATACATTATGAAAAACTTTACCCATTCAGAAAACAAGCTAAAAGGTAACCACAGAACTGATTCGCAAGCCAGCGTTTTGCCACCGGGACATAATTGTTTTACGCGTCGCAACGTGATCAAAGCGATGCTGGCTTCAACAAGCGCCGCGGCGTTCTCCAGCAACGCCCGGGCGGAGACGACAAAGCAGAGCGGCAATCCTCTGAAGGGTTCGCCCAAACAGTATGCTATGAAGAAGTCCATCAACCAGTGGGCATTTCCTTATCCGCAGCGAATGGATCTGAGGGAATGCCTCCAATTGGCCAAGAATGCTGGATTTGACGGCATCGAACTAAACTACGACCTGGAGAACGATCTTTCGCCTCGGTCGGGGACGAAAGAATACCACACCATTCGATGGTTGGCCGACAAGATCGGCATCCAAATCAGTGGGCTTTGCTCTTTTCTCTTCTGGCCTTATCCCCTGACAAGCAATGATCCGAGCAAACGCGCAAAGGGTCTCGAATTAGCCGGTAATATTACACAGGCTGCTCACGACCTGGGCGTAGAAAACGTGTTGTTGGTGCCTGGTGCGGTTCATATTCCCTGGCGGGACGATTACGAGCCTGTGCGCAACGACATCTGCGATCGTCGCGCCAAAGAAGCCGTCAAGAAGCTGGTTTCCCGAGCCGAGAAGCTCAAGGTCTTCCTAAATGTTGAGAACATTTTCTTCAGCGGTTACCTCATGACGCCCATGGAAATGAATGATTTTGTGGATTCATTTCAAAGTGAGTATGTGAAAATTCATTTCGACACTGGAAATATCTCAATCTTTCAGCATCCTGAGCATTGGATACCGATAATGGGTAAACGTATCAAGAATACTCACTTCAAGGAATTCTCGAAGAAGAGCACGGATTATTCGCTGGAAACATTTCGTCCTCTGCTGGATGGTACGACAAACTGGCCCGCGGTACTGGAGGAGCTCGACACAGTGGGATATCGCGGATACGTCACCTTCGAGTATTTTCATCCCTACCCGCATTACCCAGAGGCGTTGATTTACCACACATCAGATTCTCTCGATCGCATCTTGGGGCGGATCTCATAACGAGTATTTGCTTGGTACGAACCCTCGATGCAATAGCCAGCCTGGTTCACTAAAGTCCTTTACTAACTGGAGGCCATTCATCGATCAATAGCCATCTCGACTACACCTGTCCACAAAAGACTCGCCAAGGGCTGCTGCAGAAATGTGACTGCTTCAGATTTCGGTTATCATCTTATCAAAGTCTTCGACGGGCATGGCAGGTGATGAGGTAAACGAAACACCGGTCATCTTCGTCAAGGCAACGGAAGCTTTCATTGCCCGTTCTACCCCGGGAAAGTCGACAATAAGAATCAAATCTTGCTCCCCAAGCAGTGCGTACATCGAATTGACTTCACCACCAAACTTCTTGATTAAACTGATAGCCTTGTCTGTTCTTTCGGCACTCATCTCCTTTAATGCCTCGGATGAGTATTTTCCGAACATGAAGAATGTTGCCATATCAATCCCACCTTTCTGCCGTACGAAATGCCATGTGAGTACTACATATTCTGTATTCCTCTATCTGTTCCTATTCTCACACCCATCGGGAGAAATATCAAGAGTAATATTTTGATTCCCTTATTGCCAATACACTTCGACTGTGATACACTGCGTACTAATCTGGGCGGAGGATAGCGTAGCAGATGCACTAAACCCTACCGCTCAGGGCAAGGCCGATGCTTGAGATGAGGCAGGGCGCATCGTCGCACCGTTTCAGCCAGTGTCCTGGATTGATGGGGCGAAGCTTGCAATGAAGCCGCAATCAAGAAGACGATTCAGTGGATCGTGCTTCGCAGCAGGGCTTGGCTTTACTGTTATTCGCGGGGGGTGTAAGAAAAAAGAAGAAACATCGCTATCTCAGTCTGATACTCTCGGCCGCCAGAACAAAACGCCATCCACACGCGAAGGGATTGCAGCAAACGACCCAGCTTCTTTTGAACCTACATATTTGGGACTCCACAGAAGCGGAGAGCTAAAAAGGAGAGGACAAGAACTATGGAAGCGAATGCGGCCTTGTAAGCTTTGCCAAAGGACGTGCGGAGTCGACCGGCTCGATGGGAAGACGGGGTTCTGTCAGGCTACCTCCCAACTGGAACTCTCATCATGGCAACGACATCTCGGAGAGGAACCGCCCCTTGTGGGAAGAGGAGGTTCGGGAACGATCTTCTTCACTCATTGCGGGCTTCGATGTGTCTTTTGCATAAACCATGAAATCAGCTTGGAAGGAAAGGGGAATCCCAGAAGCATTGAGGATTTGGCACAGATAATGCTCATACTCCAAGGATGGGGATGTCATAACATCAATGTTGTTACACCTACTCATTACTCTGCGCATATTGTCCTCGCGCTTGATATGGCAGCAGCCAAAGGTCTCAGACTTCCCCTCGTATACAATACATGCGGGTGGGAGCGCCTGGAGATCTTAAAGATGCTCGACGGCATCGTAGATATCTACTTGCCCGACTTCAAATATGCCTCTGGCGAGATGGCAGTGAAGTATTCAACTTGTGTTCCATCCGACAGTAAGTATGCGCATTCCGAAGTGGGGAAAAGGTACTCGCCGACCGAGACCTATCCGGAGCTTACGAAAATGGCCCTACTCGAAATGCATCGTCAGGTTGGAGTGGCCAAATCTGCCAGTAACGGCTTAATGTATCGGGGGCTGATGATACGTCATTTAGTCATGCCATCCGGAGTCAGTGGAACAAAGGAAGTCATTGAATGGATAGCGAAGAATCTCCCTAAGGATACCTATCTCAACATCATGTCGCAGTACACGCCGACGTACAAGGCACATGAGTATCCAGCGATCGCTCGCAGAATAACACGCGAAGAATATAGCGAGGCCATACGAGTAGCAAGGCAGGCAGGTCTCACAAATGTCGAGATTCAAGGGTATCGACCTCTATAGAATTCTACTCGGCTAACGAAAGCTGTCTGGTGTTTTTGGATGCATGTGACACGATGCACCGAGCTCAGCACAAACGAGCCAAATTACGCTTGTTGCGTGGATGGGTGCAGATGGTATGCCTCGGCCTATTCGTCTATCTCGCTCTTGCGGCTCGGTCCCAGTGGAGGTCTCCATTACCTTATGACTTGTTTCTACGCTTTGATCCGGTCGTTTGGCTTATGGTCTCCCTGGCTACCCGTGAGGCTGCGCTTTATGGATTGTTTGCACTTGCACTTGTTGTTGCGACCGTGTTGTTTGGCCGGGTGTTCTGCGGCTGGGTATGTCCGCTGGGCACAGCGTTGGACGCAGCGCACCTTGTACGGGGCCATAGACCGAGCGGCTCGCTCGTTGAAAGACTGTCGAGCGTTAGGTATTGGGTGCTCATTGTACTAATCGCAACAGCAATAGCTGGCGGGAACTTCGTTGGGTGGCTTGATCCTCTGGTGATGAGCTCACGTGTGCTGCACGTTGGGCTTGGCACGCGATTGGACTGGGTAGCGACAGTGGCCGGATGGATGGTTGTGGGGGTGGTGATCAGTCTTATATTCATTGCGCCACGATTCTGGTGCCGAACGCTCTGTCCCCTTGGCGCGGCTCTATCGCTGGTAGCACGCTTGACGCCATATCGTCGGCGAGCTGGGGAGTCCTGTACCGAGTGCGGCGCGTGCTCTGCAGCCTGCCCGATGGGACAATCTCGTACCAAGAGCTCGCCCACCGAGTGCATTGGCTGTCGGCGGTGTGAGGCGACCTGTCCTCAACAGGCCATTGCATTCACGATTGATACAAGTTCGGTCCATGAGATCCGCCATTCCGAATACGAGGAGCCGATCAATCCCTGGCGACGCAGATTCGTTCTGGGTTTAGGTTCACTCGCAATTGGAGGAGCGATGAGGTTCCTAGTGCGTACTCGGTCAGGTCGTTCGCCATTACGACCTCCCGGTGCACTGAGCGAGCAGCAGTTTGTAGCACGCTGTGTGAGTTGCGGTACATGTATAGCCGTTTGTCCGACAAATGGGCTCCAAGCTCAAGTCTCAGTTCATCGGCTTTCTGCTGTCTTCACCCCGAAGCTTATGCCACGAGTTGGTCCATGTTTGCCGGATTGTACTGCCTGTGGTGAAGCGTGTCCCACCGGGGCGATCGCAAGAGTTTCGGTGAAGAGAAAGAAGACAATTCAGATTGGCCTTGCAGTCATAGACCGTTCTCGGTGTCTCCCTTGGGCTGGTGGTGAGAGATGCGTGATATGCCTCGATGCCTGCCCGATTGAGTACGGTGCGATAGAACTGCGGCAGACAAACCCAGGCGAGTTTCGCCCTCATGTAAAGGAACGGTTGTGCACAGGCTGTGGGATCTGTGAATATAAGTGTCCTGCAGAAGGTGAGCCCGCGATTCGAGTAGTAACAGTGAAGGCCGCCGTTTCAAACTCGGTGACACTCACCCACACACATTGGAATCATGGAACACTCTAATCGACCTCTACGAAGCCTGGAACAAACCAGAAAAAGCCGAAGAGTGGCGAGCAAAATTGTTACAGATAGAAAACTTTGAAGAATGACATGAGGCATTTGAAGTCACCTCTCTCAGGAATTCAAGAACGCCACAATTGACACGGTGACATAGAGTCGTTCTGCAGGCTATAGACCACGTGCAACAGCCCTGGGGCCTCCACGACAGTTATTTGGCTGTTTTCCCGTTGATCTGCCTTTCCCTCGGGCGTATAATCACTTCTATGGTTGTAAAACCAAAATGCCTATCTGTTCAGGAGACTGGTCGCCGCCGGCCAAGTGTACTTCGAGATCTCGATGCTCGACGGGATCGGGGCGTTTCCAACCTGCTGAGCTGTGTTCCCGTCGACCGGATTTTGTTCGGTTCTCACTTCCCTTTCTTCATTCTCGAGGCCGCCGTCCTGAAGCTGAGGGAATCCGAACTCCTTCCGGCTCAGGTGAAATCTATCCCGCGCGAGAACGCGGAACGTCTGTTGAGAGCGCTTTGACCGAGTATTAGCCATAAGGAGACGCAGTCTGATGGACGCAGCAAGCGAATACCGTTATCACCGACTGACCTGGCCGGAGATGAACGACGCCATCGCAGCGCAGAAGGTAGTCATCCTGCCGACAGGATCCATCGAACAGCACGGTCCCCACCTCCCGCTGCCCCCGGTTTCGTACGGGCTAAATCGGCACCATATCGATTTCCCCGGGACGATCCATATCGAACCCGAGGTATTCATCGATTTCTGTCTTTGTATTACTAAGAGCGTGGCCTACCACGGCTTCGAGAAGATCTTGATCGTCAACGGCCACGGATCCAATTCGGCGCTGGTCGATCTGGTCGCGCGAAAAACAGTGCTGGAGACGAGCTCCC
>SMTZ1_10025885_pt1 | contig 11469 bp, 11 predicted proteins | sample DeeMarSWOR136_30_FD_25667 | JGI IMG/M metagenome (IMG submission 25667)
GTAAGGTGATAAGCTGATAAGCGAGAACGGTTATTCGTTATAAGTTATGAGTTATTAGAAAAGAGAGCGAAGAGAGCTGGCCCCAGTTGAATCCTACTTTGGAGGTCCACTTCGTGGCCCCAGGGAAATGGCTGGCTCCAGCAGATTTCACGGGGTAAAAATTCCACAGGGTGAACAATTCAACCCCGGTGAAATAGTGCTGATGCAATTTCACAGGGCAGGCGGGGTAAAGAAGCTAGGAGGCTGGAAAGTTGGGATGCTAGGGATTGGAGTGGCTAATCATCATCAGACAAGGACTCTGCTGCATCCAATACCTCAGAGGCAAACCGGGCGTCCGCTATGGAGGGAGCGATCCGTTGACTCAAGTTCACCATGAGGGCAAGATCTTCTCTTCGAAATCCATAGGGTCGCTTCAGCGAGTCCACATAAATGGCCCCCAACACGTCCGAACCGAAAACCAACGGGACACACAATACAGACTCAATTTTTAACAGTTCCAGCGTGTCCGCAAAGTCACTTGGTTCGGTCTTCGCATCGGATACGAGAACCGGTTTTCTGCTGCTTATGACCCGATGGACCACATCGCCGCAGAACACCGTGGAGGCGTAATCGCCAGGTTTGTTCGATTTGTATATGATCTCTGTAACCTGTTCTGTTTCAGGATCTACCAGGACAAAAACACCCCTGTCTATTCTTTTGAGAAGATCGAATATGTGAACGAGGATTTTTTCCAGCATCTTTTTCAAGGGGAAATCTTCAGCCAGGACACTGGACACCTTGTAGAGAAATGTCAGTTTTCTTACCGCGGCCCTGTCTCGTTGCATGTCGAGGGTGCGGCTGAATTCATTGGTTTCGTCGACAAGCTCGATCGAATCAAGAAAAGGCGTCATCTGTTCTTCGCACCCCAGGCCAATGCAAATCACGGTTATTCCGATGGCTATGGGAACCCCCTCTCTTATTTCCACTTCTTCACCGGGGGTTATAAAACCGCCATGAACGAAAGTCCCATTTCGACTTTTCAAATCCCTGACGAGATATTTATCCCCCCTCCTGGCAATCCTCAGGTGTTTGCGGGAAACCGTCTTGTCCGTGAGCCGGATCTCATTATCCAGGGAGCGTCCCACAAAGTTGACCCCCTCTCTTAGTGTGAATGACTGGCCTATTTCAGGTCCGTTCAAAATATAGAGTTTACTCATGGCATGTACGCTCCGCAAATTGCCGACCCTGAAAGGGTGTCAAGATATCTCTCACAGAGTTCCCAGAGCCGAAGAGCTATTCGAATCACGAAAGCACGAAAATACGAAATTAAGACAGGATGAACAGGATTCCACGGATTAAAGAAATTCCACAGACCATAAATCGGGAATGCATTAGAGATCGCTCATAAGTGGCTTGAAGAAGCTACCACGGATTGGAACAAGCTCACTTGTTTCTAATCCGTGAAGCTTTTCAAGCGCCTTGATGCGCTTCATCAAGGCCTCCCTGCGCACTTGTGCGCGGGGAGCTCCCGAGCGATCATCCATCCTCTTTTATTTTATCCGTGCGATCCGCGTCTTTCGCATAGCGGGACCCGTGTCCAATGTTATTCTCCGTGAACTCCTCCCGGGCGTAGGCCCTATGGGCCGGAGGCTTTGTGCTCTAGCGAAACCGTGCACGTCTGTGGGGAAGCCCCCGGGGATGGGTTTTGAAAATGACTCACTTTATGTGCTTTGAGAACCAAATCCATGGTGACATAACCGCCAGACTGACCCGTCTCAAAGTGGAAGTATCCGTGCGTGGCGCATTACCAAGCAGGGGAAACTTTCTCGATTTCATCCTTATGGAACTCGCAAAGCCACTCAGTGCACCCACGTTCGTCTAATCGCTCCACAAGATAACGATCCTGGCTCTTTCGTCTGACGACTATTCCTATCTGTCCGATTTTAGGCATGCTTGGCGGATCGTAACTGGAGGAATAGAGGCGGTCGTTAATCGGTTCGCTGATGGTCACGATGCGCACGGCACTATACTTGTTTAAGCGATGCATGGCTTTTTTCCCTTCTAAGAAGTTACAAGGCCTTCAAGCGTTGAAACTCGCAAACTATCCCGCACTCTTCCCCAAATTCGTTTTCTGTGAGACTGAACAAGCTATGAGCTTCCTGGTGAATTGCTCCTATTAGATTCGTAAAAACTATTCTCTGCCCGTTGAGTCCTGCAGAGCGGGGAAAACGACTCAATCCGTATTATGGAATGGACCTGTTCAGGAGGTTGTGATTGTATTTCGCCTTGGAGACAGGGAATGTTGGAGAGAGACTGGTGCTCTTATTCCCATACTTATGCGCCTTCAAAGTACATGGCATTGTCGATATGCAGGCCAGCCCGTCTGCCCAGATCGGTGAACAAAGAAAGGTCTTCCCTTCGAAATCCATAGGTCTCTTTGAGCGAGTCCACATAGATCAACCCCCTTGTTTCTGAACCACTCACTATGGGCACACACATGACAGATCTAATTGAGGATAGTCTGAGAGTTTCCTTCATTTCTGCCTGGTCTTCCACATCAGGGTCCGGCAATAAAAATCCTCGACCCTCCGATATAACTCGGTCCACCACGTTCTTGTTGAACCCCACAGGCAGGGTATCGCCTGGTTCTCTGAATCGGTATACCACTTTTCTAAATTCCCCGGTCTGCGAATCAATGAGGATAATGCAAGCCCTGTCAATTTTTCTGAAAAATTCAAAAACGTAGTCCAGCACTTCCTCTAAAATCACCTCTAAATCCGGTCCTCGCGTCAAGAGGTGGGAAACCTTATAGACGAGTTCCAGAATTTTCTGGGTGGTCATGGTTCCGTGCTCTTTGAACACCCCGCTATTCTTACTGATTTCATTAGAAAGGCCAATTGAATCCAGAAAAGGCATGACACGGTCCAGGCAACGTCTACCGAGACAAATAACACTCATACCCATAACGACTGGAGTTCCCTTACTTATCTCAAGTCCAAAGCCGGGACTTATCCTTTCGGGACCGATGAAGGTGCCGTTTTTGCTTCCCATGTCTTCAATGAAAAATCTATTCGCTCTCCTGATGATCCTCAAATGCTCGTAAGAAACGGCGGGGTCGTTCACGCGAATGTCACTGTGAGGGGATCGTCCTATATAGGTGAAATCATCTTTCAGTCGAAAAGATTGATTCTTGTCTGGTCCAGCCAAAATATAGAGTCTCGTCATGGCGGTTTCTTTTTGAACGCAATGGATTGTGGCTCTAAGCGTCAAGTCAACTGAGCGAGAAGCGGTCGTGAATTTTAATTATATCCGTCTATGAGCCACCTCCTCAATAACCCAAAACCCCTATTCATCACTAGGTAGAACTACTCATACTTTCAACTGTGCGTGCTGCAGACCCACCTTACGAAGGCTTTTCGTACCAGGACCCTGGAAATCTTTCTCGTATCCTGACCGGGTGACTGGAGATTGTAAATCCTGGATGCCGAAATGACGCCTGTGTGACAGACGACACAGATCCTCGCAAAATGTTCTATTTAAGGTGGGGAGTCGTATGGATGCGTATGTCTGTAAACGGGTGGGTCTGAAAGGAGGGGAATGATCAAATAAGCCCTTCCTGAACGGCATATCTCACGAGGTCAGCGGTCTTTTTCAATTTCAGCTTTCTCATAATATTTGCCCTATGATTTTCAACGGTGCGTACGCTTATGCTTAGAAGCGTTGCAATTTCATTGTTTGATTTCCCTTCACTGACCATTTTCAGGACCTCTCTTTCACGTGTGGTCAGTGATTCCTTAGGGATGGGTCTTTTTCCCTGGTATATTTGAGAGAGATCTTCTGCCAATTCCCCGGCCAGGATGCGGGTCACATAAGTCTCCCCATTGCGAATCTTATCTATGGCCGACAAAAGTTCCACATCCGAATCCTCTTTTAGAAGATATCCATCAGCCCCTGCGGAAATGGAGTGATAAAGGTACTCCTTGCTGTTGTGCATGGTCAGGATCAGCACCTTGGTGAGGGGATGGATCATCTTGATCTCGCGCGTGGCTTCTATGCCCCGGAGATTTGGCATGGTGATGTCAATAATAGCCATGTCAGGCGCCAATTCCTTTAGGAGATGGAGAAGTTCGAGACCGTCTCCCGCCTCTCCAACCACCTCCACATCCGGCATTCGCTCAATGAGAAGCTTCATACCTTCCCGAAAAAGGAGGTGATCATCGGCTAACACGACACGGTAATTTGCCACTATTTCTTCCTTGCCTCCTCCATCGGGATCGTCAAGGTTATTCTGGTGCCCTCCCCCACTCGGCTTTTGATTTCAAGCGAGGCTCCGAGCATACGGGCACGTTCCTCCATGGCATCCAATCCCAAACCCTTTTCAGGAGAATGTGAGGACCTGACCTTATTCAGATCAAACCCTTTCCCGTCGTCTTCAATAATAAGAGTGATATATCCCTCATTTTCTTTCACAGCAAAGGAGACGTGCTCCGCCTCTGCGTATTTACCAATATTGGTCAGGGCCTCCTGAGAAATCCTGTAAAGATTTGTTTGTGCTTCCTTTGGGAACAGGTCATCGATGTTGTCGATGTCAAAGGATGTCACAAGGGAATACTGTTTCTCAAAATTCTCTGTCAGCCATTGAAGTGCTGATGTAAGGCCAAGGTCTTCGAGTATGGATGGACTCAGGTCTCTGGAAAGCCGCCGTACATTTTCGATAATTTCGTCTATATAGCGGCTTGTCTCTTCACATTCCTCATGCAGGGATGACTGGTCAATTTGCAATTTGCTCTGAACAGATCTTACGCGATGTTTTAAAAGGGCAAGGGCCTGCCCCAATTCATCATGTAATTCTTTTGAAAGTCGCATCCGCTCCTTCTCTTGGGCCTTCATGAGTTGAAAAGACAAGGATCGAAGCCTCGTCTCAGACTCCCGGAGCGCCTCCTCAGCCTTTTTCAGATCGGTTATATTATGGGCCACAACCATCGCTCTCTTCGGCTTTCCTTTTTCGGAGAACACTTTCGTGTTCACAAGTGCCCAAAATTCTGCGCCCCCTCTCCCTCTGAGTTTGTACTCAACCGTGTCCGGAATTTCTTCGCCAGCGAGCATCTTAGCTAACCGCTCCGAATAGAGCTTGCGATTGTCTTCAGCCACGAAATGGATAGGGTCCGAAGCCTCAATTTCCCCTTTCGTATACCCCAGTTTCTCATACAATATGTCATTCAAAGCCACAAGCCTCTGCTTCTCGAAATCAAATTCAAAAATACCGGCAGGGGCGTACTTGACGAGCTGCCGGTATCTTTCTTCGCTCTCCCGAAGGGCCTCCTCCACCCGCCTGCGCTCCGTAATGTCCCGGGCTAAGGCATGGAAGCCCAAAATACGATCATTTTCGAAAATTAACTGGGCACGCTGCCCCAGCCATATCTCTTTTCCACTTTTTGTTAGGATGGGAAATTCATAATATGTACTGGGAAGCCTCTCCTTGAACTGTGACACGTAGAATTTCTCTGTGTCCTTGCGATAATCGGGGCGTATTAAATCCAGGTAATGCCTACCGAGAAGATACTCGGGCGGATACTCGGTGGTCTTCACGGCGATCGGGTTGAAAAAGGTTAAGTGTCCTCTCTGATCCGTCTTATAAATGATGTCCTTAAGGCTTGTTCTACCCGCTTTTGTTCAGAGATGTCTGTCACTATCCCAAGGATGGCGCTCTCCCCTTCATAATTCATCAATTTCGTCGTTATTATGGCCTCAATTCTTTCCCCCCCGTTTTTGACCAGGGTATATTCATAGGGCTCCACCTCTTTACCATCCATATGCATTTTAAAGGCTGACTGCACTCTTTCGACGGATTCTGGCGCTATGAGGCATAAAAAGTCAAAATCTGACGAATAAAATTCTTCTCTCTTATATCCCATAATTTCTGCGCAACCCTTATTGGCGTAAACGACTTTCCCTTTCTTGTTGATGAAAATCATGTTTGGAGACTGCTCCGAAACGGTTCTGAATTTCTCCTCGCTCTCCCGAAGCGCCTCCTCAGCCCGCTTGCGCTCTTCTATTTCCAATCTCAACTGCTCATTGGCTTTCTCAAGATCCGCAGTACGTTCCTCCACCCGCTTTTCAAGTTCGTCACGGGCCTTTATGAGAGATTCCTCGGCGCCCCTTCGCTGCAGAGCTACTGCTGCCTGATGTATGAATGTCTCTACGATATCCTTTCCCTCCAGCCCACGGCTGCCTCGACGCGTAATGATCATGGCACTGCCAAACAGTTCTCCTTTATTCGCAAATCCTATCCCATAGATGTCACCGAAGTTGAGAAGGTCCTCAATTTTGCCGCATATTGCGGCCGGTATTTGGCCAAAGGAAAGCTCGTACAGTCCCGGGGGACCTGGGACCAGTTTACCCTTGGCCAGTTGAGACCTTGCCTCTTCATCCGTTATTGGAAATGACATGCCCACAGGATTCCTTCCAATGAGTTTGAGAACGGCCTTTAAATACTTGCCGAGGCCTTCGACGGCGCGGGTGCAGAGGGAGTCTGTTTCTTTATCGTATGAGTTGATGACGATCACACAATCACCAACCAGTTCTTTGAGCCTTTTCCCTATAAGCTGATAAATAGCGGAAATTCAACGAATTCCGTCGAGGTTCTTGACAAAAAGCCTAGACCCCGGGTGTACTTTTGAAGGACCTCATCATCTCGCTTGCGATCGGCTATCTCCCGCTCTAACTCTTCGACCCTTCTTTGCAAGTCTTCATAGGTTGGTTTTCCAGTCATCAGAAAGTCTCCCTATCCTCCTAAGAAGCCAAAAGCCTTAGTTTAAACAAAGCGGCTCAGACTGTTAGGGTTTAAATCTGTTTTTGACCCGGGCACTCTTCCTTTACTGAGGAGAAAGAAACCACGACAATATATAAAGTCAATTTATAATACGCTAAATGGGTCTTTATTCAAAAAGAGGAAAAATGTCAAAAGGGCTTTTCTCCAGTTGTGAATAAAATGGGGGACGCCCTTTGGGATTGAATATTGACGATTGCCGATTGGAAGTAGCCTGGAGCATGGAGCATAGAGCATAGAGTGACTAGTGACGAGGAAAAAAGGGAAGGCTGAGGGATTGAATATTGACGATTGATGATTGACCCGAAGCGGGACACAGAGGACCGAGGACAGAAGACTGAAGCGGGGGAGCTTGGAGGCTGGGAGGCTAGGCCGCTATAAAGCCGATAGCAGACTTCGGGAGTCAGAGGGGGTTGATGGCGCGATGAGGCATACCCGGCGGAATCGACGTGCGCCTTGCCTGGCATAAAGAGGGTATCGAGGAGAAGGACCGGGTGTCGGGAAGAATGCTGCGATTTTTCTAATTGTTTTGTTTCACGGCCTGCAGCCTGTTCCAGCCTTCCATCTCTCTCTTGGCTGTAATATGGTAGCCCAGCGACTCGACTAACCGGGTCACATCTTCGCTGATCTGTCCGGCCTTAACCTCTAAGCTCAGTTCGGGCTCATCGAGTATTTCCACGATCTTTTTGGTGTAGCTGACGACTTTACACATTTCCGTTCCTGGATGCAAATGATTTTGATGAGGATGTTGATTGGGAAGCCAGGAGGCTAGGAGGCCACCCGCCTTCGTCAGTAGACTACGGCGCGGCAGGGAGGACGGAGGACAGGACCGGGGAAGCAGTAATAGTTATTGGTTATTAGTTATAAGTTACTAGAAAAAGATTAAAACACCAGAGAGTTGATTAGCTGATGGTTGGCTGCCCAGAGTTATAAATTATGAATAAATGTATTGTCTTTAAACACGTTGTTTCTCTTTTTTATTGGGTTTTCTTTTTTCCTTTCTTGGAATACTTTGCGGCCTGCTCCTTGACTTCAATGCCCAACCCAGTTAAATGAGGGATGAATCCCTCCATCCAGCCCTATGTCAGATATGTTATTTGCCATATATTCTACTTTGGAGCCCAAAAGATGACCCTTGCAAGCCTGTTCTGGTTCATTGTACCGCCGCTCTTCTTTGTGGCTGCGGCGGTGGCCTATTACATGATGACCGGCCCAAAGAACGACAGAAGGAGCTGATGCCATGAGCCTCTACATGAGCTTCGGCCTCTACCTCCTGGTTCTCGTCTCCATTGGGGTGGTGGCCTACGGCCGGTCGCACAGTCTGGACGACTTCGTGCTTGCGGGCAGGCGCCTGGGAGCTTGGGTCGTGGCCATCAGCGCAAAGGCCTCGGACATGAGCGGCTGGCTCTTGCTAGGTCTTCCCGGTCAGGCATTTGCGGGGGGCGTCAGCATCGTCTGGGCCGCCATCGGCTGCACTGTCGGCACCTTCTTCAACTGGACCGTCCTGGCGGGCAGGCTCAGACGCTACTCCGAACTCCTTAGGGCCATCACCATCCCGGATTTCCTGGAGTCACGTTTCGGAGGACAGGCGGGGGTGCCTATCAGGATCATCTCCCTTGCCGTTGTGGTTGTCTTCTTTACCCTCTACATCGCGGCCCAGTTCAAAGCGGCGGGCAAGACCGTCTCGGTGACCTTTGGCATAAGCTATCATCAGGCCGTGATCGTAAGCGCTTCGGTCATCATCCTCTATACCATGCTGGGCGGTTTCTTCGCCGTGGCCTGGACTGATCTGCTCCAAGGCCTCCTCATGGTGGTGGTCGTCGTGATCCTGCCCATCATAGGGGTTATCAGCCTCGGCGGATTTGCAAAGACGGCAGATGCGGTTCTGAAGGCCGGGCCGGACATGCTGAGTGTATCGGGGGGCAAGATGGGCTGGGAGTTGTGGGTCAGCCTGATCATCGGGAACCTGGCCTGGGCCCTCGGCTATCCGGGCCAGCCGCACATCGTGGTCAGGTACATGGCCATCAAGAAACCCGAGGAACTCCGCAAGGCCGCACTCATCTCGGTGGTATGGGTTGTGCTGGCGCTCTGGGGCGCCATGTGCGTGGGTCTCATTGGCGTGGGCATCCTCGGTCCCGGAGGTCTGAGCGATCCCGAAACCGTGCTCGTGGTCCTGGCCCAGGACTTCTTTCCCGGTTGGCTGGCAGGAATTGCCATATCGGCCATGGCAGCAGCCATCATGTCCACAGTGGACTCACAGATACTCGTGCTCACCTCTGCCGCGGTCGAGGACTTCTACAGGCGGCTTATCAACAGGGCGGCTCCCGATAGGCTGGCCTTAATGCTGAGCCGAACCATAACCCTGGCCATCGGCCTGCTCGCGATCATCGTGACCTGGAACAGCGAGAGCGGCGTCTTCAAGTTCGTGCAGTACGCCTGGGGCGGCCTGGCTGCGGGCTTCGGGCCTGTGCTCATCATGTCTCTGCGCTGGAGGCGGACGACCGGCTGGGGGGCCGCAGCAGGCATGGCCGTGGGTTTGCTCACGGTGATCATCTGGCACAATGTGCCTGCCCTGGCCGCGCTCGTATGGGAGCTCGTGCCTGCCTTTCTCTTTAGCCTGCTGGCTATCGTTGTTGTGAGCTGGCTCACCGGTCCCCCGGGGGACGATGTTATCGAGCAGTTTGAAAGGTCGTTGCAGTGAGAGGGCGAATGGGGAAGCATTTGGGATTGAATATTGACGATTGAAATGAAGCATGGAGCAGCCGCCTTCGTTAGGAGACTACGGCGCGGCAGGGAGGACTGATGACAGATAACTGAAGACAGAAAACAGAAAACGGGTCAAGCCCTTCGGCAGGCTCAGGGCTGGCAGACGACGCAAGACTGAAGCGAGGAGGCCAGGAGGCCAGAAAGCTGGGAAGCAGGAATAGTTATTCGTTATTAGTTAGAAGTTATTGGAAAAACAGCGATGAGGGTGAAGATAACATATTGACATAATTCGGAAAAATTTTTTATTTGATTTTTTACCTACCGGTAGGTAAAATAATTCTTGACGTGTTGATCTTTTGACATTAAATTTCATTCTGAACGGCAGAAAAGGGGTTTGATCCTTTTGAAAAGTGAATCTCTAAAGAAAACGAACGGAGCGGACGCCAAGACACGGCTCATGGAGGCCGGCATCGCCCTCTTTGCGGAACAGGGATACGCCAGCACCTCGGTCAGGGAAATCGTGGCCCTGGCGGGCGTGACCAAGCCGGTCCTTTACTACTATTTCGAGAGTAAGGAAGGACTGTTCCAGTCCATATTGAACCACGCCGACGTGCTTCAGGGGGAGATGCTAGCGCATGTCCTTGAGCGCCCCGGCACAACTTTGGAACGCCTCAGTGAACTCTATCGCATGACCTATGAAGGCGTGGTCAGGTACAAGAGCCTTTTTAAGTTGATTTACAACCTGATCTTCGGACCTCCTCAGGGTGCCCCCTCGTTCGATTTTGATCGATATCAGCGCCGCATGGTGGATGCCATAAGGGCCATCTACCTGGAAGGCAGGATGAAAGGAGAAGTGGTGGAAGCCGAACCCGAGGAGGTGGCTATCCTTGTCCTGGGTATCCTCAACTTCTGCTTCCACCTGGAGCGCGTACATCCCGAACTCTCAGACCCGATGCGCCCGGAGCGTCTTTTGCAACTGGCCTTCCAGGGTCTGAGGCTACAGAGAGAGAGTGGTCAATGAGACAGATTTCCGTGTTACTGGCATTTATTCTGGCCGTTTTTATGATGGGTATGACCCTTGGCGGCTGCGAACGTTCCGAAAGTGATGCACAGTCCCGGAACTCCCGTAACAATACACCTGCGGTCCGGGTCTCTATCATGGAAGTGCAACCCTCGCCCATGCGGGATATTCTCATCCTCCCTGGTGAGACAGAGGCATGGCAGGACGTGCGGGTCGGCGCAGACATGGCAGGCCAGGTGGAGTGGATTGGTCCGCGGGAAGGCGACGTGGTCAAAAAAGGGGATCTCATGGTTAAAGTGGATGTCTCGGGCCTCAGGGCCGCCCTGGACCGGGCCCAGGCCGCTTTCGACCTGGCCGAAGAACTCTACCGGCGTCGCCAGCAGCTCTACGATGGCAAGCTCATCGCCAAAGAGGATCTGGACCGCAGCATGACCGAGCGAACCCTTGCCCTCGGCAATCTCAGGCAGGCCAAGGTGGAGTATGAACGCGGTTTTACCCGGGCTCCCATTGACGGCGTGGTCAACTATCTCTTTGTGGACCAGGGTGAGTTCATAGACAGGGGCAAGCCCCTGCTGGATCTGGTCAACGTGGACAAGATCAAGATCCACGTGAACGTCCCTGAACTGGATCAAGACAGGCCAGACGACCCTGGTCAGGGTGGATGCCTTTGCGGACCGGCAGATGACCGGGACCGTGGACTTCGTGGCCTACAAGGCCGACCCCGCCACCAAGACCTTTCTGGTCAGGGTCCTTGTGGATAACCAGGGCCATGAAATCAGGCCGGGTATGATTGCCCGGGTCGCCTTTCTGCGTCGGGTCATACCCGATGCCCTGTCTGCCCCGCTCTTTGCCCTGGTGGACAAGGGGGGCGAACGCCTCCTTTTTGTGGAAAAGGATGGCGTGGCCCATGCCCGCAACGTCTCCCTGGGCATCA
>SMTZ1_10011737_pt1 | contig 11468 bp, 10 predicted proteins | sample DeeMarSWOR136_30_FD_25667 | JGI IMG/M metagenome (IMG submission 25667)
TCTTACCTATGAATGACTTGGGTGGAGCCAGTTCAATGATCCCGTATCCTTCCATAAAAGGCATATAATCGAGCATATTAGGATTATGCAATCGCTCTGCTATCGTGAACGCTAGGTCTTTCTCAGGGAAAAAAATCTCATTCGCACCCACCTTAAGAAGTATTCTTCCGTGATCCTCTGTAATAGCCTTTGCAAGAATATTCTTAACGCCTATATCCTTCATATTAAGTGTGGTGAGTATGGAATTGCCTAAAACAGAGCCTATACACACAACGACCGTGTCCATGTCTTTTAATCCCAATGATTCCATTGCCTTCCGATCAGTTGCATCTGCGATAATTGCCTGACTTACCTGATCCCTCAATGCATTGACAAGATGCGGTACCTTATCGATAATCAGCACTTCATGGCCTTTTTTATAGAGGCTTACGGCCAGATACTTCCCGAAATTACCTACACCTATAACGGCAAATTGTTTCATAATCATCATCCTATCATAATATTTTCTTCAGCGTAATAATAATCAGGAGCGGTTGTGCGACTTACCGCCATAGCAACAACCAGCGGACCAAGTCTCCCTATAAACATAACCGCAACAATCACAAGTTTTCCAGCAGCAGAGAGCATGGCTGTTATTCCGGTCGAAAGTCCTACTGTCCCGAAGGCACTTACAACCTCGAAGAAGATTTCAATAAATTCTTCGCGAGTAAGAGTTGTCGAGCCTCCATCGGATTCAGCTATCAACATCACCATAGTGCCTATAATAACTACAAGCATACTCACCATTGTGACACTGAGTGCCCTGCCTACGCTTTCCTGGGAGATGGAACGGTTAAAAATTTCGGGTTTTTCAAACCCTTTAAGCCTAGAGAATCCAAGTGAAAAAAGACATGCTGCCGTGCTTGTCTTTATGCCACCACCGGTTGAGCCCGGAGATGCACCTATGAACATCAGGAGGATCATAAAAAATAGGACCTCATTAGCCATATTACCTATAGGCAATGTATTAAATCCTGCCGTCCTAGTGGTTACAGACTGGAAGAACCCGGCTAGAAATCTTTCAGGCAGACGAAGAATGGAAAGGGTATTCCCCCATTCCATAGCTGTTATTAATAGCATCCCTGAGATGATCAAAATGGATGTGACCGAGAGGACGATCTTTGAGTGAAGGCTCAGACGGGAAAGGGTGCGCCTGGACAGAGGTCTCTTCCTTCTTAGTTCGCTTAAAACAAAAAAGCCTATCCCCCCCAGGATGATCAATATACAAATAATTATATTAAATCCCCATATGTTCTGATATTTAATAAAACTGTCCGAAAAAAGCACAAAACCGGCATTACAGAAGGCACTCACAACATGAAAGACGGAGAAGAAAAGAGCCTCGGTAAAAGATCTCTCCGGAAGAAAATAAAATATAAGCAGGACCACGCCAACACCTTCAATCGTAAAGGTAAATAAAATTACATCCTTGATGATGGATTTGAAATCAATCATCCCGTCCAGATTAAATGTGTCTTGTACTGCTGTTCTGCTTTTCATAGCAGGTCTTAGCCCTGCCATAACCATAAACATTGTTGACAGGGTCATGATGCCAAGACCTCCTACCTGTACTAATATAAGTATTATAACCTGGCCAAATATTGTGAAATAACTTCCCGTATCAACCACAGTGAGTCCTGTGACGCACGCCGCGGAAGTAGCGGTAAATAAGGCATTAACAAATCCTATACGATGCCCCGCTACTGATATTGGAAGCATAAGCAAGAACGTTCCGAGTAGGATAAATAATACGTATCCAACAACAGAACTCCTGGAAGGACTATTTAAAAAGAGTCGTTTTAATTTCATGACTAACAGTTATATTTTATCCTGTTTGCCAGGTACTTTTTCCTTGACCATATATCTAACGGTAACGCTATATTTTGAGCCGCTTTTTAGTTTTATCGATGGATCACCGAGGACAAGGCCTACAATCAATTCTCCAGACCTGTTAACTCCGTCAAGGGGAACTTTTTCAGTATAGATTGTTGATACATCCTGGAGAACAATACTCCTTCCGGTAATTTCCACATCAGGTGGTTCTATTATTACGTCTGAGATAGTAATATTTTCTGGAAGTTTTCCTGTCCAGTCTATCTGTACGGGAACCCTTTTCTCTACGGATTTATCAAGGGTCACTTCAACATAGGACGGCTTAATGTTTTTTAGAAACACGCCTGGAGGTAGGGATACATTCTTCTCTGATATCAAACACGTATTGATACCGGACAGCCTATCGCTCAGATCAACCGTCAACTTGACATTTTCAGCTTTTACTGATTTAAGGAGTGTCCCAGATCCGCTGAGATCAAGGCGTATAGTATTAACGGATGTATCATATATTTCGAGGTCAGATTTGAGATTGGTATACTCAACAGGCACCTCAAGAGTAATCAGGGTATCAATACCCCTTGTAAAGCTTAACCATATACCTGTAGTGAAAATAAGAGAGACTATTGCCGCCAATATAAGTTTTGCCCTCTGTCTTTTCAGTAATCCACTATCTTCGGAATAAATACCCAGATGTCTGTTTATTATATCAGCTAGTTCCTCTTTTTTTTCTATTGAAAAGATCCCGGACCCTTTAGCAACAAGTACTTTCCCTCTCTCCTCTGAGACAACGATAACCAGAGCATCGGTTATCTCCGCCAGACCAGCAGCCGCCCTGTGTCGTGTCCCGTAATAGGAAGGGAGGTCCGTTCTTCTTGAAAGCGGAAGAATAGCCCCCACCTGGATGATCCTGTCGCCGCTGAGAATAGCTGCCCCGTCATGCACAGGATTATCAGGCCAGAATATGCTCGTAATCATCTCATTTGATATCAAACCAGATTAAAAACGGCTTCGGCAATGACATCACTCGGTGTCTTGATGGACTTGACGGTGAAACCCCACAGCAGTGAGCGTAGGTTTTTGGTCTGGAGTACTGAACGTATCTCGTTCCTGAATATGACGATAAGGATAATAGCAGCAACCGCTGTAAATCCCTGGATAGACCAACTCGTGACAATAAGCCCTAAGGAAAATGCAATCTTCTGCAAAAACCATAAAAAAAGAATTCCGATAAGGACCGTAAAGACATTTGTCCCTCTAAAAAGGATATATAATCGAAAAAGGATATAGCTGATAAGAATAATATCAACAACATCCTGCCACCTAATGAATGATGAAATCAAGTTACCCATTATTAATCCGTAATACTAAACCTAAGAATACAAAGAATATTGTCTTCGGTATCAACAATCTCTACACGCCATGGACCTTTATCCGTTTCTCGAGGCTCGATATAACTAAAGGTAGCCCATCGCGGAGGATTCAAGGTCAGCTTTTTTTTTGCACTGAGTTTATCCATAAAATAGTACTTATGATATATAGCGGTCTTTTCCAATACCGGGTCAAATTCCGTAAAGCACAGGATCCTTCCTAGATTTGAGGGAAATACGACTCCCGCGTTATACGGTACAAGATCCTTGATCTCTTCACACATAACGGCTTGTTTAAGTCTCAAATTCCCATTCTCAGCAGAGATAGAAAGGTCATCTTTATCCTGAGAAATAGTAGGATGGGGGAAACAAAAGATCAAGGTCAGGATTAATAATAAATAGGCTAAAATACTTATAATGACCTGAATAGATCTTACCTGACTTTCCGGAAGATGTCCTTCATTATTATATATAACGGAATATGCCATTATTTCACGTCCCCTCGCCTTTAATATGGTGTTCATTTAAAGAATAGCCTTTTCATAATAATCTTTTCAAGATCCAAGTATCTCTCTCGTTTTCTAGTGAATCTTTCTTCTACTTTATAATATATAATTGGATTCGAATTGATCAGGATTAAAAAATTACTATTATTCCTTCAATTTCATCTATATATTATCATAGATTCAATCCTGGATTTCAATCGATTTTATCGATTTAAAATAGCAGGATTGTTTCTTCCGAAAATTCTTTTGAATAGCATGTTTTAATTTACTCTGTAAATAAAGGGTGATATTCTTATTGGAAAATGTAAATTAAGTTCTAATTTACATGGAGAAGAGATGAGTAATAGAATAAAGGTCCTGTTTCTATCATCTGAGGTTACGCCATTCGCAAAGAGCGGAGGACTCGCCGATGTAGCAGGTGCCCTCCCCCTTTCATTGAAACGATTAAAGGTTGACGTGCGCATAGCCATGCCTTTTTATCGTGCTGTAATGGAAGGAAATTTTAAAAAAAGGGTACTCATTAAAGATCTGGTTGTTCCTCTTGGAGCAGAGAAACTCAATACTAATATCTATGAGACTCTTTTAGAAGATATCCCCGTATATCTGATTGAACGGGACGATATGTATGACAGGCCTTATCTATACGGGAACAAAAGAGGGGATTTTTATGATAATATTGAACGTTTTTGTTTCTTTTGCAACTCCGCGTTAAGATTGTCTGAGGATCTCGATTTCACTCCTGATATTATTCACTGCAATGACTGGCAGACAGGGATTGTCCCAGCCCTTTTAAAGGGCCCGTACAGGACATCGAGATCTCTTTTCAGCTCATCATCACTTTTCACGATCCATAATATGGGATACCAGGGCATATTTCCAAGAGAAAAGCTCCCAGTAACAGGGCTTCCTGAAGCGGGATTTTTCCATCCTGAAGGATTAGAATACTGGGGCAAGATAAGCCTTCTTAAGGCAGGCATCGTATATTCTGATGCTATCACAACAGTTAGTCCTACTTATGCCATGGAAATCCAGACTCCAGAGTATGGCATGGGCATGGAGGGCATCCTCAGGGAGCGCAGCAGTTCTCTATACGGGATACTTAACGGAGTAGACTACAATGAATGGGACCCATCAAGGGACAGCCACCTTGCATTTTGCTATTCAAAAAAGTCAATCTCAGGCAAGACCCAGTGCAAGGAAGCACTAATAAAAGAGATGGGGCTCGATCCTTCTATAAATAATTTGCCATTACTCGGTCTTGTTTCCCGCTTGGATAATCAGAAGGGCCTCGATATCCTGGTGAAAATCATGGATAATATTCTTAATCTGGACGTTGGTATGGTCATACTCGGTTCAGGTGATGAGGGCATCGAGAATGCCATCAGGAAAGCTGCGGACCATCATAAGGGGCGCATGGCAATATACATAGGGTTTAATGAACCCCTTGCCCATCGTATCATGGCCGGTATAGATCTCATTCTTATCCCTTCCAGATATGAACCCTGCGGGCTCACACAGATGTACGCCTTAAGATACGGGACGATCCCGCTAGTCAGGGCGACAGGAGGTTTAAACGACACTATCGAGCCCTTTGATGATAAAACGCTAAAAGGGAATGGATTTAAATTCGGCCCCTATGATACAAAGGCACTATTGGAACAATTAGAGCTAGCCATTCGTATTTTCAGGGATAAAAAGGTATGGAAAAAACTAATGGCTAACGGGATGAGCATAGATTTTTCATGGGACATTTCCGCAAAGGCTTACATTGATCTCTACAGATCGATCATGAAAAAATCAGTAAATAGAATTTCCTCATCTCTCAATGCCGATTATACGAGTTATTGAAATATCCTTTCGGTCTCCTATAAATTCGAAGGCGCAATTATCGTTATAAGCGCAGAGCTGCCCTAATTCTTATTATAAAACAATTTTCCAATTGTCGTAATTTTGTGTTAAAAATCAATCACTATTGATAATAACGCGAGACAATAATATATATGCCTTTCAAGCAACTTTGAATTTTAGTAAACAGCTGCGAGAAATACGTATTGCAGCCCTTTTGAGGTAAGTATGTGGTCCATCCTTGTTGTATCGGATAATAGCGAGGCCTTCCAGGTAATCCGTTCGTGCTATCCTTCGGAATCCAACGTCGATGAGGCTTCTAATAAAGAAGATGCGCTCGACAAACTTCAAAGAAGACGTTATGATTTCCTTTTTATTGATTTAGAAAAACTTAAAGGATCTGTCGAAGAAAATAGCTATAAGCCTACCATGCATCCACTATGGCATCTATATCCAACCCTTGAAATTATAGTCATGTCATCACAGGACAAAACCAGGGAAGCGGTAAGTGCAGTAAAAGAAGGCGCGAGCGATTATCTGATTTACCCTATCAAATATGATGAAGTGAAATATGTAATAGAAAGCATCCACGAATCGATTATTGTTCAATCCGAGCTCGATTACCTGAGAGGGCAGTTCTGGGAAAAGGATTCTCAAGAAATTATTAAGACAAAAAATCCAAAGATGAAGATTGTTTTTGATAAATTACGTTCTGTCGCTCCAACCATAAGCACGGTGATGCTCACCGGTGAGACGGGTACAGGCAAAGGTGTACTCGCAAATCTCATTCACAGCCACAGCAATCGCAGGGAAGCTCAGTTTATAAGCGTCCATTGCGGTGCCATTCCGGATACCCTATTGGAAAGCGAACTTTTCGGGCATGAAAAAGGGGCCTTCACCGGGGCTGTAAGGAGGAAACTTGGCAAGTTTGAGATTGCAAGTGAAGGGACTATTTTTCTGGATGAAATTGGCACAATTACTCCTGCAGCACAGATTAAGCTCTTACAGGTCCTACAGGACGGGACCTTTCAACGAGTAGGTGGAGAAGTGACTATTAAGTCCGACGTCAGGGTCATCGGCGCAACAAATATGGACCTGAAGAGGATGTGTGATGACGGACATTTCAGGAAGGATCTGTACTACAGGTTAAATGTATTTCCGATTGAAATCCCTCCTCTGAGAGAGAGACTTGAAGATATCCCTCATCTTACTAAGACATTTCTGAAAAAGATGAATAGGATTAATATGAAGGATATTAAAGACGTGAGTCCACGAGTAATGGAAGCGTTTCAGAACTACATATGGCCAGGTAATATCCGTGAGCTGGAAAACCTCCTCGAAAGGGCATACATACTTGAAACATCCTCAGTACTACAGCCCGAAAGTTTTCCAAGCGAGATCTTCGAATCCCAGGTTCCTTTATCAAGCATATCTTATTCTGATTCCAATAAACTGGCCGAGGTCCGACATAAAGCTATAGAAAATATCGAGAGACATTATCTCAAACGACTTATGGAAAAAAACAGAGGCAGAATAAAGGAATCGGCAGAGGATGCCGGCATTACCACACGGCAACTGCATAAATTATTAACAAAGTATGGTATTCGAAAGGAGGAATTCAAATTACCCCAGCATCGCTCCCACATATCAGAATCTTAAATTCCGTTATTCTAATTATCAGAATCTTAAATTCCTATTCTTTAAATTTCCTAAAATTTCCAAATAGTTAACGTGTGAATAATACACGAATTCGGCACTAATTTTGGCGAATAATTCTTACTATTTTAATAATTAGGCCGTTGTATTTAAAAATCTTCTCTATTATATCCATAAATATCAATAAGTTATATTTTTGGCATATGCCTTGCTATTAATTATAGATAATTGTTTCAGATAATCCTCTTGATGGTAAAAAGGCTATTTAGTTTTCTTAAAGATTGACATTTCTATGGGAATTAAAAAATACAATAAAAAAAAGGGGAGTCCTAATTCGGAATATGAAGAGATAATTATTCGAGGGATCATAATCCCCGCTGGTTGGGATGAAAAAGGTAATATCATTGCCATTGCGGTATCTACTTTTGATGAGGATGTGTACCATATAGAGAATGATGACAGTGGGAGACAATTAATGCCCCTTATAAGGGAAGAGGTTGAAATCAAGGGCACAATAAGATACAAAGACGGCATCAAAAAAATAAGAGTTAACAAGCACACCACCAAAAAAGGAGAAGGACAGGAACCCGGAATTCCCCATATAGCCTGACCTTCAGACAGGAAGAGCGCCATCCAACTTTCTCACCCTGAATCAAGAGTGGGTAATCAATTATAAACTGATTTTAACTCATCATTGAGATATTAAGATAATGAATATTTAAAGATGGCATGAGAAGTAGAAGTATAGTATGATCAGTGATAAAAATGTCGCTTGAGCAATTGGATATCCGAACGCCCTCAATGATCGCTTATATAATCATTTCTTGGAGGAATATATGTTGGAAAAAGCAAGAAGTAATAAAAAAAGTAATCATAGGTTGAAGCCTGCCTTAATAAAAACAAGGGGGAAAAAGGCTCCAACCAAGCAGGATAAAAGCCAAGATTTTAAATCCAGATTTTTAAAGAAATTAACGGGGAAAAAGCAAGAGCTTGAAGAAACGATTAAACACCTGGTAAGCAGCCAAAAAGAGGATATGGGTAAGATATCCGTCGACAGTTTTATTGACGATCTGGATCGCGCTGATCGCGAAATTTCAGCGCAGACCTTTTACAAGTTGCTTGACAGAAAAAGCAAGGAACTGGAAAGGGTAAATTTCCTGATACGCAGGATTCAAAAGGAGCAGGATTTTGGCTTATGCGAAGAATGCGGCAGTCAAATTCCTGAGAAACGCCTTCTTATTATGCCGGAGGCTATATATTGTGTTCCATGTCAGAAAGAGCTGGAAAAAGTAGAGTTAAGAAAAAACATGTCTAAAGCACACAATAATACTGCACAGTGGAAAAAGGAATTTGAATCCAACACCAATGAAGATCTTGATGACGAAGGTTTCATTATTAAGCCAGATACAGAGCCTTCATCATTCACGGAAATGGATGAGGTTGAACTGAATGAAGATCAGCCCGAGCCACGGGAAAGTTAATCGTCTTGATGATATATTCAATAAATTAATGATACCACTCATTAGAAAACTTACATTATCAATCCTTCTGTTGGTCATTTCCTCCGGAAATATATATGGCAAAGAATTATACAGTTATACATCTCAAGAAAATCCTGTTAAAAAAAGCCTGGATGCTACCCTCAGCATTAAGGGGGATAAGAATCTCGGAACAGCTTTTTTCATATCCTCAAATGGTTATGCAATTACATGCAAACATGTATTGGAAAATGATCAAAATCATATAGCTATCCTGAATGACGGAAGCAGATATCCGATTGGCATAATATCAATAAATGAAAAATATGACCTAGCGCTGATCATGGTTATTGTCCATGAAAAAACGCCCTATCTATCCATAAGAGACTCCCTTACAATGACGCAAGGAGAAAGGGTTTTTGCGATCGGGAGTTCTCTTGAACTCCAGGCTGATATAACAGAGGGCGTGTTTACGGGGCTTAGAGAAAATATTTTAACAAAGGACAATGTGATTCAATTCTCATGCCCTACTAATCCCGGTAATAGTGGAGGGCCCCTTGTGGATGAACAAGGAGATCTGATCGGGGTAGTAAGCTGGAAGATAGTCTCACAAAACGGGATACCTGTGACAGGCCATGGATTTGCGATACCTTCGGACTATATAGCCAAGGAATATTATCATTATCTGGAATAAGGTTGTTTTCCATGACTTGCAGTTTCTAGCGCTTGATTTACATACCAGTCGATTTGCCGACATATCCCTCGTATTACCCTGACTTCCACAGCCTGTAAAGGAATCCTTGAGAAAAACCTTCTAATGTTCAACATCCAGCGTTCAGGATTTTGTGGATTTAAAAATCCGATCTTGGTAAGGATATCATTAAGATGGTTGTACATGCCCTCCAGTTCAAAACTGTTTGCAAGGCGTGGCACATTTACATCTGATATCTCCCTATTAGCCTGAAATATCTCATAACATATGATCATGACCGCCTGGGCAATGTTCAGTGAGGAAAACTTAGATGCGGGAATAGTAACGATAGTATGACAGAAACGCAGGTGATCGTTTGACAAACCCCGATCTTCCGGGCCGAAAAGTATTGCAACCCTGTTTTTCTGTGTTATTGAAACGAGGTTACCAGCTAAGCTTTTAGGGGTTACTAGAGCTGGTCTCATAGCACCCAGACGAGCAGTTGTCCCCACCACATACTGAAAAGTCCCAAGGGCCTCCCCCAGATCATTATATATTTCGATATTTTCAATTATATTAGTGGAATGTACAGTAGCTACCCTAGCAATACATTCAATGTCATATCTTTTTGGTTTGAACAGGATCAATCTCTGTATACCCATGTTATTCATGGCTCTTACCACTGCTCCTATGTTCTCTGGTATCTGAGGTTCAATAAGTATAATACTGATATTCTCCCTTTTTACCCCGCTTTCCATATAATATATCCCTCTTCTTTCATCCTATAATTTATTTTAAAAGAATCCTGCCACAATCTTGGCAATTTCACAATAATTAGTAGAATATAACGGATACCCTTTAAAGTTTTGCGCAAAGTAAAATTTCTCCCTTACTTGAACACGAGAGATTATATAAATTTAGATCATACTTTATCGGAAAAATTTGATATATGGATATATATTGGTAATTTCAAAGACGGTTTTGACAAATTAATCTTTTTGTTATATATAGTATATCATTTTAAACAAGCTATTCGCATATTTTTAACATTTCAATAAAACAGGCTTGAGCCATATTTTTTAATATATGGAAGTAAATGGACGTAATAGTTGAAAATCCAAGGAATATAGATCAGGCGGAAATTATTGTGGGCATACCCTCTTATAATGAAGCCGATTCCATATCTTTTCCCACCGACGTGGCAAGCCGTGGTCTTTCAGAATATTTCCCCGATAAGAGGTGTGTAATAATTAATGTTGACAATAATTCTCCAGACCATACAAAAGATGCTTTTTTAAATACACCTACAATAATCCCAAAGATATACATCTCAACACCGGAGGGTGTAAAAGGGAAAGGAAATAATTTTAAGAATCTCTTTGAGGCTTCCGTTGAACTCAATGCGAAGGCGGTTGTGGTTGTAGATGCTGATCTGAAAAGCATAACCCCGCAATGGATCCAATATCTGGCTGAACCTCTTTTCGCCGGATTCAATTATGTCGCTCCCATATATGTCCGTCATAAATATGACGGATCAATTACAAATCATATCGCCTACCCATTGCTTAGAACCCTATTTGGTTTAAGGGTAAGACAACCTATTGGGGGAGATTTCGGGTTTTCAGGAAGAATGGCAAGGGCATTTTTATCGGAAAAGCTTTGGAACGAAAGAATCGCCAACTTTGGTATTGATATCTGGATGACCTCCATTGCAATCGCAAGAAGATTTAAGGTCTGCCAGACTTTTCTGGGTTCTCCCAAGACTCACAGGGCCAAAGATCCGGCCAAGGATCTGGGACCAATGTTCACACAGGTAATAATGACATTCTTTGATCTTATGATAGATTTTGAATATCTCTGGAAGGATACCATAGAGAGTTGGCCTAGCAGCATCTTCGGATTCGGGCTGGGTGTGGAAGAGAAACCACCACCGGTTGATGTAAATACAGAGGCCCTTTACAAAAGCTTTATATCAGGTTTTGATAGATACGGAGAGCTTTGGGAAAGAGTCATTCCAAGTAAAGAGCTGATTGAGGTCAGAAAAATAAAAAAG
>SMTZ1_10006850_pt1 | contig 11467 bp, 10 predicted proteins | sample DeeMarSWOR136_30_FD_25667 | JGI IMG/M metagenome (IMG submission 25667)
ATCCTATTCAGAGAGGCGGCATATTAACCTCTGAAGCATATAAAGCGTTATTAGCTTATGGAGATGGATATAGTTTGTGTGATAATTGCTTGAAAGGGAGAATTGATAAAATTGAAAATCCCCCTGTTGTTGAATTTTTAAAAGATATGGCAAAATTTTTAAATATCGATAATATTATGCTAACAGGTGCAGCAAGAGATTCCAAGAGAATAATAATGGGAGTATTAGCTAAGAAATATCCTCAGCGAAAAACTGTTATAATTGATAGCCTTGCACATTATACAACATATTTAGCAATTGAACATAATAACTTAAATGTAAGCGAGGTCCCAAACTCAGGAGAATCCGAATTTAAAATAGTATCTAAAGATTACGAAGCAGTAATTAATCAAGTTATAGATAATGAGGGAGATCTACCCTTATTAGTATTGTTAACTCATGTCGATTATAAGTATGGAAATTATAATGATCCTAATCCAATCGGAAAAATTTGTCGCAAGTACAAAATCCCTTTCCTTTTAAATGGAGCCTATTCTGCTGGTACATTACCAGTAGATTGCAAAGATTTTCAAGTTGATTTCATCACTTGCAGTGGACACAAATCGATGGCTGCCTCTGGACCAATAGGACTTTTAGGATTTAAAGAGGAATTCCATGATGATATAATGAATTTATCACAAATTCAAGGGAATATCTCATCTAAATCTTTTCCAAGTAAAATCTGTAATGTTATGGGATGTCCGCCCGTCTATGGAGCACCTCTAATCACTCTCATGGCAAGCTTTCCTACTGTAGTCAAACGTACTCAAAAAGAGTATACAGATGAAGAAGCAAAAAAAATAAACTATGTGATTGATAAGATTAAGCATATAAAAGGCGTGCAGATAAACGGTAAATTGCCAAAAATTCACCCTTTAACAAATATAATAACGGAAGGTTTTGCAGAGGTTGCTAAAACCCATCCTAGAAGAGGATTTTTCGTGAGAGATGAGTTTAAAGAAAGAGGGATAATAGGCATGCTTCCAGGTATATCTAAGGACATGAAATTCAGTACATATGGTCTAACATGGGAACAAGTAAAACACTTTACAGACTCATTTTTAGCAATTGCTAAAAAATATAATCTGGTTTAATTAATTTGTAATAAATCCAAAAAAAAAGAGAAAGAAATAAAAATATTTTTATATTTTTTCAAAGATATGTATACATAAGGCAGCTTCTCCAGAACCAATATTACCGCCTCCATTTTCGGCAAGAGCTGTCTTTGGTTCTTTAACTTGTCTTTTCCCTGCCTCTCCTCGTAATTGGGTTACTAATTCAAAAATCTGTGCGAGCCCTGAAGCTCCAATAGGGTGCCCACGGGCTAGTAAGCCTCCACTAGTATTGATAGGAATTTTCCCGTCAAGTTCAGTTGCTCCACTTTCTACAAAAGGGCCACCTTCCCCAACCGGGCAGAATCCTATTTGTTCCATGATATGAAGCTCTCCAAATGCGGTTGCATCGTGAACCTCTGCTACATTTATATCTTCTGGTTTAAGACCCGACATTTCAAAAGCAGCTGCAGTTGCTCGTTTACAAATGGTATCACTTCTCCATGAGCCAGATTTTAAAATGGAAGCACGTACTAAAACAGCTCTATCTTTTAGAGTTGGATGTGCATTTAAAAATTGCTCTGAACAAAGAATAGCAGCTGCTGACCCATCTCCGATTGGGGCACACATTGCTCTTGTTAATGGAAATGCTACAACATAATCATTCATAACCTGTTCTACAGTTTGAGGGAATGTATATTGAGCCAAAGGATTCATTGTTGAATTATTGTGGTTTTTTGCGGCAATAACAGCTATCTGTCGCTGTGTAGTTCCATATTTTTTCATATGATTACGAGACGCCATTGCATAAAAATCCATAAACATGGAATGTTCTTTCTTTCCACTTTTTTGATCTCCACCCTTTTCTTTGGCTGCTTTTAGGTTCCCCTCTTCAATCTGCTTTTTCAATTGCGCAATCATTTTTCTCGTTCTTTCTACATCTGTTCCGGATATAAAACCAGCCATACTGCCCCCTCCACCGCTACTTTTTTTACCGTTCTTAGATGGCCTTTGAAAATACATTTTTTCTGTGCCTATTGCTAAAGTACAATCATATAAACCAGCTTTAACGGCTGTCCACGCTCCATGAAATGCTGTACTCCCGCTGGCACATGCATTTTCTACATTTGTAATAGGGATCTTGTCAACACCGTTTGCGCTAAGTGCTACCTGTCCTCGAATGCAATGTTGCATTTCAGACATCCCCCACCCAGAATTGCTGAACCAAGCAGCTTCAATATCTTTTTTTTTTAAATCAACATCTTTTAAAGCTAATTCAAGGGATTCTCCTGTCATACTTTTCATAGTTTTATCAAAATTTTTACCGAATTTGATCATGCCAACTCCTATTATGTAAACTTTATCACTCATAATTTTCACTTATAATTTACATTCAATTTAATTTATTTAAGTGAATTAAAATATCTAAATGTTTAGAACTTTAAAGAAAACTAAATCAATACAGTTTGTCTTTATAAGAAAAGAGAATTATTTTTAAACTAATCTTATTTTGATATTATGAAAACATATGAATTTAGAATGAAATTATGACTGTAAAACAATTACAAAACGAAATTATTAATTTAAAAAGAAAAACCGATGTAACAATTTTAGCTCATTATTATCAACCAATTGAAATCCAAGAAATCGCAGACTTTTTAGGAGATTCACTCGGATTATCCCATAGTGCTAGGGATAAAGCAAATACAGAATATATAATCTTTGCAGGGGTCGATTTTATGGCAGAAACTGCCTCAATCATAAACCCAGATAAACATGTGCTACTTCCTAGTTATGAATCATGTTGCCCTATGGCCGCATTTTTAAATCCCCAACAAGTGAGAGAATTTAAAAAGAATTATCCCGAATTACCTGCTGTTGTTTATGTTAACTCTACTGCTGCTGTTAAGGCGGAATGTGATATTTGCTGTACTTCATCAAATGCTGTTAAAATCGTTAAAGCAATGAAAGAAGTCCATAACATTGATGCCGTGTTATTTGGACCAGATGCAAATTTGGCAGATTATGCCGAGCAAATGTCGAATATAAAAACAATTAAAATGCCTGAAAATGGTCATTGTTATGTCCATTCTCAAATAACTGTGGAGGATATAAAGACTGTGAGAAAAACTTATCCAAATGCTAAACTCCTTGTCCATCCTGAGTGTGTAAGAGATGTAAGAGATTTAGCAAACTTTGTAGGATCTACAGCCCAGATGTATAAAAATGTGAAGGAAAACTCTCGAGAGATTAAAGAATTTATAATAGGTACTGAACAGGGGCTTGTAGAAAGGATGGCTCAAGATTTTCCGAATAATGGTTTTTATTTGGCTAAGGAAAAATTGATTTGTTATAATATGAAAAAGCACAATCTAGAGTTAATTAAATATTTATTAGAAAATCTTGATGATAAAAAGCATGAAGTAAAAGTCCCTCCTGATATTGCAAAAAAAGCTCTTAAACCTATTGAAAAGATGTTAAATTATTCCTAAATGTGATTTTTTATTTGTTATTTTCGCTTTCTAAAACGGTTACTATATTAAAGCTTTCTTGAATTTTAGTTCCTTCCAATATACTTTGTTTAAGTCTTTTACCTTCTACTGATTTAGGCAAATTTTTCGATTGAGAGATGAGTTCTAAAAATTTCTTCCTATCAGTTTCTAAAAATCCCATATTAATCGCATTTTTTAAAATAAGATTCAAAATTAATAATTCAAATTGTTTTTGAATAGCATCCCAAATTAAGCCCATTTCCCTTAATTGAATTGAAATTTCCCTAGCCATTTTATCTAAATTATAAAATTCTGTATAATATCCCGACTCAAAAAATATGATTTCATCAATTAATCGGTCTTTTATCAAGCGTATAGTTGTTGTTCCTAATAAATCTTCTTCATGGAAAAAAAAGTCATCATTCTCTCGCTTTATTAGAAAAAAACCAAGCTCATTGGTAATTAATTTAAGCCTTGCCAAATAATTTATTGCCTCTGGTGAGACATTATATATCTCACAAAACTGATCTAAATTTAATTTATAACCCGAGAACTTTTGCAATTCATTACTTTCATCTTCTTTATCAATACGCCAGTATCTTCTTGCAAATGCACCTTGACCCAAAATTGAATTATGAAATACGTAAAAAAGGGAAAGATAAAGATCACGATCCTGCTGAATTTCGAAGAAATTATCTCCTATCTTGGAGACAATCTTGACAATGTGAAATATAAATGAATCAACAACACCAATTTCCTTATAAAAAGTAATTAAATTTTCAAGTTTTTTAACATTTCGTTTGAGTTCATTTATCATAAATAGCTCTTCCTTTAATTTTAATGGCTCCTCACCTAGTTTTTCGATTCCTTTTTCAGTAATAACATATCCTTGATATTGTTTATTAGTAAGTTTGTCTGTTATGAGTCTCTGTTCAATGTTATTGTTTTCTCTATGTAAATCTAAATATTTTGAAACCGTCGATCTACTTAAATTTGAATATTTCACCAAATTAGTAAATCTTTGTGGACCTAAATTTCTTAGAATGAAAAGCAACTTCCTACTATTATCGTCAATGGAACGTGCTTTTATTAACATTTCACCCTTTAATTTTTTTGATATATTCCAGCTTTCCATATCTATTAAATAATAAACAAAATATTTAAACTTGGACTAAATCACTTAATTTGGACTAAATTTTTTAAAAAACACCTAATGTATAGATTTAGTACAAATGTATTAAATCAATAATTTTATGCCCAAAATTATTGCCATGAAATTAATTAAATAAAAAAAAAAACTAAGATCTATAGAATTATGTCAATAGAAAACCCAAATTTATTGGAAAGAATTAAAATAATTGAAAAAAGAATAGATGAGATCGAGAAGAGACTTTCATCATTAGAAACTTTTTTAAACCGTCGACCATTTAGACCTGGCCATCCTATGCCCCCTGGACCTACACCTCCTGGACCTCCAAAACCGCCTGAACCATTTCGATTCTGAATTTCTAATCAAAATATGATTCTATTGAAGAATTTAGAATTTGGAAGGCAATTAAACCAAAGTATATTCTTTTAGACAAAAATACTTAATTATGCATTCACCTTATTTCAAACTAATAACATTTGAAAGAAGTATTATAAAAAGGTGTGATCTAAAATTACTCAATATAGATTCAGACTTACTGGTGTTCCACCAGATCAAGCTATTAAATTAATTGAAGTAGATCCTAACCAAGGAATCGCAGATATTAAAAAAGCTGTTCAACGCGAATACAAGCTTAATCCCATTTTAGCAATTCAATTTATCTTTAAAGGAAAAGTGTTACCTGATGATTTGAAATTTGCGAAAATTGGCATCCATCCAAAGAAGGATGTTATTACAGTGATGGCCACTCAAGCAGGTGGCATCTAAAAGATTAAATTTAATAGTTATTTACTATTTTTTTATTTCTGTAATTTTGTTTAATATGGGAAAAATCTTTATAATCGCTTTGAGGAAGAAGACTGATTACTCTGAATGATTCGCTCCAGGATATATTCCAAAATATAACACTGAAATTTTGTGATTCTCCGGGAAATGAAATTTTTAAATCGAGCGAAATGAAGAAACTTACTAAACTCCTCCCTGAATGGTCAGATGTAATCTATAACGGTTTAAAGTATGACGAAACTGAAACATATCGAACTATTAGACATATATTTCGTTCTCTATGGACATATTATGCTATTGTGAATGGATATTTTGAATCAAATGTTAAAAAAGAAAATATTTTATTGCTCCAGAAGGATTTAGAGAAAGTTTTTCAATTGAATTCTGATTATTTCCCCTTATTACTTTTATATCATGATATAGGCCGCCCATTTAACAGAGAATGGCACACATTCGAATCAGCTAAAATAATTCAACAAAGAAAGATGTTCCAGAGTTTTAATTTATCTCCAATCCAAGAAGTTATTCTTACTGGAGTGATTAGACATCATTTACTCCCAGGAACAATTTTTACAGGAGAATCAAGCTATTTTGGAGCAATTTCTGTTTATAACGATCAAAATTTACAGGATATTTGGTTATCATATGAAAATATTGATATTCTTTTCCATTCACTCATGGTTTTCACGATAATAGATATTTGGGGGTATGACTATTCTAAAATTTTTGACCATTATTTCTCACATTACTACCAAATTCGTGATAACTTAACAAGAGTATTCGCAAAAATCAATTCTATAGATGAGAAAGAACATCAAATTAAATTATTTCAAGAATTCTCTAAAATTGACGAAATTAATTTAAAATGGCGTTTAGCCTGTGCTCTAAGAATATTCCAATTTGTAGATACTCAAACATATCTGACTGAAAATTTTTATTATACGAAAATTGATGAAGGTTTAAGGGATAACAATCAAAATTGGAAAGATTTCTCGAATTATTTAGGAAATATACACAGCTTAATACAATTTAAGTATGCTCTTCCACTTATGATGGTTTTAGCATCAGGTAATTTTGTGCGAAAGCCATTTGATCCGGAGGAAAAAATACATCCTCAAATTTTTGATTTTTGGCAAACTTGCACAAACATTGTGAAATCTACACAAACTAATAGTAATTATCCCTTACTCTGGAACTTTATTTTCAATTTGCCTCGTGGATGGTTTTTTCAATCGAAACACGTGAAATATGTATTAAGTGATAAATTTCTAATAGATATTACAAAGAGTTCTGTTGATTTTAATTCCAAAATGGACAGTTATATGATAAATATCAGATAAAAAATTAAATTTTGCATCTAACTATTTTTTGTTTTACTCGATATCAGATCCTAGTTTTAAAACTTACCAATTACTTATTACAATATAAAAATATTGAGTTTGTGTAAAAATGAAAATTGCCATATTAAATGGAAGTCCGAAAGGAGATCAAAGTGTTACTATGCAATATGTATTGTATGTAAAGAAGAAAATCCCACAACATGAATATAAAATATTGAATGTAAGTCAACAGATAAAACGACTCGAAAAAAATGATGAAGCTTTTCAAGAAGTTTTAAATGAGATTAGAGATTCAGATGCAGTTATTTGGGGTTTTCCTTTATACGTAATGGTTGTTGCTTCCCAATTTAAACGCTTTATTGAGCTTATTTTCGAGAAGAACGCTACGAGCTATTTTAAGGATAAATATACTATGTTATTATTAACATCGATTCATTTTTTTGACCACACTGCTGAAAATTATATGCATGGAATTTGCGACGATTTGGGGATGAAATTTATAGATTTCTATTCAGCAGACAGTTGGGATTTATTATATCCTAAAAGAAGAGCCATGTGGTTAAAAATAGCTGAAAATTTTTTTGAAGCAGTTGAAAACAAAATTCCAACTACAAGACAATTTCCTCCTATAAATCCTAGAGCTTTTGAATATAATCCAGGAGGTTTTAAAAATGGAGAAAAAAAAATAGATCCCGAAGATAAAAAGGTTCTTGTCATAACAGATTCTACAGATGAGGGTACAAATTTAGGAAAAATGATTAAAAAGTTTCAAACTTGTTTTTCTCAAGAAATTGAAGTAATCAACATTTATGATATTGACATTTTGGGAGGATGCATAGGATGTGGTAAATGCGGATATAATCATGAATGCTCATATACTGGAAAAGATGGATATAAGGAGTTCTGGGAAGAACATATAATGAAAGCTGACGTATTAGTTTTTGCGGGGACTATAAAAGATAGATTTTTATCCTCAAGATGGAAAATGGTCTATGATAGAGCTTTTTATCAAACCCATACTCCAAAATTAATCGGAAAACAATTAGGTTTTATAATTTCTGGACCTTTAAGCCAAATTCCTAATTTAAAAGAAATGATGCAAGCACATGTAGAAATCCAAATGTCAAATCTAGGGGGTATCGTAACTGATGAATATGGAGAATCTAATGAGATAGACGCGCTTTTTTATGATTTAGCTCGTCGCTTAATTAAATTTGCACAAATGAATCTCATCAAACCGCAAACTTTTCTGGGAGTAGGAGGTTTTAAGATATTTAGGGATGATGTATACGGACGAAATCGTTTCGTATTCTTAGCAGACCATAAATGGTATGAAGAACATGGTGTTTATGATTCATTTCCTCAAAATGATCAAAGAGCTATTGAAATGAACAAAAAGTTGATTCCATTAATACAAATCGATAAAATAAGGAATAAAATGGACTTTAGGGAAGAATTCTTAAAACCTTTTAAGAAAGTAATAACGGATCCTAATAAATAAAATCAAATTTTATTTTAGTTCTTTTTGTTAGAATTTTAAAACTTATAGATTATTTACTTAAATAATCACAAAAATAAAGGAATAATAAAAATGAAGATTGCTATATTAAATGGAAGTCCTAAAGGTGAAAATAGTTGCACTATGCAATATATTTTTTATATTCAAAAAAAATTCCCTCAGCATGAGCTCAAAATCTTAAATGTGGCTCAACAAATTAAGAACCTTGAAAAAAATCAAGAAAAATTTCAAGAGATTATTGAAGAAATTAAAGCTTCGGATGGTGTTATATGGGCATTTCCTTTATATATAATGCTTGTGTCATACCAATATAAACGCTTTATTGAACTTATTAATGAAAGAAAGGTTGAGGATGCCTTTAAGAAAAAACATGCTGCATTAGTATGCACTTCAATTCATTTCTACGATCATACTGCAATCAATTACATAAATGCTATTTGCGATGATTTAGAAATGAGATTTGTTGGATATTATTCAGCAAATATGTATGATTTGATGGAAGAAAAGCAAAGAAACAATTTGGTTTCGTTTGCAGAAGATTTCTTTTCTTCAATTGAAAACAATTTTTCCACAACAAAAAGATTTCCTCCTCTCAATTTTCGAAAGTTTGAATACATTCCGAGCGAAATTAATAAAGATAAAGAAAAAATTAAAGTTAATGGGAAGAAAATTCTTGTTTTAACTGATTCAACAGATGAGAATACCAATTTAGGGAAAATGATTAAATCATTTCGGAATTGTTTTTCTAGTGATATTGAGACTATAAATATTTATGATATTGATATTAAAGGGGGTTGCTTAGGATGTTGTCAGTGCGCGTATGATAATCAATGTGTGTACAGTGATAAAGATGGATTTACAGAGTTTTTTAATACAAAATTAAGGCCTCCCGATATTCTGATCTATGCTGGAACAATTAAAGATAGATATTTATCATCAAGATGGAAATTAATCCTTGATAGATGCTTTTTTAATGGCCATACTCCAACAGCTGTAGGTAGACAAATTGGTTATATTATCTCTGGTCCATTAGGACAAATATCTAATGTTCAACAAATTTTCCAAGCAATGGCAGAAATTTCAGATTCAAATCTGGTTGATATTATTACAGATGAGGATGGAGATTCTAAAGAAATCGATTCAAAATTATATAACTTTGCTAAACGGCTAATAAAATTTTCAAATGCTAACTATATAAAACCCGGTACATTTCTGGCCGAAGGTGGACGCAAATTATTCCGAGATGCTATTTATAAAATGCGCTTCCTCTTCCAAGCAGATCATAAGTATTATGAAGAACATGGATGGTATGACTTTCCACAAGATGACAAACAAGCTAAACAGATGAATGATATGCTTATCCCCTTGATAACTAATAATGAAAAATTCAGAAAAGATTTCTATGCAAGAGCAACTATCGAAATGATTAAACCATTACAAGCTATTGTTAAAAATCCTAAAAAATAAAAGTCATTTATATCAAAAAAATATGGGATTCTAATGGTTTGGGGAGGGGCGTTTGATGAAAAAGGATCCGATTATATCAGAAAACTAGTACAAATAGAAAAAACTATTAAATTCTTAGAAAAACTAAAAGAAGAGGTCAATCTTGAAGAGAAAAAATGCCTCATAAAGACTATAGAGATTATAGTGAACCATTTTTCAAAAAATAGAAGCGAAGAACTTTAAAAAAATTATAGTCTTTTTATTATTTCTTTAATGATTATAATAATATTATCAGCAACTTTTTTTATAGTATCTGTGAGTTGAAAATCAAAAAACGGCAAATCTTCACTCTCATTTTTATCATCAATCGTGAATTCATCGTTCTTATACAAGATAAGTTCCGTAAATCCCTCAAGACTTTCTGGGACAATACCTATCATGAATACTGATAACCCAGGAAGTCTTTCAACAATTAAATCCACAACAATATGGATTGGGATAGTATGAGAAGAAATGGGTACATAATCACGTATATTTTCTCGTTCTAAAATAGCTACAGTACCAGGGGGTCCGCTTAGGGTACAAGTATCTAGAATAACTAAGTGTGATGGACGAAATTCCACAATCTGATCAATCCTTGCCATCGGATCTATATTTGCGTTTATAAATAAATATCTTTCATCTGAATAATTTAATAGTTCGGTAATTATATAAGGGCCTACTCCATCATCGCTTAGTTTTTCTTCACCAATGCCCATGAACACTACTTTTGTTGCGCTATTTAAACGGCTTAATAATTTTTTAAGCATTTCTTCCATTGTTATGTTAGAGAAGAATAGAAATTAAATTAATATTTCTTCTTCGTCCAGAAAACGGTTAAATTCATTAATTAGAAAAGATAATAATTAAGTAGGAAATGAACGAAAAACCTGTAGAAAAGAGTCAAATAGAAGGAGTTATTAAAGGCGACAAAGTTTTTATTTCTGATAAAGAAGGAATTGAAGATTTCTATCAAACTTCATATATTGGAACACTTGAAAAAAATACAGATGGTCAGGATGAATTAATCTTAGAGCCAATGGAAGTACTTCTTTTATGCGAAAGAAGGAGAATACTTTTATGGGAAGATAATGATAAAAATAAAGAACAATATGACTTCGAGAAACTCTTAGAATATTTTACACGTTTCGATGAGAAATTGTGGCATAAATATATTATCTATATGGATTTAAGAAAAAGGGGATATATTGTTCGAACAGGTTATGGCGACGGCATTGAATTTCGGGTGTTTAAAAGAGGGGCGAAGTTTGAAGAAGATTCGGCGAAATATCTGATATACCCCGTATATGAGGAAAGCCCTATAGAGTTAAAAGATCTAGATAGAATATCACGGGTCGCCATGAGTTCTCGAAAAGATCTGATTGTTGCCACTGTAGATAGATTAAGTAAACCTATTTATTATAGCGTTAAAAAATTTCAAATTTTAAACATAGAAGGTAGTGAAAGAAAATAAAATGCCTGATAAATTTGCTACTTACTGTTAGTGTATCTCCGACTTATATGAGAAGTACCTCTACGACAATAGTGCTGCTCATTATTTTAATAAGTTTGAATATCTATTTTTATCAAAGAGAAAGGAAGTAAAT
>SMTZ1_10006852_pt1 | contig 11466 bp, 11 predicted proteins | sample DeeMarSWOR136_30_FD_25667 | JGI IMG/M metagenome (IMG submission 25667)
ATGAGGGATATTATACATATACAATAACCTGTGATGATGGTGACGGCTCAGTGAACGGCGTATTTTCAATAAATGTTACCCATACAAACTCACCGCCAACTGCAGCTATAACTGCTCCTGCAAATGACAGCTCCTATTATGAAGGGGCTTTGATTTCATTTACAGGAACTGGTGATGATTTGGAAGACGGCACATTAACTGGGGACAGCCTTGTCTGGACATCTGATATAAACGGCAATTTTGGGAACGGCACAGCTGTTGATTATAATGGGTTGTCTGTCGGCTATCATACAATTACATTAACTGCAACAGACAGTGAAGGCGGGACTGGAACAGATGTCATTAATATCAATGTTACAAATACTGCGCCTGTTGCAGCTATAACTGCTCCTCTTAACGGAAGTTCATTTGAAGCAGGTGATTTGGTTTCATTTACAGGAACTGGTGATGACTTGGAAGAAGGTGCATTAGCAGGGGACAGCCTTGTATGGACATCTGATGTTGACGGCAATTTTGGGAACGGCACAGCTGTTGATTATAATGGGTTGTCTGTTGGAAACCATGTAATTACACTGACTGCTACAGACAGCTTTGGGTTGTTTGGAACAGACAGCATTGCTCTCGAGATTACAGTATATATCCCAGATACAGGGAATATTGTGATAAATGAATTTATGGCAAACCCAAGTTCCGGGCCTGACTGGATTGAATTATACAACAATAATTCACAGCTTATTGAGATTGGAGACTGGACTTTGGAAGATACAACCAGTGTGATGCATACAATCCCTGCTGGAACAACACTTGATGTTGGAATGTTTTATATTATCAATGTGAGCAACAGGCTTGATAATGCAGGAGATACAATATCTTTGTATAATTCATCTGCTGATTTGATTGACCAGTATACTTATGCAGCTGACCCTGGAACAGATGTTTCTGTTGGAAGATATCCTGACGGCATTGACAGCTGGTACAGCCTGACTGTTGGAAGACGAACACCAATGCCAACACCTGGCGCTGCAAATATCTATGGAAGTATTGTTGAAGATTCATGGATTGATAATGTAGAATATCCTGGAAGCGGCTATTACCATGATATTGCCGGGGTTGCTGATTCAATAATCAATATCTCAAATATAACTGCAACAGTTGATGTTGATTATTCAGAAATATTTAATTCAATAATCATCAATTCGCCTGTTAACAACTGCACAATCCTGAATTCAAGGCTGGAGAATGGGTTCTGCCAGGATGCTTATATTGACCCGTCTGATATCAGGAACAGCAATACAACAGGCTCAACAATTGTGAACTCACATGTATGGGATTCAGATGTAATTGATTCCACTGTAACAGATTCAACTATTGACAACAGCTCCATTGATAATTCAGATTTAGATAATGCTGTAATTGACAATTCAACTATTGACAATTCAGTTGTTGTTGATTCAACATTAGCCGGAATAACTTTGACAAACGGCAATGTTACAAGCGATGTTATTTATTCTGGCACTGTTACATGGAGCGGCGGAAGCTACAGCGGGCCTTATCCTGCAACTTTAACAGACATAATCAATTATCCTCCTGTTGCGTCATTTACTGTTTCAAGCAATTCAATAACAGAAGGGGGCTCTGTTACATTTACTTCAACAAGCACAGATGCAAATATTGGTGGTTTATTAAATGATTCATTGACTTATTTCTGGGATTTTGGAGACGGGACAAATGAGACAAATTCAACTGCGCCAAGCCATACTTACAGTTCTGCTGGAAGTTTTACTGCAAGTTTGACAGTTACAGACAGCTTTGGGTTGAGTGATTCAGACAGCACAACAATCTCTGTCAGCAGTCCTACTCCTCCGCCGTCTGGCGGTAGCGGAGGTTCTTCTGGAGGAGGGGGCGGAGGCAGCAGCTTTATCAGCAGATTGATTGATTTAAAAGACGGCCCTGTTGAGATTACACTGAAAAAAATTGAAGCAGCAAAATTCCTCTTTGATGGGGATGTGCATTATGTCAGGGTAAGGAGCATTGAATATGATTCAGCAGAGATATTGGTTTAATCTGCAGTGCAGTTGTTCCAGGCAAATGTCGGGAGTGAGTTTGAAGTTGATTTGAATGAGGATGATGTGGATGATATAACAATTAAATTAATGGAGACAGATGTTTATACATTATCTTCGCAGAGCACTGCAACATTAAGGATTGGACTTATTGAAGAAGAGGAAGAAGAGATTGAAGAGGAAGAAGAGGAGGAGGAAGAGATTGAAGAGGAAGAAGAGATTGAAGAGGAAGAAGTTGAAATAATAACAGAAGAAGGATGGGCAGAATATACTCCTAAGGCTCCGAGCGGGTGGTTCTTTAATGTTGTGAAAGACAAGATAATCAATATCCCTTATATAAGGTATGTGGTTACAGGCATTGTCATCCTTGTTATTGTGCTTATTGTACTCAAATACGGCATTGAACCCCAGAAAAAGAAAAAGAAACCAAAGAGAAAGAAGAGAAAACGTTAAATTATTTTTATTTCTTGTTTTAATGTATTGTTCAGGCTGTTTTGTAAATCTATTTTTAATTTGTTGATATCTATTTTTTCTTTGTTTTTCCCAATCTCCAATATATTTTTTTTAATCTTGTTAAGCATCGACTCTATATGCTCAAGTTTATATTCCAGTTCTTTTTTTGTGTGCAATACTTTGTTTGCCTTTATCTGCCTTTCAAAAGCTTCTTTTTTCTCCTGCAGTGAGCTGTATTTGTAGACAATATTTGCAAGGTGTTCTTTTTCAATACTGCTTATGACATCCAGTGTTTTTTCTTTTTGCTTGTCTTTTAATTCAATTGAATTTGACTGGATTTGTTTTTTCATGTTCTGCAGCAATTCAGTAATTTTAAGCCCGTTATCTGACATCAACGCTGCAACTGGGCTTGAGGCATATGCCTCAATAAGCTTGTCATCTTCCAGCGTGATTCTTGAGAATTTCTTTAACGCCCTTTCTAATGGAGAGAACATCTGCAGGATATCTGTTTCCAGCTGAAGGATATCATTTTTTATGCCATTTAATTCTTGTTTAAGGCTGTTGAAATTAGAAAATTCCCTGCTTTGTCCAAGGTCTTTTATCTTTTTTTCAGAAAGCTGTTTGGACAATTCAAATTCATGCAGCTTCTTTTCTGCTTCTTTCAGCTGCAGTCCGAGCTCTTGTTTCCTGTTTATTGCTTCTTTTATTTTTTTTATTTTTTCTTTTAGTTTGTTTATCTGGGTTATGTTTGTCTTTTCAGCCAGTTTCTTAATGCCTTTTAATGCACTGTCAAGCTCCCCTATTGCCTTTGCAATTGCCTCTATCTCCTTGTGGAACAGGTGCTGTGATGCATAATAGCTTTTTGTGCTGTTTTTTGTAAAATCTTCAAGGTAATTTTCTGTTTTTTTAACAAAATCGAGGACAAGGCTGTGGTCTATGTCTGCAGGGATTTTAATTGAATGTATAAGCAGCTTAAGCATCCTTATGTAATTGCCCCTGTGCCCAAGAACAACGCTCTTTACTTTGCTTTGTATCTTGTCTGCGTCCTTGATTTCTGCATTTTCAAGGGCAGGCATCAGTTCTTCAATTTTCTTAAGCGCTGATTTAACCTGCTCAATATAACTGCTTACCCTGCTTTCAAAAGATTCATATTCTGGTTTTGTCTCGTTGTCCAGCCAGTCCAGCAGGCCATCTATAGGTATCTCTTTCTGTTCTTTTACTTTCTTGCCAAATATACTTTTAAGCCACCCCATGCCTGTCTTAAGAACATACTAATATTTAAATATTAAGTAAATTACCATATTATAATATGAAGAGAAAATACAAGCAAAAGCCAAGAAAGCAGATGGAGATTGCACGCGAGAGGATAAAGGTCCTGTTTAAGGAAGCTAAAGCTATCTTTAAGAAAGACCCCAAATTAGCCAACAGGTATGTTGTGCTTGCAAGGAAGATTGCAATGAGATACAAGGTAAGGATTCCTGCTGAGCTAAAGAGAAAATTCTGCAAATATTGTTATACATACCTTGTCCCTGGTGTTAACTGCAGGGTAAGGGTGCAGCGCGGCAAGGTTGTTTATTACTGCCTAAAATGCAAAAAATTTATTAGATATCCTTACATTAAGGAGCAAAAAGCAAGAAGAAAAAAATGAAGAACAAAGAAGGACTTGGAGATTTACTCAGAAGATTTGGCAATTGGGGAGTATATGCACTAGATTCACCTAGGGCAAATGAAGTGGCAATGTACAGAGACCCTAAAGCAGATGGGCTTGTGCAGATTGGGATGAGGAAAGGATCAGAACTTACTTGGTTTGGTCTATTATTAACAAGTGATAAAGGACAGAGAGTGCATGTTGAACTAACTGCTGATTTTGGTGATATTACAAGCATACTTTATGAATATTACAATGGTAAATGTAATGTAATTTATCATGGCAGTAATGGGGATACTGTATGGGTTAGGAACCCTAAGCCAGGGCATCCTAATGTCATACCAACTGCTGAACAGCTTGGGTGGGCTAGATGAAATATGATTTAGAGCTGGAAAAGGCAATCAAGGAAATCAAGAGACAGAAAGCTAAACGAGTTTGCCTGCAGCTGCCAGACGGGTTGAAACCTGCTGCAGGGGATATCAAAGACAGGCTTGAAAAGGAGACCAAGACAGAGGTTTTGATATGGTTTGGCTCATGCTATGGCTCATGCGACATACCTGCAGGCATTGAAAAACTTGGTGTTGATTTGTTAATCCAATGGGGGCATGAAAAATGGAATATTTGAATTATCTGCTTGCTGTAGTTATTTGTTTTATAAGCATTTATGCTGGTTTTTTCCTTGCATTGATTGCAAAAGAGGAATTAAAAGCAGGAAACAAATATTTCCTTGTATTCCAGAAAGCTATCCTTGCAGTTGTGGTGGTATCCACTATTTTTGTTATTGACAATGTATACGTATCATTTATCTTGCTTGGGGTTTTGGTTTATTTTATGTTTATTGCACACCATGTAAAGGATATCTTTATTTACCTTTTATTTGGAGTGCTGCTTTATTTGAATTCAGAGTATGGCAATTTATTCTTGATGCAGTCTGCTTTGGTATTTTTGTACGGCCTGCCTGCAGGGAGTTTACTTACATTTAAGATGATTAGGAGAAAGAAATCAAAGATTCTTACAAGCATCTTTATGAAATATATCTGGTTTGTTGTTGTTGCATTGGTATTATTCATGGTATTCTAAGATGTTATTTACAATATTAGACTGTTATACAGATGAGCCAGCTGGTTTAGGCGTCCCTCCTTACATTGGAACCTATGCAAGGTATATTGCAGGAGCTGTCCTTGATGCTGGGCATAATTATAATTATATTACAATAGATGATTTGAGGAAGTTTGTTTCCAAGAAAGAACAGAAAGGAATGAAAACAGATATTAAGATAAGGAATCTTTCTGGCAACTTTCCAAATTTAGGCAAGATATTAAACAAAACTGATTCGTTGATTATAATAGCCGGCGTTCACACGCCTGGAAAATATCTGGGTGCTGTGCCTGGGACTACAAAAGAGGTTATTGGTTTATTAAATAAAATAAAGAAAAAATTCTTTACAATTCTTACTGGGCCAGCTGCATATGGCTCTGGTTTATACGGCGGCAGGGTTGCAAGGGCAATTGAAAAAGATTTGCAGAAGTTCGATTTGGTTGTTCCTGAGATTGAATATAAATTAAAGGATTTACTTGCAAATAACTTTGAGGCAGATGTTTCAGTTGCCCCTAATTATGATGACTTGAGAAAAATTGCTGTTTTAGGGGCAGAGGTTGCCAGGCAGTTTCCCAGCTATCCAAATATTATTGCAGAGATTGAGACAAGCCGCGGCTGCCCTAGAAAAGTTCACTGCTCATTCTGCACAGAAGCGATTAAATTCTGTGCAATGGAAAAGAGAGGGATAAATGATATCACTGATGAGGTTAAGGCACTGCATAACCAAGGTGTTACGAATTTCAGGCTGGGAAAACAGAGCTGTTTTTATTCTTACGGCAGTGCAGATGACATCAAGAATTTATTAAAGGAATGCAGGAGATATGCCGCTGTTCTGCATATTGACAATGCAAATCCTGCAATGGTTACAGAGGAAAAGACAAAGGTTATTGCAGACTACTGCACTGCAGGAAATGTTGCTGCATTTGGTGTTGAATCTTTTGACAAAGATGTTATTAAGAAGAATAAATTAAACAGCACACCTGAACAGGTTTATAATGCAGTTAAGATTATCAATAAATATGGTGCAAAATGCAGGGAAAATGGAATGCCTAAGTTTTTGCCTGGGATTAATTTGATTTATGGCTTGATTGGTGAGAGCAGGAAAACACATGAAGAGAATTTCAAATGGCTCAAGAAGATTCTTGATGACAATCTTTTGCTCAGGAGGATAAACATAAGGCAGGTTGTTGTATTTCCTGGAACTTTGCTTGCAAATGAATGTGGTGACAAGTTCATAAAGAAAAACAAGAGATATTACTGGAAATGGAGAAACGAGATACGACAGAAGATTGATTCTCCTATGCTAAAAAAACTTGTTCCAGTTGGGACTGTCTTGAGAAATGTTTTCACTGAAATATATGACGGCAAGACAACATTTGGAAGGCAGATTGGTGCATATCCATTGATTGTTGGCATTAAAAAGAGGATTCCGCTTGGAAAATATATTGATGTCAGGATTACAGGACATATGCTAAGGAGTGTTATTGGTGAGGTTTTATAATTTCAACCATCTTTATCTATTAAGTAACTAATAGAATAATCAACATGTGGCATAGCAGCAAAAAATCCCTGTTCTAAGAGTATTTTTGTTTGTTTTTCATCCTGCCTTATCAGTGATTCAGAAACAGGAACATCAGTCCCTGAGATTTCATAAGGATGCATGCCTTTCACCAGTCCTTTGGATATATCTTTATCATAGTCGACTAAATCGCCCAAGGCTCTTTCAAAAATCCTCATCACCCCTTCAAGGTCTTCTCTTCTTTGTTCTATCATATCAGTAACCCTGAATGAATAAAATGCAATATCTATCCCAGGGCCAAATGATTCAACCATGGGACTTAATAATAGGGCATCTGTTACCATTTCACCGCATCTAGCAAAAGCATACATATGTTTTTCTTTAATTGCTTCTAAACCAATTTTCTCTTCAATTGTGCCCAATACTTTTGGATCTTCATCTAACCTTGCCTTAGGTATTCCAAGTTTTACAATATATTCTTTTTTCATTTTGATTGCCTCCTAAATTTATAACAATAGAACTCCTCTTTTTTCACATTCTTTTACAACTTCTTCTGGCCAGACACTTGCCTGGACTTCTCCTATGTGTTTTTTTTGAAGTAATAGCATGCATAATCTTGACTGTCCAATGCCGCCGCCAATTGTTAATGGGATTTTTCCTTCAATTATTCCTTTATGGAATTCAAACTCTTTTCTGTGCTCTAAATCCATTTGTTTCAGCTGTCTTAGCAGTGATTTTTTATCTACCCTGATTCCCATTGATGACAGCTCCAATGATTTTCCCCTTATATCATCCCAGACAATAATATCCCCATCCAAAGCCCAGTCATCATAATCAGCTGCGCGTAAGTCATGGGGTTTGCCTGATTTTAGCTTGCCTCCTATCCCTATAATAAATACTGCGCCAAGTTTTTCTGCAATCTTGTCTTCCCTTTGTTTTGGTGTTAACTCCGGATAAATATCTTCTAATTCTTGTGTAGAAATAAATTTGATTTCTTCAGGAAGCCTTGGTTTTAATTGCGGAAATTGTTTTGCAGTAATTTCTTCTGTTTCAAGGATTGCCTTGTAGATTTTCCTGACAATGTGTTTTAGGAATTCCAGTGTTCTCTGCCCTTTGGTAATTACCAATTCCCAATCCCACTGGTCAACATAGATGCTGTGTATATCAGAGATATCTTCATCTTTTCTAATTGCGTCCATGTCTGTATACAGGCCGGTGCCTGGCTTAAAGCCGTATTTTGCCAGAGCAAATCGTTTCCATTTTGCAAGGCTGTGCACCATTTCAATTTGTTTGTCTGTAAATTTTGTCTTGAAGCTGACAGGGGTCTGTGTTCCAGCTAAATCATCCTGCAGCCCTTTTCCTATTTTCAAAAACCTTGGTGCAGATACCCTTAACAATGAAAGTGTTTCTGCCAGTTTTTTTTCAAATGTATCTTTAACTAGCTTGATTGCTTTTTCTGTCTGGAAGATATCCAGTTTGGTTTCATATTCCGCTAACATAATTGTTTGTTGCATGTTTATCCAAAAGAAGAGGTTTTATATAAAAATATCTTGAAATTTTTGAGAAAATATGCTATTTTTACCGAAATATTTATATAATATGGAATATTTTTCCATAATATGAAACTTGATGAGAAGGATATGCGGATTTTGGATGTGTTGAGGCAGAATGCAAAGCTTACAACCCATAAAATAAGCAAGAAGCTAGCTATGCCTATAACAACTGTCCACAACAGAATCAAGAAACTTGAAAAAATTGGGATAATCAAGAGATATACTGTTGAACTTGATTACAAAAAACTAGACCGCAGTTTGCTTGTATATATAGGTGTTACTGTTACTTATACTTCTCCAAGCGGGAAAAAACTCCACCAAGAAGATATTGCAAAGAAGATTAAGAAGCTTCCTGGTGTTGAAGAAGTTGATATAATGGCAGGAGGGGTTGATATCCTTGTCAAGATCAGGTTAAAGGATATAGACGAATTAAATGATTTTGTAATTAGAAAACTAAGGGAGATTGATGGTGTTGACAAGACACAGACAATGGTTGTTATGAGTAGTGTTTAGCATAAGATTTATAAACGAAATAAAAACCCATTTACCTATGCCCCTGTAGCTTAGTGGTTGGAGCGTGCGGCTGTTAACCGCAAGGTCGTCAGTTCAAATCTGACCAGGGGCGCCATTTTTCCCATTTTTATGGGCCCGTAGCATAGTCTGGTTGGTGCGCTCGACTGATAATCGAGTGGTCCGGAGTTCAAATCTCCGCGGGCCCATTGTTCTCTTTTTATATAGTATAGAATAATAAACTTTAAATATGCCATCTGTTTGTAGTAGTTCAGAATAACTATTCAATAATAATAAAACAAAGTGGGGTGCATTTTAATGGATCGTAAAATATTGATTGGTTTGTTTGTTTTAATAACAATAAGTGGCTTGCTGTTAAGCGGCTGCGCTGTTTCTGATTATCTGAAAGGTGAAGCAGAGGAAGCAGAAGAAGATTATTCTCTACTAACAGAAAAAGAAGAAGGTGAGCTTTTTGAGGAATTAGGGGAAGTTGAGGAAGAGATTGAAGAAACAGAAGAAGGATTAGAAGAAATAACTGGTGAGGTTGTTGAGGAAGAAGAAGAAAAGGATTATTCCTTGCTAGAGGAAGAGGAAGAAGTTGAGGAAGAAGAGGAAGAGATTGAAGAGGAAGAAGTTGAGGAAGAAGAGACTGGAATGTTTAAAATTATTGTTAAAGAAGACCAGGATGTCAGGTTAAAACCAGAAGCAGTTGATGAGGATGAGGATGAATTAACATATTCATTTACAGAGCCACTTGATGAGAATGGAGAATGGCACCCTACTTATGGCGATGCAGGTGAATATGTAATAACTGTTACAGCATCTGACGGGGTTACAACAACATCCCAGCAAGTACTGCTAATTGTTGAAAGGGTAAATGTCCCGCCGCATATTGAGCCAATTGGAGATATTGAGATAGATGAAGGGGAAACCCTTCTTTTAGAGCCTGAGGTATCTGATGTAAATAATGATGCATTTACTGTAACAATCTCAGACCCTGTTGGTGATGATGGTGTTTGGGAGACAGACTACCACAGTGCTGGAGAATATGATATAACAATCACTGCAGAAGATGCAGAATCAAAAAGCGTTGAAAAGGTTAAAATCATTGTCAACAAAAAGAATGTGCCTCCAACAATAAGCGGTTTGAAAGACCTTATTGTTGAAGAAGGGGAGACAGTGCTTATAGAGCCTGAGGTTGAAGACTTGAATGGAGATGATGTTGAGGTAACAATCTCAGACCCTGTTGGGGATGATGGTGTTTGGGAGACAAGATATACTGACCACGGGGAATATGAAATAACAGTAACAGCAGATGATGGAAAGGCATCTGCAACAAAGATAATTACTGTGACTGTTATTGATGTGAACATGCCTCCTAAAATCATTGACATCATTAACGCAGGCAGCAAAGGAGAAGAATAAAATCTTTCTTTTCTTTTTTTAAAAAAAAGAGGTAGTTTGATTTTGATGTTACCATGAAACTACCTAAGATTTTGATTATATTGGCAGCAGTAATGCTTATTTGTATACAGCTGGCTAGCTCAAGTGATATTCAGGAGATTGTTGTTGAGGAGACAGAGCTTGTTAAGCTTGAGCTGGATGTTGTTGATGAAGATGGAGACCCGCTCACATATATATTTGACGAGCCCCTTGATGAGGATGGGGAATGGCAGACAGATTACGGAGATGCAGGCGAGTATCCTGTAACCATTACTGTTTCTGATGGTGTTGCAACTGTTACCCAGGATCTACTTATTGTTGTGGAAGCAAAGAACCGCGAGCCTGTTATTTCTGGTGTAAAGGATATTATTGTGAATGAGGGTGAGATTGTTTATATTGAGCCAGATGTAGCAGATTATGAAGATGACCCATTAACAATAACGATATCAGAACCTGTTGGGGATGATGGTGTTTGGGAAACAGGCTATGATGATGAAGGAATCTACATTATCATTATAACTGTATCTGATGAAGAAAATACAGTAACAAAGGACATTGAGGTTGTTGTTGAAGATTTTGACAGGGAGCCTTTTTTTGATAATTTCTATCCAGAAGATGACGAGATAACTATCAAGGAAGGTGAAGAGGTTTTATTCAGTGTATGGGCAGCTGACCTTGATGAAGATGTGCTGCTTTATGAATGGAAGTTTGACGGCAAAAGGCTTGCAAATAAAGAAACTGAATACAAATATATCACTGATTTTGATGATGCTGGTGGGCACAGCGTTGAGGTTATTGTTTCAGACGGCGAAAAGCATATAGCAAAGACGTGGGAGATAACTGTCAAGAATGTCAACAGGGCGCCTGTGATTAAGGAAGCGCCTGTGGATATACTGGTTAAGGAAGGGGATTTTGTACATATTGCATTTTCTGCTTATGACCCAGATGGGGATGAATTGAAATACAAGGTTTCTGAGCCGATTGGAAATGACATGGAATGGCAGACTGGTTTTGATGATGCCGGCGAATATGAAATAGATGTAAAGATTACAGACGGCAGATTAGAAACAAGCGAGAGTTTTGTATTAACTGTTGAAAATGTCAACAGGGCGCCTGTTTTTGAAGATATAGAAAATGTTTATGTTTTGGAAGGCGGAGAAATAGAATTTAATGTTGTTG
>SMTZ1_10013542_pt1 | contig 11466 bp, 8 predicted proteins | sample DeeMarSWOR136_30_FD_25667 | JGI IMG/M metagenome (IMG submission 25667)
TCCTTGAGGGAAAGAGTAGTAGCTAACGCAGGGTTAGATCTCTCGGATCTGCAGTATAACTGATCCCTCCTCACGCCCATGAAACGGTGAAGCACATTACGTGGGATCTCACGCAGACTATCCATACCATATACGAAACATGAACATTCCAGTTGTCGGGTTTCCAAGGAATGCCAAAGACCACAACCGTTTCGTTCAGGATGATTAAGAGACAATACCAGAAGTTACGAGAAAAGACAAAAAATCATGAAAGGCCAGTTGATGTAAGAGTCACAAATCGTTAACTGGGGGAAACCATATTGGTTCCCTTTCCTCCCCTCCTCTCTCGTTGATCAGCTCATCCATCCACCCAGGGCCCATAATTCCCAACGTTTGATTACGCATCCATAACACCTGAGTAGATGTCTTATGGGAACTTGCTCAATGCCTTCAGGTGTATTGCTGAAAGCGATTAAAGAAACCTCATCCTATAAACGGTAAATAACGGTCACTTTAGAAAGGAACAGTCTTGGACAGGAATTCTGGAGACGGCGGAACGGTATTTTCGGGAAGGCTAATGATCCTAAAACAGGAATGGAATTATTCTTTAGCCCCCAAGATAAAGGCGCTTTACGTGCTCATTGTGCATTATCTCCTCGCCCGTGCCCTCGAACCGCTTTTTTCCCAGTTCCAGGACAATAGCATGATGGGATATTGATAATGCCCTCTTTGCATTTTGCTCAACGCTGAGAATGGTAGTACCGTCAGCGTTAATGTCATTAATCTTTTCAAAAACTAATTCGGTTGCCTTCGGTGCTAAGCCTAAAGACGGCTCATCTATCTTATTTTTTTCCACCACCTCCTTCCTCAGAATTCCCGTAGTAACTTTCCATAACCATGGATCGGTTCCACACATCCGATGGTCCGGAGTGAAGTCCAGAAAGTCGCCTGATTGCTCGTTACCACAGGTTTCTTGCAGTCTTCTTCCAGTCGTTCTATGATGTCGAACGTACGGTAATTTGTACAACTGATAAAAATTGCATCCGCCGAAGGATCGTCCATGTTCTTAACAAATTGGTAGGTATTCTCCGGCATCTCGCAGCCAATGAGAAAAGCGTCGGTAATCCCCAAACCTCTTATCGCAAGAATCTCGAAACCGTTCTCTTCGAAGAAGACCTTCTCCAGCCGATTTATCTCCTCGGGATAGGGTGTGGCAATGACCAGTTTCCTGGCCTTCAGAGTCTTCAAAGCCCTTACAACGGCTCCTGATGTGGTCACCGATGGAACGTGAGCGGTTTTCTCCATGAGTTTTTTCAGCTCGTCTTCACCCTTTCCTCCCTGAATAAAACTCCCGGCTGTGCAAGTAAAGGCAACGACATCAACGTGGGCACTCATCAACTCATCGGTTGCCCTTTCCACGTGCTTGATCAACCCCAGGCTGTCTTCGAAATCAGCCTTGGTGTTTCTCATTCTTGCGGCGAAGGCAGCAATTCCTTCGGGGGCAATCCGATTCATTTCCGGCTCCGCAACGGTATTCACGGATGGAACTAATAAGCCAATTCTGCCCCGCCATCCATACATATTTCACTCCTCCTCACCCGATCCGTTTCCTGAATTCCCGTAATTGGGATCGCCACAGGGAAAAGAGCTCGAAAAGCTTTTCATGAATCGATTGCGCGCGTATTCTAATCATATGTTCTATCCAATATCAACTGCTTTTATCCCGTCCTAATATATATCTATAAACATACTCCTAAATGAAACTCAACAGAAACCCCAAACGATCTCTTTCCATCTCGAGTCCTACCCAACCCCGGTGCAGGCAACCCGAAGAATACGGCTACCAGAAGTCAATGGCTGTCATCTTATCCTTACATCAGATTTTCCCCCCATTCTACGGGAAACTCCACTGCCCTTCCCCTGATGCGTTGAACCATCTCCGTCATCCATCCACCAAATATCCCGGCAACAATACAGAGGACTTTGTCTCCTGATTCGATCAGACTATTGATTGCAACCTGTATTCCCACTCTGCCCGAACCAGGGAGAACGATGATTTCGTTTTGTGTCTGATATATGTCACGCATTCTAATCAGCGTGTGACCCAGGATATCTATATTGAATTTGGGAGCATGGTGATTGTAGCTTCGTCGAATCATTGCAAAGATGACCCTCCATGGAATCTCCGTAGGACCTGGAATCATTAACAGGGATTGCTCTCTTGCCTGGGAAGACAGTTTTCCTAAATCCAACTTCACTTTACACCTCAAAGCTTTTGATTAGGGCTTTCTGATTTATTTGTTTCACGAGAAAAACAGTCATGATCGAATAGCCCAAGGATACTGACTCATTAGACCTCGATAATCTCTTTCTGTGGTGTGGTGAGCAAATCACACCCTTCCTCAGTGACGACGAGCATATCTTCAGGAGCAAAGCCCCCCAGGCCCCATACGTAGTACGGTGTCTCCACGCACAACACCATATTTTTCTCCAGGGGCATCTCATTTTTCGGAGATAGTATGGGTGGCTCATGGGCATCCAGACCAATCCCATGACCCACATGATGCCGTCTGTAGTCCGTGTACCCAGCTTTTGGTGGAATAGCAACCGCTTTATTGAAGATGTCACATATCCTGGCCCCTGCCTTTACCTCCTTGATTGCTGCCTGTTCCGTACTGAAAGTAATATTATAGTAATCCTTTATCTCCTTCGATGCTTTTCCCAGAACCGCGAACCGGCCAATATCAGATACATATCCCTTGTAAGAAGTGGATGCATCAATCCTGACCAACTCACCCTCTTTTAATGCCCTATCGGTGGGCATACTTACCCCGTATGCTCCTCTTCCGGAAAAACCCACCTCAAAATATAGGGTATCCGTGCCTTCGGTATTGACCGTTTCCCTGAATATCCTGTCAAGGGCTCTTTCGGTAATCCCCTCCTTTAATGAGTTGAAGACGCCTTGAATCCCCTTTTCAAGGGAGTCCGCTGCCTTCTTCAAACGTGCTATTTCCTCGCTGTTCTTAATCATCCGGAGCTTTACGAGAATATCGGAAGCATCGGTGAATTGAGCACGGGGAAACCTCTCCTGGAGCCACTTATGTGTGGATACCGGGAGGTATCTCTCCTCGATCCCGATTGTTCTTGACTGGCATCCCAATTCTTCGACGGCCCGGGCTAACCCATCAATAGAGCCTGAAACAATTCTCTCGGAAAATTCCTCCGCCCCCTTAACATAGAAGAAACCCGGAAGGAGAACCCTCTCAAAGGGTGTGGGAAAATCAATAAACATAAACCTCTCGGAATGGGAAGCCACCAAGTATTTCTCCCGATCGTCTCGTGAAGGGATTACGGCAAAGGTTTGTGCATCCGAAGCTATCAGGCAGTCGAATGAGTGAAAATTCGAAGCATAGTAGACGTGTTTTGGTAGATTGATGATAAGAACATCGATTCCTTCCTCTCCCATTAGTGTTCTTGCCCTTTTAAAATCCATCATTGCAAGATTCTCAGACGGCCCATCATTGCAAGATTCTCAGACGGCCTGCTCTTCACTTATCTATCCCTTTCTTTGTGCATGATTTTCAGGATGTTTGCACATTCCTCCCCGCACGTAACTCTTCAAGGTACCTAAGGTGGAAGGATGACCCAATAACACGGACATGAGAATTTGTCAATACGTTTCTCCGAAAATCTCATATTCCACCGCTAACGCCCGGTCTATTCCTTGAGCAATCCCCTCGATAAACGGGGCCGCCGAGACTACGGAGCGGGTTGTCCGCTTTTCTTGACTTTTATCACCATTATTTCTTTCATTTGTCCAATCAAGGGGAAAGGAGGACGCTGAGTAATCTTAGACCGGGAAACGGGTGCTTTCGTTGTCTCCCATCGACCGATGAAGAATTCGATGCTGAAGGGTAACTGACAGGAGGGAGGCTACGTACTCTTACCGGAAAACTCCGGCGCAGCCCACGGAGGGATGGACCAGTTTGGCTGGCTTCCTTTTCGGTTAATGCTCATCCGTAAAGGGATGCAACCTTCCCTCTTCATCAAAGCGAAGCTGTACGGGTGTCTCGTCTACTATGAGACTTTCTTTCTCCCGAAGTGCCGGCAATAGGGCCTCTGTGGCCCAAAAGTTCTCCAGGTGGAGGGTGTTGACGATTCGAACCATACGAACGTGGTCCAGGTCCGAAACATGGGATAAAGCGGTCTCAAGTACTGCCCGGTCGTTCTCCAGGGCAATGGGCAATCTGACGCTCCCCCAAATCCCGGTTGTGAGAGCGTTGGCGTACGTTGCCTGAATGTTCACCTTGTCGATAACCCTACGAGTCGTCAAGTCCGTTAGGCCAATTCCCAGCGCGTTACCATCCGATTGGGGGGTAAGATCGAGAACGATGATAGTTCGATAATCGGGCTTCCTGGGGCCACCCTCCCTGCGCCAAAAACCCACGACATTTGGATCGATTCCTGCTCCGCTTATATTCTTCCCCATTTCATCCACCACCAGGATATCAAGTTCCTCCAAGGGAATCCCCGGCAGAAATTTCCATGCAAGTTTCAGCAGCTCTCTATCGATCTCGACGAATTGCTCAGGTAAAGCAAATCTCATCGTGTGGGTCCGATCCGCCGAATTCTCCACAATCGCTAAACCGCAGAGGACGGGGGCTTTCTCGAGAATAATTCGTGCCGCAGGAATGATTGAAGCGGCCAAATCGAATTTGTGCATATTCAATGCCCCTTCATGTTTGCCACAGCCCACGGTAAGCATTTTGCATAAGCCTGATTCGACCTCGCCGCGAAATGCAGTGTGGGGTTTTACCCGATTGATAAGGACGAGGTGATCAGCTTCAAGGACATCCTTGGAGATGAATACTTCCGCCCCGGAATCTACTGTCCCTAAAGAGATTACATCCATGGTGGAGGTGATGGGAGCTCCTATTGAAGATTCCGTGATGCCGAGTTCGCTGAGCAATTTAACCTGCCCCTTAGCGGTAGCCCCTCCGTGGGAGCCCATCGCCGGCAAGATAAAGGGCTTTAGCCCCACGTTTCGAAGACACTCTACCACGGTGGCTGTAATGGGTATCAGGTTGTCAATCCCCCTGGAACCCGCGGTGACAGCCACCCTCTGGCCTGGCTGGACATTCTTTCCGACATCGAGGCGAGAGAATTCTCGGCGAACCATTCCGGGGACATCTTGAATGGATGCCATATCAAACCGCTGTTGGATGCGATACAGAAGGGGATAATTCATTTTTTTTCCTCTACATTTCTATCAAGTTTCACGAAGTACGTCAAGGAGGGGTTTGGATGTACTCAAATCCATGGCACAATACTAATACGGTGATAAGACATTTACAATCATCAAAATTACCATAACCGTAGGTGATTCAGTAATTACGGTTTCGCAGTCCTTGTTAAGGGATTTCTACGTCGAAATTGAAGAGCATATAAAGCACGATAAACCCTTTTTCGGCACGATTCTCGGGGGAACGGGGTCAAGTCGCCCTGCATTTTCTCTTGCACACTGCGACTATTTGTCGAGTGACCTCCAGATTCCTTGGGCCGGTGTCGCCCCGAAGCAATGTTTCCCACAGTTCGAATGTGCGCTCGAAGCTGCTCATTTTGCCGGCCGTGATTTCCCACTTCATCGGTTCACCCCGCTCCAGCCAGACGACGCTGGGCTAAAATCTCTCCGCTCCTTACCATCCTGTGGATAACTCGAACATTCCAAAAATCAGGTCTCCGCTTTTAAGCTTTTACCCTATCTAACAATATCCAGTTTCAATTTTTATATAGATTTTTGTTTTTTTCTTTGACATTCAATTCCGTTTCTCGTATAATCGCACAGATTTCAGCAAAGCAAGTTCTTTTCAAACTAAGAGCGCAAGGCTAGGAAGTATGGCTTTGGTTAGGGGCCCATGCCTTTCGAGAAACCGTGAATAAGCCTGGCCGAGGCTCAGAGGGGTTTGATCCTCTGAAGTCATTCGTTGTTCCTTCATCGAGGCCGCTCACCGTGTCATCGAGAAGGGAAAGGGGGGCATCCCTCCGGCAATGTGTCTGAGGGACCCCAAGAAGGGGATGATTCTTAAATCAGAAAGGGGGGATTTATGGAGGAGTGAGCAGAAGGGGTTCGGCCTGAGGTGGGCTCAGGTTCCGAATCAGAATGTAATTTCGTAAAAAAGGAGGAACGTTATGAATAAGCGAATAGCTAGCATGATTGTTGCGGCATTCTTCGCCGCGTCGCTTCTCGGATTTGGTGCCCTTCCGGGCGCTCAAGCCGAGATGACCCAAGTCACCGTGGGCGGGAGCGGCCCGGGAGCCACGGCCTACATTCTGGCCGGGGGTCTTGCCGAGCTCATCAACACCAAGATCAACCACCCCAAGCTGCGCGTAACCGCGCAGACCACCAGGGGATTTGTCGCGAACTCCCGGCTTGTGGATAGCGGCCAGATGGACATGGGCATGAACTCCACGCCTCTGCTTTATGCTCACCATCTGGGAATGAAGCCTTTCAAAGATAAGGCGACCAAAGTTCGCGTGAGCATTCCCGTAGGGACCTCTGCTCACCAGTGGGTGACCTTCGAGAAGACGGGCATCAAAACCATCAAGGATCTCGCCGGAAAGCGAGTGAGCATCGGGCCCCGGGGAAGCTCCACCGCCGTTCAGTCGGAGCGGACGCTGACGGCATATGGCGTCTGGGATAAGATCAAGGTTAGCAAGCTCGCGTGGGCTGAGGCACCGCGCGCCCTTCAGGACGGCAAGCTCGACGCCTATGGGATAACATCCACTCTGCCCACGCCGGCGGTTGTTGAGAGCGCAGCCCAGGGCAAGATGCATCTCATACCCATTAGCAAGGACATACTCGAGTCTCTCAAAAAGAAGTATCCCGGGTACTCCGCCTTCACCCTCAAGGCGGGTACATACGGGGGGCAGAAGAAGGATGTCCTGTGCCTGGGCTATAACTTCTACCTTATCGCCAACCCGGAACTGGTGCCCGATTGGGTGATGTACGACATTGTCAAGGCTCTGCTTGACCCCAAATGGCGAAAATTCCTCTTGAGCCTGCCAACGAAGGGCTACGCCGCTCTTGATTTCGCTCCCGACCTCGAGAATCTCAGCACCGCGGGTGTGCCCATGCACGCCGGATGCGTAAAGTATTGGGAAGAGAAGGGAGTGAAGATTCCAAAGGCCCTCATCCCCCCTGAATACTCTAAATAAGGGGAGTCTTTGTGGGAGGAAGGCGGGTGGGGTTACCAACCCGCCTTCCTCATGAAATGATGGAGCTCGTGAGAGACCTGATACCATGGCCGGAACGGACAAGCCTTCCCTGACCAAAAGAGCCTTCCGATGGATGATGGGGGCGGATATAGCGGGCGCGCGTCAGCTCACCGGCAAGACGTCCAGAATCTTCTCTATCATTGCCGCAATCTTTTCACTCTTCTACCTCTACTCGGCCATTGCCATCGTTCCTTTCTTCATATTCCTGAGCATGTACCTTCTCTTCACGGCGGTTCTGATATTTTTGCTCTATCCTGCCACAAAGCGGTCGCCCAGAGGGCGCGTCACCTGGGTGGACCTCGTCTTCATAGGGCTCTCCATCAGCACCATTGCCTATTTCATCTTTGCCTATGAGGCAATGGAGGAGCGGATGGGCTATGTCACCCCGCCCGACCTTATCTTCGGCCTTATCTGCATGCTCATCGCCCTTGAGAGTTGCCGCCGAGTCCTGGGCCCCATGCTGCCCTCCTTGGGACTGTTCTTCCTGCTCTATTGCTATTTAGGCCCCTACATCCCGGGTGAGCTGCAGCACAAGGGCTTCTGGATCTCGCGCATTGTGTCCTATTGCTACAGCGAAAGCGGCATCTTCGGAGTGGTCACCCGGGTGTACGCCACCTTCGTGCTCCTCTTCATCATTTACGGGGCCTTTCTGGAAAAGTCAAAGGTGGGGGACTTCTTCATCGACCTGGCCTTCGCCCTCGTGGGCCGCGCCACAGGTGGGGCGGCCAAAGCCTCTGTGCTCTCGAGCGGCATGGTGGGCACGGTTCTTGGAAGCGGTGCGGCGAATATCGTCATAACGGGCACGTTCACAATCCCGCTCATGAAGCGGGGGGGCTATCGTCCTGCCTTTGCTTCAGCAACAGAGGCGTGTGCCTCGCTCGGAGGCATGCTCATGCCTCCGGTGATGGGCGCGGCGGCTTTCGTGTTGGCCGCCTTCACCGGCGTACCTTACTTGACGGTGGTTGTCGTCTCCCTGGTGCCGGCTGTGCTCTACTATCTTTCCCTCTTTTTTGCCGTACACTTCGAGGCCTGCAAGCTGGGCATCAGGGGGCTCCCGAAGGAGGAGCTCCCCGATTTCTGGAAAACCCTCAAACGGGGGTGGCACCTGTTCATCCCCCTCGTGGTTCTGGTGGGGCTCCTCGTGGTGCGCTACTCCCCTTACTTCGCAGCATTCTGGTCAATAATCGCCTGCCTGGTTGTGGCCTCCATAAAGAAGGAAACCAGGCTCTACCTGCGCGATATCTGGGATGCCTTAGTGATGGGCGCCAGGAACTCCCTCATAGTGGGCTGTACGGCAGGGGTCATGGGTATCGTCCTCTCGGGAGTGCTCCTTCCCGGGCTCGCCCTCAAGTTCTCCTCCCTGGTCCTCTCTTTTTCCCGGGGGATTCTCCCCCTGGCCGTCATCATGGTTATCCTGGCCTCCTATGTCCTGGGCATGGGAATGACCATTACGGCTTCCTACATCGTGCTCTCTATTCTGGCCGCACCGGCCCTCTTGGAGTTCGGCCTGCCCATTCTCATGGCCCACCTGATAATCCTCTGGTATAGCCAGGACGCCACCATAACGCCTCCCTTCTGCCTCTCGGCCTTTATCGCGGCGGGAATTGGCGGCGCCGACCCGATGCGGACGGGCTTTATCTCATTGAGGCTTGCCAAGGCCCTCTATATCATTCCCTTCCTTTTCGTCTACACCCCTCTTCTCATGCTGAGCGGGACCTGGCCTGAGATCATCGCTACTTGGATAAGTTGCGCGCTGGGGCTCATTTGTTCCACCGCCGTGCTTGAACTTTACCTCTTCAGGAGTACAACCTTGATCGAGACCGTCCTCCTGGGTGTAGCGGCCGTAATCCTCTTCGTCCCCAACTATTTTTGTGACCTGCTTGGACTGGGAATCTTGGGCTTGGTAGCGTTCATGCAGCGCGACGCATGGCGGTTGCCGGTCCTGGGGAAGAGGCTCGTGAAGGACCAGGGCGGTCCCCCTGAGCCTCCACATTGAGGCCATCTTTCTTCCCTGTGAAGGGAGTAGGTGTCGAGCGGGTTGCTTGGATAGCGACAGCGGAATCAACGAGTTTATGAAAGGAAATATCCGATCGTACTCGCCCGAACGGCAGTAATAACAGGCGTTTCCCTCAGATCACACCTCGGTCGCCTTCTCTTGCGCGACACCTGCTAACGGATATCTGAACTCAATCCCTTTACCCGGTAAGGTGAGACTTCCTCTACAGATCTTTACGGTTGTCCGGATACTGCCAAAAGGGCGGGTATTTCTCCAACCTGCACGATGTTTTCAACGTTCCATAGCTTCTCTAGAATGTGATCCGCCGATTCCTTCGTAAAAATCGGCTTGGTAATATTTCTGAATTTATCTTCAACATCATCATTTGTGAGAGGACGATCCGGGCTTCCTTTGGGAGATGTGACGTGGTGATGCAGGGATCGTCCGTCCCGCATATTGATGAAGACATCTGCCTCGTGACCGCTGAGCGCTTGATTCTCTTCTACGGATACCAAACGCATCACTTCCTTGATCGTAGGATCGTTGGTCTTCTCTGCGTTAAAAAGATCCTCCCCGGCCTTTCCCTCTATGAGCGCGATGGCTGCACAATAGTATGTGCTGAATTTTCCCTCCAGCCCATCCCGAGGTTCGGCCAGACAAGCAGCATCAAAGCAAAATTTGGAGACCCTACAGTGAATGGCAGTCACTTGATCGGGCGTAATCCGGTGCCGGTTTCGTAAATGAATGATTCCATCGATAGCAGGATGGGTATACAGACAAGACGCATACGGTTTAAGGCTAACCCCCATGATATGATATTCTCTACCCAATCCGATCAGTCCTCTCTGAGCATCAAAAGCCGATGACATGAGGGCACCCAACCCTTTCGCTCCTTCCAAAACATCAATTGTACTCGTAAATCCCTTCCGGGCCAGCAACGCTGACAGAAGACCGTCGGCAGCTGCCTTTCCAGGATGGAACGCCTTGGTCATGCTGCCGAAAACCTTCCGGATACCAGATGCCTGGGTACCGGCCAGACCGAGGGCATTGGCAAACTGTTTTTTTTCCAGACCGGCCAACTTGCTGATGGCTGCTGCCGCTCCAAATCGTCCCATGGTCGCGGTGGCGTGCCACCCTGCCTCATAGTGGTCGGCACCCATCGCCATGCTGATTCTCGTCACAAATTCAACCCCAATGACAAAGGAAAGAAGAAAATCCTTGCCGTCGATCCCTTTCCATTCACCATAGGCCAAAACGGCAGGTAGCACTGTGACACTCGGATGCAAGAGGGCAACCATATGGGTGTCGTCATAGTCTAGAACATGGGACATGGCGCCGTTGACCAGGGCTGCATTGTAAACGGAGGTCTTGACTGGAACTCCGATAATGGATGCCTGTTCTCTTCCCCCCAGCTCCTGAATGGTTTCCATGAGGATCGAGCGGGCCGGCTCACCATAACCACCTAATGCAACCCCAACCCAATCGACAAAGCATCGTTTGGCCTGGGCGATGACCTGATCGGGAATTTCTTCATACGACAGATTCAATGCATAGGTGATGAGTCGATCGATCATAGATCCTCTTCCCTCAAGAACAAAAATGATCGATAGCTCCTGTTCGTGCAATAGTGCCTATTCATCCAGCCAAAGCAACTTTGCAGGATTGTTTCTGAACATCTTTATGATATCTTCTTTGGGTATACCGAATCCGAGCAAAGCACGTACGAAAATCCGATCGCCTTCAATACTCTTTATATGAAGGACCTGTCCGAAGTCGCCGCCGATTATGCACCGGTCAGCGCCGATATATTTGATGAGCTCCACCGTTTCCATGGGATCGGCCACCGGTTGGTAAATACTCGGAATCATGGGCTGGCAATAGGTACCCACATAGACGCCGAGGTCTGCCAGTTCCTTCATCTCCTCGAAGGTCAGTTTGTTGAGCTCAAGCAGAGGATGATCCAGGACGGTGCGAGCACCGATTTCTTTAGCCTTCTTGGCTACCGGATACAGTTCCTTAAAGTCGGTGTGTCCGAGCCCCACCCCCACTTTCCCTTCCACTGAAAGTTCGAGTATTTTCTCTACCTCAGGCAGGACTTTGTCGTTATCGTCAATCAAAGGGATGCCTCCCGACTGACCAATATTTCGATAGTATCCGACGGCCTTAAATGTGGGAAACCAGATTACTTTCACATTGGGATATTGAAGGGCGGTTTC
>SMTZ1_10006853_pt1 | contig 11465 bp, 11 predicted proteins | sample DeeMarSWOR136_30_FD_25667 | JGI IMG/M metagenome (IMG submission 25667)
AACCTTAACTGTCCCATTTAATCCCAACTATGATTGAACTAAATATATGGGATTATTGATTTCACAGATGGTTGTTACTAACCATGTTTTAGGTAAGCGATTTGTTTTGAGGGATTGAAGTGGATATTTATTAGAGCTTCCATAAGTATTTGAATGCCTGTCAAGTATGCGCTCTGAACCAACTGAGCTAACACCCCTTATCCCTTTCGGGAAAGCAAAGGTAATAATTCATGGGATATTGGACAAAGGGATTTGGGGTTGAACATACCCATAATACTGCAGAACAGGATGACCAGACATTTTGCAGCCATGCTCAGTATGTATAGGAATGCTGATAGGAGGCCCGGTACTCCCTTTTGAGCATATTTTGGGCTTCCTTGTTATCCAGGATATCCATAGTGGATGTACCAATGGTAATGGCTGAATTTACTAGAAAAGTCAGATTACCGTAAATTACGGTAGAAGTGGTTTCGAAGGCCATGCCAGTGTGTGGGCGTTGCTATGGCCACTGACAGTAAACCCTGTATCTCGTACATTTCTTAGTGGTCAGCAAAAAGCCCTGGTTTTTTCCCGCCTGCTTTTACAACTGTGCCGGCAGCAACGGCGCTGGTCTTGATAAATTCTCTGCGTTTCATAGTCTATAATGGTTTTATGTTTCAGATCAGGATCAGGGATGCCGGAGCAAAAACAACGATGGTTATGCCAGACGGGCATTGTCAGAGATCGAACTTGCCTGGCAGATCATCCAGGTACTCTTGAAGTTCGGCCTTCAGCTCAAGTAGGATTTCCCTGTATTCTGGATTATTGGCAAGGTTATTCATTTCCCCTGGATCGGCTTCAAGGTCATACAGCTGGTCCGGGTCAAAATATCCTGGTTTCTTGCCATAACTCTGGTTTTCTGCATGTCCCCCGCCCGGAACGACTTCCAGGTGGCTGAATGGCTTTTCCGGGTCCCGGTTCACTATGGCCATGTTCCGGAATGTCCTTCCATCATTATACCGGTCCAGGACACCTGCCCTTTCCTCTGCTGTCCAGTTCTTTGCATACTCCGGATACCTGACCGCATAATATTTGTAATTTCCCATGATCACCGCCCTGGCATAACCGAGTTCAAAAAAAAGTGACTCACGGGATTCGGATTGCTCCCCGTCAAGGGCGGCCTTGAAGCTCCGGCCGTCAAAATCTTTATCCAATTTTTCTGCCCCTGCCAGTTCAAGAATGGTTGGAGCAAAATCCACATTGGAGATTTTAGCCTCACAGACATTTCCGCAAGGGAAGCCTCCAGCTTTCCATATGATACTGGGATTCAATACACCTCCCTGGTAAAGTGTGCCCTTTGCATGCTGGCCATGGTCATTGAAAAAGAATATAATGGACTTATCCAGGATATTGTGCTCTTCGAGTTTGCTGAGCAGTGCTCCGAGGGCATCATCGAGCCAGAGTACGTTTTCCTTATCTGTTCCACCGAGTCCGGCTTGCTCCAGCCTTTCGGGCAGTGTGTGCCGGGCCGGCATTACCTCCGGAACTTCTTCCAGAAATCCCCTGGCGGTAATTTTCGGATCGGCATTCCAGGAACGTTCCGGCTCGGTCGGACCATGCGGAACAGTGGTGGCATAATACAGGAAGAATTCATTTTCATGGTATTTATCAATGAAATCCAGTCCTGCCAGGGTGATCCAGTCCAGGTTTTGCACTGCCAGTTCTGAAACACCAATGAAGTTGGGATTATTATGGTAGATTCCTCCCGTATAATCAAATCCGCAGTTCAGTATGGACCGTTCAACCTTCCGATAATTATCTTCAATTCTCTTTGCGATCTCGGGATCCCTGGGATCGGCATTAAAATCGGGAAACCCTTCCAGTCCCCCGACCTCAATCACATGATTCTTGCCAACCATACCGGTTGTATACCCGAGCTCCTTCAGGTAATGCGGCAGGATCCTGTCCCTATCCGTTATGAAGGAATTCCACTGGATGACTGTCTGTCCCTCCTCCTGTTCCGTTTTTCTCAGGAACTGTTTATTTGTTGCCCTGCTGGCATAATTGCCGGTCAGACAATTGTATCGGCTTGGCGTACAAACCGGGGAAACCACGTACTGTTTCACCAAAATAGTACCTTCGGCAGCCAGCCTGTCAAGATTGGGCGTCAGATTTTCCCCCTCCCCCCCGGCGGAAAGACAGTTGAACATCTCCGGGTACATATCATCTGCTATGAAAAAGATAATATTCGGTTTTTCAGGATAGTATGACGGATCTGCTGTTTCTTTCTGCCGATTACTGCAGGATAATAAAAAGAGTACCAACAGGATGGTAACCAGGAATAGGGTAATAATTTTTTTTATATTACTGTGCATGTCCATACAAAAGGTTTTTCTGATTTCGATATAAATATATATAAATATGGATACTTAGAAGACCACATGATGCATTGAACTGATTGACTCCGGAAAGATTCATTTATATTGCATTATATTTTTCAGTATTGTATTCTTGATTCAGTATACCTGTCAGGATTATTAATTATATTGGCATTGGATTGAATACTATATTGAACACAATTTTAAGGGATAAGTAAATATGGAAAAAGAAATCAAACAAATAGAAAGTGAAATAGCAACTGCCATAAAAGGGGATAGTACAGCCAATCCTGCCCCACTCGGTTTAATGGGATTTGGAATGACTACTGTACTTTTGAATTTGCATAATTCTGGTATTTTCGAACTGGGTTCAATGATTTTGGCTATGGGTATATTTTATGGCGGTATAGCCCAGGTAATTGCTGGAATCATGGAATGGAAAAAGGGAAACACCTTCGGAACAACGGCGTTTACTTCCTACGGCCTTTTTTGGTTTTCACTGGTTGCCCTGATTGTAATGCCTAAAATTGGATTAAGTATCCCCCCGAATAATTTAGCTATGGTGGCCTATTTATTAATGTGGGGAATCTTTACAGGGGTTTTATTTATTGGTACACTTAAATTGAACCGTGCCCTACAATTCATATTCGCCTCCCTGACTTTACTTTTCTTATTACTGGCCTTAGGGGATTTAACCAATAATCCTACCCTCAAACACATTGCTGGTTATGAAGGAATAATATGCGGTTTTTCTGCTGTTTATGCCGGATTGGCACAAGTGCTCAACGAAGTATATGGAAAAACTGTATTGCCGGTTTAATCTCATCATCAATAAATATGATCAATAATCAAATATCTGACCTCCATGCTGTTAATTTCTTCTGATTATTCCCAATCCTGCAGGGAGACAGTGGCCTGATAGTTTGAATAATTATACAATGGATTTCTCAACGGCTTGTACAGCTTGCCAGCCCGTGGGTTATCATCCTGAGTATACACCCATACTTCATTGGGGTCCCAGACTACGATTTCATCCCGACAATCACCGGTAATATCCAGAACGGCATAACACATATCAGGATGGCCGTCATCAGGGAATATCAGGACCTTGCGGCCGAATCCGTCGTATGCACCCCCTTCATCGACATGGGCATTTAAAATGAAAAATTCCTCTGAATCTCCGGTCCAGTTCACCGGCAGGCACATGCTTCCGTACTGGTTCGGTTCAAAGCTGTGATAAATATCGCCGGTTGCATCATACAGGTGAATAATCCCCTGGTTGCCCCAGAAATTGATGGAAACGGTTTCAAGCCCTGGGAGATCTTCCCTGAAGTTTGCCACTGCCGGATTCTGCACATGCCCGATGTAATGGTGCTTCAATATAGTGCCTGAAAGATCCGCGAAAAACATTCCCTCATCACTGGCGGCACACATATAAATGGGAGGATCGTTTTCCCTGTATTTTAAAATGGCCACACCATCTGCATGATCGCTCAAAACAGTATCAAGGCTCCAAATCGCAGTTCCATCATCGTCAAACAGGGTATATCCCATGATCAGTTCCTCCCTTCCGTCATGGTCTGTGTCATAACTGTAAGGATAATGCCCCGTATTGCACTCATTATACCATAATAAGTTCAGGTCACGATCGAATGTCCATAGGTAACTGTAGCGGTCTTTCAGCACAATATCTCCCCGATAGCCCCTTCCTGAAAGATCCGCAAAGTAAATGCAGTCTCCCAGTATTCTTTTGAATATGTTATGCCTCGATGCGGGTTTGCCTTCGGGGACCAGAGGTGTGGGTATTTTCTTAATGGTTCTTCCATTCCGACCTTCGGCTATGATCAATTGCTGGTTCATGCAGTAGATGACTTCGTTTTCTCCGTCCTGGTTAATATCATGGATCTGGAAAGCCACATCATTGGTCAGATGTGTTTTCCACCCATCGGGAGAACCTATTTGCCAGAGTATCTTTCCATCCAGCGTAATAGCCGTCAGGCAGCTCAATTCACTGTTGGCGTCTTTTGGACCATGATGTATAACCTGTCCCACAAGGACATCTGTTTCTCTATCACCATCAAGGTCTCCAAACCGCAGGTTACGGCCCACACCGAATCCTTCCGTACTTATCTTTTTATAAACTACAGGTTTGGGATTCTCTGTCATCAGTGAATCACTTATTTCCCTGTTTCTTTTCTCCCTGGAAGTAAAATCATTAAATCCTGCCTTTGTTGTGCTTACCTGGATGGCATAGAAAGAAGCCGGAACATCCGCCAGAAAACCAATTTTCCCCTCCTTAAAAACGGTGTCTGTCACCTGGAATGCTGGTCCCCCGTCAATCGATACCCTGATATCTGAACCCAGCACATTGATATTTACTTCGATCAGATCATCCGGACCGTAGGCAAATTTTGCTCCGGCCAGGATTTTTTCACAGGGTTTCCGGAATGCAATTCCGTGATCCACCATGATCAATTTCGCAGAATCATTTTCCAGTCCGAAAAAATAGTACGACCGGTCATGCCGGTATCGGAAAACGATTCCCACCCTTCCGGGAAGCGTATCCGGTGAAAACTTGGTATTCAATCGATAATCAGTCCATAATGAAGATCCTGCAATGATCATCGGGTGCCAATGGTCATCGGGATTTACCCCATCCTGGTACAAGAAACGTTTTCCACCTGTTTCACGGACAGACCACGAAGCGGAAAGGTTGTACCTGAAGGTCGATATGGACCAGTTCCCCCTGGGTCTGGCCTGGTGAAGAAAATGATATTCGGTCTCTGCTCCCAGCTCACTGCCCAGCGGACCTCGTGGCAGGAACCTGAAATCATCTGCAAGCAATATGGTGTTTTTCCGCGATCGGAATGTATTGCATCCAATGATAATTAGGCCAACCAAAAAGAAAAACAGGAATATCCATTTTTTTGCTGACATATCTATGAATGGATTTTTAATCAGGCAATTATTCCACTGCATCCTTTTGCTGTGTTTTAATCCTTTGATAATGTTTGGTATTCAGGTCAGGGGCTTCCCCCATCCATGCCCATAGTTTTATCAATCCATTCTGATGTGCACTGGCTAAAAAGCTGCCGTCTGCATTAAAATACAGGTATTCTGCATTATCGCCTGCCCATGACTTATGTGCAACCGGAATGGCATCGTTGCTGTACTCCAGGATATCAGCTGCCCGATAGATGTAAATGTAGGGATTACGCCCGGCATATGCAATATAATGCCCGCTGGGGTGCCAGAAACGGATTCTATTTTTTTGCCGGTATGGTTAAACATCTTTAAAAAGTCCCCGTTTTTCCAATCCCACAAATAGGCATTTCACTTTGCCCAGGACCAATCCTTTTCTGCCAGCCGCCAAGGCCATGGGTACGGTCGTATCCCCGATATTGGCTCCAATATCAACTGCCAGGTCCCCTTCTTTAATAAACTGTTTGTAATACTGGTAATGATCACTGGTAATGACTTTTCCCATTGATAGAGGAGTGTCCCAACTGGCATACCGGAATGCCCCGGCACCCGGGAAATTATGATCCGTTATGGTATGCTTATAGGTGCGGAATTTTCGCCTTGCCGCCTTCCTTTTCAAGGATTCTTTAATGTAGTTTAGCATGACGGATCAGTCTGGCATGAATCAAATCCATATGAACCAACACTCCGGTTCTTTTCGGGAAGGTTAAGGTAATATTTTCATGGGACAATGGGCAGGGGCATTCTGTTTCCCTTGGAAAATTTATTTAGCACCCAGTTGTTTTAACAGCGCAACCATTTCCTGATCATCTTCTTCTTCAGCCAGCGATAATGGGGTATTGCCATCGGCAGCGCTGGCATTTACATCGGCTCCTTCTTCAACCAGGAAATTTACAATATCCGGGCGTTGATTTCTGGCAGCCATCATAAGGCATGTATAGCCTTCTGTGGGACCGGAAGTAGCTGATTCGTCTACATCAGCCCCATTGTCCAGAAGCTTTTTTGCAATTCCAAGACCGATACGTTCCGATAAGGCTCCTGATATTGATAATGTAAAAGCAGAGGTGCCGTCTTTAAGTTTTACAGACATATCAGCCCCTCTTGATACCAGCAGATCAAACAGCTCCTCTGATGCCTGTGCCGCTGCCATCAGGGGAGTATGTCCCGATTTTGATCGGATGGAAAGATCAGCTCCTGCTTCAACCAGCTGCCGGCCAATGTCCACGAAATCATACTGGCAGGCCATAATCAGAGCAGTAGATCCATATGAATCCTGGTAGTTTATATCGACGCCAGCCTCTATCAGGCTTTTTACCTTGTCCAGATCTTGATAGGCAACGGCGGTGATCAGGTCATTTCCATCCTGAGCCATTGTAAAAGCTGATGAGACAGATACCACAATGGTGAGCATGAGATTACTTTTTGGCAATACGGTTCTCATATTTATTATATGTGTTTATCTATCAAGTTACCATATATTCAACTTAATGTCAATTAATTTCTAATTTTAGCACAAATTGATCAGCCTGAAAAAGGATTCAGCACAACAGGTATGAAAGCAAGAGAACCAGCGCAAGCACCTGAAAATCCCCGCAGGAATTTTATCAGGAAATCCGCCCTGGGGATCCTGGGTATATCCCTTGCTGCAAGAACATACCCGTTGTTTGTGAATGCGGCCAATAAGGTAGTCGTGGTCCGTCACCAAAATGTTTTTGGTCCCGATGGACATGCCCGGCAAAATATCGTTGTGGATATGGTCAACAGGGGAATTACAGCTTTGACAGGCACAGGTAATATAAGGGATGCCTGGTTACCCTTTTTCGGTCCCGGAGATATGATCGGCATGAAGATCAATGCCATCAGTTTCAGGGGACTTACAAATACTCCGCTGGCATCCCATTACCCGGTACTCACCAATGCCATAATTTCAAGCTGTGCCAGGGCTGGTATTCAAGAGAAGCAATTCGTGATATGGGACCGCAGCGATGCCGAACTGGTAAACCTGGGCTATTCCCCGAGCAATGATCCAGGCATGCTGAGGATTTTCGGGACTTACAGACATCACCGTGGGACTGACGGGATTGGATTTCATCCCGAAAAGTATCCCGTAGGGAAGAAATCAACCAGGGTGAGCAGGATCCTGAGCGAAATCTGCACAGCCATGATCAATGTTCCGGTAATCAAGCCACATACCCTGGCAGGTATTACTGCCGCCCTTAAGAATCATTATGGAACCATAGACAATCCTTCGAGCTTTCATTTCAGTGCATGCACTGATCCTGGGATTCCGGAGATCAATGCCATACCCGAGATCCGTAATAAAGAGAGACTGGTTATCTGCAACGCTCTCCGGGCTATTTACAAGGGTGGCATTAGCTGGAAAGCGTCAAATGCATGGCCCTATGGGGGGATAATCCTAGGCACAGATCCGGTAGCGGTTGACCGTATCTGTCTGGAGATCCTCAATGAGAAAAGACTGCAGGCAGGTAAGCGTATGATCGATAACCGGTCCCGTCACATACAGCTTTCGGAACAACTTGGCATCGGAATGGCAAACCTTGATAGAATAGACCTGGTGGAGATCGACCTGGCATAAAAAATATCCACGGACCGGTGGTCCGTGGATACCCTAACCATCTAACCTGGACCTATATATGAAGTCCAAAGAGCCTGATCTCAGCCCTCCTGCCAGTGAATGTTTTGGTTTCATAGTGGAAGACCACTTTTTTAATCACCCTGTCCCTGCCACGCAGGTCAATGATCCTTGATTCACCACCGGCCTGTACATGGTACCTGATTTTTATGTCCTCTACCATGCCGTTCCCATAATGGATTTTCATATCATAAATGGTAACCGGATGGTACTTGACCTTGAACTTGAGGGCATTGAATGTCCCTTCTGTGGCTGTAACCGAGATGACATCACGGTCATATGATTTATTTATTTTTTTTACCCCGAGTAATTCCCAGCGCGCACTTGGTGAGAAGGCGCTGGACAGGATGAAGGTTGCGAATACCAAGCTGAGTAATATATTCCGTTTCATGACTTTAAGATTTATTGGATTTGTATCATTAATACACCTGATGCCAGCATTACCCTGATCCAGTTATCAGTTTTTTTTAATTTTACAGGACCCAAATCTCAATTAATGAAGATAGCCTTAACCGGAGCCAGTGGTCATATTGGTGCCAATCTCTGCCGGAAATTACTGGACGACAATCACGATCTCAGGGTGCTTACCAATCAGTTTACAGCCAGCCTGGAAGGGCTTGATCTCGAGGTTGTGAAAGGAGATATATTCAACATGACATCACTCAAAAATCTGGCTGATGGGGCGGAAGTGCTTATCCACCTCGCTGCCTCCATATCCATCAACGGGGATCAGCATGTCTTTGATACCAACGTTGTCGGGACTAAAAACGTACTTGATGCCGTCCGGAGCAGCAAGGTTAAACGTCTCCTGCATTTCAGTTCCATTCATGCACTGGTACACCAACCCCTGGACCAGCCCCTAGATGAAGAACGTCCCCTTGCCGTATCAGATCAGATCATCTATAACCAATCCAAAGCCCTGGCAGAACAGCTGGTTTTGCATGCTGTTGAATCCGGAATGGATGCAGTAATCATTAATCCTACTTCTGTGATGGGGCCCAATGATTTCAAGCCTTCCCTCATTGGCCAGGCCATCATCCAGCTTTGTAAAGGGAAGATCCTGGCCCTGATCCCGGGCGGATATGACTGGGTGGATGTCCGGGATGTGGTGGCTGGGACCATCAGTGCTTTGGAAAATGGCAGGACCGGTCAATCCTATCTTTTATCCGGTCATTTTAAAACACTCCCGGAACTGTATAAGCAGATCATCATGATCCAGGGGAAGGAGAGGAGATTACCTGTCATTCCATTCTGGCTTGCCGAGGTCGGGGTTCCTTTTTTAAAGGCCTGGGCCAGGGTCAGCGGGAATAAACCACTGTATACAAAGGAATCCGTTGAGATACTGAAAACTGCTCATACAAATATATCATGCAAGAAAGCCCGGAATGAGCTTGGTTACAAATCGCGTCCTTTTGAGGTCACACTCAGGGATACCATAAATTGGTTTAAAGAGAATAATTATCTTTAGTCGTTGTAGCTCAACAAGCCGTAATGAACAATGAACAATATTACCTGCTCCTAAAAATCTGGATAGCATTTGCGATTATCCTCTTTCCTGTTCTTCTCAGCATTACTGCACCATACGGGCGGCATTCAAGGAAGGACTGGGGACCCATGATTCCGAACCGCCTGGGCTGGATGATCATGGAACTTCCCTCCCTGGTCATGTTCATTGTGTTTTTCCTGGCGGGTCCGAACCCTGTTTATTTTGTGACCCTTATCTTTTTTCTGTTGTATACCATCCATTATTCCAACCGGGCTATCATATTTCCCCTGCGGACCCGTACTTCGCAAAAACTTATGCCGTTGATCATTGCCGTTTTTGCCATATTTTTCAACCTGGTCAATGGCTTTATCAATGGATATTATTTCGGGACTGTTTCAGGGGGATATGACATTGAGTGGCTTTATGATATCAGGTTTATTGTCGGCGGATTGCTCTTCTTTATGGGCATGGCCATTAATCTGAAATCTGACAATGTGCTCCTGGCCCTAAGGCACTCCAGCAGGAACGGATATTCCATACCGACTGGCGGTCTGTTTAAATATATCTCCTGTCCGAATTTCTTTGGTGAGATCCTGGAATGGACCGGTTTTGCCATTATGACCTGGAGTCCCGCAGCCCTTGCTTTCGCCGTCTGGACCATTGTCAACCTGGTGCCAAGGGCCCTGGACCATCACAGATGGTACAGGGGGAATTTCTCAGATTACCCTCCAGAAAGAAAGGCAGTTATTCCTTTTGTAATATAGGTTATTTCCTGTGTATTTTAGCTCCTCCGGTCAGGTTCGCATCAATATGCGGATCACCGGTGATATATATCTGTGCTCCGCCGGTGGCATTCAACAGGAGCTCCTCATCCACATGGATACTGGCATCACTTCCACCTGTCAAGTCGATCTTGGCAGCTTTTATCCTGAAATCCGGAGCATCCAGATCGCCACCGCTCTTAATTTCACAAGCAAATTTGTTGGCTGATCCTCTCAGGGTGGCATCTCCGCCTCCTCCCATGCTGACAGCCAGATCTCCGGCGCCTATCTCCAGGTTCAGGTCACCACCTCCGGTTAGGGAGAATCCTGCCTGTGATACATCAGATCCGGCACTGGCCGATACATCTCCGCCTCCGGCAGAAGAGACCTTGATCTTTTCACAGGTGATCTCCAGTATCAGATCGCCGCCGCCCGACATGCTTATGATTACACCTTCGGCTCCACTGCCACCATGAATTTTGGCATCTCCTCCGCCTGACATGCTCAGGTCAAGCAATCCAAGATCACCCTCAAAATACAGGTCACCCCCGCCGCTAATTTCGGCTTTAAATTCCCTGATATCTGCATTCAGGCTCACATCTCCTCCACCACTGACTTCACATTTGGCCCGGTTGGCCTTCAGGTCGAACTGTAGATCTCCTCCACCTGATATCGCCATGCCAATATCTTCTGTACTGATCAAACCCTGGCTCTGAACATCTCCGCCTCCTGAAACCTTTAACTTATTCAGTTGGTTCACCGTAACATGGGCGTCCATGGCCGAACTCCTGTTTATCCTGGCATCTTTCTGAACATAGATATTCAGGATCCCTGATTCCACTTCTGTAATAATATATTCCTGGAGATTCTCATCGGTTTCAATGACCACTTTGCTTTGATTTCCCTGCCCGATAAGCAGATCTATACCGCTTCTGACCACGATCCCGGTAAAATCACCTACGCTTCTTTCCTGTTTTTCAATATTCCCGTTCCCCCTGACCTGGGAAAACATCACGGGTAGGGCAAGTAAGAGCAAGCATAGGGTTGAAATGGTTTTGATAAGGATTTTCTGTTTCATGATGTTTGGGTTTTAATTAGGGAATAATATTCTAGTGTCTAATTGCGTAAGTTGTCTATATTATCTTTGATTTGTGAACCTCTTACTTCTCTCTTTCTCCATTTAAAAGGCTTGCAGTGTTTGTTGTAGTTTTTTACATAGGCTTCAA
>SMTZ1_10006854_pt1 | contig 11465 bp, 11 predicted proteins | sample DeeMarSWOR136_30_FD_25667 | JGI IMG/M metagenome (IMG submission 25667)
ACTTCAGAACCTGCCAAAAATACCCAGTCACTGCCTATCGGATCCTCACGCTTGGTGCCGGTGCTCGGAAGAGTCGGCAAACCCCTCGTACTCACGCCTCGATAATCAAAACCCCGAATGCCATAAAGACCCGAACCGCCCGCGTAGAACTTCTCAAAGGGCGGCGCGTCACCTACAGTGCTTGCGCCAAGCAGCTTCGTCACCAGAACGGTCTTCCGCTCGGCCAGGTCTTCATGAATCGTCTGGTACTGCTTGTAAGTCCCGCTCACTATGCCGAAAGTATGGTCACCTCCAACCTGCTCGTAACTGGCGTCAAACCTGTAGCCCTCGCTCGGATTGAATCTGTCATCGGTAAGGTCTCTGCCGATGCCAAGCCTGATCCCCACAAGAGCATTCCTGCCCTCAACCTCCTCGATTTCTCTGGGAGCATCGGGCTCAATGTCATCAACTTCAACATTTTCCGCTCTAAAACCGATGCTTCTGTGCCAGCGGTTCTTATATCGTTTCTCGAATCCAACATAGCCCTTCAACCGCTGCTCGTCGTAGCTTTCCCTTTCTCTTTCCCAGCTTGAACCAACGACGTTAAGCGATATCGGCTTGTTATCAAAGTACGGCTCGGTGAAGCTAACCAAAAACTCACTAACCTCGGTTCCCGGCTGCAGTGCAATTCTAAAATTCTGGCCCGCGCCTCTGAACGCCCGCCCCGTGACAAACTCCCTAAAGCTTTCCGGCCAATCGCTGATATCGAAATTCCGCTCCTCATAAATAAGCTGCCCTATAAGGCCTAGGTCCGTCGTCGCGCCGGCTCCGACCATCACCATACCGGTCTGACCCTCGATGATACTGACCTGGGCGTCGCGCTGACCAGGTACCTCGCCGACCGGCGTAATAGTCGCCGACTCCGTTAGGACAATCCCTTGTATCCTCTTCTCCAGCTCGCCGCTGCCGTCCCCACGGGCCGTATGGGCGTTGTACCACCGGCCAGGCTGAAATTCGTACTCATCGAGCACCCGCCGAACAACCTTATCCTGCGTCTGTTCGTTTCCTGTTATGCCGACCCTGCCAATCCGAAAACGCTCACCCTCGCTTATGGTAAATTCAACACTGACCTCGTTGCCGGGAACAAACTTAACGTGACGCTCAACTCCTGCGTCGATAAAGCCAATCTCCCGATAAAGTTTAAGCAGCTGCCTGACATCTGACCTCGCCTTTTGCTCGCTATAGACTTGACCCCGTTCTAACTTCAACTCAGCCTGCAATTGGCTCTCTGCGAAGTGCCTGATGCCTGTAAATTCTACCCTTTCCACAGTATAAACCGGCCCCTCATCAACCGCAAATGTGATGTGGACCTTCCTCCTGTACGGGCTAAACTGGCGCTCCGCCTTTATCGTCGCATCTAAATAACCCTTTCTGTAATAGATACTCTGAAGCTTAGCCGTGTCCTCATCCACCCTTTGCTCGGAGTAATATCTCGGCCAAAAAAGAAACTTCCTCGTCCGGGTTTTCACAGCCTTCTTAAGAGACTTAGTCTTTAGGCCCTCATTGCCGCTGAACGCGACCGCTTCTATTTTGACTCTCGCTCCCTCATCAATAGTATAAACCACTTCGCCCCTCGACAACCTCTCGGCGTCCAACCCAACCCGCACAAAAGCAAAACCTTTCTTGCGATAAAACTCAGCGACAGTTTCCGAACCTCTATCGACTATAATCGGGTCAAGGTAATCGCCTATCTTAAAGTCCAGTTTTTTCCGCAAAGTCCTGGCCTTTTGCCTCTCGTTGCCGACAAAAACAATCGACCTGACCAGATTTTTCTCCACAACAACAAAGGTAAGTTGAATCGTGTCTCCGACAACGGCGGTGTTGTAATAGGCATAGTCAACACCGTCCAGCTCGGCTATGCGCCTGGCGTCCTCAGCAGCCGTGGCCGGGTCAAACAACTCCCCCACCCTGCTGCGGACCCGCGCTAAAATCTGCACACTACCAATACTGACGTTGCCCGCTGCTTGAATACTGCCTACAGCAAGCTTCTCGCTCTCGCCTTCCATCCCTCTGCCCTCCGCAAAGACCGAACTCGAACTTGAAACCGCCATCAAAAAAAGAACTATCACAAAGAACTTCTTCATTCATCTTCGCTCCCAAATTCGTTCCTCGTCGCCCGAGCACCGCAAACACCAGTGCAACTAAAACGGCACCTCTTGCTCCTTCAACTGAGACGCGTTCTCAAACCGCATTATCGATTTCCTGAATATCAGGGGTACACTTCCCGTCGGACCGTTACGCTGTTTAGCTATGATAAGCTCAGCAGTATTATCCTCCCTCGGCGCATCCTCGCTGCTGTAAATGGAAGTCCCCTCCTTGTCACTCAATTCCAGCCTCTCAGACCGACGATAATAATCCTCACGATGCAGAAGCAATACCACATCGGCGTCCTGCTCGATACTGCCGCTCTCGCGCAAATCGCTCATCCTCGGCCGATGGTCCTCTCTGCCCTCTGGAGAGCGATTTAACTGACTTAATACTACAACCGGAATATTCAGTTCACTGGCAAGGGCCTTCATGTACCTTGAAATCAATGTGATCTCCTGCTGACGCGACTCGACCCTGCCCGTACCAAAATGCATCAACTGCAGATAGTCCACTATGATACAGCGTATGTCATAAAGGCTTTTTAGCCTTCGTGCCTTGCCCCGAAGCTCCAGGGGCGTGAGCAGCGATGTGTCATCAACATAAATTGGGACTTCATACAATTCCCCACATACCTCCTTGAGCCTTCCGAAATCCTCTGTGCTCAGCAACCCTTTTTTAATGTTCCGGCTGTTTATTTCGCTCCTGCTGCACAAAAATCTCTCCGCCAACTGCTGCTTGCCCATCTCCAGCGAAAATATACCAACCGGAACTTTGTCTACCGCGCCCATATACTCGGCCATATTCAGCGCCAGAGACGTCTTTCCCATACTGGGCCGACCGGCAATGATTATCATCTCGCCGTTCTGCAAACCGCACGTCTGGTCATCAAGCTCGTGATAACCGGTAGCTAAACCCGTAACGTGGCTTCCCTCACGCTTCTCAATAAGTTCAAGGGCCTGCGTGACCAAATCCCTGACTTCCTCTGCGCGGCCGCGAACCCGCCTGTCTGCAACGGCAAACATTTTCTGCTCCGCCAGGTCGAGCTTCTCCTCCGCCTCGCCATCCGCCCTGTAACCCAGCTCTAAAATCTCATACGCCGCCCCTATCATCTCACGAAGAAGCTGCTTGTCTTTTACAATCCCGGCGTAGTACATCACATTCGCCGACGATGGCACTGAATCCATCACCCGCGCGATATATTCGACCCCCCCGACTTCCTCCAAATGCTTGCGCTTTTTAAGCTCGTCACGAAGCAGAACCGCATCAATAGCTATATTATCACCAATGCTCTTTTCATAAAGCCCGACTAAGGCATCAAATATCATACGATGCTCCGTCCGGTAAAACGACTCGGCCCTCAAGATTTCGACCACATTGCTTATGCACTCTGGGTCGATTATCATCGAGCCCAAAACTGCCGCCTCCGCCTCTAACGATTCCGGCATACTGCGAGTAGCCAACCCCGACGTATCAGAACCGCCGGCAGCTCCAGTCCTATACCTTTTTTCTTTACCCACCTTGGCCATCTCGTCCATTTTCATCTCCCTGCGACTACGCGGAGCCTAATATTGCAACGAACTGAAAAACAGAAACTCGACAAAAACACTTCTTCAAAATATTCACGGTTAAAGCCTCGCCAAATTCAAGCCTCACTTGTTTTCGGTTCGTCATCCTGCTTGGCCACAACAACAACACTGACCGTGGCCGTCAGTTCCTTGGCGAATTTCAAGCTGACGCTGTGCGTGCCTACCTCTTTTATATGCTCCGGCAGTTTAACAACATCGTCGGCCACCTCAAAGCCCTGCTCACGCAGATTCGCCGCAATCTCACGAGGACCCACCGAGCCAAACAAAACCCCCTGCTCATTGGCCTTGGCCGCGACAACCGCCTCGGCACCCTCAACCGCCGCCGCCACCTCCGCAAGACGCTGCTCGGCAACCTTCCGCCGCTCTGCCCGCCTGGCCTTTTCTTTCGCCAGCACCCTCAGATTCGCATCGGTCGGCACAATCGCCAGCCCCTGCGGCAAAAGATAATTCCTCGCATACCCCGTGCTAACTTCGACAACATCGCCCAGCCAGCCCACCGCCGAGACATCCTCACAAAGCAAAACCCTCATATCCGGTACCTCATACCTTCAAACCTGCGTCCGATTCACGTAGTAAACGGCAACAACGCCATATACCTGGCTCGTTTAATGGCCTTTTTTACCTTACGCTGGCAGCCGGCACAATTCCCGCTGCGCTTGCGAGAGTATATTTTGCCGCGATGGGTTAACAGCTTCGACAAAGTCTCGATGTCCTTGTAATCAACGTATTTGTCGCCCCTTCGGCAAAAGCGACACTGCGTTTGCTCACGCGCGCCTATAATGCCCGCTTTTCTTCTGCCTTCTCTCTTTCTTTCTATTGCTGCCATTCTTTACCTGCCTGTGACCTCACCAAGAACCAACCAAATTCAATCTTGTATCATACGGCAAGTCGCCTCTAATGCCATACGCAATTCCATAGCGCAACAAGAGATTAAAACGGTATATCATCCCCGGCTGCGCCCAAACCATCTAAATCCCCACCCTCTGCAGGTCTTGCCTGTTCTGCGCCTTCCCCAACCTGCTTACCCGATGGCCCGGACAGAAACTGAAAGTTCTCCACCGTAACCCGGTGCTTGCTGCGCTTCGTCCCGTCCTGAGCCGTCCAGGTATCCAGGGTCAGCCTGCCCTCAACAAATAGTGCCCGGCCCTTCGTCAAATACTTGTTAATGTTCTCCGCCTGCCGACCAAACGCCCGACAGTCCACAAAACAGGTCTCCTGCCTCGCATCGCCATCCTTGCCTGTCCATCTGCGGTTAACCGCCAGCCCGAATTCCACAACGGCCGTCTGGCTCGGCAAATACGACAACTGCGGGTCGCGCGTCAGATTGCCCATCAACAATACTTTATTTAAACTGGCCATATCCAAACTCCTCTTTCCCTTCCAAAATACAATAAGTAGTAATCAAAGCACGCTAATCAACCTTTCCCAAATCCTCTGCCTCCGCTGCCTCAGATTCATCGCTCTCCAGGATCGCTGATACTGGTTTCTCGGCTGCCTCGTCCGAGTCCTCGGCAACTACCTTCTCAGACCTGCTCTCCTTGACCGCCCCTGAAGCAGGCTTTCGCCCTTGCTTCTCAGCCGCTTCGGCAGGAATACCTTTCCGAATATCAACCTCAGACAAGTGCTCGACCGAAAGAATCAAAACACGCATAACAACCTCCGAAAGTTGCACATCTCTCTCAATCTCGCGAATCCTACCACCCTCGGCCCTAAAATAGCTAAGGATATACAAGCCCCTGGCTTTGCCGCCAATCTCATAAGCTAACCACCGGTCGTCCCATTTCCGTATCGAGACAATCTCCGCCCCCGCACGTTCAAGCACTCTTTTGATAGTCGCATTAACACCCTCCCAATCCGCCGCTGCTTCAGCAGAATCAACTAAAAACATAGCCTCATAAAGTTTCTTCTCGGTCGCCAAACCAATTACCTCCCACTGAACAAAAAAATTAACTCAAAACCAAAAAACCACACTCACCAATCTTAATTTTCCAACTTAGACTATAAAGCTCACGCCTTGTTAAAGTTATTCATTGCCGCCTCGATGCCGTATTCAATCCAGCAGAGCACCGCTTCTCGTGAGCTCTCAATTGCCTTATCCAGCAGCGCCTTTTGCGCCTTTGTCGGCTTATCAAGCACATAGTCCGCGGCGTCTTGCTCGCCGCACGGCCCGATGCCTATCCGCAAACGGTTCACGTCCTCGCTGCCTAGCTTCTCAACAACATCCGCCAGCCCGTTATGCCCGCCGGCAGAGCCCCTCGCCCTGACCCTAATCCTGCCGGGCTCAAGTGCCATATCGTCGCTTACCACAAGCAAATCGCTCAACTCAAGCTTGTAAAAACCTGCCGCCGTCGCAACAACCTGGCCGCTGCAGTTCATAAAACGAATAGGCTTCAAAAGTATTAACTTTTTACCTGCAAATTCACCCTGGCCCAAACGGGCCCCGAACTTTCTCTTCCTTACATCTATTGCCAATCCCTTAGCAAGCGAATCTATCACTCTAAAACCAGCGTTGTGCCTGGTATAAATATAACTTCTGCCCGGATTCCCCAGGCCTACAACCATTTTAGTCTCGGGCCTACGCATCTGTTCCCAACACCAAAGACGCTACTTGGCCTCTTCCGACGACTCTTCCCCGGCCTCTTCGCCCTCCTTAACCTCACCGATAACTTCAGGGGCAATCGGTACTTCTTCCTCCAGTTCCTCAGTTGTCTTCGCCGCAGCCACCAAACTACAGGTAACCAGCAGCATCGAAGGGTCACTCACAAGATTCACGCCGCTGGGCAGCTCGATATCACCGGCATGTAAGGTATCGCCAACGCCTACCTCTTTAACCGAAACAATTATACTCTCCGGCATATCGGTCACCTTGCACTCAACCTCCACATGGTCCGCGTGCCCTTCAATGATGCCGCCTTCGTGCGCCCCCTTGGCTGTCCCTTTGAGCTCGATGGGAACCATTACCTTAACCGTCTCGGTTACGTCAACTCTCATCAGGTCCGCATGCATAATATCCCTGCCCAGATAATCATACTGCAGGTCCTTAACAATCATCTTTTCTTTCTTTTTCCCGATTTGCACATCCAGTACCCGTCGCCCGTGCTGCATTTCCTCGACCAGATTATGTGCATCCAGCGAAATCGCCACCGGCTCCCGCTTATGGCCGTACACAATAGCAGGTATCCGTCCCTGCCCACGCAACTTCTCCGCATTCTTTGAGCCGGTTTGCTCTCGAATTTCAGCCTTTAAAAGCAATGACTTTTTCATAATTTCCTCATTCCGATTCAAAATCCTCACACATCACCGCTCAAAAATCATTAAACAGGCTGCTGACTGATTCATTTCTGTGAATCCTCCTTATCGCCTCGCCTAACATAGCTGAGACTGTCAATACCTTGATACTGCTGAGCCTCTCGGCCGCATCGTCCAGCGGTATTGTATCAGTAACCACCACTTCGTCAACCGGCGCCTGACTGAACCTCTCGAACGCCTGCTCGACAAAAACCCCGTGTGTCGCGCCGACATATATCTTCTCGGCTCCACGCTGCTTAACCAACTCCGCCGCGCTGCACATCGTACCTGCAGTGGCAATAATATCATCGCACATCAAAACATTCCTGCCTTTCACCTCACCGATTATCTCGCGAGCTTCAACCTCATTGCCGCTCATCCGCTTCTTGTGCACAATCGCCAGCTCCCCACCAAGATGCGAAGCATATCTGGATGCAATCTTCATATTACCAACGTCCGGTGAAACTACGGTCAGATTACCAATCTTCTTGTCCCTAAAGTATCTGCTCAAGACCAGCTCACCCATCAGGTGGTCGACCGGTATGTCGAAGAAACCCTGCAGCTGATGTGCGTGAAGGTCTATCGCCAAAACCCTGTTCGCGCCGGCAGCGGTAATAAGATTAGCAACCAGCTTGGCGGTAATTGGCACGCGCCCTTCATCTTTTCTGTCCTGGCGGGCGTAGCCAAAGTAGGGTATAACCGCTGTTACACGGGTGGCACTTGCCCTTCGCAAACAGTCCAGATAAATCAAAAGCTCAACCAGGTGCTCATCAACAGGCTTGCAAGTTGACTGCACAACAAAGCAGTCTCTGCCGCGAACGTCGTCCTCCAGCTTTATGACCTTCTCGCTGTCAGGAAACGTCTCTATCTTCGCCCTGCCGAGCGGAATCTTCAGATACTCACAAACCGCTTCGGCCAACGCCACATTGCTGCTGCCCGCGAACACTTTCAGATTATCATCCATAACATCTGCCTCAGCCTTTTTTCCCAAATTTATCTATCTCGTCCTGCGAAACTACCATCCCCGGCTTGATATGGGAGCCGTCCCTCAACTCAAGCGGTGCTATCAGTATCGCGCCCGAACCAACGTAGCAGTCACTGCCTATACTCGTCCGACTCACTTTCTTGCCGTCAAAATTGGCCGTTATCGAGCCGGCTCCGATATTAACATTCTGCCCTACAGTGGCATCACCAATATAGCTGTGGTGCCTCGCACGAACACTCTTGGCCAAAGTCGAATTCTTAACCTCCGTGAAAACGCCTAACACAACATCGTCTTCCAGAACCGTGCCGCTTCTCAAATAAGCAAACGGGCCGACCCGACAGCCCCGCCCGATTGTAACCTCGCCGTGAATGTACGTAAAAGGCTCAATCACAGTGTCCTGCCCTATCTGCGCCCTTATATCAATCCAGGTATTATCCGGGTCAACTATTGTCACCCCGTTGTCCATCAGTTCCTGCTGAATTCTGCGCTGCATAATCTTGTTCGCTTCGGTAAGCTCTGCTCTGCTGTTGACACCTTTAGCTTCGTCCGGCCGAACCGCCGTAACAGCCAAAACCTTGTGACCCGTCGCAATAATAAGTGAAAGCGCATCCGTCACGTAATACTCCCCCTTGACATTGTCAGGCTTTACCTTCTCGACCGCCTCATAAAGGACCTTGTTGTCAAAAAGATAATAGCTCGGGTTGACTTCTTTAATTCTCAATTGCTCACTCGTGCAGTCACTGTCTTCCACAATGCCCTGTATATTGCCGTATGTGTCCCGTACTATTCGCCCATATCCGGTAGGGTCATCCAGAATAGCCGTCGCCAATGTTACCGCCGATTGCCCCGCTTCATGCTTTTCTATAAGCGTCTTCAAAGTCGCCGCCCTAATCAAAGGCCCGTCACCACAAACAACCACCGTCTCACCATCAAATTCCTTCAAATGCTGCTTACAGCAAAGAACGGCGTGGGCGGTACCTTTTTGTTCTTCCTGCTCGACCCAGACAACATCTTCTGCGTCACTAAATCGCTCTCTGACCCGCTCAATACCGAAGCCGACTACAACATATATTTTCCCAATCCCGACTTTTCGGCATGCATCAAGCACGTAGGCCAGCATCGGTCGGCCGCATACCTCATGCAGAACCTTCGGCATCTGCGTGTTCATTCTGCTGCTCACGCCCGCAGCCAAAATTATTGCCACTCTCTCAGCCATTGCACCCGTTTTAAACTTAACATTTTACTGTTCTCTGCCAGAAGCTACCCGGCCAGGACTCGAACCTGGAAATTGGGCACCAAAAGCCCATGTGTTACCAATTACACCACCGGGTAGCAAGTCCAAGTTTCCTTCCGAGTCCGAACATTCAATTATATTGCATGCCACGGAGACCGTCTTGCGTCGGCCCGACTTGGCTCCGGGCCCCCACTTTGCAACTCATCGCAAAATGGAAACCACCTGCCGGAGGCTTGAGTCAGCCACGCCGTGCTACTGCTGACCCCGGAGGCCGCATTCGCGACCAAGCTACCCCGTGCGGCAGAGCTTTATAAACCGAAATAAATTACTACACCAACCCAAACAAAGCAACCTTTTTCCTGCTTCCAGCCAAAAAAATCCCCTCCAGCACCAAAAATCAGCCCTTGGCCCGATAATCAACCAAAAACAGCCCCAAAAACCGAACTGGGACAGAAGCATCATTCTGGACATCACGCAACCTTCAAGTACAATAAAGCAAAGCCCCTCCACACGGCGAAAGGCAATTGCGTGAGCAAAATGCAAATAATAGCCAAGGCGGTCCTTACAATCCTCGGACTAAGTGCCATACTGAACCTGTCGCAATATGTCAGCACGGCAATTCGTGCAGGGACAGACTCGTCGGCAGTCCGAGTGTTCTTATTCCTGCCGGTACTAATAATTTTCATCGCGCTCATTACATATTTGCTTATCTTTAAAAACAGTCGGTTAGCCCGTAAAATGGCAGGGCCGGGCGAACAGCTAAACCCCGAAAACGAAGCCCTCTGGCTGGCTGCTTCTCTGAGAATGGTCGCGATTTTTTATGGCCTGATACTACTCTCAACTTCAATCCCAACAATATTAAACATAATAGTCTCACCTCTATGCATACGTCCTCTGATAAACGAGATATTCACATTCAATACATTCCCAAAGTCGCTTACTTTCACCACCGCGCAATGGTCATCCATAGTATACAATTCTCTCAAGGCCCTATTAGCAGTTTACCTGCTTTGCGGCTGGCCACAGTTTATCCGCCTACAGCTGAATATCTACAAAGCTGAATCACCCCCCAACCAAAACCTATATACAGACAGAAGGAATGGAAAATGAATAAAATGCACACACTTACCAAAATCATCCTCTCAGCAATAGGAATCTTTTTCGCTATTCGCCTGCTGTCTCAATTGCCCCTCGCAATTTTCTGGTTTTATTCAAAACCCGCTTGGGAAACTGCAGCGTCATTGTTGTTTTCACTACTGATTGTTGGGGGAGCTCTTGCGGCCTTGGTGTATATTCTTATCTACAAACGCGAGAGCTTGGCTAAAAAAATCGTCGGCTCAGAACAGCTGCCCGAGCCCGACTCACAAATTAAATGGCTGCCTGTAGCACTGCATCTTGTCTGCATCGCGGGCGGAATTTACTTCCTAAACACTGTGCTCTGGCACACTACGTACGTCATAGGTCAGACCGCTACCTTAAAAGCCAGAAATTACTACACTGCCTACGCCCCATTCAGTTCTCGAAACATAATACCTTGGGTAATTATGCTTATATGTGGTATTTACCTGCTGTGCGGAGCCCCCCATTTCGTCCGCTGGCAGGTAAAGAAAGCCCTGCAACAGTGCGAAAAATATCCGAAAATCAAATAACCACGCGCAAACGCATCAAAAATAGCCAGCGAAACCTGGCGAGCCTGCCCGGACCAATAACGATTATGACGGTTGGAGGGAATGCATATGCCGATTTTCCCATTTTGTGCACAGTAAGACCGGTTGAAAAAGGAAACCGGGACAGGAACTAATGGATTTGGTCGACTATATCCAAACCAAGGCTTTGAGACCTTCAGAGCAGTGCTTTCATAGAGCATTTTTCAAATTTGAGGCACTTTAGGCTGGCCCAAAGTGAAAAACAGAAAAGGCTTCACGCTCATTGAGCTGATGATAGTAATACTCATCATCGGCATTCTGGCGGCCGTGGCGATACCGCTGATGCGCGGTCGGATCGACTCGGCCAAGTGGACCGAGGGAAAGGCCACACTTGGCACCATCGCCACCGCCCTGCGTGCATACGCCGTCGAGAAAAGGCAAAACGGCACCTATGGCGCAGGACTGCCAACCTTACAAACGCTGGGCTTTACTGTTGAGGATCTCCAAGGCGTATATTTCTCTATGGCCGATTACCAGGTTACCGCATCATCGTTCATGCCAGGAAATAATCCGGAATTGACCTTCACGCTGACAGCCAC
>SMTZ1_10016839_pt1 | contig 11465 bp, 6 predicted proteins | sample DeeMarSWOR136_30_FD_25667 | JGI IMG/M metagenome (IMG submission 25667)
TTCGCGGCGGTGGTGAATTTGGCGAGCAATGGCACAGGGAAGGTATGCTTACCAGCAAGCAGAACGTTTTTGATGATTTTGCCGCTGTGATGCAGCATATGATTGATGCCGGCTATACAACATCTGAAAAACTGGCAATCATTGGCGGCAGTAATGGTGGATTATTGATGGGTGCCATGATCACCCAACACCCAAAACTGTGTAAGGTCGTAATTTCTTCTGTTGGGATATATGACATGCTGCGGGTGGAGCTCGCGCCCAACGGGGAGTTTAATATCCCGGAATTTGGCACTGTTAAGAATCCCGAACAATTTCGTGCACTTTACGAATATTCGCCTTATCATAATGTAAAAGACTCAGCAGACTTTCCGTCCATATTGTTTATTACTGGTGCCAATGACCCTCGCGTTGATCCGATGCACTCTCGCAAGATGACTGCCCGGCTGCAGGAGGCGACTTCATCGGGCAGGCCAATTCTGCTGCGAACCAGCTCGGAAACCGGTCATGGCTTGGCCACTCCGCTCAGTGAGCAGATTGAGGAAAGTGTTCATTACTATGCTTTTTTGCTGAGCGAGCTTGGACTAAAGTACAGTCCACCAAAATCTCAATCAGACTGAATAAATAGTTCCTGTTGTGGGAGCAGTATTTGTCATTCTCGCCCCGCATCGTGTGCTGGTTAAAAAATATTTCTGATTAGGAGCAAATAAACATGGGTCACCATAGTTACACACGCCGTGATTTTCTGAAGGTAGTGGGCTTTGGAGCGGCGACTCTGGCGTTGCCCGGCTGCGGTAGTGCTTATGAGTCACCGGCGGGCAGGGCTCACCGGCCGAATATTATTCTGATTATGGCCGACGATATGGGATATTCGGATATCGGCTGTTACGGTGGTGAGATTCACACGCCGAATCTGGACGGGCCTGCGCTTTACCCAGTTCTACAACACCGCTCGCTGCTGCCCGACCAGGGCCTCGCTGATGACCGGGCTTTACCAGCACCAAACCGGCGTCGGGCATATGATGAATGATAGAGGGTATGACAGTTATCGCGGGGATCTCAATAACCGCTGCGTTACTATCGCCGAGGTGCTCAAACAGGCCGGTTACAGCACATATATGTCCGGCAAGTGGCATGTGACCAGATTCCGGGGACCGGACGGCCCGAAACACAACTGGCCGTGCCAGCGAGGGTACGACCGCTTCTTCGGGACTATTCACGGAGCCGGAAGTTACTACGACCCATGCTCGCTGACCCGTGACAATACTCAGATACCGCCGGGTAGTGACGACTTCTATTATACGAATGCCATAAGTGACAACGCCGCCGGATTCATTCGTGAGCACAACGCGAACAGGCCGTTCTTTATGTATGTTGCCTTTACTGCTCCGCACTGGCCGATGCACGCCCTGCCGCAGGATATTGCCAAGTACGAAGGCCGCTACGCGCAGGGCTGGGACGCACTGCGGGCTGAACGACATAAAAGAATGATTGAGATGGGTATTGTCAAGAGCGAATGGGAGATTACTCCGCGTGATTCAGCCGTTCCGCCGTGGGGGCAGGCCGAGGATAAGCAGTGGTTCCAGTGCCGTATGGAAGTATATGCGGCGATGGTCGATTGCCTCGACCAGGGCATTGGTCGTATCGTTGCGGAATTGAAAAGGACGGGTAACTTCGAGAATACGTTGATTTTCTTTTTGGCCGATAACGGCGGCTGCGCCGAAGAATACGGAAGCCGTGGCCAGGTCAAGCCTGACCCTTCAGAAGATATTCCCATCAGCCCGATGGATAAAAACGAACTTCAGTACGATATGCAGCCCAAGGTTACTCGTGACGGCCGGCCGGTGCGTACCGGTTATGGCGTGATGCCCGGCCCTGCCGACACCTACATCGCCTACGGCAGGCCCTGGGCCAACGCATCGAACACCCCGTTCCGTTTGTATAAGCACTGGGTGCACGAGGGCGGTATCTCCACGCCCCTGATAGCTCACTGGCCGTCGCGTATAAAAGCGCACGGCGAGCTGCGTGCACAGAGCGGACATCTTATCGATATTATGGCCACCTGTGTCGATGTTGCCGGCGCAAAGTATCCCTCTGAATACAGGGGCAAAAGGATAATACCGATGGAGGGCAGGAGCCTCGTTCCGGCCTTTGATAACAGGCCCATCGAACGCGAAGCGATTTACTGGGAGCACGAAGGTAATCGTGCCGTGCGCCGGGGCAAGTGGAAACTGGTCTCCAGGCATCCCGGCCAATGGGAGCTGTACGACCTTGAAGCTGACCGCACCGAGCTAAATAACCTTGCACAAAAGTATCCACAAAGAGTTGAACAGTTGAAGGCAATGTACGAGAGCTGGGCGGCCAGATGCGGCATCCAAGCAGATGCGGAGAGTATTTTGGATAAGAATCTGAACAGGCGTGATTTTTTAAAGACAGCGGGCCTGACAGCGGCAGCGCTAACGATGCCGGGATGTGTTAGTGCTGCAAGCCAAGTTATCGACAGAACTCCCAAGCGCCCGAACATTGTCGTTGTCATGGCCGATGATATGGGTTACGGGGATGTGGGCTGCTATAATGCCGAATCGAAGATTCCCACGCCGAATATTGACAGGTTAGCTAAACAAGGAATTCGCTTTACGGATGCCCATTCGCCGTCGGCGGTTTGCACGCCCACTCGCTACGGTGTGCTGACAGGCAGATACTGTTGGAGGACCTGGTTGAAGAGCGGTGTCGTGGGCGGTTATACCAATCCGCTGATAGAGCCGAGCCGGACTACGGTTGCTTCATTCCTGAAGAAACAAGGTTACCGAACAGCCTGTATAGGCAAATGGCATCTGGGTGTAGGCTGGAGCCGGCACAACGGCTATGTGGGTAACGCCAAAGATGGGCCCAGGTATTTTGATGGTTCATGGCAGGATGGAGACCCCGAGAAGGGGATGAATGTAGATTTCACCAAGCCGGTTAACGGTGGTCCGGCGGATTTGGGTTTCGATTACGCGTATTTTACGGCTGCCTGTTCGACGATCGACGGCCCATTTTGCTATATTGAGAACAGGCGTACAGTCGGGATACCGGATAAGATGATGCCGATAGATAGAAGTGTTCATCCCGACTACCGTCCACGTCCCGGCTGGGTGGCTGATGGGTTTGATGTCACGCAGGTCGATACGGTATTTACCCGCAAAGCCATTGAATTTATGGAGAACAATTGTAAACAGACCTCCGCGAAGCCATTCTTTTTATACCTGCCTCTTTCTTCGCCGCACGCCCCGTGGCTGCCGCCGGACTTTGTTCAAGGGCGCAGCGGGGACGGTGCGCGTGGCGATATGGTTGTCTGGACCGACTGGTGTGTGGGTCGAATTCTTGATGCGCTGGATCGTCTGGGGCTGAGGGAAAAAACGTTGTTGATTGTTACCAGTGACAACGGCCCTCGTCACGGCCGGGAAGGCCACAAATCAGCCGGTGACTTGCGCGGTTTTAAGTCGCATATCTGGGAAGGCGGACATCGCATTCCTTTCCTTGCCCGCTGGCCCGGAAAGGTTGAGCCGGGCAGTACCAGTGATGAGATTATCTGCCTGACCGACCTGATAGCGACCTGCGCAGCTATTGTTGGAGCCGAATTACCTAATGAAGCCGGGCCGGACAGCTTTAATATTCTTCCTGCTCTTTTGGGCAGGGAGCTTGACGAACCGATTCGCCCGGCTATCGTTCATCAATCTGTTTTTGGGGTATTCTCGATACGGCAGGGCAATTGGAAGCTGATACTTGATACGAAAACATCCGGCGGGTGGGTCCGTCCCAGCGGCGAAAAGCCGGTACCCGGAACTCCGGGGCAACTTTATAACCTAAAAGAGGACCCGTATGAACGCAATGACTTGTGGAACAAATACCCTCAAATCGTGGAGCGTCTAACGAAGCTGCTTGAAAAGTATAAGGAGCAGGGCCACAGCAGATATTAGTGTAAAGACAAGAGAATTTTATGAATCCCGTTAGAAATTGTATAACGAACAATAATACAATAACCTCCATTAGAAATTCTATAATCAGGCTACATTCGACAAAAGACAGGATTTCTAACGGGATGAATAGACGCGAGTTTCTAAAGACCATAGGCTTAAATGCAACGGCACTGACGATGTCCGGGTGCGCGAGCGGCACGCAACGTCTGAGTGGATATACGCAAGTTCAGAATCGGCCTAATATCATTTTTATGATGTCTGACGACCAGCGGTGGGACTTAATGGGGTGTATGGGCAATACCGTAATCAAGACGCCGAATATGGACCGTTTGGCCGCCGAGGGAGTTCTCTTCGAAAACGCCTTTCTGACCACCTCGATATGTATGGCCAGCCGGGCCAGCGTAATGCTGGGCCAGTTCGAGAGCCGGCACCAATGCAATTTCGAGCGGCCTTCCAACAGTTACCCTCGACTCTTGCAAAAAGCAGGGTATCGAACGGGATTTATCGGCAAGTTCGGCTTTGCGGTTAGCAAAGATAAAATCCGGAACTGCCCGCTTAATCCGGACGGCAGTCGAGATTCCAAGGGGCATTTGTGGAAAAAGCAGGAGTACATGCCGGTCGATAAATTTGACGCCTGGTACGGCTTCCCCGGACAGGGCGGCTATTTCCCAAAGGGCAGGGATGGGAAGCATTTGACGCAGATTATGGGCGAGCAGGCACGGGAATTCCTTGAGGGCTGTAAGCCGGGCCGGCCCTTTTGCCTTTCGATTAGTTTTAAGGCCCCGCACGGCCCTACTCAGCCGGACCCGGCCTACAAGGATATGTATAAAGACGAGAAAATTCCCCGCCAGGTAAACGACGGCGATGAATATTTCCAGAAGCTGCCGAAGGTTGTCCGGGAGCACTGGCGCGGCCGGAGGGTTTACGAAAGAGAAGCTGACCCCGAAAAATATCAGGAATTTATGGAAAGACATTATCAGTGCATCAGCGGAATCGACGTTGTGATTGGGCAGATACGCGATGAGTTAAGGCGTTTGAAGCTAAATGATAATACGGTCATTATCTATACCTCGGACAACGGCTATTTTTGCGGCTCCAAGGGCCTGGGGGGCAAGTGCCTTTTGTATGAGGAATCTATCCGCACGCCGCTGATTATTTTCGACCCCCGGCTCGATGTATCTGAACGAAGGATTCGCCGCCGGGAATTAGTGGTGAACATTGACTTTGCGCCAACTATGCTGGATATGGCGGACGTAGAGATACCGAATACGATGCAGGGAAAAAGCATGCTCGGCCTTGTCAGAGGTGAACAAAAGAAGTGGCGCGTCTCGACTTTTCATGAAAATAATTTTACTTCACACTTTATGCCGGCCCTGTCCAATGCCGGCAGTTGGCGCCGCAAGGTGCTTGAGCGAAGCGTCCGGTGTAAAGCTGTACGGACCAAACGGTGGAAGTATATTCGGTATTTCGAACAGCGTCCAATCATCGAGGAACTTTTCGATATTCAAAACGACCCGTTAGAAGCTTATAATCTTGTAGAAAAGCCGGAATATTCCGATGTCCTTGTCCGGCTGCGCAAACTATGTGGCGACTGGATTCGTAAAGCCAAATAACATTTTGCAGGAAACTTGTGGAAACGAGAAATAGGAGGTTTTTTCAATGAACGAAAATCTGAACAGACGTGATTTCTTAAAGGCAGCAGGCCTGGCAGCGGCAGCGCTTACGGTGCCGGGATGCGGCAGTGCTTTTGAGCGGACTTCGAGTGTGGACAGGCCGAATTTGGTTATTGTATTCTGTGATGATGTGGGCTACGCCGATGTCGGCGTTTTCGGCGCCAAAGGATACGAAACGCCCAATATCGACCGGATGGCTGCCGAGGGTGTGAAGTTTACGGATTTCTACGCCGCTGCGCCTTCCTGCACGCCCTCGCGGGCGGCACTGATGACCGGCTGCTATCCGCAGCGTGTGAGCCTGCCCAATGTAATCGGCCCGAATGCGAAAATCGGCATAAGCGACGATGAGCAGACAATCGCCGAGGTTCTCAAACCGCTCGGTTATGCTACCGCCTGCTACGGCAAGTGGCACCTGGGTCATCATCCAAAATTCCTGCCGATGCGTCACGGTTTCGATGACTACTTCGGCCTGCCTTACTCAAACGATATGTGGCCGAACCACCCGACCAATAAAACTTTTCCCGACCTGCCGCTTATCGAGGGCGAAAGAATCATCGAATATAATCCCGACCAGACGCAGTTGACCACCTGGTACACCGAGCGTGCCGTAAGGTTCATTGAGAAGAACAAGGACCAGCCGTTTTTTCTTTATCTGCCCCATTCGATGGCGCACGTACCGTTGTTTGTCTCCGACAAATTCAAGGGCGAATCCGAGCGGGGCCTCTATGGCGACGTCATGATGGAAATCGACTGGTCGGTCGGGCAGATACTCTCGACACTGAAGCGATTAGGCATCGACGAAAAGACGTTGGTGATATTCAGCTCTGACAACGGCCCGTGGCTGAGCTACGGCGACCACGCCGGTTCGGCCAGACCTCTGCGCGAGGGCAAGGGCACGACATTCGACGGCGGCCAGCGTGAGTCGACCATTATGCGCTGGCCGGGCCAAATACCCGTTGGCATCGTCTGCAACGAGCCGGCATCGACAATGGACATACTTCCAACAATCGCGAAACTCACCGGCGCAAAATTGCCTGCTCATACCATTGACGGCAGGGACATCTGGCCGTTAATGTCGGGTAAGCGGAGAGCGAAGAGTCCGCACGAAGCGTTCTTCTACTATCGCGGTTTTGCACTCGAAGCAGTCCGAAGCGGAAAGTGGAAACTTCACCTGCCCCATAGTTACCGCTCATTGGGTGGACGCAAGGGCGGCACGGGCGGCCAACCGGTCAAATATGAACAGGCAGAAATCGGCCTGGCGTTGTTCGACCTGGAAAAAGATATAGGCGAGCGGCACGATGTCTCCGCCCAATACCCTGATGTGGTCGAGCGGCTTTTGGGCCTTGCCAAGCAAATGCGTGAAGACATAGGGGATTCGGCCAAAAAAATGACCGGAAAAAACAGAAGACCACCCGGGCGCATATAACCAGTTCAGATACAAAAGAATACCACTCTATATCTGCGATTACGCGCTGATATTAAAGGCGTTGAGCAAGATTGTATAAATTTTCAAGAAAACAGTGGAAATTTGACGAAATTTATACAACAAAGTAAATGTTTTATCGTATTAATAAATAGAGATGGGCAGGTTTGAAAGACGTTTTATTATTTAAGTCGTTATCATATTTGCCTTCTTAATTTCATATCTTAAACCTGCCTGCTGGAAAAGGTTCTTTTGTAGTTTGGACTGTATTATTGAGTGGAGAATAAGTTTGCGCGCAGGTTTTGCGCCGATGTGAAAAACATGACCAACAGGCAGGCTTAAAAGGCTCATTATAATTTAAGTCGCTATCGTATTCGCTTTCTTAATTGGGTTCCCGCATTGCGGGGTCCCTTTCATATTCTTAGCCTGCTTGTCGGAGGGCCGGCTTTCTGAATTGAGCCGGGGACATTCTTGAATGTCGGAATGTGCGGCTGCGCGGAGCTTCTCGGCGAAAACCGGTTTTGTGAAACTGTTTTGAACCGGCCGTTTTTGAGCGAAAAAACAGAACAATGGAGATTCGCAAAAAAAACGGCGTTTAACGCTATACGTCGCTCCTTGGCAGGGACTGTCATAATGCGAGCCCGGTAGTTAGTTGTACTTATTGTTATTACAGAGATTATTGAAATGTGCCCAAAAACGGTCGGTTGTGCGAATCTCCGAAAAAATTGAAGGAGAAAAAAAATGGAACGCAAAGGTTTTACATTAGTTGAGCTTCTGGTCGTAATTGCGATCATAGCTCTGTTGATGGGCATTTTAATGCCCGCACTTGCCAGGGTAAGGCAGGTTGCCTTCCGAATGGTCTGCGGAACGAACCTGTCCGGCATCGGAAAGGCAATGCTGATTTATGCCAACGATTACGACGATGAGTTTCCGCGTGCTGGCGGCAGAAACAGTACATGGACCAGCATAATACCTCAGTGGCTGGCTGATAACCGATTCGCCGCTTATGGCTTAAATCCGGATGGTAGCGGCGGCACAGCCACCATCACATCCAGCTTTTATCTTCTGGTCAAGTATGCCGAGGTAACGCCCAAGTCATTTGTTTGCAAGAGTGATTCCGGGACCACGGAATTTAAGCCCTCCGAATACAACGCGGGCAACAGAGAGCTTATTGACCTCTGGGACTTCGGCCCTGAGGCGGTGAATCATTGCAGCTACGCATACCATATGCCTTTTGGCCTGTACGCCCTGACCACATCCAGCGAACCCGGTATGGCGGTGGCGGCCGACCGCAACCCATTCATAAACTCTCCCGCTGCAGAAGCCCAGGGCAAGATTGACTTAATTGCCGGATTCAATCCTGACGGTGGTAAAGAAGCAATCAACATTGGAAACGCAATTGCTCACCAGGAAGATGGGCAAAACGTATTGTTTATGGACAGCCACGTGAACTTTGAAAAAACCCCTTTTTGCGGTATCAACGAAGATAATATCTACACCTCCTGGGACGGCGAAGACATTCGACGAGGCGGACTGCCTGTACCTGGAGCCAGTGAGCCACAGGATAGATTGGATTCGTTCCTTGTGAACGATGGCGAAGGCGATCCCGGACCAAAAGGCAGACCTTGTTTTCTTTCTGATACCCCTGTGTTGGTGGATGGGACACTCGTGCAAATCTCTAAAGTTACCACTGGCCAGACTGTCGGCAAAGTCGGCTGTCTTACAACAATGCAGTTAGGGAAAATTGAGAAACTCGAAGAGCACGAGGGAGCATTCGAATGCCGCGATATAACGCTCGAAAACGGCAACCGCATCAGCGTTGTGGCAGCACACTGCTTTATGCTCGACTCCGGGAGATGGGTCGCAGCACAGAATTTACGCAGTGGGCTCAAGCTGAAATCCTTAAACGGTTCAATCGTGATTAAGAGTGTTGTAAAAAGGCCAACGCCTTATGTCGGCAAGGTGTACAATCTTAAGGTTAAAGATTGCGAGCGGTATTTAGTAGGCCAAGACGGCGTGGTTGTGCGCGATTGGTGAGATACTGTGTTGGCAGCACCTCATTGTTAGGTAGCCGGTTCACATAGAGAGAGTTCCTGCGTTTGTTCTTCTTTGGGCGGCCTTGTGTTTAATAGCACAGGGCCGCCTTATTATTGGTGATTGTTCGACCATTTAAGCAAACATAGGATTTGTCTTTATCCGGCGTTTATGTTAGACTTTGTTTTTTGGTTTTCAAGGAGTTCAAAATTGGGACAAACGCTTACTTACAAGATACTTAACAGGCACCTTGTCGAGGGCAATCTTGCCGCTGGCGAAGAGATTGGGATTCGTATTGACCAGACGCTTACGCAGGACGCGACGGGAACGACAGCGTTTTTGCTGTACGAGTCTATGGGTGCGGATAAAGTTAAAGCCGATTTATCGGTCAGCTACGTTGACCACAATATGGCCGGCTTCGGCCCGGAAAACCACAACGACCATTTGTATCTGCAAACGATAGCCGCAAAATGCGGAGTTTATCATTCGCGGGCAGGCAACGGCATCTGCCATCAGGTCCATTTGGAGCGGTTCGGCAAACCCGGCGCGACGCTGTTGGGCAGTGATTCGCATACGCCGACTGCCGGCGGAATCGGTATGTTGGCTATCGGAGCCGGCGGGCTGGACGTGGCGGTGGCGATGGCCGGCGGGCCGTTTTACCTGAAATGCCCAAAGGTCCTGGGAGTAAAACTTACCGGCCGATTGAACGACTGGGTGGCTGCAAAGGACGTTATTCTCAAGCTGTTGAGCATACTCTCAACAAAAGGCAATGTCGGCTGGGTGGTCGAATATCTCGGCCAAGGCGCCGAACGGCTCTCTGTACCGCAGCGGGCGACAATAACAAATATGGGGGCGGAATTGGGTGTAACAACAAGCATCTTCGCCAGCGATGAGCAGACGAGAAAATTTCTGTCCGCCCAGAAAAGGGAGCAGGACTACCAGCCATTGGCCGCAGATGCGGACCCCGAATATGGCCGAGTAATCGAGATAAATCTAACCGAGCTTGAGCCGATGGCGGCGTGCCCATCTTCGCCGGATAACGTGAGAGCGGTCCGTGAAATAGCCGGTATAGAAACTTCTCAGGTTGTGATAGGCAGTTGTACGAATTCGAGCTTTGCAGATTTGATGATGGTGGCCAGGGTATTAAAAGGACGGCGTATAAATAATATGGTCGAATTCGCAATCGCTCCGGGCAGCAGAGAGGTACTCAATATGCTGGCCGGAAACGGGGCATTGGCGGATATGATTTCAGCGGGCGCCCGGATTTTGGAATCCGCCTGCGGGCCTTGCATTGGTCAGGGCTTTTCACCGGCGGATGATGTAGTGAGTCTGCGGACGTTTAACAGGAACTTTGCAGGACGAAGCGGGACAAAAGGTGACAAGGTCTATCTGGTCAGTCCGGAAACGGCGGTTGCCTCGGTTCTGACAGGTCGAATCACCGACCCGCGCGATTTGCCGGATTTGTTCGGACTAAAATACCCGAAAATCGAATTGCCGGATGAATTTGTCATCGATGATAGTATGATAGAGAAACCCTTAAGCGAAAAGGAGGCGGCAAAGGCAGAGGTTTTGCGTGCCCCTACTATTGTCGTGCCCCAGCCGCCTGCGCCATTGCTGCAGAAACTGACGGGTAAGGTGCTGATTAAATGCGGCGATAAGATAACCACCGACCATATTATGCCGGCGGGGACTTTTCTAAAACTGCGTTCGAACGTGCCCGAATACGCAAAAGTGGTTTTTAATTGTTTCAACGAAGAAGGTAAGCCGACGTTTGCCGAACGGGCGCTTGAGTTAAAGAAAAAAGCGATAGCCGGTGTCATCGTGGCGGGCGAAAGCTACGGCCAGGGCTCTTCCAGAGAGCACGCCGCACTTTGTCCGATGTATCTGGGTGTGCGGGCGGTCCTCGCGAAAAGTATCGAGCGAATCCACAAGGCGAACCTGATAAATTTCTGCATCGTTCCAATCGAATTTGCCGAGCCCGCTGACTATGATAAAATCGAGTGCGATGATGAGCTTGTGATAGATAATCTGCTCGAAGCAATCAAGGGCAGTGACAAAGTTGAGATTGTAAATGCGACCGGCTCATTCGACTTTGTCGGCAGGCTGGAACTTTCCACCAGGGACAGGGAGATTTTGCTATCAGCCGGACTTCTGAACTATACGCGTAACAAAGTGTAGCATGAGTAGAAAGGTATCGAGGTAAAAGAGATAGATAAAAATGACTAAGGCTTCATTTCGAGCATATATTGATGAATCTGGAGATGAAGGTTTTAAATTCAAGAAATCCTTCGATGAAGAAGCAAGCAGTGACTGGTTTGTTTTGGCTGCCTTTGTAACGCGAAAAAAGACAGACCTCGAGACGGTCAAGATAATTGATCA
>SMTZ1_10018726_pt1 | contig 11465 bp, 8 predicted proteins | sample DeeMarSWOR136_30_FD_25667 | JGI IMG/M metagenome (IMG submission 25667)
GTTAAAGGCGAAAAGGTCAACATCCGTGTTCCTTTTAATCTGCTTCGTGCCGGAATCAAGCTGGCCTCTCTTGTTCCTGTGGATGTTCAGGGAAAAGTCAACGAACACCTGAAAGAAAGGGGAGTCAATTTAGACCTCTCGAATATTACCCCTGACAATCTGGAAGAACTGCTGGTACACCTGAATGATCTGACTGTGGACGTGGACAGCAAAGAGGAAAAAGTTCGGATATTCTGTGAGTGAATTAAGGAGAATATTATTATCCCCGCGCCCTTGAGTCGATTGATAAGCGCTCAAAAAATCCCCGCGCCCTTGAGTCGATTGATAAGCGCTCAAAAAACAGGGTTCTCTTGCGGGCAGGTCGCATAGACTCCATTCACACGATCTAATCGTTATTCTCGTATCCAGGAGGACGGGCGGCCTATTTTCCTCTTTTATTAAAGCAGAAGTACATTTCCCGGTCTCATCTTATAAATGGGTTGCGGCCACAGTCACAGCTTTTCCGGCGCAACTCATTTCACGTATTCAAGGCTACTTTGTCCAGGCATAACCGAGTTTCACGAAGAACGTCCTGTCAGTCTGTGTGATATCGATTCCTGTCCCACCAAAATAATTGTCTGAATACCCCAGGAAGAGCACTGTCTGGGGATTGAGCTTATAAGAAAACAGGAATTGAGTGAATATCGATTGCATTTTTGGATCCACCGGGAATACATAAAGGGCCGGATTCCTGGAAACATCATAGTACTGAACGATGGCACGGACAAACGTCTTGATGTTGAAATTAAAGACCAGCTTCACCTGGGAAAGGTTGGCCTCGTATATTTTATCCACTCCCAGGTTGAGGCGCTCGTAGGAGTGATTAATGTTGAGATTGATGTGCCGGCCGAAGCTGAATTCAGCAAAGGGGACAAGTCGTAAGGCATCGGCTTTCCTGGCGTTTGAATAATCCACACTGTCTCCGAATTGAGTGATGAGACGGAGGTGAACTCCATCGGCCGGTTTGAGCTCGTTCATCCAAGTGACCATATCTAACTCATAAATCTCATTCAAATAGCGCTGTTTCACGCGGTCGTAGGAAAGCGTGACGACTGATTGCAGCGGGCCAAAATACTGGGAAAATACAGAGATATTCTGGTCAGTCAAAGTGCCACTGTGGTCATAAACTTCTCCTCCTTGAGCTCCGAAAGAAAGCCTGGTGAACCAGCTGTCTCTTTTTCCCCAAACCATTCGCTGCAGAGTAATATCATATCTCCGGATATCCACACGAGGCACATATCCATAATCCGCGCGGAAGGTGGGATTCCGGTCTCTATATTGCAGTCCATAAAACCAGTTCCTTCCGATGTGAAGGAATGAAGCGTCAACCGCATCGCCGCCGAAATCACCGCTTCTCTGCGCGTACAGGAGAGCCGTGGCGTCCGTGTAATCCGTTTCTGAGTGAAGGTACTGGAAGCGCAATTCTTTTGTCCTGGAGAGACGGATGAAACCGTCCATTCCGCCCACATGGTTGTAATAGTCGTCAGTCATACGGCCAGTATACAGGATACCGACCTGGGAACCTCTTCCCACATCCCTGCGAAAGCGGAATACCCCGCTCATCACATCCTCATTGACAGAGCCTTGAGTGGAACCCTGGTTGGAGGGAAAAGTCAGGTTGTTGATCCTGTCGAAGGCTCCAAAAAATCCAAAGACATTCCTCCCCACTTTTCCGGTGAATTTGAATCCTCCATGCGGGTCAGCCACTGTCCGGGTGAACACAGCTTGAATCGGAGTCAGGAAGAAGTCGGCCCCTTCCAGAAAGAATGGCCTTTTTTCAGGGTAATACAGAGCAAACCGCGTGTTGACATCGAGCTGGGCCACGTCCGCCTCTACCTGAGAGAAATCAGGATTAACTGTGCCGTTGAGAATCAGGTTGGGAGTGATACTCCAGCGGAGTGATACCCCCGGGTCAACTTCCTCATCACCGGCCTGAAGTGATCCTCCTGGGAAAGGATCCCTTGTATCTGTGCGGTTCGCCGTCAAAGTCGGTGCGATCTCAATGTTTAAACCAGCTGTCATACCCTGGAGTCCCATGATCTTGTTCTGCTGGCAGAGAATACAGGCGACATCCCTCCTCCGCTTATGTGACGTCATTCTGTGGCGGACCGAACGCGGATAAGAGCGCTCCGCACCGAAGCCCCATGTTTGGGCCTCTGCGCTTTTGGCAAAACGGAGCTGGTTGAAGGGGATGGCTATCTCAACGGCATAGCCCCATCCAGTGATTCTCCCTTTTGATTTCCAGATAATATCCCAGGAAAAATCTTCGTACCCTTCTGCTTCACTGAAATTCGCATCGGCCTGGACGCCGAGAGGATTGACCCTGAACTGGAATCCCCTCCGCTCATCATTAAACGTGTCGATCATGAAGGTGACGTGGTCATCCTGGATAAACGTGTCTATCACATCCCTGTCCATCAGATGCGCCCGGATTTTCGAAGGCTCCGGGTCATAGCAGCGGAATCCGACATAAAAAAACTTCTTATCGAACGTAACCAGACAGTCCGTATCCACCGGAGCCGGGATGTTATCTCCGGGAAGCCATTCATAAGGAAGCTTGATGACAGCCGCATCTTCCCATGCTTGCTCATCCAGCACACCGTCCACCTTAATCTCTGATGTGGCCGTAGAGATTGTGTAATGGACGGCCTCGATTTTTTCCTTTTTTTCTGGTTTTTCCTGCGTTTCCTGGGCTAAAGGAGCCGCAAACCCGGATAAACTCACAAGCAAAACCACCCCGAATATCATCGCTTTCTTTAAACATATGAATTTCGTCATTCTGCTCTCCTCTCTATGATTTATGAAACTTCCTTCATCATTCTAAAAACCTTTGCGCCTATTCCCGAATAGGCCTTTTCATGCTGGCCTGGAAAATCATTTGAGCCAAAACGAGCCTTTTGAAGTGAACTCATGCAATCTCCATGCCAAAATTTTTAACCCGGGAGTCGAACCTTTAACCCAAATAGATTTCTTCTCACTAAAGCCGATAAACCTGCATATAAATTTTCCTGTGCATCCGTGAAACCTAAAATCCAGAGGAAAACTCAAAGCCAGCCGCTGTCTGCCACCGTTTTTTCTTCTCTATCAATCAGTTCACGCAAATGAACAGGCATTCGGTTATTTATACGAAAAAAGGTGTCCAAGAGTTGTCAGAGTAAAATAATTTTACAGCATGAGTCTGAAACGGACATCTTTCATAAAGAATTATTTTAGTTAAAAATATAAATTTGAGATTTTATCAGTAATAGACAAATGTTCGAGTTTAATGCCTCTATTAAAATATTTTTAGTGCTTCCCTTTCTTCAAGTGATTTCTTTCCAGAATGAAAAAAAATCAATTCGGGATTGAGAAGGAATAGAAACTCTAAACAGGAACACAACTTAAAATCGGACAGATTATTCAGCTCAGGCTGGCCCCCAGTGCATCAAAACTGGCGGGATGAGGGAAAGGAAACCAAAAATCATCCAGATGATGAGAAGCGGAATGAGCCATTTCGCCCATTTCTCCCATTTCAGTCTGGCAAGCCCCAGGACTCCCATGGTCACGCCTGATGTAGGGAGCACAGGATTGATGTATTCAGCCAGTTGAAAAGCAAAAACCGTCGTCTGTCGAGTTATCCCCACCAAGTCTCCAAGGGGAGCCATGATCGGCATGGTCAAAGCGGCTTGGGCTGTCCCCGAGTGGACGAAGAAATTAATGATACACTGACAGATGAACATCAGCTGGGAAGAGATGATCGGATGGAAATTCGAAATAGCTTTGGCCATGTAGAAGAGTGTAGTATCCAGGATCTTCCCGTCCATGGCCACAACCAGGATAGCTCGCGCACAACCGATTATCAGGGCTGCATTGATCATATCCTTGGCTCCATCTACAAAAGACCTTGCCAGCTCTTCGGACTTCAGCCTACCGACAATTCCAGAAAGGAGGCCCAATGCCAGAAAAAGGCCCGCGATCTCATTGATGTACCATTTGTAGTGAAGAATCCCAAAAACGAGAAGAGCCATCCCCAAAAGGAAAAGAATGAGCACTCGCTTGTGAGTCCCTGTGAGCTTAATCTCTTCCTTATTCGCAATATCCAGATCCAAGCTCTTTTTTCGTTCCTGGTCCTCGTTATAAGTAGGGCTGATTTTCGGATTCTTCAGAACCCGTGAAGCGTAACGCATGACAATGAAGACGGCAACCGCCGTTCCCAAGGCCCAGATGATTATCCGGTAGCCCATACCAGAATAAAGGGGAAGCCCGGCAATCCCCTGAGCAATGCCGACTGTGAACGGATTGAAAAAAGCTCCTGCAAAACCGGCAGCCGCTCCGACAAAAGGAATGGAAACGCCTACAATGGTGTCATAACCAAGAGAAAGGGCAAGAGGAACAAAGATGAGCACGAAAGGCATTGTCTCTTCGCACATACCGAAGATCGCTCCTCCCAGAGAAAAAATTACCATAGTGACAGGAATCAACAGTACACGCAGCGCCTTGCTCTCGCCGAATTTCAGAGCAAGGTTGTTGATAAAAGCCGTAATGGCTCCGGTTTTCTGGATGACGGCAAAAGCTCCTCCCACTACAAAGATGAAAACGATAATGTAAGAGGCTTCCATAAAGCCTTTGATCGGAGATATGAACAGAGCTCCTATTCCCTGAGGCTGCCGTTCGATAAAATGGAACGAATCTGCTACTGGGATTGTCCGCCCCTCCTTTTCCACCCTCTCGTATGCGCCTCCAGGAACAATCCAGGTAGCAATGACGGTCAAGACTACCATCGCGTAAATCAAGACAAGAGTATGAGGCAGTTTGACCTTTTTCAACTTCATTATTTTATGATCCTTTTTGTCTTCAGGTCGAACCAGTCTCCGTTTTTGAGGATGTGCATAATGAAGTTCGAACCACCGATGACGAGGGAGGGGCTGAACTGAATCTGAGCCTGGGATGCATCGTAGACGACGACACTCAGCTCTCCCAAAACCTCAAATGTATCATCCGGATTGACGACGATCGCCGTCGACTCGTCAATCCCGATTCCGAGAAACTCCGGGTTCTCCGCCACCAGGCTGATGAGCCGGTTGTGCCGCTTCCGCCTGACAAAATGCTGGTCGATGATGGCGCTCTGGATAAATCCGAATCCTCGGATAGTGACAACATTATCAGCTTGAAGAGTCTCAAACGCATGCCCTTCCTTCACTTCTCTTTTCTCATCGCCTGTGATCATGACTTCACTCATCACCGCAGCACCAGCGCTAGTTCCGCCGATCACAGCTCCCTTCCTGTAGAGCTCGAGAAGCTTTTTGTGAACGGGTGTATCGATGAGAACCGCGGTCAAGCGAGACTGAACTCCTCCGGAAAAAAATACTCCGCCAACATCATCCAAAATCGCAACTCTTTCCTCTGAGAGAGCCTGCTCCCTAGTCAAGATATGGAATTCCACATCTCTTGCTCCTAGCTCTTTTAACCTCTTTTCTTGCTCAGGGCCGACTTCGGTGGGCACACTGCTGGCCATGGGAAAGATAACAATCTTCCCGCTGTTGATTTTTTGAGCCAAGTCGATAAATTTCTTCATCATGCTTACTGGCCGACGCCCCCCTCCAATGACGAAAAGATGACCTTTCTCCTTCGAAAATGCAGGAAGAGAAATGATCAAGTAAAAGCTGAGGAAAAGGATGAATGTTTTTTTCATTTCTGCTGACTTCTCCTTTTGTCAATTCACACTGAAAATAATCCTCCAGCGGAAGAAAACAAATTATAATACCTAGACTTCGCAATAACAATTAAAACATCACAGACAAAGCATAATGCTTTTTCCTCCCTATTCCTTAAATTTCGAAGGCTGCATTTGCAATAAATTCTGTCTTTTAGCCATGAACATACAGGTTTAAACTCCGCGTTTTCTTTATAATTTTAGCTGGAACTCTTTTCGAATCCATGTTAATAAAGAACAAAACAGAAAATCAGGAAAGGGTCATCATGAAAGGACAAAAGATTCTCACGCTTTCTTTAATGCTTTACCTCCTGGCGACTTCGACTGCCTGTGTTAATTCACGGACAGAAGCAAAGAAAGAGACACTTCTCATTCCGGGGATCACAGAGTCAGTGGAAATCATCAAGGACCGCTGGGGGATCTCCCATGTTTTCGCCCAGAACCAAAAAGACCTCTTTTTCGCTCAGGGATTCAACGTCGCCAGAGACAGGCTTTTCCAGCTCGAAATCTGGCGGCGCCAGGCTACAGGAACACTGGCTGAAATCCTGGGAGAAAAAGCGTTGAACCGGGATATCGGCGCCCGTCTCCTCAAAGCCCGGGTGGATATGAAAAAAGAGATTGACCACTATCATCCCCAGGGCCAAGAGGTCATCACTTCTTTCGTCAGGGGAATCAACGCCTATATCGACTTCGTTAAACAGAATGCGGATCTTCTTCCTCTTGAGTTCCGCCTCCTGGGCATCAAACCAGAGCACTGGACTCCAGAAGTCGTCGTCTCCCGCCATAACGGGCTCTTCCGCAACTGCGGCTCCGAGGTTTCGATGGCCAGAACAATCAGAATCCTGGGTGCGGACAAAACAGAAAGGCTGCTGGACCTCAACCCTCCTGACTCTTATCTTAAACTCCAAAATGGAGTGGACCTTTCCCTGATTTCCCGGGATATCCTGGAGCTCTATTCTGCATCTCGTTCACGCGTCAGGTTTGCGCCAGAGGACATAGCCGATTCTTCATTCAGGGCAGATCAATCCCTGACTCATCCCGGATATCTTCTTCTCGCTCCTTTTGAGCGCATCCGTCAGACAATGGACCTGGGCAGCAATAACTGGGTCGTGAGTGGAAAAATCACCGCAACCGGTCTTCCGATGATGGCCAATGACCCTCACCGCAGCCAGCAGATCCCTTCGCTCAGGTACTGGGTGCATCTGGTTGCGCCGGGTTGGAATGTCATCGGCGGCGGCGAGCCTGCCCTGCCGGGAGTATCCATCGGCCACAATGAACACGGAGCCTGGGGACACCCATCCCAACCAGTATCTCTACAAAGGAACATGGGAAGAGATGAACGTGATTCAGGAAAGCATCCGTGTGAAGGGTCAGTCTTCCGTAACCGCTGACCTCAAATTCACACGACACGGGCCGGTTCTCTACGAAGACAAAAACAACCATAAAGCCTATACCCTGCGGGCAGCCTGGCTTGAAATCGGTGGGGCTCCTTACCTCGCCAGCTTGCGGATGGACCAGGCCAGGAACTGGGAGGAGTTCAGAGAAGCCTGCAGCTATTCTCATACTCCCTCAGAAAACATGGTCTGGGCAGACATTCAGGGAAACATCGGATGGCAGGCTGTCGGCATAACCCCCCAGCGTAAAAACTGGAACGGACTCCTTCCAGTGCCCGGCAACGGCCTGTACGAATGGGAGAGCTATTTGCCGATTAAACAACTTCCTCATGTCTATAATCCTGAACAGGACTTTTTTGCCACGGCAAATCAGTATAATGTGCCTGAAGGATATCCTCATATCCTTGGACTCCAGTGGTCAGATCCCTTTCGTTTCCTCCGGATAAATGAATTCCTCAGCGCGAAGAAAAAATTAACACTGAAGGATATGATGAACCTCCAGCAGGATGAGTTTTCCATCCCGGCCCGGACACTCGTTCCTCTTCTGAAAGGGCTTCATTCAAACGAGGCCAGAGTTCAGAAGGCCATGGAGATGCTTCTAGCCTGGGATTATGTCATGGACAAGGATTCTATCCCAGCATCGATCTATGCGAACTGGGTGCGGAGCCTCACGAGAAACGTCTGGGAGAAATACATCCCGGAAAAAGCGCGGAAAGTCTTTTCCTCCGGTTCGCGGAAAAAGATGATCGACATTCTCCTCTCGCCCGATGAACATTTCGGACCCGAGCCTGCGGCTTGCCGGGATTCAATTTTGATCCAGAGCCTTGAAGAAGGAGTCTCGGACCTTGTCGAAGGCCTGGGACCGGATATGAACAAATGGCAGTATGGACAGGAAAAATTCCATCATGTGACGATCCGCCACATGCTCAGCCGCGCCGTAAGCGAGGAACTCCGCGCACAGCTTGACGTCGGACCCCTGCCGAGAGGGGGGAACAGCTACACGGTGAATAATACCTCGAGTGGAGACAATCAGACATCCGGCGCTTCTTTCCGGATCATCGCCGATCTCAGCGACTGGGACAGCTCCCTCGGGACCAACAGCCCCGGGCAATCCGGAAATCCTAACAATCCCCATTATGCTGACCTGTTTGAGATGTGGGCCAGAGGAGAGTACTTTCCTGTCTATTTCTCAAGAAAGAGGATCGAATCAGCCGCAGAACAGACGACCGTCCTGAAGCCAAAAAAATGATTTCGGGGTTTGTATTCTTCGATTCAACTCTTTTCCTCTTTGGCGCATATCCTTCCTCTTTCCAGGTGGCAATCTTTCTGGCCCTGACTCATCCATGTTTCGAATTGTCTCTCTGATAAAATCCCTTTTTTTCCTGATACTGAAGAGTTAAAATAAGATGTTCCGATGAATAGAGAGGACGTCATTCAAAGATTGAACACCCACAACTGGACTCCAGAAAAAGAAAAAACCGGCATCCTACTCATCGACCTTCAGGAATATTTCCGCGGGATCATCCTTCCTGTTCTCGGCAATATAGAAAAAATCATAGACACTGCCCGGCAGAAGCGCCTGCCGCTGTTTTTTACCCAACACGGCCATGAATCCACAGAAGAATCTGGTATGCTCGGCCAATGGTGGACTGACCTAATCATCAAGGGAAGCGATGAGGCCCGTCTTCTCCCCGAATTGGAAATGAGTTCGAAAGACATAATCATCCCAAAGACAACCTACAGCGCACTCCACAAAACCGGACTTGAGGAAAAATTAAAAGAGCACGACATCCAAGACTTAGTCATAGGCGGCGTCATGACCAACCTCTGCTGCGAGACCACAGCGAGAGACGCGTTTGTCAGGGATTACCGCGTGTTCTTTCTTGCGGACGGAACGTCCACTGTGAGCGAAGATTTCCATCTGGCCACGCTCAAAAACCTTTCCTACGGCTTTGCCACACTTTTGACCTGCAATGGATTCATAGACATTGTGAAAAACTGGTAAGAGTGTTTTTCTTGCGTCATCCTTTCAGATTACAAAAAATTATCACCGGTCCATCCTAACCTGTAATATTCATAAAATCTGCCGAACCCTTATTCATTCTTCTAAAAAAGGGACAGTCCCTCTCTTCCTTAATAAAAAGACTGAAAGGGACAGTCCCCATTTTCTTTAAGTCGGCATCTTTTGTAAATAATGCAGGTTTAATAATTCTTGACAATTAGTGCCCTCAGGCTTATTATTTTATTGGTGGTCATATGACCACTACTATTGGTCATATAAATTATTTTATTGGTTTGGAAGCTAAATATGTTCAAAGGTATATTTGGTTCAGAAAATAAAGGTAAAATTCTATTGTACATTTATACACATGGCGAATCTTACCCGAGAGAAATCGCCAAAATACTCGGCCTGTATTTGAATGGAGTTCAAAAACAACTATTGAACATGGAAAAAGATGGAATTCTCTACAGCAAACTTAAAGGAAAAGTTAGATTGTTTGGATTGAACCCGAGATATCCGTTCAAAAGAGAACTGGAATCACTATTTGAAAAAATTCTAAAATTCATTCCGGATGAAGAGAGAAAAAGAATCTATCTTCCACGGTTAAGACCCCGCAGAACGGGAAAACCCTTATAAGATAAAAAGCCATGAAATTAAAGGGATTATCATTAAAAGATTTGGCTATATTCATTTCCGGTTATCTTCTAAAAAATGGAATTGAGGTTATTTTGACTGGGGGAGCATGCGTCGTCATTTATACGAATAACAAATATATGTCTTATGATTTAGATTTCGTTTTAACTTCCTCTGATAAGCAAAGAGAATTAAAACAATTACTCTTGGATCTTGAGTTTTATGAAGAAGATAGATACTTCAAGCACAATGATACGGAATATTTCATAGATTTTGTTTCTCCCCCGCTTTCTATCGGAGAAGAACCTGTAAAGGAAATTTCAGAAATCATAAAAGGGGGAAATGTATTAAAGCTATTATCTCCGACAGAATGCGTCAAAGACCGCTTAATAGCTTTTTATCACTGGGACGATAGACAAAGTTTAGAGCAAGCGATTTCAGTCTACAGAAATAATAAAGTTGATTTAAAAGAAATAGAGAGATGGTCAGAAAATGAAGGCATGAGCGCTAAATATAATACATTCTTAGCAAGAGTTGAACATACATAATACAAGGCAGTTATCCCTCAGTGCAGGATTATTAGGAAGAACGATTTCAAGAGAAATTTTATGATAGACGCAAAGCAGTCAATTCATGAAAAAGAATAGTTTGAATCTCCATTTTCATCCTTCTCCCTGTTTTGTCTATTCTTTACATTGAGAATATCCATCTAATCTCAAGATGAGAAGAAAGATCAGTTTCAACTTACTTTTCCTGATCATAATGACTACTTCGTCTCCTCCTGAATCCATTCCTTGATCTCCACGACAGATGGGATGCGGCCCTGGGATTTGACCGTGTTGTCGATGACCAAACCCGGACAAAACACCGTATGAAGAAATCTCCTTAATGTCTTTCACCTTCTGGACATCAGCGGCCATGTTGAGCTCTGCCAGAGCGTTCATCGTCCTCTTCAAGACCTCATCACAACGGGAACATCCCATTCCCAGAATCTTGATTTCCATTTCTTCTCCTTATACCTAACTCAAAAGATTCCCATAAATCATGCCTGTCGCAGTGGCCATAACAACGACAAGACCGATATAGACGAGAGTCTTTTTTGTACCGATTATGCTCCTGATAACCAGCATGTTGGGAAGCGATAGCGCTGGTCCGGCCAAAAGAAGCGCCAGTGCAGGACCCTGTCCCATTCCCGAACCGATCAGGCTCTGCAGGATCGGAACCTCAGTCAAAGTGGCAAAATACATCAGGGCGCCGGCCACAGAGGCAAAAAGAGTGGCTCCCAGAGAATTTTCTCCCACAAGTTCGGCCACCCAGCGACTGGGAATCAAGCCTTCATGACCCGGCCTTCCGAGTAAAAATCCTGAGATTAAAACGCCTGCGAACAGGAGAGGAAGGATTTGTCTTGTGAAAAACCAGGTCGAACTCATCCACTCCTTGCGTTCTGATGTTTTAAACCATCTCCAGGTCATCCAGATGACAACCAAGAGGATACCTCCGCCGATGAACCATTTTGCCCTATAGATAATTTGCCAGAACCCGATGTTTCCATCCGCGCTTCCCCAGTTGATGAAGATGAGAAATCCGATCATTGAAGCAAAATAGAGAGCAGTTTTCCACAGCGGCCTCTCTGTTTTAGATTCCTGAAACTCAGAGAATCCCCCAGCATCCTGCCTGTCTTTCTCATCTCTTCGGAAAATCAGGT
>SMTZ1_10006855_pt1 | contig 11464 bp, 11 predicted proteins | sample DeeMarSWOR136_30_FD_25667 | JGI IMG/M metagenome (IMG submission 25667)
CATCTTTTTTTCCCTTTTTCCAATTACCTGAAAAATTAAATCCCTCATCTGGAATTGGTCGCCCATCCCCAATCCAATAAGGAGTTCCATCTTTAACAAGAACATTTGAAAAAATGGTTTCTCGGGGAGTTGTTAGTGCATCAAATATAACAGGATCGTCTTTAGCATTAACATCCTTAATAATTCCAAAAATACCTCTCTCAATGTTTACTGAATGAGCATAACCATCTTCCCAAACTCGAAGATAAGCTATATCATCACCCACTATAGTTTGTCCTGGTAACATAGCAGTGCTGGTTTTACCACATGCTGAGGGAAATGCGCCACAGAAAAATGAGGTTCTATTTTTTCCTTTTGGATGAATTCCCATTATAAAATAATGTTCTGTTAACCAATCTTCATTATTAGCTTTATAAATTCCTAATCGTAAAGCGAGCTTTTTTAAGCCTAATGAATTTCCTGCATATTGATTATTTACCGAAAGTACACGTCCTTCTTTTAAGTCGATATAAATTCTTCTTTTATCAAGATTTTTAGTAACTGGTGGATCACCAATTAGTTCGCCAGAAGAATGGATAAAATAGAAAAAATTATCAGAACCATTCAAATTTTTAAATTCCTCATAACCTGCTCGATATAATAAATCTTCACTATGTGCTACATAAAACGAATCAGTCATTTGAAGTGCTAGAATTGAAAATTTTGAGTTTTTTGGTCCTAAACAGAAAAATCTTATCGCACATTCATGACCCACCATACATCCATCCATTATTTCCAAGATTTCATTCAAGCCTTTTTCTCTTTCCATCGTATTTATCCATGGATACAACTCCAATTCGTCTTTAGGTACGAGTACTTGAGTATGTTCCTTGTCTCTAGCTTGATCATGATTAGCCATTGAAAAAAATCCATCATAATGTATAGTGTGTCCTTTTAGGTTTAATTTCTCTTCTTCCCCGACTTCAATAGCTCTTTTTTTTACATAGTCAATATCTTCTTTTGAATCTGTTATAACAGTCGCTTTAGAAGGTTTACATAGTGTGATAAAATCATTTATGATTTTTAGGACATGCTTATTATTGAGAGCCTCTAATTTATCAAGGTTATTTCTATCGATAACTTCCATTTTAATTTTTTTAGCAATTTTTCTTATAGAATTAATTAATATTGACTATAGAGGTGTTATAAAAAGTTCTGAGCTTTTTTAATTTTACTTTTTTATACTTTCAGATTTCCAGACGGATATCTATAGTAAATGAAATTAGAATCTTGGAACCAGAGAAGTTGTTGAATAAAACTAATTAAAAAATAATAAAAAAAGGAAATAAAAAAGAATTGTTTTTAACTACTATAACCCTTCAGGTTTAGAACCTTTTGAGCTAATAATCCTGTCTACTCTTAGGATAAGAGTTGCTAGTTCACTACCAGATTTTATGATATGGTTAATTAATTCAGCAGGTTCAACGATCCCCTTTTCAAAATTGTCTCCAATTGTGTTTGTAATAGTGTCAATTCCTATCCACTTATCGGCATCAGTTCTATGGGCAGCTCTTAGTTCAGTGATTTTCTCGATTTCTTCCAGACCAGCATTTTTAATTAAAGTTTTTGGGATCTCTTCAAGTGCTAAAGCAAAAGCGTTTACCGCAAGTTGTTCTTTCCCACTAATCTGATTGGCATAATCTCTAATTGTTTTGGCAAGTTCAATATATATTGCCCCTCCACCAGCCACAACCATTTTAGTGTCAAGAATTTTAGCGATTACACATAATACATCATGTAAAGAGACTTCTGCTGTACTAAGTATCTTATCAAGCCCTCCTTTGAGTAAGATAGAAACCGATTTAGGATTTTTACATCCTGAAAATAATGTATATTCATCATCACCTAATTTTTCAAAATGTACTCTTTCAGCAAATCCTAAATCATCCTCCGAAAGTGCACTTAAATCATCTACAAGGTTACCACCGACGGCTTTTAATATTGATTTATAATCACTCTCACCGACATTTTTAATTCCTGCTATTCCTTCTCTTGCTAAATAAGCACCAAATTTATCAGAGATATCACTACTATTGACAATTAAATTAACTCCTAAATCCTTAAATATCTTTAAGTAATCTGTGAGGATTTTATCTTCTTGGTCAAGGAACTTTTGGATTTCTGCGGGGCTGGAGATCCGAACTTGCGCATCAAATTCTGTCTTTTTTACATCGAGCTTACGGCGAATGACGGCGATCTTTGCATTTTTTATCGTATCTGGCATCATCGAATTAACCTTTTCTTTTTGAGTGTAAACACCATTAATTAATTCTGTTTCTCTTAATGATTTTCCCGGAGCTTTAACAATTTTTACATTGCCTACTTTTGAGAAAGTTTTACCTTCATCATCAGCTATATTTTTAATTGCTCTAAGAGCTAAATCAGCGAAAAAATCTTTTAAGGGAGAAATATCTTTAGCATTCATAGCAGTTTTAGCCGCATTTTTAAGAACCTCATCATTATCACTTGAAATTTTGACAGCAATTTCTTTAATTATTTCAAGAACCTTGTCAGCTGCGAGTTTATATCCATGTATAATAGGTTTTGGATGAATGTCTTGTTCAATCAATTCTAAAGCGTTATTTAATAAAGTAGCAGAAAAGATTACCGCTGATGTAGTCCCATCACCAATATCATCATCAATGGATTTTGCCACATTAACCATCATGTTCGCTGCAATATTTTCGATGTCTAAATTGGATAAAATTTCTGCTCCATCATTAGTAATCGTTACGTCTCCCATAGAATCAACTAACATTTTCGACATTCCCTTAGGACCAAGGGTTGATCGGACAGTTTCTGCAATTGCGACCATAGCATTGATATTTTGTTTACGAGCTTCTTTTTCACGAACTTCTTCTGTACCTTCTTTTAATATGATTATTGGAACGTTACTCATTTTTCACACTTTTGTATAATTAATGATTTATTGATTATTTAATGATCTCTAAATCACAAAAATTAAAAAAGTTTTCTTTATTTGGTTGCAAACGTCGATAGAGAGTTAAATCTGTTCAAACTATAATAATAATTCAGATTTCAAAATTATATTAATGAAATTCCACGTAAGAACTATTTTTGTATTCCTTCAAAATCATGTTAGAATTAGTTCTCGTAATATATTCTTTTTGATTTAGATCTCGGATGAAATTATGAACATCTTCGCTTTCTTTAAACCGGCAAATCAGCGCTGCAGATTGATCTCCTGTTGTGTGAAAGATTGAACATACTTCAGGAATTTCTTTGAGATCATTTAAGATCTCTTCTGTAAATTTACCATCGCAGTTAATTCTTATGAGAAATGTCAATTTATAGCCAAGTTTTTCGTTATTTAAACGAAGTGTATAGCCCTCGATCACCCCATGCTTCTTTAATTTGGCGATTCGATTATGGATAGTCCCAATGGATATTCCTAATTCATCCTGTATCTCCCTGTATGATTTTCTCGCATCAGCTTGTAATATTCTAAGGATGTTTCGATCGATTTCATCGAGGGCTTTCTCTTTTTTCATCAAAAATCTTCCTAAATATAATTATGATTGGAACGATCAATATATTTTATTATGAGAAATATATAAAAGTTTAGTAAAATCTAACTTTATTTGAAATTTTTTTAACATTTTTTCATTTATTAGATTTTTGAAACTTAATTTGACCGTATTAAAATTTATTATAGAACTATAATTCTTAATAACAACAAACATTAAAAGAGTGAAGAAAAGCATGGATGACGATTTCAAAATAGACCCATGGGGGGGGTCAGCGCTCGAAGATGAAGACTATACTAGATTAATAAAAGAATTCGGGATCGAGGAAATTACAGATTCATTACGCCTTAAGATGGAAAAGAATCGCTTTATAAGAAGGAAAATCATCTTTGGACATAGAGATTTAGGTCTTATTATTAAAGCAATAGAGAAGGGTCAACCATGGGCTGTGATGTCCGGCATCAAACCCTCCGGTCCGTTTCATTTAGGTACATCAACTACTGCGTTAGAGATCGTTGAATTTCAGAAAATGGGAGGAAAAGCGTATTATGGAATTGCCGATATTGAGTCTTGGGAGGACAACGGGATACCTTGGGAAGATGCAGAAGAAAATGCTATTGATAATATGGCAGATATACTAGCACTTGGTTTAGACCCCTCTCCAGAAAAAGCATATATTTGGAGGCAATCAAAAGAACCGCATGTCAAGGATATTTGCTTTAAGGTGAGTAGGTTGGTTACACAAAATATGTTGAACGCGATTTATGGAGAACGAACATTTGGGCTTTACATCGCATCATTAGTTCAAGTCGGTGATATAATTTTACCCCAAGTAATAGAAGGCCCACAACCAACTCTAGTACCAGTGGGAATTGACCAAGATCCACATTTACGTCTTACTAGAGATTTAACCCGTAGAAATTATAAGAAATTTTTCTTACCAGGTGCTACTTATCATTATTTATTAGCTGGAATTGATGGTTCAGAAAAAATGGCAAAGAGGAATCCGAATAGTTCCTTTACATTTAATGAACCACTAGAATCAATTGAAAGAAAGGTTAAAGGAGCACTCACCGGTGGGAGAAGAAATTTGAAAGAACAGAAAGAATTAGGTGGCGAACCTCAAAAGTGTATGGTCTATAAAATGCTTATGTATCATTTTGAGGAAGATGATGAAAAGCTAGCAAAAGATTTTGAAATGTGTGTTAAAGGAGAATTGATGTGTGGAGACCATAAACGTGAATGTGTCGAAAAAGTAATAAAATTTATTAAAAACCATCAAAAGAAAAAGGAGAAACTTATAGATAAGGCTCGAACGCTTCTAAAAATAGAATAAAATTATTCTTTTCTCTTAAATTCAATTTAAATTAATTTTTTGATAATCTTCTTTAGATCATCAAGAAAATTAGGGAACTTTTCAAAAAACTCTAGTTTTTGTTCTTCTTTAAGTACTGCTGACACGAAAAATACATCGTTATTTATTTTCGTTTTTAATAAATACGAAAACAATTTTCCTTCAGTTGAAATAAAATCAAAATTACCTTCGTATTTTTCCTCATCCATTCGTTTAAGTAAAAACAAATGCTCTTTAATTGATTCTAAAAGCTCAACGTAGACATCGGGTTCAATATCACTATAATATTCAGAAACAATTATCCCATTACGATCAAATACAATAAGAGCTTGATTATTGAAGATATCTATATAATATTCCAAAAGTTCGCTTAACTCGAAGAATTTTTTATCAAAAACAGACAGTCCATATGAAACTAATTGAACAATTGAAATTATGTCATAAATACTTGATTGCTGAAAGAGAATATTGAAATCAGAATATTCATTTAAAATCTTTTCTCTTAATTTTTTAATATTTGCCAGAATCTCCTCATTAGCTTTTAACTCAGGATCATACTTATGAAAAGTAATAATTATTGGAACTTCCATTTTACTTTCAGAGAAAAAGGTTAAAATCGCATTTAAATATTCCATTGAATTATCGAAACGTTCAGGATCTTGAATATCAATTACATAGATAAGTAAATCAGTAGCATCAAAGTAAACATCTTGATAATTGACATAAATTTCACGATAAGTTTCCTGACCTCCCATGTCCCATATCACGCAATTGTTGCGTAAGAAATTCATTTTATGATATTCCACTCTGATGGTAGGTTTAAGTTGGACAATATCTTTTTCAAAATCATATTTTTTGTCTAATGCTGTTAAGATTGAAGTTTTACCAGCGTTATCTAATCCACTTACAATAATTTTCAATAAGCTTTCCATAGAATTTAAGTCACTCTTGTTTAAGGTATTTTTTGAGATTAATAAAATAATAGATTCAAATAAATTTAAACTTCTGTTAATGCAAAAGAGGGTTTTTAATTTAATCTATTGATATTAATAAGTGTATTGATCGTTATATTATCAAGATCTTATCTAAATATTATTCCTATGTTTCTTATTTCAATTTATTGAGAAAACCTACAAAAAGAATCGTAATTTTAGAGTATTTCCGATGACATTTATATGATATTTATATTTTTTAACGTGGACAATCTGATTTTACTCAATGATTTAATGTATAAAAGAGGTTGATAATTTGACAGAAGTAGAGAATAATTTTTTAAAAAATTTAGAGTATCAAATTAGTCTAAAAGAAGAAATTAAAGAAACATACAAAAAAATCCCAGTTTTTACTGAAAAAGTAAAACAATTTGATAAATCTGTCATGGATCTTACAGAGAAATTTCAGAAAATACGTCTACGGGATAAATATCAGATAATAATAACAGAATTAGACAATTTGATTAAAAATTCTAAAGCAAAATAAACTTTTATTTATTTTTTTTAATATGTAAAAGTCGTTTAATCGCCTACAATCATACAGTAAAGTTTTCTATGTCTTCCTTTTTCATCACATTCGATGAAAATAATCTGTTGCCAGGTTCCTAAAATTAATTTTTGCTTTTTAAATGGGATAACTTGAGATGTCTTTATTAAGAAACTTCTTAAATGTCCTGCTCCGTTATAATCATGCCAAGTTTTATGATGAGCATAATTCTTATCATAAGGTATTAACTTTTCCAATAACTCAGGTATATCATGCTTTACTAACCCTGGCTCATATTCAATGGTGGATATTGCACCTGTAGAGCCAGCAACATGGATATTTACAATTCCATCATTTATGCCACTATCGCGTATACATTGTTGAACTGGTTCAGTTATATTGATAATATCACAATAAGCTTTTGTTCTTAATTCAAACGTTTTTAATGTAGTTGTCATTTTTTCATTTTTTAATTTTTTCACATGTATTAATATTATTAATTTGTTTAAGGACTGAATTAGGGAGATTTTTCTCATTTCCTTCTTTTAGAGCAAGAATTTTAGATAAAATTAGAAGTTCGCTTTGATCAAATCCATTAATATTTGTCCATCCTCCAGATTCTCCTGCTTCAATACAAATAAAGAATGGTGCTTTTTTCAATTTTAAACACTTTTTCTCCTTACAATTTTCACATATCTTGGGAAAATAATATACGTTGCCATTCTTTAGATAAATTGAAAAAGTTCCAAATTCTTCATTTCTGATTTTAAGCCAATTACTAGCTTCAAATTGAACATCTAATCTTAAATTTAAGATGTATGACACTAATTTTTCCGTATTAATATGATGGAAGGTCATATTATTACGAATTTCAGGCTCATAATAATCGTTACATTCATCAGAAATCTCTGATTGGAGTAGTAGAAAACTTAAAGGAATGAAATCAATGATGTAGGCATTATCTCTTTCTTTATATTTATCTCTTTTTAAAAATGTTGTACAGATTTGATTTAAAATATCTAAAGGCTTGGATATTTCATTAATTTGAATATTATATGACTTGATTTTTGATATAAAATCTTCACTTTTAAAATGTCTTTGAATAATTTCATCCTTAGTAAAAGCCTCAAGAACGATACAAAAAACCAGAGTAATTGAGGGGATTCGTGCTTGGATTTCATCAAGATAATATAAAATTTGGTCAACTTTTGTTTCAGATATAAGTATTATTATCGCTTCAGCGCCATTATAAAAAATTGTGCGTAAATAAGCTCTCTGTCGCCTACAATCGATATTCCATAAAAGAAATTCATATTTTTCACCTTTCTTAAATGAAAAATCAATTTTACTTATATTTACTCCTATATTTTGCTTATTTTCTATAGGTAAGGCATTTGAACTCAATTCTTTTTGAAACTCATCCTTATAGTGTTCCATCCCTCCTAAAATGCAAAGCTTTTTTTTCAAGACAAGTGTTTCTTGGAGTGGAGATTCTAAAGAGCTCATTGTGCCTTCCTTTAAATGATAAAGAATATAGGCTAATTCTATTAAATAATAAATTTATTTATGAATTTTAATTTATCTATCTAGATTTCAACTATATGAACTATTTGAAATAATTATGAGTAAGAGACTTGAGGAGTTTTATAAGAAGATACACGATAAAAAATCCAAAATTCCTGAATATGCTAGTATTATAATTAAACCAGGAAAAAAGCTTTTAGACTTCAAAATAAAAAAGGAAGAAGATAATATCTTAAAAGTAATAGCTCATGATCAAAAGGCTTCTGGATGGTTTCTACATTCTGTGCATATTCCTTTAAAAAATTTAGGTTTATCATATGATTCGAAAGATAAAGAAATATTAGAATATCTATCAGATCCAAATAAAATAACAAGTAGTAAACCAACTAAAGATTATATTGAAGATATTTTAAGGAAGTATTTAGATATTTTGCCAGAAAAGAAGAAACATTTTTTCAGAACTGAACGATTTAAGAAAAAGAAAGAATTTAGAACTGGAACTCAATTGAAAGGATTTTAATTATTTTATTTTAGATCCTGGCGGAATTGGTTTTCTCTCATCAATTTTTAGCAAGAAAGGTTCATTATTGAGATCAGCTGCAAGAAGCATACCTTGACTTTCGATACCCATAAACTTTCTGGGTTTTAAATTTGTTAAGACTATAATCTTCTCATTAATTAAATCTTCTTGAGAATAAAAGGGAGCAATTCCAGTAACAATTTGTCTTAAATCTTTCTCTCCACAATCAACCATTAACTTATAGAGATTTTTTGATTTAGGTATCTTACGGCAATTTTTTACCAAAGCAACGCGTATGTCTAACTTTAAGAAATCTTCATAGTTAATTTCCATAATATATTTATCCTCTTAATGGCATATCATTTAAATCAATAAATTCATTCTCTTTAGGTTTTCTTTCTCGATATGGATTTTTAATATCTTTAATTTTTCTTCCAAAAGTTAAATAGCCAGTGTGACCAATCATTCTCACTTCTGGGCGTGTAGCATTTTCCTTTACTTGAATTTTTCGTTTTAATAATTCATATGTATTAATCTCAACCATTTTATTGTCTTTCATCTTTGAAACTGTTTTTTTAACTTGCTCAATAGTAGGAGAAAAAGATACAATGGTACCACTAAATTTCAAATAATTCAATGCTTTTTCAATAGCATTCCAAGGAGTAGCTAGGTCTAAAACAATAGCATCTACATTATCTAGTTGGAAATCATCATTTATTATATCTCCAGATTGAATTGATATAATATCATCTAGGTTTGCTTTACTTACATTTAATTTTGCTCTTTTAAGTGATTTTTTGCTAATATCAAATGAGTAGATGTGCCCATTTGGCTGGACAAAATTTCCTAAAATGCATGTTAAAGCCCCAGAACCACAACCTGCTTCAATAACAATGCTTCCTGGTCCAATACCAGTATAGAGTAAGATTAATCCAGCATCTTCAGGATATATAATTTGAGTTTTTCTAGCCATATGGAGAATAAAATCAGAGGGTTGTGGTTTTAATACATAAAATTTATACCCTTGAGTTTCATGAGGTCTTGAAAATACAACTGAACCATAGTTCTTTCCAATTATATCATCAAACTCAATAATCCCTTTATGTGTGTGAAAATTAGCACCAGATTTCACTTGAACTAACCATCTTCTTTTTTCATCAAGGATCAAAAAGATTAAATCATTTTCTTTAACTAAATCAGAGCTCATCAGAAAAATTATCTTTTATATTTCTAAAATATCCAAATCTTTAATTCTTTATAAGAAAGCTTTCTTTTATTATTAATTTATATGAAAAAATATATAAAAAATATACAACTCTCAAATATATTAAACTTATAAAAAAGCTTTGTTATAAATACTCTTTAATGAATTAATTTATGAGTAGAGAGAGACCCCATAACGCTCGATCATTGCAAACCTCTTTTAGAGACCTTCAGTTGAAAATTGATGATTTACGGCAGAAAAGAGACAAATTAAACAAGAAAACAAAAGATTATATCAATGATCTTCAAGATATTGAAATAAAAATTGCAAATTCTCTAAAAATCGCTAAGGAGCAATACAAAAAGAAAAGGGATTACTGGAATAATAAGGTTAAACAATTAAAAGAAAAAAAAATTGAATATAAAACACTATTAGAGAATTTAATAGAAGAACAAAAAAGTCTGCAAAAACCAGAAAAGGATCAGAATAAAAATAAACAAATTCTCTCAATGAAACAAATCGAACGTAAAATAGAGAATCTAGAGAGAAGAATAGAGACAGAAAAGCTTGATATTTCTGAGGAAAACACTATTATTGACAAAATAAGAGAATTAGCGGCAATGAAACAGGAGTATTTGTCAAAACAAAATAGTAATGAAATTTATAGAATTGAGAGAAAAATCGAAATCGTCAAAATTAATCTCAATAAAATTTATGAACAATTGAATAAATGGTCCGAAAAGTCTCAAGAAAATCATTCAAAGATGTTAGAGGAATTTCAAAATGTTGATAAATTAAAAGAAGAGAAGAAAAGATTAGAAGAAGAATTAATTGAGAATAAAAAAACAGCTGATAAATTTCATGAGCAATATTTAAAGTTAATGAGTCAAAGAAAGAAAAATTATAAGGGCAAAAGACCGTATAGTGCTGGTAAAAAACCAATACCAAAATTCAATCAAGTTAATAAAAAGAAAGAAATGATTGAAAAGATTAAACAAGATAAATTAGAAGCTGCGCTAGAAAAACAAAAGGCTGGCAAGAAGCTAAATTTATTTGAAGCAAGACTAATTCTCGAGAAATCTAAAGAGTAATTAATCTATTTTTATTTAGATTTCACGTAGATTTCTGTGTATAAATTTTTTTTCTGTAATTTTCTATTTTAATTCAAGGTTTTTAGTTAAAAATAAAGGAAACTAAATAAGGTTTAAAAAAATTGTAGATTTATTATTTTAATAACGCTCAAAATTAATGAAAAGAATTGATTAATTTGAATGAAAAGTTAGCTGAAATTCGAAATCTTTTATTAGAACATCATGATTGGTTCCAAAAATCAATTCCTCTAATTGCTTCGGAAAATGTTACTAGCCCTGCTGTGGATGAGGCTTGTGCTTGTGATTTCTCACATCGATATGCAGAAGGATGGAGTGGGCAAAGGGTCTATGCAGGATGCAGATATATAGACAAAATCGAAGATATCTGCATGGAGCTAACAAAAGAATATTTTAAATGTATCCATGCCGATGTACGCCCTGTATCGGGAGTTGTAGCAAATTTAGTAATGTACAATGCATTTACATCAGATAATAATGGTAAAATGTGTTGTATGTCGATTGTTCGAGGGGGTCATATTTCACACGGTCCTAGATTTGCAAAAAGTGGGAGAGAAATTTTTGGTACAGCTGGAACGACAAGAGGAATAAATGTTGAGTATTTAGCATTTGATAATGATGAGATGAATCTTGATATTGATGCATCTGCAAAAATTATTAGAGAATTTCAACCGGAATTAGTTCTATTTGGTGGTTCAGTATTTTTATTTCCACACCCAGTTAAAGAATTGGGGGACGTTGCTAAAG
>SMTZ1_10006856_pt1 | contig 11464 bp, 10 predicted proteins | sample DeeMarSWOR136_30_FD_25667 | JGI IMG/M metagenome (IMG submission 25667)
GAGGGTGAGGTAGACGTAGTCATGGGGACTTACAGCAAGACATTAGCGGCAATCGGTGGGTTCATTGCTTCTACTAAAGAAGTGGTTAGCTACATAAAGCACATCAGTCGCTCCCTTATATTTAGTGCCAGCCTTGCCCCCCCTCTGGTCGCAGCGGTGAGCGCCGCCCTCGATATCATCATAGAGGAGCCCGAGTTAAGGGAAAGACTCTGGTATAACACCAATAAGATGCATAAAGGATTTAAGGAATTTGGTTTTAATACCGGGAGCAGTGAGACCCCCATCATCCCCGTCATCATCGGAGACCCGATTATGACATTTGAAATGTGCAAGCTCTTGCAAGAGTATGGGGTTTTTGTAAACCCCGTCATATCTCCTGCCGTTCCTCCTGGGAGAGAGCTGCTACGTACCAGCTACATGGCCACCCATAGTGAGGAGCAATTGGATAGAATATTGGATGCCTTTGAACGTGCTGGAAAAGAGCTAAACATTATCTGAAGATGTCTGCGAGGGGAATAGAGATAAGAGAGGTCAAAACCAAGAAGGAACGTAATACCTTTTTTCGTTTCCCCTGGAAAATATATAAGGAATTCCCCCATTGGGTCCCTCCATTGCTAAAAGAACAAACCATTCTCTTCTCGTCCCAAAACCCCTTTCTCCACCATGCTAAAATTGTTCCCTATTTGGCCGAAAGAGACGGTTCTTTCGTGGGACGCATTGCTGCTATTATCGATGAGAACTATATAGCGTTCCACCGAGAGAGCTTAGGGTTCTTTGGGTTTTTCGAGTCAATATACGATCTCGAAGTAGCTCGTTGTCTGTTAGATCAAGTCAAAGGTTATTTACGGGGAAAAGGGTTGAATACGGTAATGGGACCGGTTAACCCTTCCACCAATTATGAATGTGGTCTCCTTATAGAGGGATTTGATTCTCCACCTTTTTTTATGATGCCATACAACCCCCCATATTATCAAAGGCTGTTTGAGGGGTGTGGTTTGCAGAAGGCCAAAGATCTCTTTGCCAACTTCATTGTTAGCGATGGGAGCATTCCTGAGCGCATTTCAAAAATCAGTGACCGGCTGAAGCGGAAGTCTCCAGGGCTCACTGTTCGCCCAATCAACCTAAAAAGGATCGAAGAGGAGGTGGGCAAGATAAAAGAGGTATACAATGAGGCCTGGAGCAACAACTGGGGATTTATCCCTATGACCGATGAAGAGATGGATCTAATGGTCAAGAAATTAAAACCCTTGACGGTTCCTGACCTGGCACTCTTTGCTGAGTTGGGGAGAGAAACGGTAGGTTTTGCTTTGGCGCTTCCCAATTATAATCTTGCTCTTAAGAGACTCAATGGGAAGATGGGTTTACTTGGACTACTGAAATTTCTCTACTACGTCCGCAAGATTGATGAAGTCAGGGTGATGATTTTAGGGGTCAAGCCCGCATACCAGAAACGAGGGATTGAGACACTCTTGTATCTGGAGCTATTTTTGCGTGGGCTAGGGAAAGGATATAAACGGGGAGAGCAGTCTTGGATCTTAGAAGACAATTACCTTATGCAGAAGGGGATAGAGGCTTTGGGGGGGAGGCAATACAAGACTTACAGGATTTATCAGACCTCCCTCTGACCCACCATTTCCATAGAGCAGGTCCTACCACCACGGTTACCCCTGCAAAGGCAACTCCGGCAGCTATATCTATAACATAGTGATAACGCAAATAAATTGTAGAAAAAATGAGGGCAATGATAATGGGAAGAAAGATCCAGTAGAGAGAACGTCTATATTGGTATGCAAACCAGATGGAGATCAAGACTATCTGGGTGTGCCCACTGGGGAAGCAATCATGTTTTGTACGCTCTATGAGATTGAGGATATGGATGATGAATTCCGTTATGACTCCTCCTTTGATCGGATCCTGTTGTAAGGATGTAAGGGTGAATCGAGGGCCTACAGCGGGCATGGCCATATAACCCAAAAAGGAGATATAGTATCCCAACAAGAGGGTAAAAATAGTTACAGCAAACTCTTCTTCTTTTCCCCAGAAATAGAGTATGGTTATCAAGATCACGGGTATAAAGTAATATGAGGCATAGGCTAAGGAGAGCAAATCAGTAAACCAGATGCTGGAGTATCGTTCCAACCATATAGTGGGGTGTACCCCGAAGAGGGCCAGGTCAATGTTGATAAGAAGCTCATCGACGTCGGTTCGTAGAAAGGGTATAAGGTCTGCGAGCCCCTCATAGAGAGCGATGACAAAAAAAATGGGGGAAAAGTTGCATATGAAGCGCACCGCATTCTTCTTCCCCCACTTTACCCTGACCTTTGACAAGGCGAACGCTAGTATGAATAAAGGGATAAATAGTGCTAAGAGCACCCACACATTAGGGAATCGGGGATAAAAGAGGATGATCAGCAGAAAAATGATACCAATAAAGATGATAGTAAGTCCTTCCAGCGGGTCTAGACGGCGCATCCCTCCCTATGCCTCTTGAGCGTCACCATATAACACCAAGGGGAGGAAAAGTCAATGGATTGTCGTTATTGTGGTGATTTCTCTTTTATTGTATCTGCGCAATTGGCACAGGATGACGAAAAAGTTATGGCGATGACATCATTTTACTATATCATTTGGGTGTCAAACGTTGTTCAGCTATTCGTATAATCATCCCCAACATTTCAGGATATGATATCCCTGCTATTTTTGCCATCTTCGCAAGATGGCCATCCCAGCACCACCCTGGGTTTGGATTCACTTCCAAGAGTTTCGGGTTACCTTCTGCGTCAAGTCTCCAGTCAAAGCGAGCATAATCACGACACTCCAGCCTCTCAAACAATTTTAAACACCATTCCACAATCGATTTTTCTATAGTATCTGGAAGATTAGCTGCAACGGATTTGATATTCCAGTAGGGTGAATCAGGCAGCCACTTAGCCTCATAGCCACAGATTCTGGGCATACCTTCTGGCAGAGCAGAGTAATCCTCCTCCGTGATGGGTAAAACCGAATAGGATGTGGGAGGGTTACCGATAATGCCCACACTGAGATCTTTCCCTATAAGAAATTCTTCCACGAGTATAGGGTTTTCGTACCCAAATTTTTCTCGTATTTCCAAAATAGCGTTCAGGAGTTCCTCATGGCTGTTTGCCACACTCCTTTGTGTGATACCAAAACTGGAATCTCCATAGTTAGGCTTCACAATAACGGGAAAACCAAATGGTAGATCAAAAGCTGTATCTTCTGGCTTAATGAAAAATGCTTCTGGTACGGGGATTTCCATCTCTTTTGCTATCCCACGCACGAGGGATTTATCGTAACAGAAAGCGAGACATTGAGGACCTGCACCGGTGTAAGGGATTCCCGTTAGTTCGAGTAAGGCAGGTATATGGAGTTCCTTTCTTGACTCGTTGTTATACCCCTCATCGCATAAATTAAAGATATAGTCTACTTTGCCCACCAACTTTTTGAGTTCCAGGATGAGGGTATCGTGATTGTTGAGATAGTTAAACCGGTACTCCTTCAGTTCTCTCAAAGCTTCTTTAAGCTGATCAATCGTGTAAAAATCATCATCATCAAAAACAGAGAAGGGCTTTAAGGGATCGGGCTTGCTCGAGTCTCCTAAGAGTACAACTACGTTTCTTGACAGTTCTCGGGGCTTTCTCTTGAGTGGGGTCCATTCTTTCCTGACAACAGCTGTTACAATTATCCGCTGTTCCATCATGCCTAAATCTTGATTGCGTTGGGAATGAGGAGAGATTTCTCCATGAAAGGTTATATCGCTAAACCCGATTTCCTTTAGGAGTTTGGGTAGGCTTTCCCTGCTATAGAGCCTTTCTGCGTAGAACTGATCAGCAATCACACCTTTTTCTACATGAGTCACCACTTCCCTCGATATCAGCCGTTGCCCATCGAGGGAAAGGGATCGTTCTCTGCAGACAAAATGCTTCTTATCAATCCACTCCCATGTGCGTGGTTTAAAATGATCTCTCAAATAGTGGGCATCAGCAACGTCGATGAGAAGTTTGCCCCATGGTTTGAGAACTCGAAATATTTCCTTGAGCACCCTTAAATCATCTTGTATGGTCTCAAAGTACCCGAAACTGTTGCCTAGAAGCATGAGCACATCGAAGGAATCAGGAGAATAGGGGATTTTTCTGGCGTCTCCTTCTCTAAATTTAACAGTAAGACCTTCTCTTTTTGCATATCCTTTTGCTTTTTGCATAAGATAGTGAGAGCGATCCAATCCTTCGACATATTTAAATCCTTTTCTTGCCAGTTCCATAGAATGGCGTCCCTGACCGCAACATAAGTCCAAAATTTTATCTTCAGGTGAGAGCTTTAATATATCAGAGAACAGGTCTACTTCTTGGCGGGTGATGTTATGATCATCCACAACGTCTCCGTCGGTTTTTAGGTACAAGGAGTTGAAAATGCTTCGCCACCAATCTGGGTGAACATACTCCTCAAGATTTGGAACATGTCCTAGTACCTTTCGTGCTTGTTTTGCATTTTTCACGCGTTGCGGCTGTCTGTTTTCAGGTATTCTCTCAGTCATAACGGTTCCTCCTCAAAAATGACACAGTTCTTAGCGTTCCTAGAATAAGTCTTTATGTTCATCTTTTCAATAGCCTCGAAATAATATGAATGGTTCCATTGTATTCAGTCAACTAAACATCCGGGCAGCTCGTTCACCACTGGCTAATTGCAATAGAGTATCATGCTGACATGGAATCATTTTTTTGTGGGGGTTTGAGGAGAGTATCTTCACAATAATTTTAGTTAATAAGGTAGGATATCTTCCTGTAGACTGAATCAAATAATTTTTTATTAAACAAACATCGTGTACTAAGCGGCACAACTCCGAACCCTACGCTCAAACAGAGGACGAAAATAAAAGCAAAGACTCTCATTTTCAAAATGCTTTTAAGGTATTTTTTCGACATCTTGGCTGTAATGTTAGTTTTTATCTCTACCTCGTTTTCGCCTCCGCTTCCAGCCAAGGATCTCCAGGAGGACTGTGACAGACTTATCACCATGGGTTTCATGGCGCAAAGGTAAATCCGGGTTGATACTGTACCTTACCCTTCTGCCCTCCTTCTTCTTGACAATGTAGCCTTCGGACTCAAGATCGGCAATGATTTTTCGCACCGCCCGTTCAGTGATACCTATCTCCATCGACAATTCTCTGGCAGTTATCAGTGAGTGTTTTGCTAAAAAGCTGAGAACTAAGGCATGATTGGTTAGGAATGTCCATTCAGGCATTGACAGAGAATACCTTGAAAAAATTTATTGACAAAATAGAATTAAAGTGATATTTAATTCATGAATCATTATTCATTATTAATATATCATGAATTTAAAGTTTTTAAAATGTATACCAGAAAGAATTTAAAAATGCAAATGAGCTTTCAAATCAATGGGCCACCTCGAAAAATGATGATTTTAGAAGAATAGTTGCGATGGCTCATGAAGAGAGAATAGTTTGGAGGATGTAATCAATAATTATTCAAATCTGTCATAGTAACAAAATAGAAAGATCATAAAAATAAAGCTCGTTATGAGAAAGGAGGTTGAAGATGTTCTGGAAAAAAAATGCAGTAGGGGAAAAACTTTCGGGCCCGAGGGAGATTCCGGAACCTGTTGGGAGGTACTTAGTAGTCCAGATGCATAAGAACCCAGACTGGGTGTGGAACTTAAAGGCCGTTGTACGTCCTCAATCAGAGAACGAAAAGATCTTCGATGTGAGGGTTTTTGATGGCGCCCAGGTGGCGGAGAAGAAAGTAAGCATTAAGAATTATACCTCTTTTGATGAGCATCCCGAATTAGTCCTCTACGAGGGATGGTTTAATAAAAAGACCATGCAGGTAGAGATAAAAGAGCTAAATTAAAGAGTTGCTTTGTAAGTACTAAAGGAGGAACATTAGGCCTCTGGGAAAAAGGAGAAATTCCCTACCAGAGGCCTAATATCGCATAATAAAAACCGTCTTTATTCCTTGCCGTCAGTTTTCTACTTTTGTTCCCTCACAGATAAAATTCCTTAAAAAATCTAACAACATAGACGTCGATTCATGGATATACTAACGAGCAGCGGCTGTTGACATGGGAGACTGAGTCTGATATCTTTTGTTAAGTTACCCAGTTGCTTGGATGATGAGATCTAAACCAATAAAAATATCCCTCATCGCCCTCTCTTTACTTTTCTTAATCTTTCCTCAAATCTTTGCTCAGACAGAAGAGGAGCTTAAGATCAAGCTCCCTCCTGCAATGATTATTGGGGAGGAGAGGATGAGAATCATGGACACCCGCATCCCTCCTCTACCCAAGGGCATATCGCTGGAGGTCAAGGAGGAACCCCAGATTGATCCCATGGGGCTGAGCGAAGAGGTTGCAAGGGAGATAGAGAAGACTTCCCCTGCTGTGCGGTCCCCTGGCTGCGCTTATTCTACCGGTCTAAGCACCTCATTTGCCAAACTATTCAAAGGGGCTGAGGCTTTATACAAGAGGGCCAAGTACCATTATCTTAAGAGGGAATACGCAAAGGCATGGCGAGTCTTTGAAGAGCTCCTTGCGAAGTATGACCGCAGTCCTTATGTCCCCTTGGCACTCTATTGGATGGGTGAGATTAGGTGGCACCAAGGGAGACCAAAGGAGGCTCTCATCTTTTATAAAAGGGTGATCCATGACTTTCCGTCCTGTGAGTTTGCCGATTATGCGCTCTATTCAGCGGGTTGGATCACCCTCAAGATGGATGATCCAGCAAGTGCTCACAATTTTTTCTCGAATTTGAGACAGGGTCACCCGAGGAGTTCTGTCGCATCCCTGGGAGTCTTTTGGGACGCTTATTCCCTTATGAAGATGGATCGATGGGAGGAATCGATATCGCTCTTGGAGCACATTGTTGATTCTAAATCTCCCTCACCTCTGATGGGGGAGGCCATCTATTTGAAAGGAGTATGTGTCTTCGTCCTTCAGAGATATGAGCAAGCGTTTACGACCGTCGATAATTTCATCAAGAAATACCCAAATCACCCTCTCACTGAAGGAGGTATATATATAAAGGGTTGGAGCTTGGTCTATCTCAAACAGTATCGGGAGGCCGTTCAATGTTTTGACGCCCATCTTCAACGTTTTAGGGGAGGAGAGTTGGAAGGCCCTGTTATCTGGGGGAAGGTGAAAGCCTTATTGGGGCTAGAGGAATTGGATCAAGCCTTAATTGAATACCGAAGTCTTACTGTCCGGCATCCCCATTCCCCATGGGGTGACAACGCCCTTGGTGAGATTGCTCTCTATCACTTTCAATGCGGCGAGTACGCCAAGGCTGTACAAGCATATCTGAATTTCTTACATGAGTATCCCAGAAGCGAAATCAAGGATGTTGCCTATCTCAGATTAGGAGAATCGTTTTATAGACTGAAGGGATACAAAAAAGCGGTTCACGCATGGGAAAGGTTCTTACATGAATATCCCTCTCATCCACAAAAGAATGAGGTTTACTATTGGGTGGGGGAGGCATATTTGATGTTAGGTGAATACAGGTCGGGTCATGACTACCTTATGAGGACTCAGGGTGATCCCGCTATTTTCCCTCAAGCCCTACTGGCGTTGGGCTGGTATAATTTCGATAAAACTCAATGGGATAAGGCCCTTGAGATCTTTCAAAATCTTTTACAGTTGAATCCTAGCGGTCCTCTAGCTCAACGGGCGATGCTCTTAATGGGGGAAACGCTCTTCAACCTCAAAAAATACAATAAGGCCCTCAAGGTGTTCAATGAACTATTAACCCAAAAGGGATTTTCTCGCCATCTTAGTGGGAGGGTGATTTTCTACCAAGGGGTAGCCTACTATAAGAGGGAGGAATTCCCTTTGGCCATTGATCGTTTTCTTTACCTGTTGGATCAATTTCCAAAGCACTCTCTCTTTCCTGAGACACTCTTTTGGCTTGGATGGTCCTATTTCCGTCAGAAGGAGTTTCCTAAGGCAATAAAGATATTTTCTCGTTTGGTGAAGGAAGAGCCGAAACATCCTCTCGCCCCCAAGGCCCTGATAAAGATAGGTGATAGTTACTATAATCTCGAAAAACCCTTGACGGCTGTGATTCACTATCATAGAGTGCTGAAGGATTATCCGAATGCCCCAGAGGTTTCGGAGGCCGAGTGGGGAGTAATTTTATCCTTTTATCGAGAGGGGAAGTATGATAATTTTAAGGAACGGGCAGAGGCTTTTCTCAAAAAGTATCCAATTCACCCTTTAGGGGCCAATGTTCTTATTCTTTTGGCTGATTTTTATCGACAAAAAGCAGATCAAGATCGGGCCGCTGATACATATAAGAGAATCGTAGCCAAATATCCAACCCTCCCCCTGGCCGATGAAGCCAGATTGAGATGGGCTGAATTGCTTCAACAAATGGGTAAATCGTCGGAGGCAGTAAGGATCCTGAGAACGATCTCTCAAAGGGGAGATAACCTTTATTATCCTCAGGCTGTTTTCCAACTCGGTGAAATTCATTTTCAGCAGGGGGCATATGAAAAAGCTGTCGACAACTATGAGATTCTAATGAGGATGAAGGGTGCGGGCGTGGTAGAGCGAAGTTGGCTCAGGGGAGTTGAGGCGTACGAGGCCATGGGTAACCTTGTGAAGGCTCTGCATGTATTGAATGAGTATATTAAGCGCTATCCCAGAGGGGAACTAACAGGAGAGGCTTTGCTCAAAATAGGTGAGATCTCTTTGGAGAATGGTAACTACCACGATGCTCTTACAGCGTACAAAAAAGCCTTGATGTTCGATAAGAGGGAGATCAAAGCTTTAGCCCAGCTTGGGATCGGAGAGTCCTATCTCCTATTGCAAGAAAAAGGTATTGCCCTAACTGAACTGATGAAGGTACACTACCTCTATCCAGAGCAGACGGGAACAGTGATAAAAGCTCTTTTGCACGTCGGGGATATTTACATTGAACAGAAAGAATGGGATGAAGCATCCCAGGTGTATCTAAAGGTGCTTACCCTCTCTCCTGAATGGAAAGAGGAGGCGAAGGTGCGTGAGATGTTGAGGGAGATAGAAGAAAAGAGTGAGAAAAAAGGCGAGAAAAAGGACTAGGAGGAAACAATGTATGAACTTTTTCTAAAAGGTGGAATCTTAATGTATCCTATAGGTCTCTGCTCCATCGTTGCTTTAGGTATATTTTTAGAAAGAATATATGTCCTGCGAAGAAAAAGGGTCATACCACGAGATTTCTTAATTGAAGTGGAGGATTTAGTCTTGAGGGCAAAGCTCCCTGAGGCAATAACGCTATGCAAGCGGGATAACTCCACTATCGCACACGTGATACGGGTGGGAATAGAAAATTATGGTAAAAGGAGAGAGGTAATCAAAGAGAGAATCGAGGAAGTGGGCAGGAGGGAAGTGGCATCCCTAGAGAGCTACATAAATGTAATTGGGACCATAGCTGGGATTTCTCCTCTTCTGGGGTTACTGGGAACTGTTTCTGGAATGATCAAGGCCTTTAATATTATCTCACTACAAGGAATAGCCGATCCTGCCTCGCTGGCAGGGGGAATATCTGAAGCCCTCATTACTACCGCGGCAGGATTGGTGGTGGCTATCCCCGCCTACGTCATATACAGATATTTAATGAATAAAGCCGATTCTCTAATCTTAGAGATGGAAGAAAATTCCATCAGAATGGTTGATATCCTGAAAAGGGAGGATTAGGAGAAATGCAGTTTAGACGCCCGAGAAAAGAAGATGCGCGTATTGAGATCACTCCCTTGGTAGATATGGTATTACTGCTCTTAATCTTTTTTATGCTCTCTACCACCTTTATCGTGACCCCTGGGATTAAGGTTAACCTACCGAAGGCCTCAGCAGAGAAGGTATCACGAGAACAAAAGGAAGTGAGGTTGATCATCACCGAAGACAATAGGGTGTTCTTAGAGAAAACGGTGGTCACAATGAATGAGTTAGAACGGAAATTGAGGGGAGTAGCCCAGAAGAATCCTCAAACCCTCGTTATCATTCAGGCCGATGCGAAGGCCCTCCATGGGAAGGTGGTGGAGGTGATGGATGCAGCCAAGACCTCCGGGTTAAGTCGATTGGCTATCGCCACCAAACCAAAGGAGGGAGAGGGTGAGAGAAGATAGGACGAGGGGAATGATGAAGAGGGCCTCAGTCTTCATCTTTTTTTCCTTCTTTTTTCATCTGGTGGCATTCTTCATGATGCCCGACCTTTTAAAGCCCCCTAGGATCCCGATCATCCCGGTAACCCTCATCAGAACCGCTGACCTGTACTTAGAGCCTATTCGGAAAGGTGGAATAAGCAAAGAAGAAAAGATGGAATTACAAGATGATGCGACGGTGCGGAAAATTAGGGATGAAGTAGTGTTCAGGAGGTTGTCGGAGATTAGTATGAGGGAAGAAATTAAACCACCTCTTCCCAAGGTCAGTCTTTTCCCTTCAGAAAAGATGAATGAACAAGAGAAGATGAAGATATTGAAGGCCTCCAGTTTCTACCATGAATTGGAGAAAATTATGCAGAAAGAGGAACAGCAGGGTGCGGTCTACAATGTATCCAAATCCACGGGTAAGGATATAAAGGGGTCGCCACCGCCTATACTGGAGGATGTTGAGACCAAGCAGATCATTGCCAGTCTAAAAGAGGTGGAGAAGGAGGAAGAGAGGGAAAAGGCTATTTTGCCGGAAACTGTCAAGTTGGGGATAAAAGGGCCGGCGGCCGGGCGAAGGGTACTCTATGTCCCCCCTCACCCCAGGGTGAATGTCTCGGTGGAAGCCGATGTATTGCTAAAGTTTTGGGTCCTCCCTGATGGAACAGTGGGTAGGGTCATCCCTCTTGTCAAGGGAGACGCTCAAGTGGATCTGGCGGCCATAAACCACATCAAGAGATATAAGTTTAACCCATTGCCCAAAGATATCCCTCAGGTAGAGATGTGGGGGTTGGTTTCTGTGAGGACAGTGCTGAGATGAACCACGTTTTATGGACGAAAAAGAGAGGGCTTATTATCCTCTTAATAGGACTTATAGTAATAGTGTGGTATTTCATCATCTTTGGGGAAAAAGGGGTGATCAGAATCATCCAATTAGAGCAGGAACGTCACAGAATCACCCGAGAGGGGAGCTTAATAAAAAAAGATAATAAAAAACTCAAAGAGGAGATCAGACGTCTGAGAGAAGATCCCAAATACTTGGAATCAGTAGCTAGGAGGGATTTGGGGCTCATCAAAGAAAACGAAATTCTCTTCATCTTTGAAGATGCAGAAATTGCAGAGTAGGGATACAGGGATTAATTATTTAGATAAGCATAGGTGAGGGTTCAGGGAATGCAGTATGAAGGTGCTATATATCGTCCCCCCAGTGAAGCTGACAGCCTCATTCTCCAGATTACGGTAGGATGTTCCCATAATAAATGTACTTTTTGTCCTTCATATAAGGATAAAAAGTTCAAAATAAAGACATT
>SMTZ1_10006857_pt1 | contig 11463 bp, 10 predicted proteins | sample DeeMarSWOR136_30_FD_25667 | JGI IMG/M metagenome (IMG submission 25667)
CTCGGGAGTTTTTCGCGAAGGCGATTGGGTCATTGGCCGGCATAAAAGAAAGCGATGCTAAAGATGCATTGATTGAGACGGCCGGATTTGTAGCCAATAGGGTAACAATCTCGTAGCGTTTGGCGTGCCGACTGCCGTAGTTCGCCTGCGGAACCAAAATAAAAAGGCCGGTCTGTAAAGACCGGCCTTTTTGCTGACAAGGCTTAGCAGTCTTAGAACTTGTACTTCATGCTCAAGGTGACCCAGGTTTCGTCTTCGCTATTGACCGTATCTTCCCATGATGATTGATAGTAGAGGGCCGGAGTGAAGGAAAGATTGTCACTAAGGGCAAAGTCCGTCGAGATACCAAAAACGGCGTGTGACCAGTCATGGTCGACGCTTCCACTTGCAGGTCCTATGACAACACCGGGAGCGACGCCATCATTGTACACCATTGCTGCGGTGAGATGGAGCGCTTGCTCCGGCGTGTCGGGCAGCAGGCCAGGGACCATCCAGTCATAAGCAAGGCCGATGATGTGGGCCCATCCTGCATTCCCACTGGCGGCAGAGTTACCTTCGGACGGCCACATAGTAAGAATTGTGTAGCTTGGGATGACACCTGCCGGGCAAATACTTGGCCAGGCGAAAGACGCAAACCATTCCTGCATATCGGCGGCTTGGGCGCTGGCTGCGGAGCTTCCGCCTCTGGGTTCGTCCGGGAAGCCGTAATAGACCCAGCCAGTGGTGTAGTTGGTAGCGTAAGGTTCACCTTCGAAAAAGTCGTTGCCATAATATAAGGCGAAGTGTATCCGCTGGGAATTTTCGAAGCCACCGCTGATGGCCCTTGTGTATCCAAGCTTTATGCCGAGGCCTGTGCCGTAGAGGTCTAAGTCGATACTGGTTTGCATTGCGCTATGGTCATCTGCATAATAGTCGAAGCCGCGCCAGATGTAGCTGGACATGTAGGTAAAATCGAAAGTTCCATGCAACTCAGACTCCTGAGCATTGACAAAACCGGCTGCACTCAACAAAACTACAACAGCGAATAAGATTGTCTTCTCTTTCATACTCATCTCCTTAAATAACCTGTCTAAACCTTCGACTCTTATAGAACTTTCTTTTTTAAGGTATAACGCTTTTACCATTCTCTGCCGGATGCTGTAGAAAGTCTATCCCAATGTGGGTGCAAATCAAATGAAAAAAACATTTTTTTTGAATTTTTTGCCCGGCCTGCGTGCTAAAGAGAGGGCAAAATACGGCACCAGAGGGCATCGAAATACATTTCGACACTTTTGCGCGTCCTGCATATAATGATACCTGATGCATGATGACAAGAGGGATAAGACGTTGTTCAGCCGGTCTGAGCAGGCCAATATCGCCTCGGCAGCACCCTTGGCCGTTCGGATGAGGCCGAAAGACCTGGGCGAATTTCTTGGGCAAAGGCACTTTCTCGGGCCGGGTAGGCTACTGACCAGAATGCTCGAAGCGGACAGGCTAACGAGTCTGATATTCTACGGACCGCCGGGTGTGGGTAAGACATCGCTGGCGGCAGTGATTGCGAATTACACGAAGGCAAAGTTTCATTATCTAAGTGCGCCGGCGGCCAGCGTTAGGGATATTCGCGAGATAATTGCTGCCGCTACCGACAGGCTTGCGGCCAGCGGCCAAAGAACCGTGCTCTTTATCGATGAAATCCACCGCTTCAACCGTGCTCAGCAGGATGTGCTATTGGATGATGTCGAGGAGGGCGTGTTAATCCTGATAGGTGCAACTACTGAAAATCCGTTCTTTTCGGTTATTTCACCGTTGATTTCCCGCAGCACCGTATTTCATTTTGAGCCGCTTGAGGAACAGGATATTTTACGATTGCTCAGAATCGCAATTAGCGACCCTGAAAGGGGACTTGGCAAACTGAATATCGACGCGGACGAGAAGGCACTCAAATTTTTGTCTGTGACCAGTGATGGCGATGCCCGAAGGGCCCTGACAGCTTTAGAGGTAGGTGTATTATCGCAGGCTGCCCGTCAGGAAAAAAATGACCGGGAGGCCCTTGGCCAAACGGGTCAAAGCAAAACCCGCCGCAGGCCTAAGAAAGGGGATTTTAGTCCCCAGAAGAGAATTAAATTTAATCTGCAGGTTGCCAAAGAGTCGATACAGCAAAAAGCGATTGACTACGATGGTACGGGTGACACACACTATGATTTGGCAAGTGCATTACAGAAAAGCATGCGTGGCAGCGACCCTGACGCCACTGTTTATTGGCTTGCGCGGATGATAGCTGGCGGCGAGGACACGCGATTTATCGCTCGACGGATTGCAGTTTGTGCTGCTGAGGACGTTGGAAACGCTGACCCGATGGCGACGGTCTTGGCATCGGCGGCCGTTAAGATATCTGAGTTTGTCGGCCTGCCGGAGGCGCAGCTTGTGTTGGCCCAGGCGGCTATATATGTGGCTTGTGCGCCAAAGTCAAATGCAGCCGCCTCAGCCATTTGGAGAGCGGTCGACGATGTAAAGTCGCAGAAAACAATAGCTGTACCGCAACATCTTAAGGACAGCCATTACCCGGCTGCCAAGAAGTTGGGTTATGGAGCAGATTACAAGTATCCGCACAATTTTAAGAATGGCTTTGTGGCGCAGGAGTACCTCTCGGCGAGGATGAAGACCAGATATTACAAACCGAAAGAGATCGGCTATGAAAAAGATATTAAGCGCTATTTACAAAAGTTGCAGAGCTTGCTAAAAAATTGCGAATCTGCCGAGAAAGGTATCGCAAAAGAGGGCCATTGACATGGATAAGATACTGTTGCGCAGCGAACTGCAAAGGCGCCTGCTCCAGATGAGCGATGAGCAGAGAAGCCAGAAGAGCCGTAAAGCGTGCCATAATTTGGTTTCGACCCGGCAATTTCAGCTTGCATCGGCGGTTATGATGTACTTATCCCTTCCGCATGAGGCTGATACCTCCGAGGCGATACTTCATGCCTGGCAGCTCGGCAAAGTAGTGGCGGTACCGAAGATTTCCTGGCAGCAAAGGCATATGATACCGGTGCAGATAAATTCGCTGGAGACCGGCTTTTCGACCGAAGTCGGCGGGCTTCGCAATCCTATAACGGGCGTACCAATGCCGTTCGGGGAGATTGACCTGGTGGTTACTCCGGCGTTGGGGTTTGACAGGAAGGGCAATAGACTTGGTCGGGGCGGGTCCTATTACGATAGATTTTTCATTAACGATGAACTCAAAGCACCGAGATGTGGCTTTGCCTTCGCAGAGCAGATAGTTGATTCAGTGCCGGTGGCTGAGACAGATGTTCCGGTGGATTTTTTGGTCACCGATGAGGAAGTAATTTATTTTAACGACCAACAAGGAGAGTAAAATGGCTCTTTATTTTCCCAGGCGTATTAGGGGACGAAGAAGTCGGACTCAGAGACGGATATATATCATTTCGGGGTTGCTGATTATCGCGGTCGTGTTTGCTTTTATTTATGGTCTTAGTTCTTCCGGTGAAGATGAAGGCGAGACTGTTCAGCCCCTGATTGAAAGTGAGGCAAAGGATGAAATACCGCCGCCTGCACCTGAGCCGGTTTTGTTGGAAGTTGCACCGGAGCCAACTTCTGAGCCCAATTCGCAGGTGGCAAAACTTGTCGCTGAAGCCGTTGAGCTGGTCGACGCAAAGCCGCCCAAGATTATCGAAGCACGCGATAGGCTGAACGAGGTCTTACCAATGCCTATGAGTGGCCGGCAGCAAGCTGTTGTCAAGAGGCAGCTCTCGGAGCTTGCTGATAAGTGGCTGTTTAGCAGGGTCGTTTTCCCACAGGACAGGCTCTGCGGTACCTATGAAGTCGAGCGAGGCGACCAGCTTAGGACGGTCGGCAGGCGATTCAAGGTGCCTTATGAAATGTTAATGCAGATTAACAAGATTGCCCGTCCTGAGGCCCTGCAGGCGGGGGAGACGATAAAAGTCATTAACGGCCCGTTCCACGTCAGGGTATATCGTTCGACTTTTACGATGGATTTGTATCTTCAGAACACTTTTGTGCGGAGTTTTCCCGTGGGTCTTGGACAGCCGGGTATGGAAACCCCGACCGGACTTTGGGCCGTTAAATCCGACGGCAAGTTGATATCGCCTACGTGGACCGACCCAATGTCAGGCAAAACATATGAACCTCAGGACGCTGATTACCCTTTGGGTTCGAGGTGGATAGGACTGGAAGGTCTCAAAGGAGAAGCGTTGGGCAGGACCGGATTTGCCATTCACGGAACGAGGAATCCGGAAGAAATCGGCACGGCAGGTTCCCAAGGATGTATTCGCCTGCTCAACGGGGATGCAATACTTGTATATAACCTGTTGGTGCCAGAATATTCGCGAGTGGAAGTGGTTGAATAAAACTGGCTTAAAATAACGGAGTGTTTTTTGGCCGTGTTTGTGAACCAAGGGATGGTTTCAGGCTGGCGAGGCAACGGTGCAGCACTTTGGGCATGGATGACTTCAATCGCAGTGCATCTGATGGTGCTGACCTGTTTTGGATTTGTCAGATTCTCCCGGTCCGAAGTTCAGATGGTCCAAAGGCCTGCGCCTACGGCTAAAATAAGCCGTATAAAAAAGCTCACACGGTCGACACCTGTAATCCCCAAGCCTAAGGTAAAAAGGCCTGCCAAAGTGCTATCTATAAAAGGCGAGGACAGACTGTTGCCGGTCAATCCGGTCTTTGGTGCTGCAAAATTGCGATTGCAGGATTTGCCGAATTTGGCAAAACCTTCTGCCTCAGGAGATGGACTTTCATTGCTTGGCGCTGGTGGCTTTGTGCGCACGATAGAATTTTTCGGCAGTTCCACGGATGAGCGCAAGGTCTGTTATCTTGTAGATTGTTCGGGAAGTATGCGGGGCGTGTTCGGCCAGGTCCGGGCAAAACTGGCCGAGTCAGTTGCGCAGATGCAGCCTGACCAGTTTTTTTCCATTATCTTTTTCAGCGGTGACAGATTGATTGAATTTGGCGACGGCTGCCTTGTTCGCGCAACCGAGCAGGCGAAATCGGCTGCGTTTGAGTTTATCGATTCGGTCGAGCCGGCAGGGCAAACTGATGCGCTGACGGCACTGGAAAGGGCGGTGCAGGTTCGTGACCGTAGCGGGGGGGGCCCTGCAGTAATATATTTTCTTACCGATGGTTTTGAGCTGACAACCGAAGGCCAACAGAGATTTCTGCAGAGAATGGCAAATCTGCTCGCCAGATTCGCGCCGAGCACAAGTATCAATACCATTGGATTTTGTTCCCTGAGAGAGGACCGTAAAATTCTAAAGATAATAGCAGAACAAAGCGGGGGCGAATTTGTCTTTATCTCGGGCTTTTAATTGTTTATAAGGATAGGGTCTTGAATATTCGGTGGAATCGGAATTCCGGAAGGTGTGGTTGACAATGCACAAGAGTTTCTTGTTAAGACCTTTTGTTTTAGTCGTAGTATTGGCCGTTTTGCTGGGGGTGATAGTTGCCGGGTTCCCATTGCAAAAGGCGTCGCAAAGTAAGAGCCCTTCTACTACGCGCGTGGGCTTTGGAAGTACCGCAGCAGGCACGGGGCACGGGCAGAGTTTGTTTGAGCAATTTGTTATAGCTGGTGGGCCTATTGTCTGGTTTGTCCTTTTGCCGATGTCAGTTTTTATGGTATATCTGGCGGCCGAGTACGGTTTGACCATTCGCCGCAAAAAAGTCCTCCCCTGTGGTATAGGTGCTAAAATTGTAGACATAGTGCGACAGTACGGCCCAGAACAATTGCAAACCCGAATTGCCGATAGAGGTGATTTTGTAAGTGTCGCCATTGTAAAGGCAGTTACACAGGGCAAAGGCGATTGGTTCCGAATGCGAAACCTGCTTTTTGAGTCGTTGCAGGAGCAGGCTTCGAAGCTCGTGCGCAGGATTGAGTGGCTTAACTTAATCGGCAATGTCTCACCGATGGTGGGACTGTTCGGGACGGTTTTTGGCATGATAAAGCTGTTCGACGCGATTGTTACCGCTGGTGGCCAGCCGCAACCGGCTCACTTGGCGGGCGGAATCTCTGTTGCGCTGGTGACGACCTTTTGGGGCCTGTTTATTGCGATACCGGCGTTGGCGGTACACGGTGTGTTTCGTAACCGAATTGAGACCCTGGCAAATGATGCGGTGATAGAGGCGGAGAATATCGTGCCCGAAATAAGGCAGAGTATGAAAAAGCAAACCCCATCCATAGCTGAATCCCGGAGAGCCGCGAAACCGAAACAGCCGGTCAGCGAGCTGCCGGTTACATCCCGGAAGGCAGTGGAGGACTCTGTGCGCTTACGATAAATAGCGAGGGAAACAGAAGGGCAATGTTTCTGAAAACCATTGGTCATCTCCGCAGTTCCACCGGCTCGGCGTCGTTTAATATGACGGCAGTTATCGATATTGTGTTTTTGCTTATTATATTCTTCTTGGTGGTTTGTCAGTTTATCGAGGCGGAGAATTTCCCCGTAGCTGTTCCGGACGGCTGTAAGTTTGCCCACAGTGAGCTGGAACCCGGGGCCCAGGTGACTCCCGTTCCCGTTATCAGGACTGTTGAAGGGCCCAGTCAATTTGCAGTCGGCCCCGAGAAAATTACTCGGTCAGACAACGTCAATGTCGTTGATAAACTCGCCGAATTGATCGATATCCGCTTAAAAGACCTGCCCGCCGACGATAGGGTTATTACCTTGCGTATTGACAGGAATGTTTGTTTTGCCGAGGCCCAATATGCGCTGGCGGCCGTTGCCGCAAGCACCGCCACCGATATCAAGTTAGCGACCTTCAAAGACAAGCGCACTGACTCACAGTAGCTTCGCAGGCCGATTTTAAGCGGATTCTTTTTTTGCCTTCTGTTTGGCCTTGGTTAGCTTCGCTTTGCCCTCGACGATATCGCGGGTGATGACATATTTTGCGGGCTTTGCTTCTTCCGGCAGTTGATACATCAAATCGACCATCAGCTCCTCGGTAATTGCCCGCAGCGCCCTGGCGCCGGTGTCGCGCTCGAGAGCCTTTTTAGCCAGTGCGTGCAGGGCATCTTCAGTAAATTCAAGCTCGGCATCTTCCATCTCGAAGAACCTTTGATACTGCCTGATGAGCGCATTTTTTGGCTTGGTTAGTATCTCTATTAGCGCATCTTCGTCGAGGGCCGAAAGGGCCGTAATTACCGGTAATCTTCCCACCATTTCCGGAATCATTCCGTACTCAATGATGTCTTCCGGGATGACCTCTCTAATTATCTCACTGTACTCGGCTTTTTCATCGGTTCTGCCGGCCATTTCTGAATTGAATCCTATCATCTTTTTGCCGAGTCGTTTCTTGACGATATTTTCCAGGCCGACGAACGTCCCGCCGCATATAAAAAGTATCTGCGAAGTGTCGATTTGTATGTAGGATTGTTCCGGGTGTTTTCTTCCGCCCTGCGGCGGGATATTGGCCATGGTGCCTTCGAGCATTTTCAACAGTGCCTGCTGGACGCCTTCGCCGGAGACGTCGCGGGTAATCGAGACGTTCTGGTAGGTTTTTCCGATTTTGTCGATTTCGTCCACGTAGACGATACCCTGCTGGGCGGCCTCTATGTCATAGTCGGCGGCCTGCAGCAGCCGTAGCAGGAAATTCTCGACGTCCTCGCCGACGTATCCGGCCTCGGTAACGGTAGTCGCGTCACATATCGCAAAGGGCACCTTCAGCATACGGGCGAGTGTGCGCGCAAGCAACGTCTTGCCGGAGCCGGTCGGGCCGATTAAAAGAACGTTGGATTTATCAATTTCAACATCACTGTCGTCGCTGTCCGTGTGCAGCAGCCGTTTGTAATGGTTGTGCACCGCAACAGAGAGGTACTTTTTGGCGTGTTCCTGACTGATTACATACTGGTCCAGATATTCCTTTATATCTCTGGGCTTGGGCATCTCTTCGAGACTGACCGCCGGCCTGCTGAGTCTCTTGCGGTTCTGCTCGATGATATTGTGGCACAGGTCGACGCATTCCGGACAGATAAAGACATTGCTTGGGCCCTCTATAAACGTATCGGCCCGGCTTCCCGCTCGGCCGCAGAAACTGCAGATTGTCTTGGATTTTTTGCTGCCCGATTGTTTCGCCATTATTGTCTGCCTGCTCTCATAAAGAATCCTATTCAAACATTGTAGCCGTTGCAAGTCGCTTAAGCAAGTTATTTAATGCCCTTTACTGTTATCGGCGGTTTTTTTGCACTTATATGACATTTTCCCGTCTTCGTCATAGAAAGCAAAGTAAATGTTTGTTTTTTTCTCTTTGGTTCCCGGCTCGACGGTCACAGCCCAAAAAACCGCGGTAAGCTTCTTTCTGCAGGTAGGATTGCCGAATCATCCCATTCGGGTCGGTGGCGTCCGGAGGCCCAATGATATTCTTTCATTTAATCTGCTGCTTTAGCAAATTCAGTTTTCCGGCCCATAAGGTCGGGATGTCGGTGAAACTGTTTTCGAGGACTTCTATAGTGTGCAAAACATCTTTCTTTTTTGTCTGCGGACATTGTGCCCAGCAGCGGAGCTCATAAAACTTGGCTCGCCACCACTTCCAGCTTCTCTGATTTTCTGCGGATGATTCGCTTTTTCGCATTTCGGCGACTTGAGCCCACATTCCCGCGGCCTCATCGAATTTACCCTGCTCATTTAATAGTCTTGCCCGGCTGCGAACAAGGTCGACATCGTTGACATCCATATTTTGCGCGATATTGTCGAGCAGTTTTTCAACTTCAGAGAGTCTTTCTTTATCTTTTCCCGCCGTAAGAACACAAACTTCTGCCAAAAACAAACTTGATTGCTGGTCAGGGGAACAATCGTAACAAGAACGGGCTGTTTTTTTAAAGTCCTGCATCATCTGGGTAAAATCACCTGTTTTTGATGCATATGCCTCGATTTCGCCGATGACCTCCGACAGCAGTTCCTTGACCGCGTCGACGTGCTTGCAATCCTTGTTTTCAGCGACGAGGCTGCTAAACTGCCTAAGTAACGTGCTTTTTTGCTCTGGATTTTCGTATTGCTTTTGTCGTATTGCATTTACCGTCAGTTCAAACCTCGCCTTGTTTCGCCAGCGACCAGCAGGGCGGTCGGCCATTTTTCGAAGTAGTTCTTTGCTTTCTTCGGCGAAGCCACAGTCATTTAGGACGCTGCTGTAGAGGTACTCAAGCTTTCTATCAATTTGCTCACCGCCTATTTTGATGTAATTCTCAAAGGCTTCGAGAACAAGCTCGCAATACGTTGAATCTTTGGCGAACAGATTATAAGCCAGTTGAGCAGCCTCTTCGGCGATTTTAGATGGCTCGATATTCAACTTATCGCTTTGTTCCAGTTGCATCAGCTGACTCGCCTTGACCAGAAGATTAACAGCTTTGGCTGGTGAGGTATCTGCGAACGCCAGGGCTGTGACGTATAGTATTAGCGGGGTTTGAAATTTTTCTGTGTGTGAAAACCCATCCAACAGCATTTTATGGTCCTCGGCTTTGTTTTTCCATGCGGCCCGAGATGCGAGTTCCGCTTCAAAAACACTTATCTGTTGCAGGTTTTGTTCTGTTAGTTGTTCGGTCTCGAGCCGAAAGGACAAATCGGCCAAGGCAAGCGAGCCGAGAAAATCCTTTGTTTGCGGCCAAAGGGATACGGTGTTTTCAAGTCCGTTAGGGTCGTATCGGCGCCGCAAAGACGCCAGTGATAAAATTAGTTCGAAATCATCGGCACAACTACTTTGAGTGATTTTTTGAGCCAGTGAGTCTAATGGTTCCGGTGTTATAAGATGGGCCAGTTTAAGTCTTTCTATCGCCGCGCGAAAGTAAATTGCTTTGGGCACGTTCGCCTGGTCCATTAGTAGACTGAGTATGTCTGTTGCTGACACATTCCAGGCCGAGTCAATCTTGGCAAGTGTAAGGATTTTAGCTCGTAGAAGACGTGACTTAGCCGAGCTGAAAACTGTATCCAGCGAAATTATTTCCTCTCTTAACTCCTGTAGTGTTTTATTAAGTATCGACCACTCAACTGTCAGACCAAAGTAGTAATCGATTTCGCATTTCGCTAATTTCGTCGCGTAAAGGTCTGTAGATAACTTTCGCCACAGACCTGTCACTCCATATCTCTCGTCCCAGTCCTCGCCTTGGTAATCTTCAATTTGCTGTTTTAGTTTCCGCTGGTTCTCTGCGATTGTGTGCAGGTCGTCGCATGCTATTTTTGCGAGTTCTCGCAGATTTTCTTTATCTTCTTCGGTTTGGAATTTGCCGCTGTATTCATACTTCATACGCAGCTCGAAGCTTTGTTGGAAAAACGTATCGCTTATCAGCCTTACCTCTTTGGCGGTGGCTTCAATATCTTCCGCGCCCGGCAGCAAATTGGCCGAAACTGCGGCTGCGTGTAAAAGCAGAACAACACCGGACAAGGTGGCCGTGATTTTAGGGGCGTATTTATTTGAGCTACCCACCCGCGTCACTCCGTCATTGTGAAGGTGATATCGGTCAGGCCCGCTCCGAAAAATATATTATATATTTTTGCCAGGTGTTCCCACCTGACCTCGGGCGCGCAGGTGATTTCTATCGGGTCGCTGGCGTATCTCTTTTGCTCCGTCAGGCACATCCGCATTTTTTCCATCAACGCAGCCAAATCTGCTTCGATGGTTTCATCATCTATCGGGACGGTGGTAAGTCTGGCTATTTGGACCTGGCAGCCGGTCTCAGCTGCGAAGATATGTATCATCAGAGGCTCAGGTTTTCCGATTCGCCGGTCCTGGGCGTGTGCGCTTGGCAGTTGGAACGGCAGGAAATCCTCCTGCGGTCTCCACTTCGCTGCCACAAGGAAGAATATCAGCAGCAGAAATATCATATCTATCATCGGTGCCATGCGCAGCGTAAAGGAACATTTCCGGCCGGTAAAAATCCCCTCAAAAACATCTCCTCGCATGATTTCGTTGCCTGTTGCTTCCAATGCAACACCTCGCATCAACTTCTGGTGCGTCACGAGTGCGTTTCTGCAAATTCAGCGCCGCGGCGAAGGGCTTCGCTGTTCATCGGCAGTGTCTTATGGTATCGCGCAGCGAGAACGTCGGCCAAACACGCTGCGGCCGCATCGGGACCGAACAGACCCCTCTTTTGCAGATAAGCGCCCATAGCAACCATGTTTGCGCACTTCTGGTTGCCCAATTCGACGGCAATCTCGTCGGCAGGAACCGCTAACACATCAATTGTCTCGTCGACCTCCGGCTTGGTGTCAATCAAGGAGCTGTTCATTACCACCAATCCGCCCGCTTTGACGCGGGGAGCGAATTTGTTCAGTGAGGCCTTATTCATTGCAATAAGAGAATTGGGCTTGCTGACCAAAGGTGAGGCGATGGGGTCATCGGCGATAACGACCATACTGTTGGCTGTCCCGCCTCGCATCTCCGCTCCATAAGATGGCATGTAGGTTACTTCTTTGCCGGCTTTCATTGCGGTCTGGGCAAGAAGCCTGCCGGTCAGGATGATTCCCTGAC
>SMTZ1_10023673_pt1 | contig 11462 bp, 10 predicted proteins | sample DeeMarSWOR136_30_FD_25667 | JGI IMG/M metagenome (IMG submission 25667)
AAATAAATCCTGCTGCTATCTTTCGACCAGGTGGGCGGCATCATCGCTGGACTGCCCGGCAGGTCGTTAATGGTCCAACTTGATACGTTGAAATCAAATTTCTCGGTCAGATTCTTTGCCCCTCCTTTACCATCCGCAGAAACGACCCACAGACAAAGGTTTCTCCAATACCGCCCTTGTCCCTCTAATCCGTAATAGGCAACCCATCTCCCATTCGGTGAAAAAGCGGGTCCCCATTTGAAGCCCAAATGGGTTCTGATCTTCCTAAAGTCTCCTCCACCTGCTGGTATCACGAACAAATCAATTGCGTCCTGATCGAGATCAGGGTCTTTGCTCCTATTGGAACAGAAGATGATTTTTCTTCCATCTGGTGACCAGCGCGGAAACCACTCGTCGTAAACAGCGCTGTCGGTTAACTGCTTTCCTTTGCCAGTGCGGACATCGATTGTCCAGATATGCCACCTTTCTTTTGGCAAGAATCCCTTCTCATCCTCTTTGAAGTGGATGCGAGTGATGTGACGCGAAACCACCCCCAATTTTTTCTTTTGTTCATCTTTTTCTCTTTCAATCTCTTCCTTGTCTTTTTTGCAAAACATGCAGACGAACTTTTTGCCATCGGGTGACCATTCAAAAAAACCAAAGGTGCCTTTGAACCTGGTCAACTGCCGTGCTTCTCCCCCATGAAGCGGAATGATATAGATTTGTGGCTGCTTTTCATCGCCTCGATTCGAAATGAAAGCAACCTCACTTCCATCCGGTGACCATTGCGGCTGGCTATCGGACTGATCTCCGTGAGTGAACTGCCGAGCCTCTCCTCCATCGGTGGGCACAATCCAGAGATTAGAATATTTCTTTTCGGTCTTTTTATCCACCCGCCGGACGCAAAAGACCACGTGGCGTCCGTCTGGCGAAATTCTGCAATCAGAGATGAGCTGAAAACGGTACAAATCTTCCGCCGTAATGCGACGTTTTTTCTGCACAGCCATAATTCCTCCTAATTTATTTTTATCCTCATAAATGCCGCCGATGCGCGGCATCGGTGCTACAAGATTTATTTAGATTCGTAGCCCCGCCGTCGCTTTCCACGGCGGGGGAATTCTTCTTTTGATTAAATACCGCCGATGCGCGGCATCGGCGCTACGAAGTTTAGTTATGGCGAAAAACTAAATGGAGTCACTCCTTTGGGACCTTGAGCGTATTTATTCCTAAGATTCTGTAAATAGCGCAAAAGCCGGTTATTCCGGTAATAAGCAAGATCACTCCAATAATGTCCAAAATGATGCCCAAAGTATTGTTACCCAAGCCAAGCCAGCCAATGATAATAAGAACAACTCCCAGAATCAGTCTTATTATCCTGTCTGTGGTTCCTTCATTTGGTTTCATGATTTTTTTCCTTCCTCGGCTCTATATGAATGTCAATATCTTTTATCTTGGCGGTCGGTGTCAATTCTTTTTTATCCTTACTCGCTTTGTCTTGAAATCCGTACAGATGTCCCTAACCAGCGGTCTGCCCAGATCATAGAAAGCTTCCTGGGGGTTCATTGGATCAAACAGAACTTTCCCGCCCCAAAGTGTGGTGATTTGGTGGACCATTTCATCGCCCAGAGTCGAGCTTCTCCAGACTGTGCCACCATGTCCGACCTCCCAGAGCCTCGCAGTTACCCAAACTTTCACTAGAGCTTTAACGCGCAAGCCTTGCGGCAGGATTGAGCCCACTATCGGCCTGAAAAAGGGGTAGTGTGTAACTAATGGCTTAACCTCAGCGATTTGCACGTTGCCCGTAAAGATGGCATTCACACCATACCTCTGTCCAATTGCCCGAATTGCCTCTGAATTCATCTGTTCTGCCTCCACGGATTCGAGAACTTCCTGCTCGCTGCCAAGCTCAATGAAGCTCACCTCCTTGCGGGACAGGCTGAGTTCTCGTAGAAACCTCCAGGTTAGGAATTCGTGCAAGTTCCCTTCAGCGTTACAGGTAAAGCCAATGAGCCCGACACGGTCATATTTTCTTAAATCTACTTTAGGCGGAATCGCCACCTTGGGCCCGCATGCCAAACACAACAGCAGAATCGCAAGACTTGAGCACAGACAAATTCGTCTATTCATTTGATCGCCTTCTTGAAGGTTTGTAGGGGCTTGATCCATCAAGCCAACATCCGTCGGGTCGGATAAATCCGACCCCTACGACCTCTCCCCCTCTCCACAACGTGGAAAGGGACCAAGGGGGTGAGGTCCCAAGCAGCCCCGCCGTTGGCGGGACTAACTTTCCTGTGGGCAGTCTGTGGGCCCTGCACCAGTCTTAACTGCTATATCCTGCAATATGTCCATATTCTCGAGGAGCGCACAGCCGATTCGCCCGCGACGAACTGGGGCCTCGCTTGACCTTAACTTAGCAAGAAATTGCGATCGAAGAACCTCATCAAACCCTTTCTCTCGAACGTTATCGCTGGCAAAGTGTGCGAATGGGCATGGTTCCACATACCCTTGAGCGTTGATGTGCACAGATCCATAGGTGACTGCCCGACACCTGCCGTCGTCCATGTATTCATCGTCGGGTAGATGAACGATCATTATAGGCTTATTTTTGCGCATCTCCAATATTCTTTTCCGAAACTGCTTTTGCTCCTGTTCTTGCAACACCAGCTCCCACTGTACTGCACTGCCGACGGGAACGTACTCCGTATAAAATCCCAGAGCGCATCCACGCTCTGCCATCTCGTCGATGAACTGGTCACTGCTTAGAGTTTGGAAGTTATCACGTGCTACCATGGCGGAAAATCCGAATGCTACGCCTTCATTTTGCAGATATCCCATGGCGCGCTTTACCTGATCATAGACACCTTCCCCACGTCTGGCATCGGTCTGTTCTTGCCAACCTTCCAGGCTTACTACCGGTATTATGTTCCTTGAGATAGCTATCTTTCTGGCCGTTTCTTTGTGTAACAGTTTACCGTTGGTAATCATAAGAAACAAAAGCCGCCTGTGCCTTTCAAAAGCTTCTAAGATTCCATCCCGCATCAACGGCTCACCGCCGGTGATAACGAACAAAAATACACCCATTCTTTCAGCCGAGCTTAGCAGTCCCTCAATCTCATCTAACGAAAGCTCGTTCTCGGCAGGGTAATCCCTCGCGTAGCATCCAATGCATGATAGATTGCAGCGCATTGTGGGGCTGAACGCTATGGCCGCGGGCACCTGCAGACCTTCTCTCTTCTGAAACCTCTTGCGTCTGAAACGCGATCCAATCGCATGCCTTCCTATTCCTTGTAGCTTCCAGAGCTTCCTCAAAATCCCATGCCGCTGCAGCCTGATACCCTGAAGGAATATACCCTCAAGGGTAGTCAGTGAAGTTCCTCTTTTCCTGGTCAGAACCATTCTGTTTCCTCCTCGGATCTTCACTCAGTAATTTTCAAGATAGAATCTTTCGAGTCTTACTATTATCTTTAAATGCCGCCGATGCACGGCATCGGCGCTATGACTGCACGTAACTTATTAGCAAATTCGTGTAGATAAGAGAAGTTATGGGTGTAATTTCGGCAAACCATCGGCTCTCTGTCCCACCTACTTGACCCGCCGGATCACCATAACTGTGAGATCGTCTGTCTTTGGTGCCTCAGACAGGAAGGTTCTCAGGTCTTCCAGACAGACCTGGGTAAGTGCCTGGGGTGGCAGATCATGATGCCCCTTTATCAATCTAGTCAACCGTTCAACGCCGTATTCAGCATTGGCTCTATCCTGCACCTCGGTGAGTCCATCCGTGTAAAGCATGAGAGTATCACCGGGGGCCAGCTGCACCTTTTGCGCTGAGTACTCCCCGGTGTGAAATATACCAACCGGAAGACCCGTAGCCTCCAGGCTTGTGATTTCACCTCCTCGAACCAAGAGAGGGGGGCAATGCCCAGCATTGCAAACATCGACCTCTCCTGATTTACCTGCTCTACCACACACCAGGGTGGCATAGTCCGCGGAGATGGTACTCTCACAGAAAATTCGATTAGCTCGCTCAACCAGTTGGCTGGCGGATAGACCGACGGCAATTAAACTGCGAAACATCGCATGCAGGTGAGCCATGAGGATGGATGCGGCCACGCCTTTACCTGAAACATCTCCTAAGAGAAAGAAGATATCTCCTCTCTCGGTGTCGGAACTGACCAGATCGCAGTAATCACCGCTGACCGGGCCCGCTGGCTCGTAGTGGTAGTAACCCACCCAGCCGCCGAAACTCAGGTTCTTGTTGGGGAGCAGCTGGGTCTGGATCCGCGAAGCCAGATCCAAATCCTGTTCCAGCGCCCGTTGCTGGTCTGATGTGAGGTGATCAAGGCAGTTCCGCATGAGAGGATCCGCCATCAGTCGCTCCTCCTCAATTGGCTCGTGGCACACTTCACACAAACCGTAGGATCCCTTATCCATTCGCTCGAGTGCAGAATCCACCTCTTCTAAAAGATGTACCAGGTGCGTGGTCTCCTTAAATTCGCTAATGGCGTTCTGGAGTCTCTGGCGACGGTCAAGCAACCGCCGGTGAAGATCCATCTTCCTAACAGTGTTCATTCTGCTGTCCCTCCTAACCTAGGAATCTGTTTGTGACCCTATTCTCATCCCTTCTAACTTGGTTCATACAGTCTCTTCTACACTTACATACGTCTTGCTTTTCGACCACGTTTCATTTCCTGTCTTAATAGATTATCAAAGAGGCTTTTCGCTCAACCCCGCCGTTGGCACGGATTAACATCCAGAAAGAGCATGGAGCCACGACGCCTGTGTTATACGCTGTTTGGGCGATTATATTTTACTTTGTATCTGTCCTTTTGGTCAAACAACGTTAAATCTTTGTAACCTCTTTTAATTCTTGCACCGTGCATGACACCTTTGGGAATAAAGTATGTATCTCCTCTTTTGAAAAGGTGTTTCTTGCCGTCTATGGTTAATTCGATTTCACCATCCAAAATAACTGCCCACTGTCCTTCGTGCGAATGTTCGGGAACCTCTACGTCCTTTTCAAAACTCATAAAGACAAACTGCTGGTTTTGACCTTGAAAAATATGTGAATGCACTCCTTCGACAGGAATGTCCGCTTCTGGTAGGTTTGTAATTATTTCTGGAAAGAAACTCTCCTTTGGCATTTCTTCAATCTCCTTTGGTTCAGGCGCAGCCCCGCCGTCGGTTTTTATGGTTCGACTTTGCTCACCATCCTGCCTCGCACTGAGTGCGCTCGGCACGAAGTGAGCTTGTCGGAGGACGGCGGGGGAATTCATTTCAATCCATATCAACTTCTATTAAAGAATGATCATTTAAATAATAATTTCCAAAACTTGAATATTTATATTCCCCGGGGGATTCGCATAAATTATGCTTAGCGGGATTATTGTGAATATAGTCCAGTATTTCTCTAAAATCTTGTTCATTTCTTACAACATGATCATAAAAACGATGTTGCCAAATCGGGCCATTTATTTTGTCTTTTGTCTTCACTTTTTTCGAGACGGCTATCTTTAATGACTTCATAATCCATGAAATATCGTATTCGCCTGTTGGTACGATCAAAACATGAAAATGATCTTCCAGGATCGCGAATCCCTTTAATTTAAACCCATATTTTTGTCGATAATATTTCAAAAATTGCACAATTATCTCTTTGTTTTCGTTTCTGTTGAAATATCTTCGTCTCCGATAGCAATTGGAGGTTACAAAATAGCAGTGGTTTTCAAGATAGAATCTTTTGAGTCTTCCCATTGTCTTTCAATGCTTCCCATTATCCTTCAATGCCGCCGATGCACGGCATCGGCGCTACGAAATTTGTTTACATTCGTAGCCCCGCCGTCGGTTTTCACGGCGGGGAATTTCAAGGTTGTGTCAGAACCCAGTCATGACACGATCCAAGCTTTAACCTGTCCCCCTGTTTCCCCCTCTCCACATTTGGGGTGAGGTCTCGCTCAGCCCCGCCAATGGCGGGGCTAATTTCGCTTTTGTGCATGATAACACCCACAGGGAGCGCAGTGGTGAAGCAGATTGCCTACAGGACAGCAAGTATCTCCTCCGGGGTTGAGAGTACAGAGATTCCAGCTTCCTCTTTGATGATGTCCTTCACACGAACAAAGTCTGAATCAAAACTCGCGATATACTGACAACCGAGGTGTTGGGCAAAGAGAATGTGTAAAACGTCAGCCAGCCCAAGCTGCAGGTAGGCGTATGCAGATGGCTCCTGCCACGCTTTAAGAGTTGTCAAGTTGAAATTGACAATGTCAACGTGCAACAATCCGTGAAATCCGTGAGCATAAGCGAATGAGCTATTGAGCCAGGTTGCATCCATCAACTCTCCCAAGCCGGTTGACAAGGAGGTGGATTTCCCTAGCCTCTTTAGCTTTTTCACTTCCGCTCTTCTCCACTTTAATGTCTTCTTAAGCCAGTGACCAAGTTGCTTCTTGCTTCTTTTCTGGATAAACATGACATTAGAAGCCTCCGAAGCAACCTGCTTGAATCCACTCTCAGCATGCCATTCCATGAACTCCAACAAAGAAGCGGGACTCACCACAGGAGCGACCTGTACTCGTTCAAAATGCAGTTTCTTCCTGACTTCGGTCATTTTGCCGATTCTCTTATCGGACTTAAGAAGGTCCCTCACAGTTTGGTGTACACGTGAATCCAGTTTCTCCAGAGGTGGATCCTGCACCATATTTGCAGCTTCCATGCCCTCTGTCATCCAGTATTCGACAAGGACTGAAGTGTCAACGTACATTGCTGGCAAGTGCCGTTTTCTAAGCTTACCACTCTTCGTTAGTGTTGAATACTCCACGACCTATCCTCCAATATGTTGCTCAAAGTTGTGTCATGACCTAGTCCTGATACGGTCCGAGCGTCAGCAGAAGGTCCTGACACAACGACAAACCCTATTAAATCATCCACAGATTTCTATCCAAACTCCTGTATTGAATGGCTTCGCTTATGTGCTGAGGCAGGATGTTGGGTGCGTTTTCTAGGTCGGCGATGGTGCGGGAGACTTTTAAGATGCGGTCGTAGGCGCGGGCAGAAAGACCTAAGCGCGTGATCGCCTGTCTTAACAATTCTTTGGAATCCTCATCAATGGGGCAATATTTTCTGATCTCCTTAGATTCCATATGGGCATTGCAAAAGATATTTTTTTCCTCTTTGAATCTTTCCAGTTGAACTTTTCTTGCCTGGTTCACCCTCTCCCTCACCGCATTAGAAAGCTCGCCAGTTGCTTTACCAGAGAGTTCTTTGAATTTAACTGAGGGAACTTCGATGTGAATGTCTATTCGGTCTAACAGAGGACCTGATATTCTTGACATGTATCTCTGGATTTGCAAGGGCGTGCACGAACATTCATGCGCAGGGTCACCATGGTAGCCGCAGGGGCAGGGGTTAAGTGCTCCGGCAAGCATGAACTGGGCAGGATAGGTTAGGGACATGGAAGCGCGAGAGATGGTGACTCTGCCATCTTCCATTGGTTGTCTTAAAACTTCCAGCACGTCCTTATGGAATTCCGGCATCTCATCTAAGAATAAAACTCCATGATGAGCCAAGCTGACTTCACCGGGACGAGGTATTCTGCCACCACCGATCAATCCGGCATCACTTATGGTATGGTGAGGAGACCTGTAAGGGCGCGTGGCTATCAAGGCTGTGTCCGGTGGAAGCAGACCTGCTACGGAATGGATTTTGGTGGTCTCCAAAGCCTCGTCCAGAGTCAGATTGGGCAGGATGCTGGGAAGCCTTCTTGCCAGCATGGTTTTGCCGGATCCCGGAGGGCCTATTAAGATTATGTTATGTCCACCAGCCGCTGCCACCTCCAGAGCTCTTTTGGCATGCTCCTGACCTTTCACGTCCGAGAAATCTATGGGATATTTCAACGCCTTCTCAAATACTTCAGATACATCTATTTCAAAGGGCTCTATGGTATCACCATTTTCCAGAAACTCGATGGTTTGATTCAATGACTCCGCCGGATAGATGTTCAAACCTTTGGCCATGGCGGCTTCTTTGGCATTTTCCCTGGGCAAAATCATTCCTTTCAGATTGGCACATTCGCGGGCGTAAAGCGCCATGGACAAAGAACCACGAATGGGTCTGAGGCTCCCATCCAAAGAAAGCTCACCCAGGATGATATAGTCATCAAAATTCTCTCTGGTTGTTTGTCCGGTGGCGGCTATTATACCAACTGCCATAGGGAGATCAAAAGCAGAACCCTCTTTTCTTACATCTGCTGGTGCAAGATTGATGGTCACTTTTTTGTTGGGGAAGCGGAAGCCGGAGTTTTTGATGGCAGACATAACCCGCTCCTTGCTCTCTTTTACTGCACCTTCAGGTAACCCTACGGTGGCAAAAGCGGGAAGCACGGGCGTGATGTCCGCTTCTACTTCAACTATATAGGCATCTATGCCTAAAACCGCACTGGATAAGACTCGCGCTAACATGGTTCTTAAAGATAGGGTTAAAGATTTTTTGTAGCCGCAGACTTTAGTCTGCGCAAAATCCTTTCGCAATCTAAAGATTGCGGCTACCATCCGTCCTCTCGATTTTGGCAGCCGCCCATTTGGGCGCAATCCTTTCACACTCTAAAGAGTGCGGCTACATTTGTTCTTTTCGCCATCGATTAAAATCATACAGTACGGTGTCTCTTGTGGCCACAGACTTTCAGTCTGCGAGAGAATTTCCTGCCAACGCAATCTGAAGATTGCGACTACAAAAGCAAAACACTCACTCCTACCTATTCAATTTCAAATACCCAGGCACAGTAGAATTCCTCCGGATGCTCATCCGGGGGACAGGCGATGCAGGTGGTGCGAATTCGAGGATCGATGGTTCGAGCGAATTCCGAATATTCAACGATTCCAACCGGCTTACAGGGAAAATCCGAGAGTCCTTTCCTCTTGCGAGCAGACTGAACTCGGCAATCGTTCATCCGAAAAACAAAACAATTTTCACCTTCCTCGATGATTTCTTGCTTATTCAACCGGCTGTAAAGACGAAAGTTCAACGCTTTTTTCAATCCTTCCAAACCGCTTCCTTTGGGGATGTTGTGACGCTTCATTATCCTTTCTGCTTCGATGACGGTGAAACGTTCCCAAGCCTTCCTGTCTAACTCTATGGCATTTTCGATACCGAATTTCTGCTCCACCGCCTGGAACCACAGACCATCGTGCGCCAGCCAATTTTTGGCAAAATCATCCAGCATGCCGATCAGTTTTTCACGGGGAATATCACTCAAGTCAATCATCTCTTTATCCTCGCCTCCGATTTCATCGCTGTATCTGGTAGTGGAAATAAGTCAATTCTCAGGTCAGGAATCGAGGTTGCCTGATTCACAAGAATTAAGATAGTCCTTGCCTATTATCCCTTCACCCTTCCCCACGCGACCCAGGTGTCGCTACTCCTACAAAGGTCACTCGGTTACCTTGTAGACCTTGTCGTGGTCTCGGACAGCATCTTTCACCTTTATTCCGATAGAGTCTCCAGCTTTGGCAGTCTGGACGTTTTCATGCTCAATCTGCATGGATTCCACCAGTTGGGTGAAGTCGGTGGTATGTCCCTTGATGCGGATGGTGTCTCCAACGGAAAGCGTCCCTTGGGTAATATCGATGGCGGCTACTCCGATTTTACGGAAATATCCAGAAACTTTTCCGATTTCCTCCTCTGGCATCTTTTCCCTCCTTTGACAGCGGATGGTTAACGGTTAAATAATCTCCAGTTCCTATTTTGATTTCTTTTTCATCTTAAATTGATCTAAATATAGAACTACAGTGACCAAACGCAAGGAAAAAAATCACTTTTTTATTCTCTTCCGTGGTTTTCCCTAACTTGTTATATAAATTGTAGGCGTGTTGAAAAATAATTTTTTGGGGAGGAAGCTTTATGTAGAACAGGGCTTGTTTCTCACCGAGCGCTTCCTTCGACCCTGAGGTCTCACTTCTCCCGCCCGAGGTGTGAACTGTATGGTACACACCAGAGGCGGGATCAGTGCGAGGCAGGACCGAAGGGCAGAACGAAGTGAAGCACGAGTATCCCTGCCCCTAACTCTAAGGTAGATAGCCACAAGGGCTGTCCCTACATTGATTGCTTCCTAACCCTCCACTTCAAAAAAATCTTGACATTTTGGAATTTTTTAGTAAACTAATAAAGGAAGGGGTTTGTGACGATATATAAGTCACCTATATGCGGATAGTTATCTAGATAACATTACTTCCTAAATCCTAAGTTAAAGCAAGGAGGATATGAAATGCGGTTCACAAAATTCTCCGTTTTGGCATGTGTTCTGGTTCTTTTTTTGGGTGTGACAACGGTTCTAGGACAGCCTGATATAAAGGTTAATCAGGATACTGGTCCGGCAACGCAAAATAGGACCGGCCAGGGTTACGCCTGTGAGGAGGACCTGATCGAGGTGATGTTCGCATGGGATTCCAGGGTGCGACTCCGCGCAGGGACACTGTTTGACCTGACAACTGATGCTCTTTCGGGGGTTGATGGCGTGCTCCAGAAGCTTGCTTGGTTCGAGTGGTATCGTATCTGTGATGTTCCGGAGGAGCGGTTGGACGAGATTCAGGCTCGAGGTGAGGCAAATACTAGCAGACCCGTCTATAACTTGAACAACATCTATCGTCTGCGCATTCCGAAGGGGCACGATGTGTGGGAAATCGGCAAGGAGTTGGAAGCGCTCCCCGGCGTCATACTTGCCCGGCCAGTGCCGAAACCCATGCCTCTTCCCACTCCTCCCAACTATGCTACCTGTAATGGTGACACGTGTCAAGGTTACTTGCGCCCTGCGAGCTCCACGCCGACCGGAATTGACGCTGATTATGCCTGGACCCAAACTGGAGGAAACGGAACTGGCGTAACCGTGTGTGACCTGGAGTATGGCTGGAACTACAATCACGCAGATCTCACTAAGGCAGTTGGCTCCCAAATCAATCCGAACCCCATATTCTATCCAGTCAACGCTGATACCAACCACGGGACTGCTGTCATCGGTGAGCTGGTTTCGGATAATAATGGCTGGGGAACCACGGGGATTTGCTATGGGTCTTCTTTGAAAACCTGTGGCACCGTGTATCCTAATTCTACCACTTGGAATGTCCCTGGTGCGATGGCTTATGCGATAGATAGCCTTTCTGCGGGTGATGTGATCCTCTTGGAGCAGCAGTGGGCCTACACCTATTTGGGCACCGATTACATCCCCATCGAGTGGTGGCTCGACTATTCTCCGAATCCTCAGTCATTCAACGGAGTCTATGCCGCCATTGGAAATGCCATTGCGAACGGAATCCATGTGGTCGAAGCTGGCGGAAATGGCTACGTAAATACTGAATATCTTACCTGGTACGGGAACTCCGGAGCGATAATCGTGGGTGCGGGTGGTGCGTACCCTGGGGGCACCTATCCTGAAGGAGACCTCCAGAGAATCTCCTTCTCCAGCTATGGTCCCCGTTTTGATCTCCAAGGCTGGGGCGAAA
>SMTZ1_10006858_pt1 | contig 11461 bp, 10 predicted proteins | sample DeeMarSWOR136_30_FD_25667 | JGI IMG/M metagenome (IMG submission 25667)
TTTCAATATCAGAATATTTTAAAGAAGCTGCAATTTTAAGTTTTTCAAATTCATCGATTTCATTATTTTCATAATTAATTTTTTGAAAATCATTTAGAGAATTTAGTATTGAATTTAAACAAAATCCAAATAGAATAAATGAAAATAAAATCATAATTTTGTAACAATTCTTTGCCAAGATTATCTCATCTTCTTAATTTCTTATGTTTTATATCTCTATTCTTAAAAAATATTATTAATCCAATGGGGACTAAGATTGGTATGATATAGAATAAGATTAAATTTAATATTGATACTTCTAACACAATTTCAAAATAAAATCTTTCAATTTCAATATCAGAACTGTCTTTTAAGACGAATCTATAGGTTTTAGTCCTCAATTCATAGGGATTTATAGTAGGTATTATCTTTGCTACAATTCTATTTTCCCCAGACCCTAATACTTCTAAATTCGTTGATATCCTCTTTCCATTTACGGATAAAGAAAAATTTTCTGAATTTTCTTGATTGTTTTGAATTATCACTATTAAATAAGCAGGAGATCCTTGAGGTATGTTCTCTGCAAAACTAACACTTATTAATTCAAATTTAGGCATAATTTCTACAGTAAATTCTTTAGAATAAAATTCAGTAGTTTCTATTAATATACTCATTTTGATCCTTATTGTTTCATTAGTAATCGATTCCAAGGTTTTTAGGTAATATGAAACAGTCTTTATTTCGTTTTCATATAGAGTCTCCTCTTGTATAAAATCTTCAATATAGTCTTCATCAACTCCAGTAAAACTCACATTTAAAGTCTGAGTTGTATTTGGGAGAAAATTATTTAAATTCATTGATACAAATATAAAATCCCCTCGGACTACTTTACTTTGATATATTAGGTTACTATATTCAAAAGGATATCCAATTTCGATTATCTTTTTTATTTCTAAATAGATTATGTTATCTTTTTCAATCCTGAAAAATATTTCAGTAATTCCAGGTATAGCACCAAGTTTAGCTGTAAGGTTAAAATCTATCCGAGTTTCTTCTAAGGTTTTAAAATCAATTTCTTGAGAAGGATATTTTAATAATTGTTCTCCTTCTAAAGATGCCGTAAATGTTAAATCTTCTTGACGGGTATAATTGATTACTAATGAGACGTTAATTATTGATCCTTGATATAAAATAGTTGGTAATCCCACAAGTGAAGTATTAATCAATCCAGACACAACATTAAAGCGCTTTAAATATTGGGTCAGTTTAAAATATGAGGTATTAGCCCACACATAAAGAAAATACCCATCACCTAGAGGGTGAGTTTCATTGACAGAATAAATGAGCGAATGGGATGCTGTTGTGCTGTTAATTGAATCTTTAATTTCTTTAAGATAAGTACCATTTGGATACTTAAAAATATAATTAATTGAGGCATTTGTAATATTGTATTTGACTGTAAAAGGAATATAAGACAGACTGTTTGGATTGTAATAGTATCTTTTCTTTTCAAAAGAATATACTGAAGTTAAATTTATTTTATCTTGATTAAGAATAAAATCTGGTACTTCTCCTGATACGTTGTATACTCCATTTAAAACTGTACTATTATAAATATCGAATGCGTTCAAATATGCTTTGCTTAATTTAAGGTTTGAATTAAATGATTTATCATAATTGCTTAAAGAAAAGTTATACGCGTTGTTTATAGTATCATAGAGATTAGATTCTATAGATTTAGACATATTCACAGCCCTATCGTAGTAGGAAATATTTCCTGAAACTTCAAATAATTTCAAACAAGCCCTCATCATCATTGCATTACTGTTAAGGTTCAAATCAGGATCATATTTAAACCAAGTATCTGTGCGAATATTTTCATAAAGGCTTTTAGTTGAATTCCATAGATTGGAATCTATATTATTATAAAGCTCCTTAGCTCTTTCAAGGTATTTAGAATCACTTTCCATTCCAGAAACGAGCCAATATTCTAGCAGGGCTATTATCCCTAGAGCATTAGTGCTTAAATGATAATAATCCGGATTATTATCTCCTCCTGTCCAAGTTTCTGTCGCATGATGTTTGTAAGCATAACCAGTACCTCCCCACATACTGTCATAAAGCGCATTCATAGTTAAATTTGCTAATTCTAAAGCTCTATCACGTATAGATTCATCTAACCCGAGATCATAATAAGTTCGGTGAATTAAGAGGTTTACTAAGATACTATAAAAATTACTTTCAGTATACTTTACATTAGTTTCCACAGTAATTGAGGAATTATAATTATAGAATCCTTTATTCACATCATCCCAAAATTCAGAAGAATTCAATAAATTGAAGATTTGATTAATAGAATCTTTGGGTGATTCTTCATTAATAGAGATGCTCTTAATATCAGCACCTAAATTTTCAATTAATAAGAAAATTGGTAGTACATTATCAGTTAAATACCTTTTATCATCCAATATTTCTCCGGTTGTACCATTAATTGATTTAATAAAACCATATTTGTAATTATTTACATTTCCTTCATACCACAGAGGTGTGTTTTTTAATTCCAAATAGTTAGTAAATGTTTCAAGATCATCAATTTCCATCTTCTTTAAAGAATTATAGTAAAGTAAATTATCCTCAGAGAAAATACTATCATCACTAATAGCTCCATTTTCATCTCCATATTTAAAATAAGTAGGTATATCAAAATCTAAATTTGATTGATAATTTTTTTCAAAAAAGTTGCGTACAAGATCAAAATTCATAGTAAATGGATCTTGAAACATAGAAGTCGCAGATGCTGTTTCTAGATTATCAGGAATCTTGTCAGAGACGTTATTATCATTCATACTGAATTTCTCTTTCGAAGAATCTATCTTATAATTAAAATCGTTAAGATATAAGAAACTTAAAAGAATTATAAATGTAAAGAATAAACATAATAGTATTTTTAAACCTTGGTTTTTCTGCTTTGTTCTTTTCCCCATATTGATTGAACTCAAAAATCTCATCTTTACTTTAATAGAGCGATTAAATAAGTATTTACCAAAGTTTAATTTTTAAATTATATTTGTAAAAAATCCTTCTCTTTAAAATTTTTTCTGAAGGTATTAAACCGATCACAATATTTAGCAAAAGTTTCAGTATTTAATCTTCTTGCTTTTTTTTAATAATTTCAGCAAGATCCGAGATATTTACTCTTATTTGTTCCATTGAATCACGTTCTCTAATGGTTACTGTATTATTTTCCAACGATTCGTAATCTATAGTTATACACCATTTGGTACCTAATTCATCTTGCCTTCTATACCTTTTTCCTATAGATCCCGCAGCATCAAAAAATGAATTAATACGATTCTCTAATAAATCTCTATGTACTTTTAATGCTAAATTTCTAATTTTTTCTTTATTTTTAACAAGTGGAAAGACGGCTACGGTATTAGGAGCTAAATGATGGTTAATCTTTAAATTAATTCTACCTTTGTCTATGATAAAAGTGGTTTCTAGTAATGTATAAATAATTCTATCAATTCCAAACGCAATCTCAAGAACCTGAGGAACCTCTTTAATTTTTGGATCAGATCCCATGCTTACTTCGAAACTTTGTTTTGAATATTCCGCATGCTTCCTTAAATCATAATCAGTTCTATCATGAATACCACAAATCTCAACCCATCCAAATTGTCTAGTTTTAATTTCTAAATCCCAAGCATCATCAGCGTAGTGAGCTCGTTCATTAATGGAATGCTGTCTAAACCGTATTAATGTCTCAGGAAAACCTAATATTTTAATTAAGTGATATCCCAGATAAAGACAATAAGCATAGGCTGGTTTTTTAAGAATTCCATCTTTTATAGCATTATCAAGCGTTATTAACTTAGGTTTGATAATACCTTTTTCTTGTAGTTTCCAATCTAGGAGTGGTAATCTTTCTCCTCTGATATCCTTATAATCCTCAAATTCCATTTCCAATTCTTTACTTATAAACATTTGGAGCTCAAATTGATCAAAAGCCCTCATTCTAAGGACTCCTTGCCGAGGTGAGATTTCATTTCGGTAAGCTTTACCAAATTGGAAAATTTTAATGGGATATTGCCGCCGAGCATCTTGATCTAAACGATTAAATAATAAATAAGTCGTAGTAGCTGTTTCTGGACGTAAATAAGCAATAGTATTATTTCCTACGGAAGTTTTTAACATTAGGTTATATTCTTCTATTTTCTTAAAAGGAGTATTACATTTTGGGCAGAAAAAATTGGATTTCTTAATTAAATTTTCCATTTCTTTAAAAGAAAGACCATCAATTGCATGTTCCGGTAAATTATCCTGAAGAAATTTATCTGCTCTGTATAGTGTATTGCATTTATCACATCTCATTATAGGGTCTATAAATCTTTCTAAGTGTCCTGAAGCCTCCCAAACGATACTAGGCATAATTGTTGGACACTCAACCTCTCCAAATCCAAAATAACGACATTCTCTTCTAAAAATATCTAATATATTATTTTTAAGAGCCATCCCTGCTGGACCATAAGAATAGAAACCAGCAAATCCTCCATAAATTTCTGGAGAAGGTCCCCATATAAATCCCCTTCTCTTAAGCAATGAATTAAATGTTTCTATGCTTTCATCGATTTTCATATAGTTTTAAAAAGTGTTTGATTCTATTTGTATTTTAAGAATTAAAAAAATAAAATTAAATTTTTATAAGAGAAATATAATAATAATATTATTATTTCTTAAAAGTATAAAAAAAAATGGCTTGTTATGTTATTGCAAGATTTTTTTCAGTATTTTGATTTTTATGATGCTGTAGAGATGGGGCTTTATTTTGTGATAGTTGGTTACTTCTTCCTATTATTTTTCTATTTTCTATTTATGAGATATAGAACTTCAAGGAAGATGTATTGGTTATATTTCAGTTTATTTTTCTTATGCTTTGGCATTGCAAGAATCTTTTTTATAGTGTACTATTTTTTCGCTCCAGAATTATATGATGGAACAAATAGTACTGAAATAGTTGAATTATTAATGTTAAATTATCGCTTAGCTACATTCTTTACATGGCTTGGGGTAGCTAGTGCTGTTGGAGTCCTAGGAATTTTATTATTTCCGCCTGAAGCTCATGAAGAACAAAAAAGAAAAAAATCGTTGAAAGAATGGTTTACAACACCTAATAATATCAAGTATATAATCCGTTACGGTTTATTTGTGATTCCTATTATTATAGGAATCCTCGCTTTAACCTTATCAGATGGTTTGTTTATGGATCCTGATTTTTTAACTGAATATCCAGGTATTAGTGTTAATTTACTTACATTAAAAATTGGTTCTTGGGAATATCCTCTTGGAAGATTTCTATTGAATTTTATTTTTATGCCCCTATTTCTCGTCTTGATTCCTTTTATTTTTGTATATTTAGCATGGAAAACTTTTGGAGTATTAAGAAGATCTTATGCTTTAAATGCTATTGGTTTCCTTCTTTATTTTGGGGGAGGGAGAATATTACAGGGAGCTCTAGATGTAGCTAATTTACCTCATTTCAGAGCTGTAATGCCCCCCTTAATAATATTACTTGCACTTCTTATTTTAGTAATAGCAAATAACTACGAACAGCTCAAATAACATTGTTTTACTTTTATTACCATAATATTTTTTTAATTTCTGTTTTTAGAATATTTACAAAGAAATATTCCTTAAACAATGTTAAGCTATTTTAATTTTAACCTTGTATTGCCTAAAATTAAAAAAGACTAAAAATTTAAAATTGAATCTCTTTAAATTTAATATATAAGATATATATAATAAAGAAATAAATTAAAAGTTCAAGTTAATATACATGACAGTACACGGAAATCAGTATTTATTACCATTTTTCATTATGAGAGGCTCACGTCCCCTTTCAATTCAAGGAAATGATGAATTATCTCTCGCATTTTATCTTTTAACTAAAGATTTGGGTAAGAATAAAAAAATAATATCTTTTTCAAGACTTCTCTGGCCTATTTTGAGTATTCAAGGTGTTATTAGTACTCATATTATGTTAGATGGGTTGAATATTTTTAGCAACAAAGGCAGATATTCAAATCCACCCCGTCAACCTTTAATTGGTCACATTCTCAGAAACATAGAGAATAGAACAAGAACTGACCTTTTAAATACAATAATAGAAATTTTAACCTATAAAGACAAAGAAGCTGAAGAAATTGGCGAAGGAGAAGAATCTGAATTTCATACATTAAAGATTGATGGTTTAATTAATCCCATATTTCTTCAAACCTTATTAAAAATTATTCCACTAATTGAATATAAACCAATTACTGATTATACAGTATTAGATTCTAGTATTTCAACTGAAATTGCTTTAAATATTTCTGAGGAGTATCGACAAATAATTAATACTATGAAGGGAAATGCTTTAAGGTGGAAAAATCAAATTGAATTAATAGATAAAGAAGTAAGCAAATGGCTTATCGAGTTAAATGTACAATTAAAAGATATTGATTCACGATATTCAAGTCAAATCATTAAGACTTCATCATCAATAGATAATCTTCGAGTGGATGAACAAACAAAAATAGAACAAGATAAAATCGATCAATGGAGCGTTAATGAGAAGAAGAAAATAATTGAAAACATTACTACCTTATTTAAAACTTCAGAGAGACACCTTGAAGAAATAATAAGGAAAAATAAATTTTTTACGAGTGGGGATTCCTTGAAGAGTAGAGTTTTCAAAGATATCATCCCCCACTTTGAAAATCAATTTTTATATTTAAAGGAGGAAGGAAAAAAATTCTTAGATTCCCTTGAAAAACTCAATCTAAAATTTCAAGAAATGAAAGAACGAGGAGAACAGATTGATTCTGAAGCACATCAAAAATTAGAACAAATTATAGATAAGTTACATATAAAACTAAAAGATAGGGATAAACAGTTAAGTGAATTTGAAAGTGAAAAGGAAGCAAAGATTTCTGAGTTAGATAATTTAAAATCTCAGATAGAAGATTTAATAGCTAAAGTTGAAAGAATTATACAAAATAAGCAAAATGCTTGTTTACAAGAAGCTCAAAAATTAATTGAATGGTCACTCGATGATAATCAATCAGATTTATTTTCCAGACCTATACAATGGATTTATATGCCGATATATGTAATGTTTATTGAAGATGAAGACAATATGGAAGAATTTATGAATATTTTATTTCCCGGATATATAAATAATGACCCAGATGCAATATATGAGCATATTTCTGATGCTGTCATTAGTTTGAAAAGTATTGTGAATGAAAGAGTTGAAACAGACATGGCTACGCGTTCAAATTTTGAATTTTCTTGTGAACGCAAAAATATAATTAAAGATCCTAACTTTAAAAAGAGAGTTCAATTAGGAATATCCAAATTAAGAGAAAAAATGCTACTTAATGATAATATAGAAAGAATTATTCGCGAAAATTTGAATTTGATTGATTAAATCTACATTTTTCCCTTTTATTATGTCAAAATCAAAATTAGATCTTAAAAAAAGAAAAATCAGAGCTTTTTTTTTATCTATTGAAACAAAAAGAAAGCAAAAATTAGAAGTTGATAAGGCAACAGAGGAACTTTATCAGGATGGTATGGTTTACATACAAATGAAACTTCCTGTCGAAAAAATTAGTGATGAATTTGAAAATAAATTAAAGGAGAAAATAGAACATAATATTATTCAAGCAAAAATAAGAGAAGCAACTAAATCAGATTTAGATAGTCTAAAATATATTTATAATCGTGCTTGGTTAACTTCTAACACACCTTTTCGCCCCATAACAAAAACAGATCTACAAAAAATCCTTGAATATCCTGAAACTGTATTCCTTATTGCAAAAGTATATGGAACTGATGCTGCTTTTCTTCTTTTAGACTTTGAAGGTGAAAATAAAGAATTTGCGATAATAGCAGCTTTAGCAGTTATCCCTAGATTTCAAAGAAAAGGTCTTGGTTCGGTTTTAGGTATGGCAGGTTGGCAATATCTTAAAGAGAAATATCCTAATGTAAAAGAAATTCGATGTGAGGTTTATAAAGATAATAATGTGTCATATTCTTTCATAAAAGGAATAGGATTTGAAGAATATGACAAAAAAGTTTATAAAAAGGAGGATTTTGAGATTTCTGATAATTAAAAAGAAATTTTTAAATTTCTTTGCCTTAATTTTTACGTAATATGAATATTATTTTGATTTCTTAATGATTTTATTTTTTCGGCTATTAAATTCATGTTATATTCATCTTTGATATTTTCATAATAATTTTTTGCACTTTCAAAATTAGATATTGCCATATCAGTTATACCTTTAAGGAGGTAAATATCACCTAATTTATGATAAATAATTGCACACTCTTTAGTATATTCTAAATCTTCATATATATTTAGTGCTTCTTCAATATGGTCTATCGCCTTTGATGTATTTTCCTCAAATTCTAAATAGATTTCTCCCAATTTAAATTTTATTTCAGCATTTTTTCTATTATCTCCAAATTTATAAAAGATTTCGCAAGCTAAACCATAGAAATCAACTGCTCTTCCAATATCCCCCTTAGATATATATAATTCTGCTAAATTTTCTAAGATCTCTCCTTCTTTAATATTATCTCCAATTTCGAAAATACGAACCGCTTCTAAACTTTGGAGAAAAAGATTTTCAGCTTTAGTAAGATTATCCCATAAAAGATAAATTTGTGCTAGGTAAAAAAAAATTTCCCAATCCAATTTTGCTTTAATATAAATGGAGATATTTTCTTTTATTCCATCAATTAACTCTATAGCTTTATTTAAATAATGATGAGACTCATTATAGTCCTCACCTATTAGATAATGTAATTTTCCATATTTTATGTTTGTTGTTATAATTCCATAAATATCCTCATTATCTTTAAAATAGTCAAGATTCTTTGCTAGGATTCTTTTAATCTGATTATAATCCTTTAACAGATAGAGAACTTCTACCAAATTACTAGAAGATTTTACTTCTTCAAAAATAAGATTTTCTTGTTGAGAAAGTTGATATGCTTCTTGATAATAATGATAAGATTGTTCTAAATCTTTAATTATAAAATAAACATTTCCTAAATTATTAAAAACTTTAATAATCTTTGAATTGTCATTTAATTCTCTAAGAATCTCAAGAGCATTATTAAAGTGATAAATTGCTTGATCAAAATATCCATTATCTTCTTGGATAATTCCTAATTCGTTGTGACATATAGCAACATTAAGTAAATCATTCTCCTCTTTAAAATTATTAATTGCTAGTTCTAGATTTTTCATTGCTTTTGATAAATCTCTCTTCTTATAATATAAACTTGATTTTTCTAATAATAGTGCGCCTGGGATTGGTTCTCCTAATACTTCTTTACTTTCTAAAGTTAAATCTATCTTTTTTATCTTTTGGTCAATTTCTTCATCCTTAATAACAATTTCATCATAATTATCACTTTCTTCTTCAAGATCTAGGTGATAAATTTCTGGTTCATTATAAGTAAACCTCACATCTTTTTCTAAAGCATCCTCAAGATTTACGATTAAGGGCTTATTACATTTTCTACAATAGGCCCAATTCTCCTCAATAGGACTTTTACAATAAGGACAAGTTTTCATAAGCTTAAGCAAATTTATTTATATGATGTGAAAACTCTTAAATAAAAAATGAAAATGACTTTATTTATAATTAATTAATATTAAATCTAACTAACTAAAATTAAGAAGTGATATGAAATCTGAAATCTTAATTTAGCTTAATTTTTGAATTATTTGTAAAACTTCACAAATTTCATGAATCTCATAATCGGGTTGAATATTTTCTAATTTTGCGGATTTAGAATCATTAAACCAAATAGTATACATATTACAATCTTTAGCTCCTTTAATATCGGTTTCCAAAAGATCTCCAATATGAATTACATTGTGAGGTGCACATTCAAGCTTTTTTAAGGCAGTATTGAATATTATTGGATGTGGTTTATAATATCCTATCTCATCGGAGAAAATCTTTACTTGAAAATATTGAAGTATATCATATTCTTGAAAAATTTTAACTATAATCCTTCCTGGGGTTATTCCAGTGTTGGAAATGAGCCCAATTTTATAATCTGAATACAATTCTTCTAACGTTTTTTTAGCTCCTTTTTTTAAAGAAGGAGGATCATTTAGCATCACTTCTTCAAATTCCCTCTTGATTATGGCTTTTTGTTTTTTAGATAAATCGATTTTTAGAGTTTTCAGCATTTTTAGAATTCGATCTTCCGTATATATATGATTATTATCTTCAAAATTACGTTTAGGAAATTGAAAGCTTACTTTAAAAGCATTTTTTATATCCTTATTAGATTGAAAAATACCATTTTTACTTAAAAATTGAATAAACCAGTGTAATCGCATTTCTGCATAAAATTTATTCTCAAATATCGTGTTCCAGAGATCAAAAGTAACTGCTTGAATCATATATAATTTAATTTTCAAATCAATTTATTTTTAAATTGTTTATCAAGGGTAGTTTCTGTATTATTAAAATGTATTTTTACTGTTTAGTAAAATTTAAATTTTGTATATAAATAATAGCATTAATCCAATTTCAATAAAAAATCATTATCTATTAAAATTTGAAAGGAGGTTTTATTATGCCTAAATTTCTAGTCGTTCACCCTATGCCAAGGAATATAATGGAAGCTATGAGTGAAATGCCACCAGAAGAAAATAAACAAGTTATTAAACTTCGTTCTCATTGTTCTGTTGATGCGTATTGGGTTAGATCTTGGGGCGTACCAGAATTAGAAAAATTATTTTGTGAATGGAATGCTAAAGATATTGAATCGATCCAAAAAGTACTCGATAACGCTAAATGGCTCGCAACTGAAGGAATTTATGAAATGGAAATAGTGGAAGCAGAAAGTTATAGGGAGAAATTATAAGAAATAGTTTTTTAATTTTTCTTATTAAGGGAAATCTAATCTTTAATTAAATCTTTTTTTTTTTGGTTTTTTATTGTTTGGTTACAGACTTAGAGATTCATTTAGTTAACTGTAATTAAAAAGAATACTACTTATGTTTCAAGAAAGCTTGACATATATTCAAATTAATGAAAAAGATATAAAAGGGATCAAATTAATCTTTATTAAAAAAAATATAATTTTTTAATAAGTGAAAAATTTTGGATGCAAAATTATTTAAAAAGACCTTTCCGTTAATTTGTGATGAGTGTGGAGAATTCGCCCATACAGCTCATGATTTTTGTAATAAATGTGGCGCAGAAGCTTTAAGAAAAGCTACAAAAGAAGATTATAAAAATCATCAAAATTCTAAATAAGAATAATAGGGGATATTAGTAAAAACAGATTTTTTATCCTTCTTGTCTAGTTCATATTTTGTTTTTATCAGATTCTTTTAATTCTTCAATAATATTTTTTTCTTGTAAACCAAGTGATTGCAAAAGAACTCGGATTTGAATAA
>SMTZ1_10032475_pt1 | contig 11461 bp, 12 predicted proteins | sample DeeMarSWOR136_30_FD_25667 | JGI IMG/M metagenome (IMG submission 25667)
CTGAACTAACGGCAATGCCGTAAAGAAGAAAGGAAAAGGAGGGATAGAGATGCTTAAAGGATTGTACAAGACCCTGCGCAGGGATGAGAGAGGCATCACCGGCCTGGAGACGGCGATCATCCTGATTGCCTTCGTGGTCGTGGCCTCGGTCTTCGCCTACACGGTGTTGTCGGCTGGGATATTCTCGTCCCAGAAGGGTCAGGAGGCGGTCTATTCAGGGCTGGAGGAGGCAAGGGCCACCATGTCGGTCAAAGGCAGCATGTTTGCCTACGGCTCAGGCGGGAATGTGACAGGTGTGTCCTTCTGCCTGGTCAACACTCTGGAAGGGCAGGCCGTAGACCTGACACCGGGGGGAGGCAACGGCACGACTGACAACGTCACCGTGATTAGCTTCACTGACGCCAGCCAGCACGTTGCCGACGTTGCCTGGTCAACCACGTTTGTAGGTGTCAATAACAGTGACGACCTCCTCGAGGATGAGGAGCAGGTCATTGTTAGGATAGACTTCACGGATGCTAATGCTCCCGTGACCGGTCTGGACATCTACGACTCGTTCATCATAGAGGTGAAGCCGGTGACCGGGGCGGCTTTGGTCCTGGAGCGGACGCTGCCTGGCAGGATCGACGCGGTAATGGACCTCAACTAGATGGAACTTAACCAGGGGAGTAGCTGAGGTAGTGGGAGGTCGCTGCCGAGGCAGCCGCCTCGGCAGCGACCTCAATGGTTTAGAGAACAGGGGTGGCAGCATGGAGCAGAGAATTAATGCCCTCGAAGAAGAATTGAAGGTGCTTAAGAGCCAGATCAAGGCGGTGCTGCTGGATATCAAGGAGTACCTGGCCACAGGCAACGGTCGTGCTTACTCGCCTCCTGCGGAGGATAGTGGGCCGGCAGAGCCCAGTCCTGCAGCCAGCTATGATGAACCAGCGGGCGCTCCGGGTCCCAGTCCGGAGGCTGGATTCGTGGAGACAAATTTGGGCGGTGGAGCTGCTGAACGGGCTGAACCTGACCTTCGCCCTAGGAAGGGGCAACCTGAACAGTTTGTCAACACTATCGCTATGAGTGAGGGCGGTGACAGTCAGGTTGTGGACCTGCTGAGTATATCTGTACTGGCTCAATGGCTGTCGCGGGCTATTGCTGCTGTGGGCAAAAATCAAATAGGTAAGCTCATCGAGATCTATGATGTAACCGGCAATCTGCCACCTCGCCTGAAAGAGGCCATGCTGCTGCTCGCAGACCTCTATGGCGATGGTAGCCAGGATGAGGATACTCCGGTGACTGAGTATGTATCGGCAGCGATGAGCATACAGCTCCTCATCGAGCTCGATAGCCTGCTGCGCTACCGAAGAGGAGCGCTTGAGTCGGTTGTGCTCTCGATGCTTCTTGATGAGGGGCCGGGCAACAGGAAGGTCAGCGATGGATAAAGTCCTGAGCACGATCCTGCTGATGGTCGCGGCGGTGGTCTGCGTGACGCTGGTGATCAACGCCGTATATCCAGCAATTACCAGCTCCACCGGGGCAATCGGCAGTGCCTCGGCGCGGATGAATGAACGCATGAGAAGCCAGATAGAGATCGTCCACGCCGCAGGCGAGCTGGATGGGGATGGGGTTTGGCAGGACACCAATTCCAACAACTATTTCGATGTGTTCATATGGGTGAAGAACATCGGCGCTGAACCCGTAGCCGATGTGGGGCGTTGCGACGTCTTCCTTAGCGGCAACCAGACAGTCTGGGCATGGATCCCTCACGTCGACTACGCTGAGGGCCAATTCCCCCAGTGGGACTATGCCATAGAGAACGGCGCTGAGTGGAGCACAGCAACCACCCTGAGGATCGAGATCAGCTATGAGAGCCCTCTATCGTCTGGGGAATACCGGGTCAAGGTCCTCATTCCAAACGGGGTGTCTGATGACTACTACTTCAGTATGTAAGGCCGATGAGCAATGCAATTGTTACCCTATTTGTCGTAGCGCTGATGCTGGCAGCGGTCCTATCTTGGTCGCAGGCATCTGTCGGCTCCATGGACTCGGCTGCCCAGTCATGGAAGCAAATGGTGGAGACAGCAAGGGAGGTATCGAGGACTGATATTGAAGTGATAAGCGCTAACACCACGGCGCCTTTTGTCGAGGTGTTGATACATAACTGTGGCGAGGTGCATCTCGCCCAATTTTCTAAGTGGGACGTGATAGCGCATCACTACGATGCTTCGGGAAGCTACCATGTTAGCAGCCTTTCATATACTGAAGACAGCGACCCGGGGAACGATCAGTGGACTGTCGTCACTATATACTCAGACGAGAGTCTGGGACAGGAAGAGGTGTTTGAGCCGGGGATCCTGAACCCGGGCGAGGTGATGCTGCTTAGATTGAAATTGACTCCGGAGCCGGGGCAAGGCACCACCAACAGGGTAACTATCTCTACCCCCAACGGTGTGGTCGCCTCGGCGCAATTTGAGGGTTAGGAGGATCGGCATGGATGCAGTTGAAGAGAAGACAAGCAAGATAATCTCCACTGGAAACGATGAGCTGGACAAAAAGATAGGTGGGGGCATACCCCTAAGGTCTCTTACTCTGATAGAAGGCCAACCTGATTCGGGCAAATCCGTGCTTAATCAGCAAATGCTCTGGGGCTCGCTGAAGAACGGCTTAAGCGCTATGGTCTTCACCACCGAGAACACGGTGAAGAGCCTGGTAACTCAAATGCAGAGCCTGAACCTGGATATCCTGGATTATTTGCTTCTTTCCCGGCTGCGAATATATCCCATAGACACCAAGAAAACGAGACGAAGCCTGAGTGGTGGCCTGATGCCCTTGCTCACCAGTTGTGCTGCTAAGGGCATGGATCTGGCGGTGATCGATTCCATCACCTACTACGTGACCCATGCTTCTATCGAGGAGGTGCTCTCCTTCTTTGAAGATTGCAAGGTGCTTTGTGACCGAGGGCTGAGCATTCTTATTATCGCTCATTCCTATGCTTTTGATGAGAACGTTATGGTCAGACTGGGGTCAATGTGTGACGCTCACCTGAGACTGCGCATCGAGACGATGGGGAGGATGATAAAGATCTTGGAGGTATCCAAGGTACGGGGCGCTAATCTGAGCACGGGTAATATCATCTCCTTCGATGTTGAGCCGGCCTGGGGCATTAAAGTGATACCTTACTCCAAAGCAAAGGCCTAGAGGTTGCCATGGCAAGACTATTGTTGCCCTTTGAACACAAAGAAGAGGTGGAGTCTTCCCGGCGCGACCCGGAAGAGAGCGATGACCTCTACCGGTTGCTCCCCGAGGCATTGCAGACGGCCTGCCAGGAGAACAGGCATCTCTGGGACTATCTGTGCCTGCTTCCCCTTGAGGAGATGGCTATCCCTGAGTACCATACCGAGCTCAAACGGTCGCATGGTGATGGGAAGAAACACAACCTCATCTACCCTGTAGGGGGCAATATATTCATCCATCTTTACTCCGGCCCCGGCGGTGGCAGGCCCAATTACATACCAATAGAGCCGGGTCTGACTCAAGACCTGAGCACGGTGTCTGCTCAGGTAGAGAACAAGCTCGTCGATGAAGCCGGTGACCTCAGCGAAGCTGAATCGGACGAAGAAAAGGCGGAAGCCCTCATGGAGTTGGTGGAGAAGATCTGCACTGAACGTCGCAACGGGGCTAGCGCCACATCGTCCGATGTAATAAGTAGCAAAGGCAAAAGGGGAAAGAGCAAGGGCCTCAAGGGTAAGGTCCAGGTGACTCCCGAACAGCTCAAGGCCTTGAAGTACGCCATCGCCAGAGACAAAGTGGGGATGGGTGTCATAGAGCCAATGACACGCGACCCCTACATAGAGGACATCAGCTGCAGCGGGCTGGGCGCTATTTTCCTGGAGCACAAGATCTTCAAGGGCGTAAAGGCAGCGACAACCTTCGAATCCCACGAGGATCTGGACAATTTTGTGCTCAGCCTCTCCGAGTCAATAAGAAAGCCGGTCACGCTACGCAAACCCATTGTGGATGCTACCCTGCCTGATGGTTCCCGAATCAACATAGTTTTTGGCAGGGAGGTCTCACGGCGTGGCAGCAACTTCACCATCCGAAAGTTCGGTGAAACGCCGCTGAGCATTTTGGAACTCATTGAGTTCGGGAGCCTGAACTACGAAATGGCTGCCTATCTTTCCCTGATGATCGAGGACGAAATGAGCATGTTTGTCGTCGGTGAGACGGCCTCGGGCAAGACCACTCTTCTCAATGCAGTGACCACCTTTATCCCGCTACGCTCTAGAATCGTGAGCATTGAGGATACGCCGGAGCTTCAGGTGCCTCATGTCAACTGGATGAGGGAGGTAGCCAAGGCTCCGATTCCGGGGGAGCAGAAGGCCCAAGTGGATATGTTCGATCTGCTGAAGGCTGCACTGAGACAGCGCCCCAATGTAATAATCGTGGGTGAGATCCGTGGCGTGGAGGGCAACATCGCCTTTGGGGCAATGCAGAGTGGCCATGAGGTGCTGAGCACTTTCCACGCTTCCAATGTAGAGAAGCTAATCCAGCGGCTGACAGGGCATCCGATCAGTGTGCCCAAGACGTATATGGACAACTTGAACGTTGTAGTATGCCAAAACGCTGTGAAGCTGCCCAGCGGAAAGGGCGCTCGCCGGGCAACCAGCATCAGCGAAATTGTTGGCTATGATCCTGTTTCTGAAACCTTCTCCTATGTGGAGGTGTTTCGCTGGAACCAGGTAAATGATAGCTTTGAGTTCACAGGCAAAAAGAACAGCTACCTTTTGGAGGAGAAGATCGCCATCAAGCGTGGAATCCCTCCCAATCGAAAGTGGGATATCTATCCTGTGCTGGAGAGAAGGGCGAAGATTCTGGAAAAGCTCCATAAAGACAAGGGGGTGACTGACTTCTATGAACTTCTCAGCGTTCTGGCCAAGGCTCAACAGGAAGGACTGTTCTAACAAGGACTCTCATGACGAAAACGTCGAAGTGATACGTTACTCCAAAGCGAGGGCCTAGAGGTTGCCATGGCAAGAATAGTGTTGCCCTTTGAATACAAGGAAGAGGCAGGGTCTTCTCGGCGCGACCCGGAAGAAAGCGATGAGCTTTACCGGAGTCTCCCCGAGGCATTGCAGACAGCCTGTCAGGAGAACAGGCATCTCTGGGACTATCTGTGCCTGCTTCCTCTTGATGAGATAGCCACCCCTGAGTACTGTACTGAGCTCAAACGGTCGCATGGTGATGGGAAGGAACACAACCTCATCTACCCTATAGGGGGCGATATATTCATCCATCTTTACTCCGTCCCCGGCGGTGGCAGGCCCAACTACATACCAATAGAGCCGGGTCTGACTCAAGACCTGAGCACGGTACTTCCTATGGTGGAGGAGAGAATGGCGGGTAAAGCCGGTGACCTCGGCGAAGCTGAATCGGACGAAGGAAAGGCGGAAGCCCTCGCAGAGTTGGTGGAGAAGGTCTGCATTGAACGTCGCAACGGGGCTAGCGCTACATCGTCCAATGTAAGAAGTAGCAAAGGCAAAAAGGGAAAACGCAAGGGCAACGAGGATAAGATCCAGGTGACTCCCGAACAGCTCAAGGCCTTGAAGTACGTCATCGCCAGAGACAAAGTGGGGATGGGTGTCCTAGAGCCAATGACACGCGACTCCTACATAGAAGACATCAACTGCAGCGGGGTAGGCCATATATTCCTGGAGCACAAGATCTTCAAGGGTGTACAGGCGGCAGTAGCCTTCGAATCCCACGAGGATCTGGACAATTTTGTACTTTGTCTCTCCGAACAGATAAGAAAGCCGGTCACGCTGCGTAGCCCCATTGTGGATGCTACCCTGCCTGATGGTTCCCGAATCAACATAGTCTTTGGCAGGGAGGTCTCACGGCGTGGCAGCAACTTCACCATCCGGAAATTCGGTGGAACGCCGCTGAGCATTTTGGACCTGATTGATTTCAGGAGCCTGAACTACGAAATGGCTGCCTATCTTTCCCTGATGATCGGGGAGGGCATGAATATGTTTGTCGTCGGTGAGGCGGCCTCGGGCAAGACCTCCCTGCTCAATGCAGTGACTGCCTTTATGCCGCTACAGCATAAAATCGTGAGCATTGAGGATACGCCGGAGCTTCAGGTGCCCCATGCCAACTGGATCCGGGAGGTGGGCAAGGCACCGATTCCGGGGGAGCAGAAGGCTCAAGTGGATATGTTCGATCTGCTGAAGGCTGCGCTGAGACAGCGCCCCAATGTAATAATCGTGGGTGAGATCCGTGGCGAGGAGGGGACCATCGCCTTTGGCGCGATGCAGACCGGCCATGAGGTGCTGAGCACTTTCCACGCTTCCAATGTAGAGAAGCTAATCCAGCGACTGACAGGGTATCCCATCAATGTGCCCAAGACGTATATGGACAACTTGAACGTGGTAGTGTGCCAAAACAATGTGAAGCTGCCCAGCGGAAAGCTCGGTCGCCGGGCAACCAGCATCAGCGAAATTGTTGGCTACGATCCTGTTGCTAATATATTCTCCTATGTGGAGGTGTTTCGCTGGGACGCGGTCGATGATAGCTTCGAGTTCGTAGGCAAAAGGAACAGCTACCTTTTGGAGGAGAAGATCGCCATCAAGCGTGGAATCCCATCCAATGAAAAGTGGCAGATCTATTCCCTGGTGGAGAGAAGAGCGAGGATTCTGGAAAGGCTACATAAAGATAAGGGAGTGACTAACTTCTATGAACTTCTCAACGTTCTGGCCAAGGCTCAACAAGAAGGGCTCTTCTAAGAAGGACTCTGTTGACAGCGAGTGTCTCAGCTTTGACCTGTTCTATCAGCTGGCGTATATGTCCTCTATAGCTGCGGCAGGGATCTCGCGCAGCCAGATATTCGAGTTTGCCAGCCAGCTTCCCTGCAGTTCATCGCGCTACTTCAAAGAGATACATCTTCTGGCCAAGCAGCTGCGTTATGACTACGCTGTGGCCTGTCGTATGGTGGGAGAGTCTACCGAGGTAGAGTCGATCAAAAGTCTGTTGCTGCGCCTCGCCAGCTCGTTGGGTTCAGGGGAAGCGGAAGCGGACTTTCTCGCTCAGGAGGCAGAGGTCCAGGCCGAGGCATTCAAAAATGAGTACGAACGCGGTGTGGAATCGCTAAGGAAGTGGACGGAGGCGTACGCTGCCCTTATCGTGTCTGCAGGCCTGATAGTATTGGTGGCTGCCATCTCTATGATCATCTATGCGGTGGCAATATCGTTCACCGTAACGCTGGTGGGGGTAACTATCTGCGTCGCGGTCCTGGGAGCCTGGGCGATACACAGGGTATCCCCTAAGGAAGTGCGGGTTCATTCCCCCTCAGCGTACTGCGCTGCCCATAGTAGAGCGCGTTGGATGGAGCGGATTTTGCTGCCCGTTGCAGTAGTTTGCTTCTTCATAGTTCTGCTGGCAGGTTGGGGGCTGGGATGGGCGCTTATCGCAGTCTCCATCCTGGTGCTTCCCATAGGTGTAGCTGGCGTCCTGTTCGATCGCCAGGTGAAGAAGAAGGATTCAGACATCAGCACTTTGCTGAGATCGCTGGGAAACATAGCATCGGCAGTTGAGATAACAGTATCCAATGCCTTGGAGAGATTGGACCTCAGGTCGACGGCAAACCTGGCAGGAGACGTCAAGCGTCTCCATTCGAGGCTGGCTTCCAGACTGAAGCCGGAGATATGTTGGCAGCGTTTCTCTCTGGAGACCGGCAGCGAGACGGTATACAGAAGCGTGAAGATGTTTAAACGATGCCACCAGGCTGGGTGGTGACCCGGAAGAGGTGGGGGAGCGCTCTTCCGTACTGGCGATGACCCTAGACTTTCTGCGTGCCAAGAGAGGTCAAGTATCATCCTCATTCACGTTTCTGGCTATTGGCATGCATGTTGCTCTCGTTGCTCTGCTGGTGTTCGTGGTGCAGGTTATACTGCTCTTCTCAAGGGTGGTGGAGGGGGTTTATACGGAAGCGGTAGCGGAAGCGCAAACAATGGCGGTCGAGGTGTTCAGCTTCAGTTTCGACAGTGTTCGTCTTCTTGAAATCCTGATACTGCCCTGTATTCTAGTTATGTCTGTGACTAACGCCTTCGCCATCAAGACGGCTGACGGTGGCAGCAGGTACAAGATTTTCGTTTATCTTGGTGTGACCCTTAGCCTATCAGGGGCGGGGCTGGTGATAGTGCCAATGTTGGCAAGTAGAATCTTCTCGACGATCCCCAGCATGTAGGCTGGGTTGAAGGAGGAATGGAAATGGCGTTAGAACAATGGGGCCGGCTGGTACCGCGCCGATTCGGGAGATACCTTATGGCTCTCTTTGGAGGCGGTGAGGAGGACTTTCCTATGGAAGACGATCCTGTGGGCGAATTCCTCTCTATGAGAGAGGAGGCTGGTCAAAGCGGGGATGAGGAGAGTCCTGTGCCAGCAATGGCGAACGCCGAACCGCAAGCTGTCGATGGCGAGACCGAAAATACTGAGGTGTTGGAGCCGGCGGCGGAGGAAAGTGAGCAAATTCTGGATGGGCCAGAACAGGTGGCAGAGAATTTGGTGGAGATGTCTCTTGATGGAGAGGAAGAGCGGGTTGCTCAGCTTGAAGACGAAGCGGGGGAGATAGTGGAAGTAACCGGCGCTGGTCTGCAGGCTCTTGTGGCAGAGAGTGAAAGCGTTGAGATGGCAGCAACGACTGACGCTGAACCCCAGACGCTCGAAGTAGAAGGCCAAAGCGCGGAGGCGGCAGCCCCATCACAGGGGGAGGAAGCTCCGAAGGATGGGGAGGTCGACAGTCTACTTGACGTTTTCAGGACTGAACAGCTCTCGGAGAATCCAATTAGTGCGCTCTCACGGGAATTGAGTGATACCAGCGTCTATTCTTTGCTGGAGGAGATGAAGCGGATCGCTGAGAAGGTCAGGAAAGGGCTCTAGACGATGGTTGAATCTTGCCCCGACACTCGGTTCTCGCGCCGACCTAGAGATGCAGTATATTGTTGCCCAGTACAACGGCAAACATCGCTACCAGCAGTATCTGGCAACCGATCATTGCCTTCAGGTGCGTGGTCTTGGTTGCCAGCCACCAGAATCCTAGCCCTATGCCTATGGTAACCACAAGCTTTACCCCGTAGAACAATGCCTCATTTTGCGAAAGCAAGGCTCTGGCGATGGGGTTGCCTTCGATATTGGTGGCATTCTGAAGACAGGCGTAGGTAACGCTGGCATCAGCCAGAGATAAGATAACCCAAGCAATCGCCAGGAGCCGGCCTATCCTTACCGGGCTCAGTTGTCTGTGCGCTAAAGTCTTGTTTAACATGGCTGGCTTTCGGCTGAAGAACAAGGAGCCCAAGAGCCCTCACTCAGCGCTTTTGTCTCACTGGTGTGCTGTCAAACTAAACTATCGTACTGGTAATAATAATCGTAGAATACCTCCACGTGAAAGTCAACATAACGTTTATTGATATTACTTTACTCTACCTCTCAGAGCTGTCCAAACCTGCGGTGAGGATCTTATGCTTTTGATGAAGATGAGCCTGGCTTTGCTTTTTGGGGTGCTGGTGGGGGGGGTGAGGGATCGGTTGTATGAAGGGTGGCCTGAGCCCAGGAGCTGCCCCAAACCTAAATCTGCCGCAAAGGAAACCGAACCTAGTCGGGCAAGTTTAACTTACGCAGGTATTCCTTGAACTCAGACCCAAGATGGGGGCAGTGCAAAGCAAGTTCCACCGATGCCTTCAGGAAGCCCAATGGAGTGCCTGTGTCATGGCGTATTCCCTCGAATCGATAGGCGTATATCTTTTGTTGCTCCAGCAGCAGTCGCAAGCCATCGGTAAGCTGGATTTCCCCACCTTTCCCTGGAGGCGTCTCCTTCAACAGACCGAATATCTCTGGCGTAAGAATATATCTGCCAACTACGCCTAGATTGGACGGAGCCTCCTCAGGCTCTGGCTTCTCCACGAGGCTTAATACTTGATATACCCGCTCTTCCACTTGCTTTGGTGAGATAATACCGTAAGCGGCGGTGCTCTCGGGTGGTACGGTATCGACAGCGACCACGCTACACCCATAGCGATCATGTACTTGGAGCATCTGCTTCATAGCGGGCACTTCAGCTTCGATGATATCGTCTGGCAGAAAGAGAGCGAAGGGTTCATCGCCGACGAGGTCCTTTGTTATCAAGACCGCGTGTCCCAAACCGAGCTGCTCTTTCTGCCGTATGTAGCAAATACTGGCAAGCTCCGATATCCGCTGCACCTCTCGCAGACGTTTCTCATCCCCCTTTTGCCTCAGAGCATGCTCAAGTTCAAAAGAGCGATCGAAGTGGTTTTCAATGGTGTGTTTACCGAGCGCAGTGACGATAATAATTTGCTCCATGCCTGAGGCAACAGCTTCCTCTACCACATACTGGATTATGGGCTTATCCACCAGAGGCAGCATCTCCTTGGGCTGCGACTTGGTCGCTGGCAGGAACCTTGTTCCCCAGCCAGCAGCGGTTACTACTGCCTTCCGAATCTTCATCAGCCCTCCCGGGTTATCGTTTATTATCCAGTATCTCTGCGACAAGTTCGAGCATTCTCTTTAGCCCCCAGCCTTTGGCTGCGGAGATCAAGGCTGCGATCTTGACTCTGGTTCCAAGCTGATCGATATATCGGAGAACTGCCTCCTCCTCACTTGGTTTAACCTTACCTCCCAGCAGGTCTATCTTATTGAGGGCGATGAGCTTTGGCTTGCCAGCTAGGTTGAGATCTTCTAGCATATCCTCAACAGTATGGCACTGCTGGGCGGCGGTCTCGCTGGCGATATCTACGATGAGTAGCAGCAGATCGGCTTCAGCCAGTTCTTCCAGGGTGGCCCTGAAGGCGGCGACTAGGGTTGGCGGCAGCTTCTGGATGAAGCCCACGGTATCGGTAAACAGCACTGGTTTGTTGTCCGGAAGCATGAGGCGGCGCGTCGTGGGATCGAGTGTAGCGAAAAGCTTATCCTCGACCAATACATTAGCATTGCTCAAGGAGTTGAGCAGGGTGCTTTTTCCGGCGTTGGTGTAGCCTACCAGTGCTACAACAGGGATGCCTTGCTCGCTGCGGCGACGCCGATACAGGGCACGGTGCTTCCTCATCGCCTCAATTTCCTCTTTTAGATGCTGGATCCTGCGCTGAATGAGGCGGCGGTCAGTCTCAAGCTGGGTCTCCCCGGGACCTCTGGTGCCGATGCCACCTCCGAGACGCTCGAGGTGAGGCCATCGTCCGGCCAGGCGGGGCAGAAGATATTGCTGTTGCGCAAGCTCGACTTGCAGTCTACCTTCATGGGTACGTGCGCGGCGAGCGAAGATGTCCAGGATGAGGGCAGTACGGTCGACCACTTTGACGTCAAGCACCTGCTCCAAGTTCCGCTGCTGGGCTGGGGTGAGTTCATCATCGAAGATAACTATATTGTATCCAGCTTCTCCTTTGAGCGAAGCCAGTTCCTCGAGCTTCCCTTTACCTAG
>SMTZ1_10006860_pt1 | contig 11459 bp, 7 predicted proteins | sample DeeMarSWOR136_30_FD_25667 | JGI IMG/M metagenome (IMG submission 25667)
TCTATAATTTTGAGGTTGAGGAAGACAACAGCTATATAGCAAATTGGATAGCAGTCCACAACTGTTTCGTACTTCCTCTCAATGACTCTATTGACGGAATCTACAAATGCATTGGCGAATGTGCCAAGATATACCAAGCAGCTGGTGGCATAGGAGTTGATTTTTCAGTACTAAGGGAACGTAAAGCGATTGTAGAGACTTCCAAGGGAGTCGCGTCTGGACCATTATCTTTTCTGAACATATTCCATCACTCTGCATGTGAAATGACACATGGCGGTGTTAGGCGCGCTGCATCTATAGCCTTCATGGATATGGACCACCCTGATATAGAAGATTTCATTGCGATTAAGTCCAGGAATCTGCCTGAGATCAACAGGTTAATGCGTATCATTTTAACATCTTCTGATAGAACACTCAAAAGATTCGCTAAATTGCAGATAGAAAGATTGCAGCATCTGACAAGCTTTAATCTGTCTGTAAAGATGACCAATGCTTTTATGAAGGCAGTAGAAGAGAACGCAGATTGGAATTTAGTGTCGCGCAAAACTGGTAAGGTTACCAAAACATTGAAGGCACGGAAACTATTCAACATGGTCTGTGAGTACGCCTGGAAATCAGGTGATCCCGGACTTGTATTTATAGACACAGTGAATAAATCGAATTCTTTACCGGGGCTGGGACCGCTAAAAGCAAGCAATCCATGCCAATCGGCTGATTCTGTGATATTAACCGAAAATGGATATATGCGTGTTGCTGATTTAATTGGGCGTAATGATATTAAATTAATATACAATCAAAAAAAATATTCCCATACTGGATTTTACAAAACAGCAGAAAGTGCGCAACTTATTGAGATTACTTTAAACACTGGGCAATGTTTCAAAGTTACACCGAATCATAATCTATTGTTAGAGAATGGTAATAAAATCCGAGCTGATTCATTACATGTTGGAGATAAGCTTGAACGACATATATATAATATCCATGATGATAGTATAAATGAATGTGAATATGAAAAAGGTATTTTAGTAGGTTGGTATATTGCAGATGGAAGTAAAGATGGCAAAAGTGTTGGTTATAGATTATGTGTTGGCAAAAATGAATTAGATTGTTGTAATTATTTATTAAAGATAATAAAGCGACATTGTGGGGGGAAAGCTCGTTTCATTAATGATAAAAACGAAACTTGCAAAAGAATATATATTAGACAAAATTTTCGAGATATTATTGCATGTGAATGTAAAAAAGACTTCAAATTACTTAGACGTTCAAAATCATTTAAACTTGGATTTCTGCGCGCAATATTTACGGCAGATGGTGATATATCAAAAAAAGTTATAAGATTATCTTTTGTAAATAATTATAAAATATATCGAGAAATACAATTGGTATTGCAAGAATTTGGTATAAGAAGCACCATAGGAGTTAGGCAAAGAGCAAAAAAGTATATTGCAAATGATGGTGAAATAAGAAATAATAAAGACTGCTATGCGTTATATATTGGACGGACAAATGATTTTAAAATAGTTGGTTTTTTAAATAAATTTAAACAGGAAAGATTAGATAAGCTCTGTAAACGTCACATTATGGATTATAAACCTATTTATGTTAAGCAATTAAAATCCTGTGATAATGAACCAGTATATAATACAACAGTAGAAAAAATACATAAATATGTTGTTCATGGTGTTGGTTCTGCCAATTGTGGTGAACAGTTTCTTCATCCATATCATGCATGCAATCTTGTAGCTATCAGTATTAGCAAATGTGTGCAAGATGGTGGTTTGGATATTGGAAAACTGCGACATTATGCTCATATAGCTACTAGAATGGCTGAGAATGCTATTGATGTCAGTTCCTATGCTCTCCCTCAGATAGAGCAAAGCGTGAAGGCGACTCGTGGAGTTGGCATAGGAATTATGGGGCTTGCTGATGCTCTAATTAAACTTCGGATACCGTATGACAGTGAGAATGCCCGGCGATTTGCTCAGGATGCTTTTAAGCACATTAAAGAAGCAGCGATAGAACAATCAAAGCTGCTGTATAAGGAGCGTGGTTTACCAGATAATTGGAAGCATTCTATTTGGGCTAAACGAAATATCAAAATTCGAAATCTTTGGCACACCACTTGTCAACCAACTGGCAGTGTATCGATCATTGCTGGTGATAGTCAGTCAATAGAACCATTGTTCAATGTCTATTTTAAACGCTCCACAAATGATGGTAAGATTCTAGTTGAAATCAACAAGTTATTCAAGGAGGCGCTTGAAAGTCGAGGAATAAGCGTTGATGATACAATAGCGGCTCTGGAGCGCACAGGTTCAATTCAACGAATAGACTTTATACCAGATGACATAAAAGCGCTCTTTAGATGTGCGCACGATATCAGCTATGAAGCACACATATTGATGCAGGGCGCCGTTCAAAAATACGTAGATAGTGGAATCAGCAAATGTATAGCAAAAGGTACACTAGTACAAACCAACAATGGTTTGATACCTGTGGAAAATATTGGCAATGCTACACAACAAGGTGAGTTTAGCGATTTGCAATATAGTGATTTAAAGGTTATGGGGCACGATGGTGAGTGGCATAGTGTTGTTTCACATTATTGTGATGGTAAAAAAGACACAATTAAAATCAGATGTAATAATGGTGCAGTGCTTGAGGCATCTCCCATCCATTGTGTTATGACTCCAGATGGTTGGCGTAAAATGTCTGAACTATATGTCGGAGATTGGATAACAACAAGTGTATCACGTACAAACTTTGCCATTGGTGGACAATCCTTGCCTAAATTAGTGTACAAAAATAAAGCATATGTAGGCAGATATAAAAATATTGCTGTACCTGCAAGCATGAATGTTGAGTTAGCATCCATTCTTGGTGCATTATGTGCAGACGGGCACTTTGAAGAATCTATTGGTCTCATTTCTTTAACTGAAAAAAATGATGTTGTTGGTTTAAGATATAAGCGATTGTTTGGTAAGATTTTTGGTCATGAGCCAAAAGCCGTGATTGACAAAAGAACTGGATGTACATCTTGGAATTTTAATTCGATTCCATTGTGTTCCTGGATAGTTGATTTAATTGGATATAGGAGTCACACAAAACATGTGCCACTGCAAATTTTAATGGGATCCAAAGAAGAACAAGTGGCATTTTTGGGTGGTGTTTCATTAGATGGTTATAAAGCTAAGTGTCCAAAGTCAAGCCTCGGGGAATCCACTGTTTTGTACTGTGGTAGGTCGGAATCATTGGCGAAAGACATATTTGCGATGTGTGTATCGTTAGGACTGATGCCATATTATGGGAAACGATTGATTAAATCACATGGTTATTATGTATATCATGTGAAAGTGAGAGGTTTTTTAGATTGCTGGGAAGAGCATAAAAATACCAACCTAGGGGCAAGTGAGTATTTTGTACGCACGCCGGGTTCTAAGATGCTGCGGCAATACTGTCCAAAGCCAGATAGCTATGACACTAAATACCAAACCATCAAAAAATGGATAAGAAATGGCACGAAAGTAGCAAGAAATACTGTATTGCGGAGATATAATATTCCATATAATACAGAGACAAAATTTGTTAGAGTTGTTGATATTTCTCATGGTGTTGCTGAACTATATGATATAGAAGTAGAAAACGCGCATAGTTATACAATTAATGGCATCATTTCTCATAACACTATTAATATGCCATCAACTGCTACTCAGTCGGATATTGCAAAGGCGTATAAGTTAGCTTACAGTCTTGGTTGCAAGGGAACCACAATTTTTAGGGAAGGTAGTAAGGCCGGGGTCCTTAGTGTCGTCTCCGCTGAAGATAAGTATCATGAAGAGCTGCGTCGTTGGCTCTATACTAAATTTTCAAGAGAGGGTCTTAGCGCACGTGAAATATCAGATCTTTTGGGGGTCTCTGAGCAGGTTATTTTTGCCAATCTTAAGCGTTTTGGGATTAGAAAAGAGGAACACGAAACTGCCAGACGGGCATCTCAACAGAAGTTGGACGAATCACTTCGTGAGATCATTCTTGCAAACATTCTTGTTGGTCACTCAAGATTAACAACTGTTGATTGTCAATCGTCTTATCGACAAGTGACTGACCACATACCATATGCTCATAGTGTCAGAAGCAAATTTCTTGATCGCGGAATCCACTGTGGCGAGATCATGACAATTGTCACCGACAAGACCTATTATTATTTTGATACATGTTTTTTGCGGGATATTTATGAATTGCCGATAGATTGTGATTCCGTTATTAGCGTCAGAAATAAACGAGCTATACGAGCTCTTCTGACTCCATATTTCATGCGGCATCTCTTTCTTGTTGGAGGCGTAAAAACCGGTAAGGGTGGGATTAAGTTTACTTCGAATAGCCGTAATGCGGAAATCTTATCTGAAGTTATGGTTGCTTTTGGCGAGCTGACAGGTATTGAGCTCAATGCATATGAAGACAGCGCTTATATTCCGAAACATTCTGTAGATGACTTTTATAGCTTTCTGGAAAGTGGCGCTGATATCAATGCTGAGTTTATAGTGCCGTTGACGTGCCCGGAGTGTGGTACGGAGGTAATAATCAACGAGAAGTGCAGCACATGCCCAAGTTGTGGATGGGGCTGTTGCGCAATATAGAAGGGACATTAATGGATAAAGTTATGAACAGCCTAGAGCAGACAGAGAGCAAGGCAAAAGGTTTGCAGCGATTTGCGACAGAGTTAGCGAACAGATACGGGATCGTTCCAGAGAGCCCTATAGTCGATGTTGAATTTCATCCGACGCATCGTATTTTTTATATAAAGTCGCCGGATAAGGAAGGTTCAAAGGAAGAATCCACGGTTTTGAAAGTACGAACTAAATCAAATTGCAAGAAATGCTATGGGTTTGGTTATAGAGGTGTCTTTTATTCAAATGAAGAAGACCTTCGCCATACACCATTACTTGATCTATGCAGTTGTTTGCATTTGATAAGAGAAGAAAGGGAAGAAAAAGATGGTGAACAAGGACCAGGAGGATCTTCTTGAACCTGAAGGTGTAACCTTTTGTAATGTTCGCGCGAAAGCGACCGAACCACTGCTCAAACAAGCAAAGGATTTCAGAATCGTTGAGCCTAGTGGAGAAGCAACTGCAAGTCTTCGCGACATAGTAAAAGGGAACGAATTAGGGACATTGGATGCTTAGGCATATTGATTTAGCGACTGAAGAAGGACGTATCCAAAAAATAGCGCGTCAACGTAGCCTCACGTACCGTGATATCGCTCCGCTCGTTGAGTATATCGCTGCTGTCAAATGTTCCAAGTTTGGCGAGATTGGTATATACGAATACGATGATGTTGCGCAGGAAATACGTGCAAAATGCTACACTATCCTGAACAGGTTCGATCCAACTGAAGGATCCGCTTTCAATTTTTTTGGTAGTTGCGCTGATAACATGCTGCGCGACTTGAAGAGAAAACACACTTTGAGAAAGACAAACGTTTGTTATCGCTGCGTCTATAACAGACATGGTAAATGTTTTCTATATGGAAGAAATCCAGAGCGCTGCGAACGTTACGTGCTTTATCTTGAAAATAAGCGCAGGAAAGAACATGTCGCCAAAATGCGTTCTGATCCTGATTTCGCATGGCATACACAACAAAGCAATACTTTCATGTTCGATCGCGAGCAATATTACGAAACAGCCATAGACCAGATTAAGTCAGCGTTATCGGGTCCTATGTTGCATCATTTCAACATGCTCATGGCTAGTTCCGGTCTCGCTCCTGAAATCGAAGATGATCTGTTTCATGAAGTCAAATCAGTGATTCAACATTGCGTTGATTGGTAGGAGAGACAAATGAAGTATGATAAAATCGAAGTTGATACAGTCGTCTGTTTGCTTTGTGGAGCAAAGGTAAGCATCGATGATTTGGAAATAATCGACGTCAAGGATCTCGACGTTCCCAATGAGGTTAAGGCGCAGGGTGCTTTTTTTCAGGCTATTGCCTGCCCGAAATGCAAAAAGAGTGTATTTCTCGGATTCATTGCAAGTATTGCGCTTCCATCAGTTGAATCAGCTCAGCGCCCCCTTGTAGCTAAGAACGATGTTGAGGTGGATGTCATTGACTTATCGCAAGCAGATGATGATATCGTATTATCAAATAATGAACCAGCTCCAAAAAAAGTTAAGAAGGCAAAAAGAAAACAGCGCGACGATAAAAAATCGACACAAAAACACACGCCAAATAGATTACGTAGGCAACAAGCGCAATGCACCCAATGTGGCAAAATGTTTGATGTAGGTGTAGAGGGCGTGGGTGGTTTCGGAACGAAATGCAAGAAATGTCTAGACGCATTAGTTAGGAAATTCGCTCCATGATAGAACGAAAGCATGTTCTCACGGCCAAGAAAGAACAATATATCAGAGACAACTATCTTCGAATGTCTGATATGCAAATGTCAAAACATTTGCGGGCGCCACGGAGTATCGTAACAAAATGGCGTCTTCGTCTTGGTTTGCATAAACGTGGCGTTGGATCGAAGAAGGTGGATGAGCGACTTACAGAGCCAAGGGCCGAACAGATGAGTCTTAAGCGCTTATCTGAGGAAGATCGACGTAAATTTTTCTTGCGACAATTGCGGGCAAGACCGAGATATAACCTTATGTCTCTTACTGAAAATGAGTTGCGTTTTTATGAGGAAAAATATGTTGAGTATTTTTCCAATCCTGACATAGAGACCATAACGGTTCACGAAGAAGACGATCTTCATGAGATGACGATGCTTCAAATAAGAATTCTTAGGTTTCAGAAAGAAGAATACGATTCACGAATGAACTCATCAACTGGCGTTGCAATCATTGACAACAGCAAACAGATCAAGGAGGCCATGGATAACTTCCTTAAACTAAAAGCTAGTCTTGATCTTGAGCGTCGACAACGCCTGGAACGCCAGGAGGACAGTGCTACAAATTTCACTACTTTGATCCGTGAAATTAACCAGCAACACACTCGCCGGATGGTCGGAGAGGAAGCGACAATGTTGAAGTTCAGAATGGAAGAATCGCTGAATCAGCTCATAGCTCATGGTCGTCTCCTTGGTTTGGATCCAGTACCATTGGAAGAGAATTTTCTTAATGGCAAATTGCCGGATGATTACAAACCGCCAGAATTGGAACAAAGGCTAGAAACTGATGAAAAAGACGAAACCGAAGCAATCGAAAAATCTACCTAAGCTGGTCATCATCCGTGATTCTAGAGAAAAGCGTGGCTGGAAGTTTAATGCTAGCGCGAATTGTGGTGGGACGATTGTGCACAAGCTCGCTGCTGGAGATTATTCCATTGTTGGGCTCGAAAAATACATTGTTATAGAGCGCAAGGAATCCATGGATGAATTATGCGCTAACTTAGGCAGGGAACGTGCGAGGTTTATGCGTGAGCTTGAACGTATGGCTGATGTTAGGCATAAATTTTTGATTGTTGAAGATTATGCTTCGTCGATTTTCAAGCGTAGATTCTCTCATATGGATGGGAGTGCTTTGCTTGGATCTTTGACCAGCATCATGCTTAAACATGGCATTCATATCATCTTTGCTGGACAGGAAAAGACAGGAAAAGCGATTGCTGCCAGACTATTGCATAAAGCGTATGAGTACTACTTGCGGGAGCAAACGGAAAAAATGGACGAGTTCGAGGAGCCTAATGGTGCATAAAACAATTGGTCGACAATGCACTAAATAGATGGCATCATGAAAAAGCGTATCAAAAATGCAGGGCGCGGCATAGTCAACGTGGACTACTGGTATGAAAATCCAGTGGATACGACTTTCATGAGGAACCCATTAGTTCATGCAACATGGCAAACTAAGTTAGATGATTCTCTATTTGAGATCGCCGGACTTTCTTTTTATTCTTTGCCGTGGGCTGCGAAATACCTGCTTGGTACTGAGCTAGCTCCGTATCAGTGTGCAATTCTATATTTGTTGTGGACTAAAAAGTACCCGCTCATACTCGTGACGCGCGGCGGCTCTAAAACATTTATGCTTGCTGTATATTGCATATTACGTGGTCTCTTTGACCAAGGCAGTAAAACAGTTGTTGTGTCAAGTACATTTCGTCAAGCTAAGCATGTTTTTGAGGAGATAGTTGAAATATGGAAGCGTGCTCCGCTTTTGAGAGCTTGTGTTAAAGCCAAGCCGCATAAAAGTGTTGATTATTGTGAATTTGTCATTGGTGATAGCAGAGCAAAGTTTTTACCGATGGGCAACGGTGAGGGTATCCGTGGAGAAAGAGCATCTAATGTGATTGTTGATGAAGTAGATGCAGTCAACGCAGAAGTTATGCATGTTGTTGTGCGTGGATTCGCTGCGACACAACTTGATCCGATGAACAAAATCAAAGACGCAGCAAGACGAAAGCGTGACGGCCATACATCTGTCCATAGACCAAATGAAGGTAATCAGCTTGTCATAGCTGGGACGGCTGGGTTTGAAGGAGGTAACTATTCTAAGCTCTATAACCAATACAGAAGAATACTTCTTGGGCGCGCCCGTGGTTGCGGATATGAGTTAACAGATGTGCTAGGCGAAAATTTTGGTGATACTTGGATTGATTATCGTGATTATGGGATAATCGAGCTGCCATGGAAGTTCATACCGGAGGGTATGCTCGACCGCGACATGATTTCTCATGCGCGTATGACGATGAGCAAAATGCTATTTGACATGGAATATAATTGTAAATTTGCAGATGCGTCCAGAGGCTTTTTCAAACCCCTCGACATCGAACACGCAACTGGCGATTTTATGGTGCGTTTGGATGGTGATACCCGCAAACGCTATGTTATGGGCGTGGATCCAGCCCGAACAAGTGATGCATTTTCGATTTCAATTCTTGAAATTAATGGACATAAGCGGCGATATGTTTATTGCTACAGCTACATCGATAAGCCGTACTCTTTTGGTGCTATGAAAATTCGTGAGCTTATTAGCAAGTTCAATATTGAAATCATTGGTATGGATGCTGGTGGCGTAGGTTTAGCAGTTAAGGATTTTCTTGAGACACCTGAGCTCATCCCAGATGGGCAAAAAGCTATCATCGATATTGATGACCCGAACAAACTTAAGAATGGAGATCGGATCCTCCGCATGATTAATTTTGCGCCTAAATGGATAGAAGAGGCTAATTTTTTGTTGCAGAAAAACATTGAGGATGGCGAATTGCTTTTTCCGACTACGGTCCTGCAAGGCCGTGCATATCATGGTGATGCAATCGATCAAGTCGAAGAGACACACGAGGAGATCGAGGAATGTAAGCGGGAAATGGCTCAGATTAGTGTGACGCAAACCGTTACTGGTTTGAGACATTTTGACATTCAGCCATCTATCGATGACAAAAAGCGTAAGATTAAGCCTCGAAAGGACAGGTACAGTTCATTATTAATAGCTAACATCGTTGCCAGGGATTTGGCGGAACATAGAGATGATAGCCGCGTAGCTAGAAGAAAATATCAAAACAGAAAAGTGTACGGTGGTTGGGCAGAAGATTTTGCCTCGCAGACGTATTAAATAATGTAGAGTCTCACTGGATGACTATCGTTATACACAGACTGGATAGACTACAATGGTAAAAAAGACCACGGATGCGAAGATCCTTAGACATAAGTCCAAGCAGTACAAAACGTTAGCGGCATATCACGCGCTTCATCGCGATGCCTCATCTGCAGTTGATCGTGCTATTGCCCGACGTATAACGACAGTGCAAACTGGAAACGATGCGTTTTCACATTCGAGATCGACGTCTATCGTCGAGAAGATAAAACTCTGCAGAAGCGCCTATTACAACGTCGGGATCATTGGTAACGTAATAGACATCATGACAGATTTTGCCTTGGAAGGTTTGCGCATAGTCCATGAGGTTCAATCAGTAGAGCGCTTTTATCAGAAATGGGCTGAGATTACCAGCCTCTATGAGATAACAGAAGAGCTCCTCAGAGATTTATTTCGCGATGGCAATGTGCCAGTGGTACACTATGATGCTAACATCAGTCGCGAATCAATGCAACAAATGAGAAGAATCTTGGCTAGACAGACTCCGCGTGTTGTTGCTGCCGATCTCTTTTATTCAGAGGAAATAGAAAATTCAGTCATTCCCTACAGATTCACTGTGCTGGATGTCCTTAAGGTCACTGCCGAAGATTTCGATATTTTTGGGCGGCCAACATTTTATTATAGCTTTAATACTGAGGATATCAAGCAGACACTAAAGAAACGCGATGCCGAGACAATAGAGCTAGTCCATCAATTACGTCAACTTTTGACTCCCGGTGATTGGGAGAAATTCCGGCAGACCGGAAAATATAGGCTTCGCAACCTAGCAATGATCTTCTATAAAAAGGATTCCTACAGTTCGTGGGCAATTCCAATGTTATGGAGGGTTATAGATGATTTGAAATTTAAGTCAACATTGCGTAATATGGATATTTCGATTGCAGAAAGTATCCAAAACGCTGTTCAGATCTTTAGGCTTGGTAAGACAGCTGATGGTCTCCCTCCTACGCCAGAGATGTTTGCTAAATTCGCTGAAATGCTTCGAAATCCGTCCAAATCGAAGCAAATAGTATGGGACGATCTTATCACAATTGAAAGTGATTATCCCAATACTGGCCAGATTCTCGGTAGTGATAAATATGAACAGGTAAACGCTGACATTCTTTCCGGCCTTGGTATTTCAGAGGTCCTCATAGGTGGGCCTGGTGGAAACTATTCCAATTCTTATTTGAGCTGTAGGACATTACTCGAAAGGTTGGAAACAGCGAGAGCCAAAGTTCTACATTGGATAGAGGAGCAAGTTGCGCGTATAGCAAGGGCTATGAATTTTCGCAAACCGCCTATAGTAAAATTTGCTAATATGTCCTTGCGTGATGAAAATGCGGAAAAGAGAATGCTTCTCGAACTTGTAGATCGTAATATCATATCTTACAGAACCATACTTGAGCATTTTAATGAAGATTTTGATATAGAAACGAAACGTATGTCTCGTGAGGATAAGCTGCGTCGTCGCATACGCAAAGAACATCCGCACGCGCTTAAAAAACTCGGAAAATTTGGTCCGCAAGATCAAGAAGATGCCAATATTCTCGAATTAGCTTATCCTGGTGCCGCTGGAAATCAGCAACAAAAACAGCTTCCATCGGCCCAGGGGCCAAAAGGTGAGCTTGGTGGCAGACCGCCAGCCGAAAAAGATGTTGATATAGAACAGGAACGGCAACAACAGCAGACTAAACGCGATACTGCGCCTAAGGGTACCGCTAAACTTCTGAGAGCTAGCGCTTATTCAGCGTACATGAAAATTAAACATGTAATTGCAGAACATGTTTCTGAGTCAAGAGATGTGCCGCTTGAGGATCTCAATGCCAAACAACGCGAACAAATAGCTCAGATCAGCATGGAGGTTCTTGCCAGATTCGATAATATTC